>Ga0206929_1010_pt1 | contig 47681 bp, 35 predicted proteins | sample Alteio_BWOrgHeat_19_FD_152929 | JGI IMG/M metagenome (GOLD analysis project Ga0206929, IMG submission 152929) | Enriched cells from forest soil in Barre Woods Harvard Forest LTER site, Petersham, Massachusetts, United States -... | ecosystem: Environmental > Terrestrial > Soil > Temperate forest >...
CGCGATCATTGAAGAGATCTCGATTGATTTTTCGGAAGGTCTGCAGGTGATCACCGGAGAAACCGGTGCAGGTAAATCCATTATCGCCGGTGCCCTCTCACTGGTGCTTGGTGAAAGGGCGGATACTTCTGTTCTCAAACACCGGGACCGGAAAGCGGTGGTGGAAGCCGGGTTCCGTGCATTTCATTTAAAGGAAGTGGAAAAGTTTCTCGTGGATGAAGAACTGGATCGTGAGCAGGAACTTGTACTGCGCCGCGAAATCAGCGTCAATGGGAAATCCAGGGCATTTATAAATGATACGCCTGTCAACCTCGATCAGATGAGGCGACTTTGCAGCCTGCTCGTGGATCTCCATCAGCAATTTGATATGCAGTCGCTCGGAGAAGCCGGATTTCAACTGGCTGTCGTAGACGCACTTTCAGCAAATGCAAATTTGCTCGGTCAATATCAACTGCTTTATCAGCAACTAAAGGAAGCCAGGCGACGGCTGGAACAATTAAAATCGAATCAGGCCGCAGCGGACATGGAAAAGGACTATCATAAATTTCTATTCGATGAACTCGAAGATGCGGGACTGAAAGAAAATGAATTCGAGGAATCTGAAATTTTATTGAAACGCCAGGGTCATTCAGAAGCCATCAAATCCGTTCTGACAGGGATAAGTTATGGCCTGGAATTATCCGACCAGCCCCTGGTACAGCAGATACGGCTGTTTTCCCAGCAGCTTGAACCTTACCGGGATTATCACAAAAAGTTTCCGGAAATACTTCAACGGCTTGCTTCGGCCCATCTTGAATTGCAGGATCTGGCGGGTGAAATTGAATCAGCGAATGAGGACATTCAATACGATGCGGCCCAAATCGAAAAACTCAATGAGCGGATTCATACAGGATACAAACTTTTCAAAAAGCATCATGTGTCGACGACCGCTGAGCTGATTGGCTTGCGTGAAAATTTAAAAAATAAACTATTTGAATCCCTGAATATTGCAGAAGAAATTCATGCAAAGGAAAAGGCGGTTGGAGAACTCATAAAGGAAGCCACGGTCCTAGCCAATAAATTATCAGTCAACCGGAAGGCACAGACCGGCGGACTGGAAGAAAAAGTAAACGCCCTGCTGAAAAAAGTAGGTATGCCGAATGCGCGGATCCGCGTGGCTTGCGGCACCGCGGATCTGAATGAACATGGCATGGATACCATCGAATTTTTATTTGATGCAAACAAAAGTGACCGGTTTGAACCCCTGAAAAAAGTTGCATCCGGCGGCGAATTGAGCCGCCTGATGCTGTGCATCAAATCCCTGGTTGCTCAGTCGATGGATATGCCTACACTATTATTTGATGAAATTGATTCAGGCATATCGGGAGAGGCCGCCAGGCAGGTTGGGATTATTTTGAAAGAACTCTCTCTGAGCAGACAGGTGATTTGCATTACACATCAGGCTCAGATAGCCGGAAAGGGAAGCGCGCATTTTTATGTTTATAAAGAAGCTAAGGGTGAATCTGTCAATACAAAAATCCGCCCGCTGGACAAGGAATCCCGGATCGTTGTAATTGCAAAAATGCTGTCGGGCGAAAAACCGACGGCAGCTGCCATGGAAAATGCGCGCGAACTTGTAAATTGATTGTACATGTTTCTTTCAAAAATTTTTCAAAAACACTTCCCTCCCGGAAATAATACTTCTTTGGCAAAAAGGACTATAACACGTTTACTTGAATGGAGTTTTGCCTGCGGAATTTGCATTATCCTGATTTTTGGATTGCTCTGCCTGATTTTTCCACTGCCGGATAAAATTGAATACTCGACCTGTATACTCGATGATCAGGGCCAGGTGATTCACGCTTATCTCACCCGGGATCAGCAATGGCGTATGAAAATGGAAACATCCGAATTGACCCCCCTTTTGAAAAAAAGCATTTTAAGTAAGGAGGATAAATATTTTTATTTTCATCCCGGTGTGAACCCGGTAGCCGTCGTCAAGGCTTTTTTCGGAAATATGATACATGGTAGGATCCGTTCTGGTGCGTCCACCATTACCATGCAGGTGGCGCGGGCGCTGGAACCCAAAAAGCGAACCTGGTTCAACAAAATACGTGAAATATTCCGTGCTGAGCAACTCGAATTGAAATATTCAAAACAGGAAATTCTGGAGCTCTATCTGAATTTGATTCCTTATGGCGGGAATATCCAGGGTGTAAAAGCAGCGGCTTTCTTTTACTTCAGAAAAAATCCGGACCATCTTTCTCTTGCTGAAATAACCACGCTGTCGATTATTCCGAACCGGCCTTCCTCGCTGGTGATCGGAAGAACGAATGAACGGATTATCACAGCAAGAAATAAGTGGTTGAACAAATTCAGAAAGCAAAAATTATTTACCGGAAAGGAAATTGAAGATGCGCTGAGAGAGCCCCTGACCGCCACCCGGCGTGAGGCACCCGGACTGCTTTCACAGTTGAGTCTGAAATTAAAGAAATCCGGCGAACAGAATATTGTGACCCATATTAATTTGAATACGCAGTTCAAGCTGGAAAAACTCGTTGCAGACTATGTGCAGGCGAGCCGTCTGAAAAATATTCAGAATGCGGCTGTGCTCGTGATCAACAACCAAACCCACGAAGTGATCGCATACCTGGGTTCTGCAAATTTCCGGGATACCGTGGATGGAGGAGAAGTAAACGGTGCAGCCGCCATCCGTCAGCCGGGTTCTACACTAAAGCCACTGCTTTATGGTCTATGCATGGATGAAGGATTACTCACTCCGAAACAAATCATAAACGATGTGGCTGTAAACTACCAGGGCTACACGCCCGAAAACTTCGATCGCAAGTTCAATGGTTATGTAAGTATGGAGTATGCATTGGAACATTCATTGAATATTCCGGCAGTGAGAAGCCTGCATATGATTGGAAAAGACCGGCTTATTCAGTCACTGGCAGCCTGCGGCTTCGAATCCGTAAAAAAAGATCAGCAAAAATTGGGTTTATCCATGATACTCGGCGGTTGCGGCGCCAGCCTGGAACAACTGACTGGTCTCTTCAGCATTTTTGCTAACCAGGGACTTTATTTTAGACCTTCCTTTCAACAGAATGATCAGGGGGCTGCCTCTAAGCGGATTCTGAGCCCGGCTGCTACCTATATGATCAATGAAATCCTCTCCAGGGTAAACCGCCCGGATTTTCCGGTAAACTGGCAGGCCACATCACATCTCCCCAAAATTGCCTGGAAAACGGGAACGTCATATGGCAGGCGTGATGCCTGGAGTATCGGATATAACCAGCACTACACGGTAGGGGTCTGGTGTGGAAATTTTTCTGGCCGGTCGGTACCGGAACTGAGCGGAGCAAATACAGCCACCCCATTGCTATTCAAGATTTTTAATACGATCGATTATGACGCCGACGAACAATGGTTCACCAAACCGGCTACCCTGGATGAAAGAATGGTTTGTTCCGAAACAGGTCTTTTGCCGGGTGCTTACTGTAAAGACCTGATCACCGCCAGTTTTATTCCGGGTGTTTCTTCGTCCAAAACCTGTAACCATCTTCAGGAAGTTTTTATTTCAGCAGATGAAAAAACGTCTTATTGCAGGACTTGCATGCCCTTGAATGGATATAAGAAAAAGCTCTTCAGGATCATTCCGCCGGAAATGCAACGCTATTATGAAGAAAACCATATTGCCTATCAGAAACTGCCTCCGCATAATGCCGCCTGTGAAAAAATATTCGGGGAAGAGGGACCGGTTATCACTTCGCCGACTTCGGGATTTGAATACCTGATCAGCAAAAAAAATCCGGAGCCTTTGCAATTGAATTGTCATAGCAGCAATGATGTCAATAAAATTTACTGGTACATCAATAACCGCTTTTATAAAATAGCCGGTGCCGGATCGAGACAGTTTTTTGTTCCGCAGGAAGGTCCCGTGAAAATATCCTGTACTGACGACAAAGGCAGGAACCGTGATATCTGGATCAGGGTCCGTTACGTGGATCTTTAATTAATCTTTTTTATTTACGCTTCCCGCGCCTGAAATCTCCTGGGATACGGCAGCATTCCCTTTATAGGTTATATTTCCCGCACCGCTCACATGGGCATCCAGTTTGACGCTTGCATACACCTGTGCACTGCCCGCGCCGGAAATCTCTACGGATGTGTTTTCTGTAAGCAGATCATAGCAATATGCATGACCGGCTCCGCTCAGATCAATACTCAGGTCCTTTGCCTGTCCCTTCAGACTGATAGAACCACTACCCGAAATGCCTGTCGTGACTTTCGGTGCATCCACTTCCATATTGATATCTCCAGCTCCGCTCGCCTGCAGGGAAAGTTCATCATTGCTGGTGATTTTATTCTGGCCAATAATATCGCTGGATCCGGATACCTCGATGCTTTTGAATGTCGGGGATGTAACATATATATTCAGGTCGCCCGAAGGAATCAGGTTGACCCCATGTTTGGTTTGTATGGTGAGTTTGTCCCCCTCCTGTATCACTTCTATATAAGACAGGATATTTTCATCCCCCTGCAGTTTAACGGGTTTCAGATCGCCCTGGGTAACGATGAGTTTAATATCCCCATTGGCTTCCACTTCCTTGAAACTTGAAACGGGTTTTTCGATCGTTGTAATGACGCCGTTTCCATGAATGCGTTTTCCCAGGAACCGGCAGGAAGCCAGTCCCATAAATGCAATAAAGTATAGAAAATATAACTTTCTCATGATTGGTTTTTGACCCGAAAAGTTCGGTTATTATAACGGTTAGAAAAAAAGATTTCGGATGGGACGCCATTTCTGGGATAAATGTTACAAATCCGGCGCCAAAATCCGGGAGCACGGCAGAAAAAAGGACGATCATTTCTTATCTTTGCGGCTCCATGAATGAAAAGATCCTCATCCTCGATTTTGGTTCCCAGTATACCCAGTTGATCGCCCGGTCCGTACGTGAAGCAAATGTATATTGTGAAATCATCCCTTATCATCAGAAAATTAAGCCGGACCCTTCACTGAAGGGTATTATTTTATCCGGCTCCCCTTTTTCCGTAAACGATTCACAGGCACCCGTGGTGGACGTAAAAGCACTGCACCGGATTTATCCGATACTTGGTATATGTTATGGCGCTCAGCTCACAGCCAAAGAATTTGGTGGACGGGTGGCCAACAGTAATAAGAGAGAATATGGCCGGGCATTGCTGAACAAAATCAAAGAGGATGTTTTGCTTCAGGGCATTAGTAATTTATCACAGGTGTGGATGAGCCACGCAGATACCATTCTGGAGCTACCGGCGGGTTTTGACACACTGGCTACAACCGATTCCATTCCCTATGCAGCTTTCAGAAACAATGGTGAAGGAAATCCGCTGTATTGTTTGCAATTCCATCCGGAAGTGTATCATTCCACTGAAGGCAAGAAAATCATCCGTAATTTTCTGATAGACGTTTGTGGCTGCAAACAGGACTGGACGGCGGCACATTTCATCAATGACACTGTTGAAGCCCTGAAAAAATCCATCGGTGGTAAAAAAGTGATCATGGCACTTAGCGGCGGTGTGGATTCCACAGTAGCCGCCACCCTCATTCACCGGGCCATCGGTAAAAACCTGTACGGCTTTTTTGTGGATAACGGTGTTTTGCGAAAGGATGAATTCGGGGAAGTACTGGATACATATAAAAGCATTGGACTGAATGTCAAAGGCATCAATGCAAAAAAGCAATTCTATAAAAAATTAGAAGGTAAAACAGATCCCGAAGCAAAACGCAAAGCGATCGGGAAGCAGTTTATAAAAATATTCATGGAAGAAGCGACCCGGATGAAAGGAATTGATTTACTCGGACAGGGAACGATATATCCGGATGTGATCGAAAGTATTTCCGTCCACGGTCCTTCCCAGACCATCAAATCGCATCATAACGTTGGCGGACTTCCAAAAAAAATGAAGTTGGGGCTGATCGAGCCGCTCCGTTTTTTATTTAAGGATGAAGTGAGAAAAGTCGGTAAGGAACTGGGTATACCGGAAGAGCTTTTACAAAGACATCCTTTCCCGGGCCCCGGCCTTGCCATCCGGATATTGGGAGAAGTAAATCAGGAAAAAGTAACCCTGTTGCAGAAAGCGGATCAGGTATTTACCCGGGCATTGAAGGAACATAAACTTTATGGAACAGTCTGGCAGGCCGGAGCCATCCTTCTACCGGTAAAAAGTGTGGGCGTTATGGGGGACGAACGGACGTATGAATTCACAGTGGCGTTAAGGGCAGTCACTTCTGTGGATGGCATGACGGCAGATTGGGCACACCTGCCTTACGATTTCCTGGCACAGGTTTCAAGCGACATCATCAATCAGGTAAAAGGTATCAACCGCGTTGTATATGATATCAGCAGTAAACCACCCGCAACCATAGAATGGGAATAAATTCCATATGAAAACAGTATCCGGATTTATTTTTTGTTTGTTGTTCCTGTTCGCAGGAGTGAACCGCGGACTTGCACAAACCGCCGACAGTTCCAGATATCACATTGCCGTTTTTCTTCCATTGTACCTTGACTCGGCCTTTGACGCGTCCGGCAACTACCGGTTCGACCAGAATTTTCCAAAATATCTGAATCCCGGTCTGGAGTTTTACGAGGGTCTCGAACTGGCAATGGATTCACTTCGCAAAAGAGGAGATTCCCTGGATATAACGGTGTACGATACTCGAAATACTGCCAGGTCGATTCAGGATATGCTTGAGGAGCCGAAATTCAGCAAAATGCAGTTGATAATCGGGCAGGTCACATTGCCCGAACTGCGTTTACTTGCGGCCGCAGCCAAGGCCAGGGAGATACCATTTATCAATGTGAATTTTCCAAATGATGGAGGTGTTACTGGTAACCAGGAGTTCGTTATCCTGAATTCGACACTTCGTGCACATTGTGAAGCACTCTATAAATTCGTTCAGCGCAACTGGGCTACCTCCAATATTTTTTATCTCCGAAGGGCAACACCCGATGACGACCGCCTCAGGAGTTATTTCGGAGATGTAGAAAAAAATACCGGTTCTGTTCCACTGCGCATGAAATACATCAATGTTGACAATACCGTGGACCTGGGTCTGATCGTTCCGCAGATGGACAGTAATTCAAAATCCGTGATCCTGGTGGGAAGCCTCGATGAGTATTTCGGAAAAATGGTGTGCGCGAAACTCGCCCCGCTTGACAAAAGCTATCCGATGAAAATTCTTGGTATGCCAACCTGGGATGCAATCAGCGATTTTAGCGCGCCAGCATATACGGATCTTGAGATCTATTATACAACACCATTTTATATTAATGCTGCAGACAGTCTCGTGATGTCTATTCAACAATATTATAAAACCCGGTTTTATTCCCGTCCTTCTGATATGGTTTACCGCGGATATGAAACCATTCTGCATTTCGGACAATTGCTCGAGGCTAAAAAGGGCAGACTGGATGGAAGTATCGGAGAAAGAAAATTCAAAGTATTCAATGACTTTGACATACAGCCGGTATTTACAAATAAAGAGAATGGCAGTACGACCAGTCAGGCACTCACCCTGCAATACCTTGAAAACAAGAAGCTGTATTTTATTAAGAAGGTCAATGGCAATGTTGTTGCAGTATATTAGGTACAGACGCATGCCCGGATCCGACGCCCCGGCTCCCCAGTTTTTCTAAAAGTAAATTCACTCCGGATGGATCTGTTGAGTTTTAACGAAAACGGCATTTACTGCCGTACCGGCGATTTTTACATAGATCCATGGAAACCCGTGGCGCGCGCGGTTATCACACATGCGCACAGTGACCACGCACGCCCGGGAAGCGGCTCTTATTTATGCCATCATTTTACCAAACCCCTGTTAAATCTGCGCTTGGGGAATATTGTTGTTCAGTCTGTAGAATGGGGTGAACCGGTATTCATAAATAATGTACGGGTATCATTGCATCCCGCGGGTCATATCATCGGTTCTTCCCAGATCCGTGTAGAATACCAGGGTTCCGTCTGGGTTGTGAGTGGTGATTACAAAACTGAAAATGACGGGATCAGCGGTGAAATGGAAATCATACCCTGTGATGTCTACATAACGGAATCCACATTCGGATTACCCATATATGAATGGAAACCCCAGCGGGAAATATTTTATGATATCCAAAACTGGATACTGGCTAACAGAGAGAAGGGAAATAATTCCGTTTTGATTGCATACAGCCTGGGCAAAGCACAGAGGTTATTAAAAGGTATTGAAGAAATTTCGCCGTCCATCTACGCACATGGTGCTATCTGGAATACACAGGAAGTTCTGGTCAAGTCCGGATTTAAATTACCTGAAGTGAAAAGAGTCACTGCAGATATGACCATGGATTCGTTTCATTCCGATGTTATCATTGCGCCGCCATCTGCGGAAAATTCTCCCTGGATGAACAGGTTCCATCCTTATTCACTGGGTGTTTGCAGTGGATGGATGCAGGTGCGTGGAAATTTTCGCCGCCGGAATGTGGATGCCGGTTTCGCGATGAGCGATCATGCGGACTGGAAGGGGCTGCTCTCGGTTATTCACAGTTGCGAGGCGAAAAAAGTATTCGTCACACATGGATTCCAGTCAGTGTTCAGCCGTTACCTCAATGAAACAGGCATTGAATCCGCCGAGGTAAAAACCGAATTTGGTGATGAAACAGAATTGGAAGTGGAAAAGCAATTGGCCGCGCGCGAAAATGAAATATTATGAAGCGATTTGCTGAATTGGTCCGGACCCTGGGTACGGCGACCAAAACAAATGACAAGCTGGATGCGCTGGTCGGGTATTTTGAACAGGCAGATGACCGCGATAAAGTGTGGGTGATTGCGATCTTCAGTGGAAGGCGGCCCAAACGGGTCGTCTCTTCATCTGATCTGACGGGATACTGCATTGAACTGACCGGATTCTCATCCTGGCTTTTTGAAGAATGTTATCATACTGTAGGTGATCTGGCTGAAACCCTGTCGTTGCTTGTTCCGGAAGAAAAGTCAGCCGACTCCGGAGTTTCCTTAAATTTTTATCTGGATAAGTTAGTCCTCCTGCAAAAAGCTGGTGACGACGACAGGAAAAACTTCATTCTGGAGTCATGGCAGGGGATGACAAGAAATGAAATGTTTGTATTCAACAAACTCATAACCGGAAATTTCAGGATCGGCGTTTCACAAAAGATGATTGTTAATGCGCTGGCCCGGGTGGTAAAAAACAACCCCTCCGTGATTGCGCACCGTATCAGTGGTAACTGGGATCCGCAGACGTTTCCGTTCAGTGAATTAATTGGCCTGGAATCTGCGTTGGCCGACATTTCAAGGCCTTATCCTTTTTACCTTGCCTATGCACTGGAAGACGAATTATCGTCTCTGGGAAATCCTTCAGAATGGTTTGCCGAATGGAAATGGGATGGAATAAGAGGTGAGATTATTTGCAGAAATGGCCAGCTGTTTGTCTGGAGCCGGGGTGAAGAACTCATGACGGATAAATTCCCGGAATATCATCCGCTGCAGACACTGCTTCCTGAGGGAATCGTTCTCGACGGGGAAATTATTTGTCTTTCGCCGACATATTCGGACAGGATTGATTTTTCACCACTGCCGTTTGCAGTTCTGCAAACACGTGTAGGAAGGAAAAATATAACGCGTAAACAATTAACTGATGCACCGGTCGGATTTATCGCCTATGACCTGCTCGAATATGGCGGTAGGGATTTTCGTGACCATCCGCATTGGGAGAGACGGACTGTGCTGGAAAAAATAATCGGGGAACTACATGTGCCATTTCTCAGGATTTCGCCATTGATTGCATTTCAAGTATGGGATGAGCTGACCGTCATCCGCTCAAAAGCGAGGGAATTAGGAAGTGAGGGTCTGATGCTTAAAAGAAAAGACGCTGCATACCTGACCGGCCGTAAACGGGGTGACTGGTGGAAATGGAAAATCGATCCACTCGTGATCGACGCAGTAATGGTTTATGCGCAAAAAGGACATGGCAGAAGAAGTAATCTGTATACAGACTATACTTTTGCCGTACGAAAAGGAGACCAGCTGGTGACTTTTACCAAAGCGTATTCCGGATTGACAGATAAGGAATTTAGTGAAGTCGATTTTTTCGTAAAAAAAAATTCACTGGAAAAGTTTGGACCGGTGCGGACGGTAAAACCTGAACTTGTTTTTGAAATTGCCTTTGAAGGTATCGCAGAATCAAAACGTCATAAATCCGGTGTTGCTCTTCGCTTTCCCAGGATCAGCCGCTGGCGGAGAGATAAAAAACCCGACGAGATCAATACATTGGAAGATCTGCAGCTAATGCTCAGGCAGTACGGGAAATAGCCTTCGTCGCAACGCCTGATAAGCAGGGACTTGATTTAGTCCTGATTTCTGACACCTGTGTTTTTTAGATTAATTTTAGGTATGAAAAAGTTGGTTGTGGTGCTGGCCATTGCGATGTTTTGTTTCTCTTACAATTCCATTCTGATATTGAAACGGGGCAATGACCCCATTCCTGTTCCGCCGAGTGTTCAAAGAACCGGTGATGCCAGTGCCGGCTACAAATATCTGACTACCGGCGACTATCTGCGGAGCGGTATTCCACTATCTTATTTTAAAATGGGCTTTGGAAAAAGTGACACCAATTATTTGAATCGGGATGGTTATAACAAAGAAGTTCCCTACGATTACACGGTTGTAACCGCACCCAACGGGGAACTTATTGTTGCACCGAATTGCATGCAATGCCATGCACAGGTATTTAACGGGAAACTAATCATGGGTTTGGGAAACAGCACGATCGATTTTACACATGGACAAAAACTGGATCCCAAAAATGCAGCTGCAGCAGAAAGACTTTTAAAAAAACTGGATCCCAAAAAATATGAAGCAGCCGAACCCTTCCTGCGCGTTGTGAAGGGAATTGGCGGGCAGCTGCACACAGAAGTGCGGGGCGTGAATACGGCAGACAGGCTGGCGGCGCTTCTTGCAAGTCACCGGGATCCAAGGACATTTCGTTGGAGTGATCAGGCTCTGTTGGTTGTTGCTCCAGAAGTAATTCCAACCGACGTACCCGCCTGGTGGATGCTTAAAAAGAAAAACGCCATGTTTTACAATGGATTCGGACGCGGTGATTTCGGCCGTTTTCTGATGGCAAGTAATCTGTTAACAGTGAACGATACCTCGGAATCCCGTGAAGTGGATGCACATTTTAATGATGTGCTGGCCTACATTAATTCAATTCAACCACCGCATTATCCGAAACCTGTAAATAAAGCACTTGTAAGGCAAGGAGGGATTCTTTTTGTGCAAAATTGCTCAAAATGTCATGGAAGTTATGGCAGGGATGGACAATACCCCAACCTCCTGATACCGGAATCAGAAATACAAACGGATTCCCTTTTATACAAAAGCAACTATCAGAGTTATCAGTTTGTGGAATGGTTCAATAATTCCTGGTTTGCGCAGGGAGATCATCCGGCCCGGCTGGAACCTTTCAACGGGTATATTGCGCCGCCTTTGGACGGCATCTGGCTCACAGCACCTTATCTGCACAATGGATCTGTTCCGGATCTGGAGACCCTGCTAAACAGCAAAGAGAGACCGGCATATTGGTCACGCGATTTTGACAATCCGGTATACGATTATGATAAACTGGGCTGGAAGTATAGCATGGGGACGGCTTCCCAGGGAACAACGGTTTACAATACGAATTTACCCGGCTATGGAAATTACGGGCACAATTATGGCGATAAACTGAACATTCGGGAAAGAAAAGCGATCATTGAATATTTAAAAACCCTCTAAGCCTAACGCTTAACGCTTAACGCTTAACTCATATTTTAATTTGTAATTCTATAATATAACCCACAATTCATAATTCATAATCCATCAAACGTCAACCAAATTCATGCATTTTAAAGAAAGCAAAGGGTATCAGGTGATACTGTCATGGTTTCAATCCAAAGGACTTCATCCTTTTGAGTTCCAGGAAGAAACCTGGATGCATGTCATGAGATCACGTTCGGGTCTTGTGAATGCGCCTACCGGTTGTGGCAAAACTTTTTCTGTTTTTCTGGGAGCCCTCATCCGTTTCATCAATGAATATCCGGAGGATTATAAAACGAAGTCCCATAATCACCTGCGTTTGCTCTGGATATCTCCCCTGCGTGCTTTGGCTAAAGATATTGGGCGTGCCATGCGGGAAGTAATAGAAGAACTGGGTATGCAATGGCAGGTAGGCATCCGTAATGGTGATACAGAAGTAAATGAAAGGCAGAAGCAAAGAAGACAGATGCCGGAAGTGCTGATCGTCACACCAGAAAGTCTGCACCTGCTCCTGGCACAGAAAAATTATCCTGAAATCTTTAAGTACCTGCAGATTCTGGCAGTGGATGAATGGCATGAACTGCTCGGCTCCAAACGGGGAGTACAGGTGGAACTGGCTGTTTCCCGGATTGTGCATTTAGTTGACAGATCACAGATAACAGATGACAGTCCGGAAAACCATCATCTGTTCCCATCAGGATGCGGGATGACCTGTCAACTTTCTCTCTGGGGTATTTCAGCAACCATTGGAAACCTGGAGCAGGCGAAGGAAGTCCTGGTTTCTCCGATACTAAATATGATAAAAGATCCTCCGGTTATTGTAAAGGCGAAGTTGGATAAGCGCATAGAGATTGAGTCTGTGTTTCCGGATGAAATAGAAAAATATCCATGGGCTGGTCATCTCGGTATCAAACTGGTGAATAAAGTGATTCCCATTATTGAAAAAAGCCGGACCACCCTGATATTCATTAATACGCGTGGCATGAGTGAGCACTGGTATCAGGAGATTCTGAATGTGGCTCCCGAACTTGCGGGTGCTGTTGCCCTGCATCATGGATCCATAGACATGGAATTAAGATTGTGGGTCGAAGAAGCCCTGCATAGTGGCAAACTCAAGGCTGTCGTCTGCACAGCGAGCCTGGATCTGGGTGTGGATTTCCGGCCTGTTGAAACCGTGATTCAGGTGGGATCTCCCAAAGGAGTTGCGCGGTTTTTACAAAGGGCAGGAAGGAGCGGACATCAGCCGGGAGAAGTCAGTAAAATATATTTTCTTCCGACCCATTCCCTTGAGCTCGTGGAAGCAGCTGCACTGAAAGATGCCATGAAGCAGCATTTTATAGAAAGCCGCGAACCCATGCTGCTTTGTTTTGACGTACTCATTCAATATCTGGGAACCCTGGCCATCGGAGAAGGGTTCTTTCCGGAAAGGGTTTTTGAGGAAATATCTTCTACTTATTGTTTTCGTGAAATAAAAAAAGAGGAATGGCTTCAGATCCTGCAATTTATTACCGAAGGCGGTTCCGCACTCCGTCAATACGATGAATTCAAAAAGGTAGAAATCATAAATGGTTTATATAAAATCACAGGGCGGCGGATTGCCATGCGGCATCGTCTTCATATCGGCACTATAGTGAGCGATTCCATGATGAAAGTGAAATTCCTGAGTGGCAGTTATGTAGGTGTGATCGAGGAATATTTTATATCGCGTCTGAATCCCGGAGATGTGTTTACGCTGGCCGGAAGAAACCTGGAGTTTCTCATGATCAAGGACATGACTGCTATTGTAAAAAAATCCAGTGCCTCAAAAGCGATCGTGCCGAGCTGGAACGGTGGCCGCATGCCCTTGTCGGCTAACCTTGGTCTCATGCTCCGGAAAAAATTTAATGAAGCTCATCGGCTCCTGGGAAATACAATTCAGCAAACTGAGAAAATGGATAAGGAGTTGCGTGTGCTGAAACCTTTATTTGAACTGCAGGAAGCATTATCCCATATACCCAGAGAAAATGAATTGCTCATTGAACAAATTGAAACAGGCGACGGATTTCATTTATTTGTTTACCCGTTTGAAGGCAGACTGGTTCATGAAGCCATGGCAGCCCTGCTTGCTTTCCGCATCAGCCGGTTTATGCCCATCACGTTTTCTTTTGCGATGAATGACTATGGTTTTGAACTACTCAGCGATCAGCCGATTCCGGTGGATGACACTAATGTCTATGGGCTTTTTTCTGACGAAGGACTCTCGGCTGACATACAGCGAAGTGTAAACAGTGCAGAGATGGCCCGCCGAAAATTCAGGGACGTGGCTGTAATCGGCGGTCTGATCTTTCAGGGCTATCCCGGCGAATATAAAAAAACACGGCATCTTCAGTCTTCCGCTGGATTATTATTCAATGTATTCAGCGAATATGATCCGCATAATCTCCTGTTAAGACAGGCTTACCATGAAGTGATGGAACAGCAAATGGAAGAAGCCAGGCTTCGGAATATGCTGGAAAGAATTGCAAAAAATAATATTGTTCTCCGGTTTCCGGAAAAACTTACACCATTTTCTTTCCCGCTAAAAGTGGACAGTATGCGGGAAGACCTTTCTTCTGAAAAACTGGAGGACCGTGTAAAAAAAATGCAACAACAATTAGTTCGTGATACCGATAAAAAGCGGGTCAAATAAAATATCTTTGAAGCCCGCATGCAATCGCCCGTTTCCCATAAGATTCTGAACAGCCAGTTCTGGCTTACCACCGACCGTACCATGTATTGGGAAGAGGAAAAAGCATTGATCGTTTCGGATCTGCATTTTGGCAAAACTGGCCATTTCAGAAAATCAGGTATTGCAATCCCTCCGTCTGTTTACAAAGAAGACCTGCAAAGGCTGGTAGTCCAGATACAGTTTTTTCAACCCCGGGAACTGATCATCGTCGGCGATATGTTCCACAGCACTGCGAATAAGGAACTGGAATTATTTTTAAAATGGAGATCTGATTTATCAGATTTAAATATCAGACTTGTCAGGGGTAACCATGATATTCTGCAGGAAGCCTGGTATGAAAATGCAGGCATACATCTTTGTCCGGAAAGTCTTTCGAGGAATCATTTTCACTTCATCCATGATATTAGTGATAAACCAGAATTTTTTAAAAATACAAGGACTTCCAGTTCTTATTTTTTCTCAGGCCATATTCATCCCGGTATCCGCATCCAGGGTGCAGGCAAACAATCCCTTTGCTTTCCATGCTTTTATTTTGGGAAGAAATATGCGGTCCTGCCTGCATTCAGCCGCTTTACCGGCGTGGCAATGATCTATCCTGAAACAGGAGAACATGTATTTGCCATCGTGAATCAGGAGCTGATTAGGATGCAATAAGTCGGATCGTTTGACTTGAATCAATAATCGATAAACGATTTACGAATGGATCAGTTCATTTTTCTTTTGAGTGTCGTAACCTGATCCTGCAGATTATTGATGAGGCCGGCAAGCTGGGTTACGTCCCAGCGTTGGTCTGTGTTGATTTTGCTTACAACCATCTCAGCTTTCCAGATCTCAAGAACATCCTCGGCGTTGACTGTGTACGGTTCAAAAATCTTATTGTCGCTGATCAGGGTGAGTTTATTTTTCAGTTTGTTATTCTTCAGTACTCTTTTATAGACGATTCCCTCATTGCGCGAAACGACAATATAAGTCAGGTTACTTTTTACGTTTTCGAGGTTTTCCAGTTTTTCGGCAACGATCACCGATCCGCTGGGTGTTGGCAGCATGGAATCTCCGAGTATCTCAAAAGCCCGGTAATTGCCAGGAGACAGCATCGGGAGCGTGAACGTATTGAGTTCATCCAGAAATTCCGGATCACCATATCCTGCCAGGTAACCTGCCGCCGCTTTGACTGGTACCAGCTGGATCTGATTGGGGGAAGCTGCCATTTTTTGCGCCCGGCGCTTTGCCAGGTAATTACTTCCTTTGGTATCCTGCATTTTTTTACGAAGCAGTTCATCCAGCGACAAACGAAACATATCACTGACCACTTCCAGCACCTCGAGTCGGGGTTCAGCGCGTTCTTCTTCGTACGCCCCCAGCAGGGATCTTTTAATTTTAAGCTTATTGGCAAATTCTTCCTGCGTCCAGCCCCTTAGTTTCCGGAGATATTTGAGATTTTGTGCGGCAATTGACATCGCTAATCATTTTAGCGAAAATACTAAATAATTTAACATTATGGATAAATTGCGTAATTTTTATTGAAATTCAGGTAAAAGTCATCTATACTCCCGTACTCCCATACTTCCACACTTGTTTTAGTACCTTTGCGGACTGTCAATTTGACCCTGAAGCGGGGATAGCACCAAATTTGACCATATATTCAATTCATACTCAATCCCTGTTAATATGATAGGTTTTATTTCGAAATTATTTGGAGGAAACAAGTCAGAAAAGGATATCAAAATCATCATGCCCCAGGTTGAACAGGTCAATCAATATGTGGCTGAGTTTAGCACTTTTTCTAATGATACCCTGCGGGCAAAAACAAACGAATTCAAACAAAGAATAAAAGAACATCTCAGGGAAATGGATGAATCCATTGCTTCCCTGGGGAAAAAAGCAGAAGACCTTCCGTTCAGTGATATTTCAGGAAAAGATGCATTGTATATTGAAATGGATGAATTGAAGAAAAAGCGCGATGACCTGATCGAGGAAGTGCTGGAATCCATACTTCCGGAAGCTTTTGCCGTCGTTAAGGAAACGGCCAGACGGTTTAAAGAAAATGAGCGCATTATAACAATGGCCAATGACCGGGACCGGGAGCTCACCCTGCTGAAAGATTATGTGAAGATCGAGGGAGATCAGGCTGTATACAGTAATAGCTGGACTGCTGCAGGTGGCGCCATTACATGGAATATGATCCACTATGACGTACAGCTGATCGGCGGCGCCGTTTTACATAGTGGCAAAATTGCAGAAATGGCAACGGGGGAAGGTAAGACGCTGGTGTCAACCCTACCTGCATATCTCAATGCGCTTGCCGGAGAAGGTGTTCACATCGTAACGGTGAATGATTACCTGGCGCGCCGTGACTCGGAATGGAATGGTCCCCTGTTCGAGTGGCTTGGTATTTCGGTTGACTGCATAGACGAGCATGAACCGAACAGTGAAGCCCGCCGAAAGGCTTACCTCGCGGATATCACGTACGGTACCAACAATGAATTTGGATTCGACTACCTGCGCGATAATATGGTGCATACGCCGGATGAAATGGTGCAGCGAAAACACCATTTTGCCATGGTGGATGAAGTGGACAGCGTGCTGATTGACGATGCCAGAACGCCGCTGATCATTTCCGGTCCTGTGGCCAAGGGCGACGACCAGCAGTTCCATATTTTAAAAAGTCGTGTTGAACGCCTGGTGGAAGCACAGAAAAAAGTAACGAACCAATTCCTGAACGAGGCGAGGAAGAAATTTGCTGATAACAACGATGATCCCAAAGATGGCGGTCTCGCGCTGATGCGTGCCCACCGCGGTCTGCCAAAAACAAGTGCCCTGATAAAATTTCTGAGTGAGCCAGGCATCCGGGTGAAATTGCAGAAGTCTGAAAATTATTATCTGGCGGACCAGCAGAAAGAAATGCCCAAAGTAGACAGCGAACTTTTTTTCAGCATTGATGAAAAAAACAATTCTGTCGACCTGACGGATAAGGGGATTCATACCATTACGCGGGAGGGAGAAGATCCTGAATTTTTTGTGCTGCCCGATATTGGTATCAAACTCGCCGACATCGAAAAAAGTGAAATGTCTGCAGAAGAAAAATTCCAACAGAAAGAGGCGTTGCTCAATGATTATGCCATCAAGGCAGACCGCATACATACGGTTCAGCAACTACTGAAAGCCTATACACTTTTTGACAAAGATGTAGAATACGTGGTGCTCGACGGTCAGGTAAAAATTGTGGATGAGCAGACTGGCCGTATCCTGGAAGGCCGTCGTTATAGTGATGGTTTACATCAGGCCATTGAAGCAAAGGAAAATGTAAAAATCGAAGCGGCTACACAAACCTATGCGACTGTGACACTTCAGAATTATTTCCGGATGTACCATAAGCTGGCGGGTATGACAGGAACGGCCGAAACAGAAGCGGCTGAATTGTGGGATATCTACAAACTGGATGTGGTTACCATACCTACAAACGTTCAGGTGATACGCAAGGATTCGCAGGATTTGGTGTATAAAACGAAAAGAGAAAAATATAAAGCGGTCATTGATGATATCGAAAGGCTGCGTGCTGAAGGCCGCCCCTCCCTGGTCGGTACGACTTCGGTGGAAGTGAGTGAATTGCTGAGTAAAATGCTTCAGGTCAAGAAGATTCCGCATAATGTACTGAATGCAAAACAGCATGCTCGTGAAGCACAAGTTGTTGCCGAAGCCGGATTGACAGGTGCTGTAACCATTGCCACCAACATGGCTGGCCGTGGTACGGATATCAAACTCGGTCCGGGTGTAAAGGATGCCGGCGGTCTCGCGATTATTGGCACGGAAAGACATGAGAGCCGGCGTGTTGACCGTCAGCTCCGGGGTCGCGCCGGAAGGCAGGGAGATCCGGGAACAACCCAGTTTTATTCTTCCCTGGAAGATGATCTCATGCGCATGTTCGGCAGCGAACGGATCGCGTCACTCATGGATAAAATGGGTTATAAGGAAGGCGAAGTGATTCAGCACAGCATGGTCACCAAGAGTATTGAACGAGCGCAGAAGAAAGTAGAGGAAAATAATTTCGGTATCCGCAAACGGTTGCTTGAATATGACGATGTCATGAATAAGCAGCGTAATGTGGTATACAAAAAAAGAAACCATGCACTATTTGGCGATCGGCTCGCCCTCGATCTGGACAACGCGTTTTATTCTGTTGCCGAAGGTTTGATGGGGACTTATCGTGATGTGGAGGACTATGAAGGATTTAAAGTAGCGGTCATTCTGAATTTTGGTTTGGCAACCAGCATAACCGAGGAAGAATTTTTAAAAGACGGGATGGAACAACTGGTTGAGAAGTTATATTCGGAAGGCACCCTCAGCTATGAAAGAAAAATGGCCGAAGTCCAGAAAGATGCGGTTCCCGTTTTTAAAAATATTCTCCTGAATCAGGGCCGTCATATAGAGAATGTGGTCGTGCCGTTTACGGATGGAAAAAAAATAATTAATGTACTGGCCAATCTGCAGAAGACACTTGACACGCAGGGCCGGGAACTCATGAATGCAGTGGAAAGACAAATTACCCTTGCCATTATTGATGATACCTGGAAAGAGCATTTGAGGGCGATGGATGATCTTAAACAAAGTGTACAAACCGCTTATCTGGAACAAAAAGATCCGCTGGTCATTTATAAGATGGAAGCATTTGAGTTATTTCGGACCATGGACGGTAACATGAATAAAGAAATTGTGGGTTTCCTTTGTCATTGCGCTATTCCTGTAGAACAACAGGCGCCTATCCGGGAAGGGCATGAAAAAAAGACCGATATGAGCCGGATGAAGATCAGGAAAGACGAACTGGTGACTGCAGGTTCCGGACCGGGGCCCATAACGGATGAAGGCAGGGACTATTATGAACCCTCAGAGCCCGTAAAACAGGAGCCCATTAAAGTGGGGCCCAAAGTGGGAAGAAATGATCCATGTCCATGCGGCAGTGGAAAAAAATATAAGCAGTGCCATGGGAGAGAAGCTTAAAGCCTAAGACTAACGCTCAGAACGAGTGAACCAGGACCTGCGGTTTATTGAAAATCGATCCAGGGTCTGCGTTTTACGATAAACGAAAAAAGCATCCGCTGTTTGACAGATGCTTCCAAATGTTTTGATTAAGTTTTAGGCTTTAAGCTTTGGGCTTTAGGCCTTTGCGACAGCCAGCTTATTCACGCTACGCGTTAGCTTGCTTTTCAGGTTTGCCGCCTTATTCTTATGTATAACGCCTTTTTTGGCCAGGCGGTCAATGAGGGAGGCAATTTCAGGTATTTTTTCACCTGCTTCCTTAGGTTCTTTGATGGCTTTCAGGTCACGGATAGCGTTCCGGGTTGTTTTGCCATAATAACGGTTGCTATCCCGGCGTTTGGATGCTTTTCTAACGTCTTTTTTTGTTGCCCGATGATTAGCCATGTATTCAGAAATTTGGACGGCAAAGGTAGGAAAATCGGGCAGATATTGAAAAATAATCCGGAAGTTTCTTTTGCCGATATTTGTAGAGCGATTAATGTCAAATAATGAAAGATTTACAGTATATCACGAACTCCTCCCCCTCGTTTATTGAAAGTTTATACCAGGATTTTGTAAAAGACCCGCAAAGCGTTGACCCTGAATTCAAAAAATTTTTTGAAGGATTTGATTTTGCAATAAATCAGGGCAAAAACGGCAATGGGGCCATTCCTGCCCCTGTCAGTTCAAAAGAACCTGCTTTTAAAACAACCGACGGGGTGGACTGGAAAAAGGAATTGGGTGCCTACCGGCTCATACTCGGATACCGGAATAAGGGGCATCTTCTTGCTAAAACAAACCCTATCCGGCCTCGTAAAGACCGGGGCGCCAACCTGGGTCTGGGATTTTTTGGATTTACAGAAGAAGATATGGACAAATCTTTTTTTGCCGGAAATCTGATTGGTCTTGGCACCACCACCCTCCGTAATATTCTCGGTCATCTCCAGAAATGTTATGCCGACCATGTGGGGATTGAATTCAAATATATCAGCGATCAGAAAAAGATCGACTGGCTTACCACGGAAATGGAGAAGAAATTTATCGAGCCTTTGCCCATTCAGAAAAAACAGCGCATTCTTGAAAAACTGAATGAAGGGGTGATGTTTGAAAAATTTCTGCACACCAAATATATCGGACAGAAAAGATTTTCACTGGAAGGCGGGGAAACCACGATTCCGGCATTGGATGCCATGATCAATATGGCGGCTGAACATGAAGTGCAGGAAGTGGTAATGGGTATGGCACACAGAGGCCGCTTAAATATCCTGGCGAATATCCTGGGTAAAACCTATGAACAGATCTTCAGCGAATTCGAAGGGACTGGTACACTGGACCAGACTATGGGCAGCGGCGACGTAAAATATCACCTGGGCTTTGGAAGCGAACTGACCACGCCAACAGATAAAACCGTCCATATAAAGCTCATGCCTAATCCCTCACACCTGGAGGCTGTGGATCCGGTGGTCGTTGGATTTGCGCGCGCAAAGGCGGATGTGCTGTATGGAAGTGATTACGATAAAATCCTACCCATTCTTATCCACGGGGATGCTTCTGTCGCCGGCCAGGGTATTGTTTATGAAGTGTTACAGATGTGCGGCCTGAAAGGATATTATACCGGTGGCACGATTCACTTTGTGATTAATAATCAAATCGGATTCACAACAGATTTTGATGAGGCCAGAAGTTCAGATTACTGTACTTCACTGGCAGCTGCTGTCCAGGCTCCCGTATTGCATGTGAACGGAGATGATCCTGAAGCAGCAGTGAAATGTTCGGAGATTGCAGCCCGGTACCGGCAGGAATTCAATGCAGACATATTCATTGACATGGTTTGTTATCGCCGGCACGGTCACAATGAAGGGGATGATCCGAAATTTACGCAGCCCACATTGTATGCACTGATTGAAAAACATCCGAATCCGCGCGAAGTATACACACAGTATCTGACGGAACACGGAGAAGCTGATGCAAAGGATCTGGCAAAGGACATGGAGAAAAAATTCTGGAACGATCTGCAGGAACGGCTGGACGAAGTGAAGCAAAAACCACTCCCTTATAAATATCAGCAACCCGAAATCGCATGGAGAAGCCTCCGACGGGCAACCCTGGGCGATTTTGAAAAGTCGCCCGTTACCGCCATTTCTGAAGCAGACCTGAAAAAAATTTTCGGCGCTATGATGACCTGGCCGGATACTTTTACGCCACTTAAAAAAATAGAGAAATTACTGCAGGACAAACAAAAATTATTTAACGAAGAACAAAAACTGGACTGGTCCTCCGGTGAATTGCTTTCTTACGGAAGTATATTGCTGGACGGCCATGACGTACGTATGAGTGGTCAGGATGTACGCCGCGGAACATTTTCACACAGGCATGCGGTTCTTCGCGATGATAAAACAGACGCCTCATACAATCGCCTCAGCCGTATTCCAGATGCAAATGGCAAATTCAGAATTTACAATTCCCTGCTCAGTGAATTTGGCGTATTGGGTTTCGAATATGGTTATGCCATAGCGAACCCCGGCGCATTGGTTTTATGGGAAGCCCAATTCGGGGATTTCTGCAATGGTGCCCAGACAATGATCGATCAGTTCATTGCCGCCGGCGAGCAGAAATGGCAAAGAATGAATGGCATGGTTTTGCTTCTGCCTCATGGATACGAAGGGCAGGGACCCGAACACAGCAGCGCCAGAATGGAAAGGTTTTTGCAAATGTGTGCCGAGCTGAATATGATCATAACCAATGTGACAACATCGGCAAATTATTTTCATGCCATGCGGCGCCAACTGGCGTGGCCCTTCAGGAAACCGCTGGTCAATTTTTCTCCGAAAGCCAACCTGCGGTATCCGGGTACATACTCAAAAATAGCTGATTTCACGAACGGCGGATTCCAGGAAGTAATCGACGACCGGTTTGCAGGTGAACCCGCTCAGGTGAAAAAAGTATTATTCTGTACAGGCAAAATAAGTTTCGAGCTGGCAGAGAGACAGGTAAAAGATATCCGCAGAGATATTGCGATCATCCGCCTTGAACAATTATATCCGCTTCCGACCAATCAACTGGATGCGTTATATAAAAAATATAGTAACGCAACCTGGTTCTGGATTCAGGAGGAACCCCTGAATATGGGCGCCGCCTCTTTCCTGCAGATGAACCTCAAAAATATAAATTATGGGTTTATCAGCCGTCAGCCGGGTGCTTCCCCTGCTACTGGTTATGCGAAAGTGCATGCACAGGAACAAGCTGAAATAATCGAAACAGCATTCAGTATTTGATCATGCGAAAATCAACCCCTTACATTCTAAATAAATTATCTTCGTGACCGTAAATTTTAAAGCAGATGATCGATATTAAAGTGCCGGCCGTAGGAGAATCCATCAGCGAAGTAACCCTCGTAAAATGGCTGAAAAAAGATGGCGACTGGGTCGACCGTGATGAAGTGATCGCCGAACTCGAAAGTGAAAAAGCAACTTTTGAGGTGAATGCTGAAAAGGCCGGATCTCTTAAAACCATAGGAAAAGAAGGAGACACACTGAAGATCGGAGACGTGCTTGCAAGCATTGATGAAAGTTCTCCCCGGCCTGCTGCAGCTGAAAAACCCAAGCCCACAAATGGCGCAACCCCGCAAAAGCAGGACAATTCAAAGGTTGTATTCGAAAAAGCCGAAGCGGTTCCGGTATCCGCAAATCAAATCGCCGCAAAGGCTTCCGATGTGAAAGCCACACCCGTTGCTGCGGCTATTATCTCTGATAAAAAAGTTGATAAGGGAACGATTGTGCCTTCCGGAGCAAACGGAAAAATCGTAAAACATGATGTACTCGAAGCTCTGAGCAATCCTGGCCGTTTGCCCGGAAAAGCCTTATTTGGCAGGGAGCTGCGCAGAGAAAAAATGAGTAATCTCCGCAAAACAGTTTCCCGCAGGCTGGTAGAAGCAAAAAATACGACGGCCATGCTGACCACTTTCAATGAAGTGGATATGAGTCAGGTAATGGCACTTCGTACAAAATATAAGGAGAAGTTCAAGGAGAAACATGGTGTGAGCCTGGGTTTCATGAGTTTTTTTACCAAAGCCTGTTGTTATGCCCTGCAAGAATGGCCTGCTGTAAATGCCTATATCGACGGTGAAGAAATTATTTATCACGATTACTGTGATATTTCCATTGCCGTTTCAGCACCGAAAGGATTGGTTGTTCCCGTAATCCGCAATGCGGAAAGTCTGAGTATGGCGGAGATTGAAAAGAAAGTAGTTGAACTCGCCGGCAAAGCGCGTGACAATAAATTAAGCATGGAAGAAATGCAGGGAGGGACTTTTACTATAACGAACGGAGGCGTATTTGGTTCGCTCATGTCTACTCCAATCATCAATATCCCACAGTCGGCAATTCTCGGGATGCACAAAATAGAAGAACGCGCCGTTGTCGTTAACGGTCAGATCACAGTGCGGTCAATGATGTACCTGGCTGTCAGTTATGACCATCGCATTATTGACGGCCGCGAATCGGTGAGTTTTCTGGTGCGTGTAAAAGAACTGCTGGAAAATCCGGATCAACTCCTGTTTGGAAAAGATCCGGTGAAAGCCCTGCTTGAATTATAATTCATTTGATTCTCAAATTTTCCTGGCGCGCGATCGGCGCGCCATTTTTTATGACATCACCGCATGAAATTCGATAACCTACTCCGGTATGCAGTGCGCATTCTGTCCGCCTATTCCGGAGAATCCCCCCTGCAAGCCTGGCTTAAGAATTTTTACAGGGAGAATCCACAGATGGGGTCGCGCGACAGAAAACAGGTGAGCGAAATGGTATATTGTTTTTTTCGACTGGGTCATTCACTCAAAAACATATCCGCAGAGGAGCGCATACTGGCGGGACTTTTTCTGTCCAATAGCAATAAAGAACAATTACTTGAACACCTGCGGCCTGAATGGCATGTACGCATGGAAATGCCCATGGAAGAAAAACTGAAAATCGTCCGTTCGGCATTTCCGGATTTCGATATCCTGGAAATATTTCCCTGGACGAACCAGCTCAGTGCGGGTATGGACCACCGCGCATTTTGCCTGTCTTTCCTGGTCAAACCGAAGTTGTTTATACGGGTCAGACCGGGGTTTGAGAAAGCAGTTCCCCAAAAACTGCTGGACCATTCAATTGATTTCCAGGATGCGGATCCGGGCTTCAGGCTCCCATTTAGAACCTTTTCCTTAAACGGCGGTACTAAATTGGACAATTTGTTTTTATTGAACCGGGAAGCCGTCATACAGGACCTGAGTTCACAAGGGACGGCCATTTTCTTAAAATTGCAGGGAGAAAATGAATCCGAAGCCTGGGACTGTTGTGCCGGCAGTGGCGGGAAATCAATTTTACTGGCAGATCTTTTTCCGGGTTGTCAGCTAACGGTCTCGGACATACGCGAAACCATACTTAAAAATCTCTCTGCCAGGTTTAAAGAAGCAGGTCTTCAACCGTTACGTATTATTAAGGCAGATCTGACGGACGCCAACGATCTTCCTGGCCAATCTTTTCGGTTCATCGTGGCAGACCTGCCCTGCACGGGCAGTGGCACCTGGAGCCGCACGCCCGAAGCGCTCTATTTTTTTAATCCACAGTCCATTTCCAATTATCGTCAGCGCCAGGAAAAAATTCTTTCAAATATTACAGCTCATTTGAACCCGGGCGCTGTACTGGTTTATATAACCTGTTCGGTTTTTTCCGATGAAAATGAAAGAATTTCCGGTTTTCTTACTGAATCCGGACTGAAATTAGAAAAGCAGGGTCTCATTGGGGGTTACGAATCTTGCGCCGATTCCATGTATGCAGCCAGGTTTACAAAGCGTTTGACAAGGGCATACTAAATTTCAGGAGCCTTTCCCCCGATGTAACTCATAATCCGTTCTTTATAGTTGAGTCCGATGGGAAGGGTTACTATTTCCATATCCACAGAATTTCCGAACACGGTTTTGATTCGTGTAGCGGCAATGATGTACGACTTGTGAATACGGATGAACTGATTTGACGGAAGAATATTCTCCATCTCGCTCATTGTTTGATGAGTAATGATGACGTTTTCCGTACTGTGAATTTTAAGATAGTCTTTCATGCCTTCTATATAAATAATATCCGAAAAACCCACCCTGAAAAATTTGCTGTTCGATTTGATAAAAATATGTTCGCGGGATGCCGGCTTTATATCATCGGCCGCCATTTTGAACAGGTTGCCATCCACTATTTTGGCGATTGTTTTGGAAAACCGCTCAAATGAAATCGGTTTCAGCAGATAGTCAATTACATTGAATTCATAACTCTCCAAAGCGTATTCCGGATAGGACGTTGTAAATACGACAAGTGGTGGATTTGACAGGGAACGCAGGAAATTCAATCCTGTCATGCCGGGCAGTTGTATATCCAGGAAAATAAGGTCAACCTCTTCTTTAGCAAGTGCCTCTTTCGCTTCCAGTGCATTGCGATAGGTACCGACAAGTTTAAAACGGCTTGTCTTTTCCAGATGGTTTTTAATAACATCCTGGGCCAACCTTTCATCCTCTACTATGATACATTTTATCAATGACGCCAGTTATTAGAATTAATGAAACGGTAAATGTATTGTTACTCAAAATTACATCAAGTGTATGAGTATCCGGGTATAGCCGCTGGAGTCTTTCCTGGGCATTTTTCAACCGCCACTTACTTTCTTTTCTTTCTTTCTTTTCAGTTTGAATAATGTCGAGTGCGTAGGCATCCGGATATAACAATTCAAGCACACTTTTACTGTTTACAAGACCCTTGCCCTGGATTTTCTTCGCCTGGGTTTCCAGTTCAAGACTGGTATTGTTAATCACATTTAAAACGATTTGCCCAGGAATTACTTTAAGCGTTATATAAATAAAGGGTTTTGCAAATGAATTGTCTATCGCGTGTTTAAATCCGTTTTCAATAAAAGATATAAATAAGAAAGGTTCAATCATGACGCCCTCCGTTTCACCTTCGACAGTAAATTGAATATCGGCGTCATACCTTATTCTTTCTATTTCAATATAATTCCTGATAAATTCAATTTCTTTTTCGACCGGAATTTTATCTTCATTGCATTCATATATCAGGAACCGCATAATGTCAGAAAGCCGGATGACCACTTCTGGTGTTTTATCGATTTTATGGAGACTGAGTGAGTAAATGCTGTTCAGGGTGTTAAAAAGAAAATGAGGATTGAGTTGCGTGCGGAAATAACGAAGTTTATAGAAAGTGCTCTCTTTTTTAAGTAATTCTAATGTTTCTTCCTCCTCCAGTTTTTTCCTGAGCCATGCTATTGATACGGCCAGGCATATATTAATCAGTACCCAGGCACTTTCTCTCGCCCTGCTAATTGTCGAATACAAAAAATACTCCTGTGCCGGGCCGTTAAAAAATAATCCCGGAATTTTATATAAAAAATAAAGAAGGAAATGAACAAGGAAAAAAAACAGAACTGTCAAAGAAATATATTGCGGGTATTTTCCGGCAAATAAAAATTTTGGAACAACAATTCTCGAATACAGGATATATAAGGGAGATATCAACAGGTTAATCACGAGCAATACGATCCATGCCGTTTTTTGGTGGGGGAAAATTCCCAGACTGTTCACCAGGGGATTTATAATTATAAATAACACCCAGCAATACACTTCAGCTTTATAAGTTCCCTTTACAATCCTGTCGTTATCGTATTCCATAAGTTCAGGCTTTAGAGTGGTTTAGGCATGTAAGCAAAACTATCCCAGATCGCGCTAACGGGAAATTATTTCGACAAACCAGTCATCCTTTTCGATGAAATTTCAAAAATTCGACCCGGATCGGGTCTGCATGGATGCCCTAGTTCGGCGCTGTCCGGGACTTTAACGTTTTTCCCTTCAGTATTTCGTAAAATTGGCGGATTATGCGTTACTAAATCTTCGGCGTTGAAACACAGGATAGTCATTATCCCTTATATTTATCTGGTATTGTTTAATGCCAAATAGCTGATATGAGAGTTTTTTTATTTCCCGGACTGCTTTGTTCCTGTTTACTATTAATTTCTTCTATCACTTTGCCCGGCAAAGAACATAAGACATTGGAAATTGGCGCTTCGGCTCCCGACTTCAATCTGATAGGGGTCGATGGAAAACACTACGACCTGGCTTCATTTAAAAATGCAAATATTCTGGTTGTTGTTTTTACGTGCAATCATTGTCCGACAGCCCAGGCATATGAGGATCGTATCATCCGTCTGACTTCGGATTATGCAGACAAAAACGTCGCGGTTATAGCTATAATGCCCAATGACCCTGCAAGCCTTCGTCTGGACGAACTCGATTTCTCGGACCTTGGAGATTCATATGTAGAAATGAAAATAAGGGCCAAAGAAAGAAAATTCAACTTCCCATACCTATATGATGGAGACACTGAAATAGCATCTGACGCGTATGGCCCGGTAGCCACCCCGCACGTTTTTGTTTTTGACAAAGAGCGGAAATTGCGTTATGAAGGCAGGGTGGATGATATGGAAAATCCCTTTAAAACGCCGGATAGCACGGATACACGGAATGCTATTGAAGCTCTATTAGATAACAGAGAAGTGTCGGTAAAAACGACAAAAGTTTTTGGGTGCAGTATCAAGTGGTCAGAAAAAAAGGATCTTGTCAAAAAAGCGCGATTGGCCTGGGCAAAGGAACCGGTGTATTTGGAAATGATTGACAGGGATAGCATAAAAAACCTGGTAAAAAATCCAACCGGCAAACTGCGTTTAATTCATGTGTGGACAACCACCGGTTCCGGAGAACAGGAATTTCCAGAGTTCGTTACAATTAATAGGATGTATAGGGATCGTGATTTTGAATTTATCAGCATCAGTGCAGATGGCCCTGGCAAAAAGGAGCAGGTGCTCAAATTTCTTCAAATGCAACAGGCATCGAATTCCAACTATCTTTTTAATATCAATGATAAATCTGAATTGTTGAAAATGTTGGAACCTTCGAGGCGGCATTCGCTGCCTTGCACCTTACTTGTAGAACCGGAAGGGAAAATCGTGTATTCAAAAGAAGGGGCGATCGATCCTGGGGAATTAAAAAGAATAATTGTAAACAATCATCTGATTGGAAGGTTTCCGTAAGGCCGGACTGTGTTTTCATGTTACAAAAAAGGAATGCGAATGAAAGCCTTCAATCATCAATCCGGACAATACTTGAATATTGATTCGGCAAGGATTTATTATGAAATGGCGGGGAGCGAAGGTAAATCGGTATTACTTGTACTACATGGAGGGTTTGGTAACCTGGAAGATCTTAATAGTATACTGACTGAACTAAGTGATAAGTTTACCATTCTGGGAATTGACAGCAGGGGTCATGGAAAATCGACCATGGGTTTACACGAATTAAACTACGCTAGATTACAAAATGATGTGGAGCAGATTTTGGAAAAATTGGGAATCCAAACGGTCAGCATTATTGGGTTTAGTGATGGAGGAGTGGTGGCCTACCGCCTTGCATCCAGTAGTAATTTGGAAATTAAAAAGCTGGTAACTATCGGCTCACGTTGGCATTGGCAAAACGCAGAAGCTACAAAAGATATTCTGCGAAATGTTACTGCGGAGAACTGGAAAAAAAAGTATCCGGAAACATTTGAAATGTATCAAAAGCTAAATCCGGAAAAAAATTTTGAACGGCTTGCAAAGTCTTTAGTTAATATGTGGTTTGATAAAAGTGACACGGGTTATCCCAATGATCATATCGTGAAAATAATATCTCCTTTGCTCATCGTCAGAGGTGATAATGACCCCCTAATAGGTCTCAATGATATTGCTGAATTAAAAAGCAGGCTTAAAAATTCATCTTTACTGAACATCCCATTTGCAGGACATGCGGCTTATATTACCCAGAAGGAAATAATAATTATCGGGCTGAATAACTTTTTCAATGTCTGACCAGTATTCATTCTTATAAGCCGTTTTTCAGCAGGTAAATTTATTCCTTGGGCATATAGTCATATGGTAATTAGACCTGGCCCTGAAAATAACTAACTCCTGGCAAATATTGGCTCATTGGCAAAATATGGCAGCACTGAATTGTAATGGTCACGGGCACGTAGTTGTTGAGGTTTATTCATATATTCGATTCAGTAAACTGCCGGTAGATGAAGCTTGCGAAAATCATATCTCTGCTGCTCGTTTCTGCAATGACAACGGGTTTTGTGATGAAGCAGATAAATAGTCATTGGGAAGAACTGTTCAATGGAAAAGATCTGAACGGCTGGGACACTTATATAGGTCCGGATCTGAATGACAATGGCAAACCCATCAATGGTCAGCCAATCGGGCTGAATAATGATCCCAGGCATGTATTTACCGTGGTAAAAATGAATGGAGAATATGTGATTCGCATTTCCGGCGAAAACTGGGGTGCCATTTCTACCGCAAAAGAATATAAGAACTATCATCTGCAACTGGAATTTAAATGGGGTGCACTTTCCTGGGGACAGAAAAAGGGTAAGAAAAAGGATAGTGGCCTGTTATACCATTCGGTCGGCAAATATGGCGCAGATTATTTCGCCTGGATGCGTTCACAGGAGTTTCAGATCGAGGAAGGCAACTGTGGAGACTACTGGGGAGTTGCCGGAGGCGTGGCAGATATACCGGCAATAAAAAAATCCGATAGCGAATATGTATATGATCCATATGCTTCGCGAATCACTTTCAAAGAAGGTGGTAAGGAGGGGAGACGTTGCATAAAGGGTGCGGATGCAGAGCATCCGACCGGAGAATGGAACACGCTTGACCTGTATTGTTATGGCGACACCAGCATACACGTAATAAATGGCAGGGTGATGATGATTTTGTACCGCGAAAGACAAACGGATAACGGACGGGAGCTACCCCTGACAAAGGGGAAAATTCAAATTCAGTCAGAGGGTGCAGAAGTCTTTTACAGACACATACAAATAGAGACTATTGAAAAGCTGCCAGCCGGACTTGTAAGCGGTATGTAGTCAGATTCATGAATGTAAAAAATGGTTACCGCCAGGGGCAGATCATCTTATGCTGTCAGGATTTTTTCAAAACATATACTATTCTCGACATTTTTATATTGACCGAAGTTTGGCGTTATCGTATATCCATTTTTTTTATAGAGTTCTATCGCTTCCGGTTGTCTTTTTCCGGTTTCGAGCAAACACATCTTATAGTTAAGTTCAAGTGCCCATCGCTCCAACTCCTTTAAAATGATCGTTGCGATGCCCTCACCCCGCCGGTCCGGTCGTACATACATACGTTTAATTTCCATCGCATCAGAAGAATTTTCCTTGATGGCCCCGCAACCAACAGGTGTTTTGTCGTCATAGGCGACGATCGCATATTTTATCATGTCGATTTTATTAAACTGGGCATAAAATGAATGGTCTTCTCCGTCCCGGATTCCAAGATCCGAATCAAGTTCTCTCACCAGTTTTTGGAATTGTTCATTCTCCGAATTTGTTCTGAAACTTTGAATCATTTTGTTGGCTGGATTATTTCGTTCTGAATCTTTGTTTTCAATAAAAATCATTTGGCATCGCTTAGGATGGGGCATCCGGTGGAACAGGTATTGTGAATCCGCGTCGTATAGCTGAAAGAAGGTGCCGTAAATTATCTCCGTTGATAAGGGCCTTGCCCAGTCTCCGGGCCGCCTCTACATAATTTCTATTCCTGATTCTCTGAACTGCTGAATCTGTAAGTTCGGCCGCCATACGCCGGCGTGCTATTTTTAAAAGTTCCTTACCGGGATGGGTACGAATAAAATAATCGTACATAGATGCTGTGCGGTCGTGACCATAGTCAAATGCATTGGTCGACCGCCCTTCGTGTTCCCGGACGCGCACCAGCAATTCCGGGAGAGCCAGTGTTTCTGCCCTTTGAGCCAGTCTCAAAACCAGCTCGTAATCTTCCCGATATAAGAGTTTTGCATCGCCGTTGAATCCTCCGGCCTCTTCAAAAAGAGTCCGTTCAAGCAATAACGTGCCGATGTTTACAGACGCTTCTGTCGTTAACAGCTCCTTGACAATCCAACCTGAAATCGGACGATATGTTCCCGCTTTGTTGGGGATAGTGTGCTTTTCTTTATTCATCAATTCAAAGCGACCGTATCCCCAGCGTTTTCTTTCCTGCAGTAACATGTTTATTTGCAATTCCAACTTCCCGGGAACCCACTCATCGTCTGAATCAAGAAAGGCCACCCATTCTCCTGAACCTGCCCTGACCCCTGCATTTCGAAGTACAGCAATATTTCCAACATGTTGCATTTCCAGTACTTTAATCCGGCTGTCATTCATTGAATGAATGGCTTCCACTGTTCCATCATCTGATCCGTCATCAACAATAATTATTTCCCAATTTGTATATGATTGGGCCATTACAGATGCAATGGCGTGTTGAACGAGCGCAACCCTTTTGTATGTGGGAATCACGACCGTAACAAGTGGACCCGCACCGGAAAAGTAATTTCCGACGATGCTGCGAGCGGGTTGAACTGAACCGGGATTTGACAAGACATTCAGATATTTATAAAGATAAAAAATTCTGCCCACTGAATATCAGTCATCCGGGCTGGACCATACTGCAAACAATTTAGCCGAAATGAAAAGTGGTCTTCTCTGGTATTGATCAAGTTGATTAATTTTATGCAAATTTTGAAATGTCGTTTCCGCGGGAGAGGGCAAATTTACCATGGCGATCAGTACCTTCAACGCTTTTAAAAGCCGCAATTACAGACTCTATTTTACCGGCCAATCCGTTTCACTGATAGGCACCTGGATGCAGAAAACTGCCGTGAGCTGGGTAATTTATTCGCTGACCCATTCTAAATTCATGCTGGGGCTTACTTTATTCTCCACCATGTTCCCTTCCTTTTTGTTTTCATTTATTGGTGGCGTGGTGTCCGACAGGTATAATCGTTACAAGCTGTTATTGCTGACGCAGGTTGTTTCCATGGTCCAGGCCATTTTGCTGACACTCCTGATATTTTTTGGTCATTATACTGTTTGGGAAATTCTTTCTCTCAGCGTATTACTGGGTATTGTAAATGCCTTTGATGTGCCTGCCCGCCAGTCGCTGGTTTACGATATGGTGGACGACAAAAAAGACCTGCCCAATGCACTTGCATTGAATTCCTCCATGGTCAATTTATCGAGATTAATCGGTCCCGGCATTGCCGGTCTTGTAATTGAAAAATTTGGAGATGATGTTTGCTTCGGACTGAATGCGTTGAGTTTTGTCGCCGTTATTATTTCCTTGCTGATGATGCGACTCCCGGTTTTTATTCCAAGACAGCGAACCAAAAATATACTGGGGGACCTGCGGGAAGGATTGTTGTACGTCCGCAAAACCCCGGATATCTCTTTTGTAATAGGCATGCTGGCGCTTATCAGCCTGCTCGTATTACCCTTCAGCACGCTGATCCCCGTATATGCGAAAGATATCTTTCATGGTACGGCCTCCACATTTGGAGTCATTGACAGCGTTATCGGACTGGGTGCTTTTTCAGGCGCTATTTTCCTGGCATCGTTGAAACCCGGATCGAATCTGCGAAAGATACTGGCTATAAACACATTTGTTTTTGGAACCGGGCTCATCCTGTTTTCCCACACCACCCTGTATCCGCTCGCACTCTTATTCGCTATGATTGCGGCATTCGGCATGATGTCCCAGATCACGATCAGCAATACACTGATACAAACTACGGTTGATCCAGCGATGCGCGGAAGGGTGATAAGTATTTATGCGATGGCCTTTTTTGGAATGCAACCCCTCGGGGGTCTGATCATAGGGTTCGCATCCCAATATATTGGAGTGGAAAATACTTTATTAGGAGAAGGAATCATTGCCCTTGCAATAGGTGTACTGCATGTAAGATTTTTGAAGAAAAGAAAAGCAGGACGAAACCCCGTGCCCACACTCAGAAAACAGCCGGCGGATACAACAATCCCTGTTTAGTACCATCAGGGATTGTGAGAAACCATATTAAAAGTCAATCCATAGCCGATGGTGGCACCGGAGGGATACTCCACGTTGGGGGACTGATACACGGAGTAAAGAAATTTCTTATAAATAAGTCCGATATTTTTTCCATAAACCTCCTCGCTGAAAATGGTTTGTGTATAAGAACTGTCTCCCAAACCGGTAACACTGTTTGCCTCATTCACTATGACTGATTGTTGAATCATGCCGGCCAGTACATTGAAAGGCATCCCAGTGTTGGAATAATTGTAGTTCCATCCATCCAGGTAGGGGACCTGAGTCGTGTCTGATTCTGTATCTATATACGAATTTCCCAACCAGGAGATTCCATTCTGGACCGGTGTCACCATTTTTATATAACGCAGGTTATTTTCTACCACTTCAACCGAACCCGGAAGCGGCGTTACCATAAATGCGATAGAAGGTGTCCATCCGGATGTTCCCGTGGTGTCGCTCAGGTAGCGGATTACGCGGTAGCTCGGCCTTCCAAGGTTGTCCGTAATGCTATCATCTACCACCTCTTTTGCCAGATAGCTGATGATGGTATCCTCAGATCCGACATGAATAAATTTCAGAGAGTCCATCCGGTAAATAATGTAATTCCCGACGTGCATGGGATAGTAGTCGGCCGGGGTATCGGTAATCAAGGGGTTGTCTTTATTGCAACTGCAAACAATAATGAGTAAAAAAGACAGCGCATAAAGACTACAGATTCTGGATCTCATCGGGGAATTAATAACAAATTATAACGCAATCTACTATGAAATATTGCCATATCTTTGACTTTTTCATAGTGAAAAATTTTCTGCAAGCCCTCGTTTACTACATTGTCCTCCCCTTCATATACCTGCTTGCCATAGTACCCTTCCCCCTGTTATATTTTTTATCTGATGGCGTTTATATCCTGCTGTATCATGTATTGAGGTACCGTCGCAAAATTGTCCGCCAGAATCTGACAAATTCATTTCCGGAAAAGCAACAAAAGGAGATCGGGGAAATAGAAAGACGGTTCTATCGTTATTTCTGTGATCTTTTTCTCGAGACTTTTAAAACGCTTACCATCTCGAAAGATAACATGGTGAGGCATTGCAAGTTCGAGCCGGAAACCTTATCCATTTTTAATCAGCTTGCCGCGGAGAATCAAAGTTTCATGGTGGTTATGGGACATTTCGGTAACTGGGAATGGGGCGGTAATACTTTCAGTATCTGCTGCAAACACCAGCTATATGTAATTTATCACCCGCTATCCAATAAATATTTTAATGGTTTGGTTTACCGTATGCGAACAAGGTTTGGGACCCGTTTGATACCCATGAAAGACACATTGCGGGAAATGCTGAAAAACAGGAATGAACTAAATGCTACGGCATTTATTGCAGATCAGTCGCCATTACCCGATCGAGCCTACTGGATGAATTTCATGAATCAGGACACGCCGGTATTTCTGGGGATTGAAAAAATTGCGTTAAAGATTCGTTATCCGATCGTCTATATCACCATAAGAAGAGTTAAAAGGGGCTACTACAGCGTGTTTGCTGAAAAAATTGAGTTAACTTTGGGACTTCAGGAAACCGGGACGATTACCGAAATTCATACCAGAAGGCTGGAAGCTGATATCCGGAGTCAACCAGAGAATTGGTTGTGGACACACCGGAGATGGAAACATGAGAGACCTCAATTTTAAAAGAACAGCCATGCTTTGCGGTAAAGAGCTCATATTGGCAACAAAACCTTTTGCCAAGGAAATAAGAACAAAAAGCTGGATATACGCGCTTTCAACTATATTTTTCCTTGCAGTGGCGCTGACAGCCACGATCCTGATTCCATATTTTCCCGTGCGGTTGTTGTTCAGCATTATTGCGGGACTTTTAATGGTCCGCATGTTTATCATCTATCACGATCACCAGCATCATTCCATTCTCACGCATTCAAAGATTGCGAATTTTATCATGACCGCTTTTGGTTTTTTCATCCTTTCACCGACCAGCATCTGGAAAAGATCCCACGACCATCACCACAATAACAATTCTAAACTATTTAGTGCCAGCATAGGTTCTTATCCGATCGCCACCAGAAAGAAATTTGAGGAAATGACCAGTCGCCAGAAATTTGAATATCTGGCGATACGGCATCCGTTGACAATCGCACTGGGATATTTTTCCATGTTTATTTTTGGTATGTGTATTGCTTCTTTCGTGAGCAGTCCCCGTAAGCATTACGATTCGCTGATCGCACTGATTATTCATGTTACACTATCCGTGTTATTATGTGTGTTTTTGGGATGGCAGATCTGGTTTTGTTTATTTTTTCTTCCTTTTGTTATAGCATTTGCCATGGGGGCCTATCTTTTTTATGCACAGCATAATTTTCCAGGTGTTACATTTTCAGAAAACAATGAATGGGCTTATGAAAAAGCTGCCATGGAATCTTCCAGTTATATGGTCATGAATCCCGTCATGGCCTGGCTCACTGGCAATATCGGATACCATCACATTCATCACCTGAATTCAAAAATCCCTTTTTATCGCCTTCCGGAAGTCATGTCACATTTTAAAGAACTTCAGCAGTGCAAACGCACATCACTCAAGATAAAAGAAGTGGCTGCCTGCCTTCGGTTGAAAATCTGGGATCAGGACAAAAAGGAGATGGTTGGATTAAGGGAAATCCGATGATAAGTCACCATTAAGAAAGGACGCATACCATTTGCCGGAGTCCTTCACAGTTCTTTCCTGAGTATCAAAATTTACATGCACGAGTCCGAATTTTGGATAATATCCTTCAGCCCATTCGAAGTTATCAAGGAAGGTCCATACAAAGTATCCGTTAACTTTTGCCCCAGCCTGTTTTGACAATAGTACCTGCCTGATATGATCTTTTATGAAGTTCATTCTTTTTTGATCTTTCACTTCTCCTTCTGTGTAATGATCTTCAAATGCAGCACCGTTTTCTGTTACAATGATTTCTTTCAGATTTTTATATTCATTCCAGCGCATGAGTGCATGATAAATAGCGGGTGGATATACTTCCCAGTCCATCTGGGTCCGCTCTACACTTCTTTTTCCTGCTTTCATAATTTTAGCCTTCACAAATGGCATAAAAGGAGCGTAAGTCACGATTTCTCTTGTGTAATTTTGAAGTCCTGCAAAATCCATATCAAAAGCCAGTCTGGTAGTGTCTCCATCCTTATAGAATTTTTCGAGACGCTGCAAAATTTTCAGGTCCTTCAAAGGATATCCCAATCCCAGTAAGGGTTCGATAAACAAGCGATTCAACAGAGTGTCCACTTTTTTGGCAGCAGTCAGGTCTTTTTCGATGTTACGGTATGGCTCTATATGCGAATAAGAAAAGGTTGTTCCAACCAGGCAAGATGCATTCAGGCTTTTCACGATCCTTCCTCCCTCGGCCTGGCAGAGGGCTGCATGATGAACCGCGGAAAGAAAATTGGTCAATCCTTTTCTGCCGGGTGCATGGACGCCCAAAAAATAACCGGCGCCCGTAAATACCATGGGCTCGTTCAATATCATCCAGCGATTTACCCGGTCGCCAAATTGTTTCACACAGAATTCAGTATAAAATCCAAACCAGTTGAGTATTTCGCGGTTTGTCCAGCCACCTTTCTGTTCGAGCGATTGCGGCAGGTCCCAGTGATATAAAGTTACCCAGGGCTGAACGCCATTGGTCAGGCAGGTATCTATCAAACGGTTATAGTAATCCACACCCTTTTGATTAATGCTCCCTGTTCCATTCGGGAAAATCCTGCTCCAGCCAAGGGAAAACCGGTAGTTGGGAATATGCAGCTGGCTCATCAGGCGAATATCCTGGGGATAGCGATTGTAAGAGTCGCATGCTGTGTTTCCATGCTGTCCTGCGAAAATTTTTTTCTTTTTTTGAGAGAAACTGTCCCAGATGGAAGCGCCTTTCCCATCTGCAGCGTAAGCGCCCTCAATCTGGTAAGCCGCTGTGGCCACGCCCCAGTTAAAATCATCGCCGAACGCTGCCCGGTTAAATTGCATGTTAGTCGCCCGATTGTTTTAATATTTGTACCAGGCTTTTTTCTTTCAGCGCTTTCACGGAATGTATGCCATCGCCCAGAGCAATCACCCGCCGGTTTTCCTCAAAAATATTCTCCCGGATAACCATATCAATTATTTTTTCAGTTATGTCGGGGTATAAAACAGGAATCGATTGAGGATTCTTTGCCCAGGATTTTATCTTATCCAGATGTTTTTCTTTGAGAGATTTTAATACAGGTACACCCAGGGTCGCCAGCGCGGCTGCATTGCACTGCTGCTCATACTGTCCTTTCATCGGTATAACCAAGAGCTTTTTTTTCAGAAAAAGGGCTTCAGCGGGGGTTTCAAATCCCGCACCGCAGAGAATGCCCGTGCAATGGAGCAGACTCTGTATGAAAGCATCGTTTTCTATGGGGCGGAAAAACAGGTTCCCCTCCCTGTAAGTCTCTTTATTGTGTTTGCTGAATATCTGCCATTCAATATTCTTTATTTCTGACAGAACCCGGATAATTCTTTTATCAGAATAAGCGGGCAGGTACACGGTGTAGTGAGGATTTATTTCGGCCTGAGGATTTCTGATTTCGCTTCGGATGACCGGTGTAAAAATGTCTTCACTATAATTCGCGAAATGAAAACCGTATGCTATGGAAACAGGTGCATAGTTGTGTAATATGGATTTTCCGATCAAGTCTTTCTTTTCAGGCTTGGGAGCATTTTTGTGGATCACGGCGGCCTGGTGACTCAGTCCAACGCAATGTTTATGTTTTCTTTTGCAGGCCCAGGCACTTACAGGTTCAAAATCGTTGATGACAAGATCATAATTTTCTACCGGCAGGCTTTTGATTTCCTCGTATAATCTTTTGAGATTGCTTTTCCGGTAAGTCGCCATCACATCGACACCCCCTTTTTTTCCGAAAATAAAACAGAGCCCCTTGAAGCGGTATTTCACCGGATGGGGCAGGTCCACATCTGCCTGCGTACCGCTGATGAGCAGATCCAAGTCGCCTTTCTGCTGTAAGATGGGGATGATTTCACGGGCCCTGCTGAGATGGCCGTTTCCAGTGCCTTGTATGGCATATAATATTTTCATCCGGGGTAACGGGATATAAAATCCGTCAATGGATTTTATAGAATTTAAATGCCGGATAAAAAGCGGAAAGCCTGGCTAAAAAAAGCCGGATGCCGATTTTAGTAAAAAAATAACTGAGCTGCTTCATTCGGGTTGATTATTTCAGTGAATAGAATATCTCATCGTAAAGTAACAACTCCATTATGACCCCAACATGAAGCCAATGTTAGGGAATTATGAATAAATTGGTCTTTTCTTCCGAATTATTTCATTAAATTTTAGGCAAAGTTGTTTCATATGGTGTTAAAAATCCGGAACATTAAACCCGCTTCTTTTTTCTTTTGTTTTATTTTCTATTGTTATTCTTTGCATTCACAAAGACTGATAGAAGTAAAATATACACAGGACCCTAGAGGCGGCTATGTTTTTTCCTGTACCAACAACGCATCCTGCAATTATATTCTTGAACTTGGTTTTACGAGTTTCGATAATCTGAAATGCGATATTCCGCTGCCTTTTCATGCAGAGGTAAAACCCGGATACAATAGACTTTTTACAATTTCTCCTATCGATGGCCAGGCTGCAGTGCTTTTCAAATATAACAGCCAGTATCAGAAGGGCTGTATGCATCCCAAAGTAAATCCTGATTTCACCTATCTATACCCCATATCGCCGGGCAAAGACGCGCAGGTTTATGAAATGTCGCCATTGAAATCCACCGATTCTTCTTCCTGGTATGTTCTTCGTTTGAAAATGAAACCGGGTGACACCATTTATGCGGCGAGAAAGGGAATCGTAAACGAATTGCAGGATCAGAATGGCGCCAATGATGCAGGACAAACGAGTCTTGGAACAGAAAATTTTATTGAGATCGCGCAGGCGGACTGCTCATTCGCCCGCTACGGAATTCTGAAAAAAAATGGCGCACTGGTGAAAACAGGCCAGGCTGTGAATGCGGGACAGCCGATCGGACTGGTCGGCGGTGACCCATTTGGACGGGGTTCAGACATTCGTTTCAGTGTATATTATTTCCAGGAAGAAAACGGCTCCGTATATCAGACTTCGGTTCCCCATTATATTATTACACAGATTTGGACAAAAAACAATGGGAAAGGAAAGCTCAAACACGGAGCCATATATATCAGCGAATTTCCATTGGCTGTTCTGAATCAGGAAATGCCCGCAAAAAAAGCAAAAGCGAAAAGCTTAAAGCCTAAAGCCTGACGCCTAACGCCTGAGTTAATTATTCGGCAAAATATTTCTTGCTGTTTATTTTTTCCTATTTATTTTAACTGATAGGCCACAATACGTTTGGCAAAGAAAGTCGGCACGTACAGGATTCTTTTCGACTGATCATAACCGATATCAGCCGTATTTATTTTTTGATCGTGTGTGTCCAGCAGTAATTCGGTTTGTCCGTTTGCATAAACATAGTAAATGTAGCCAGGCCATGAAGTCGCGATATAATCGCCGTTCCCAACGGGCTCGATCCCGTCTATGTCGTGGCCGATATCAGCAATTTGTTTTATCTGTTTCTTATCGTCGGCAAACATCAGGGCAGGACCCTTGGCATATATCAATCCGTCTTTTACGGCTTTCAACCCATTTGCCCCTGTTACATTTTCCAGATAAAGACCTGGTTTATCGTCTTCCAGCCTCCAGATTCTGCCCGTTTTCGAATCTGAAACAAATACAATTCCTTTATCCGATACCGTAATGTCATTCAGCCCGCTTGCTCCTTCAATCGGTATTTTTTTTATGAGCTTGCCCTTTGGAATGTCGACGACTACCACATTGGAAATATCCGCCGCGTACATTTTATCGCGGTACATGCCAAGTCCTTTCGGTGCATTCAAACCCGTTATCCATAATGAATCGTAGTTCGTGCCCATATTCGTCATGTGTCCAATACCACCTTTACCGTCAACATCCCAGGGGCCACCGTCTATAAGCGATACATATAACAGATTATTTTTTGAATCCGGGAGAACCGATTCCGGCGTTGCAACGACTGAATCCGTCGACCATAATTTGGCAAGACTATGTTTTTGTGCATGGGTGATCCCGAAAGAAAGCAGCAAAAAAAAGGTTAAAATCATTTTCATACAACTGGTTTTTAAATGGGTGATAAAATTATTATTCTTTACCTATTCCCCGAATTTTATTTGATGCGAATCAAACTTTTCGTAAATTCAATAAAATGCATGCCATGCCAGATGCGAAAAATTTTACACAGATAGAAATTGCTCCGCTGGGAAGTTTGGATGAGTGGGAGGAAGACGTGTTGAAAAGATATCCTGAACAGGAAACCGGTTCAAAAACCAAGGAAAAAGAAGCATTCAGGAACTATGATGAACCCGCCCGTGACGGGGTTCGTGAATTTTACCGCCTGAACCATACCTACCAAACCTTTGATTTTGTGCAGACCAAGCGACATGAATTTCTGCAATTCAGCAAAAGGGAAATGCCGGTATGGGATGCCTTTCAGTTTCTGAACCAGCTCGTTGATGATTCAGATCCTGATACGGACCTGGACCAGTTTCAACATTTGCTGCAGACGGCGGAAGCCATTCGCGCGGACGGGCACCCCGACTGGATGGTGCTGGTCGGACTGATGCACGATATGGGGAAAGTGCTTTGCCTGTTTGGCGAACCACAATGGGCAGTTGTCGGTGATACTTTTCCAGTCGGTTGCGCTCATTCGGACAAGGTTGTATATCCTGAATTCTTTGCTCAGAATCCGGATACAATAAATCCTAAACTCAATTCTACCTTGGGTGTGTACAAACCAAATTGTGGCCTGAGAAACGTAACTATGTCCTGGGGTCATGATGAATACGTATATCAGATGATGAAAAACGCTTTGCCGGAGCCGGGTTTATACATGCTTCGCTACCACTCATTTTACGCATGGCATCGGGAGGGCGCATATGATTATCTGCTGGATGAACATGACAGGGAAATGCTCAAATGGGTAAAACTTTTTAATCCCTATGACCTGTATTCAAAAAACCCGGTCCCACCGGAATGGAACAAGCTCAAGGCTTATTATGAGGACCTGGTAAATAAATATTTACCTTCCACACTGAAATTCTAACCTGCTTACCGAACCGAAACAGGAGCATCATTCCCGTGCATAAATTACAGCGAGCGGACTACCTTGTATTTTTTGTCTATTTCATAGTCGTTTCCGCATATGGATATTATATCTACCATAAGAAAAAATCGGCTTCCACAGATTCCAAAGATTTTTTTCTTGCAGAAGGATCACTAACCTGGTGGGCCATTGGCGCTTCCCTGATAGCTTCCAATATTTCTGCTGAACATTTTATCGGCATGTCAGGTTCGGGTTATGCACTTGGACTGGCCATTTCGACCTATGAATGGATGGCTGCGGCCACCCTGATCATCGTGGCGGTATTTATTCTCCCGATTTATCTGCGAAACAAAATTTTCACCATGCCGCAATTTCTGGCCAGGAGATACAATCAGCAGGTGAGTACACTGATGGCGATTTTTTGGCTGCTCGTTTATGTGTTTGTGAATCTTACCTCCATCATTTATCTGGGAGCACTTGCAATTACTTCCATTTCGGATATTTCCTTTGGCTGGAGCATTGCAGGACTTGCCCTTTTTTCAATAATAGTCACCCTTGGAGGTATGAAAGTGATCGGATATACGGATGTTATACAGGTGCTTGTATTACTCATCGGTGGATTAGTGACTACATATCTGGCACTTACCCTGCTTTCAGAACATTTTGGATATGGCACCAGTTTACTAAAGGGACTATCCATTCTCCGGAAAGAAGCACCCGACCATTTTCATATGATTTTTCACAAGGGAGATCCATATTATCAGGCCTTGCCCGGACTCTCCGTCATCATAGGTGGCATGTGGATCAATAACCTCGCATACTGGGGATGTAATCAGTATATTATCCAGCGCGCCTTGGGAGCTAATTTGAAAACAGCCAGGAACGGGTTGCTTTTTGCGGCGTTCTTAAAATTGCTCGTTCCCGTAATCGTGGTGCTCCCGGGGATTACAATGTTTGTTTTGCATAAGAATGGGCTATTTCAGAAAGAAATGATGCCGGATGGGATCATCAAACCCGATCACGCTTATCCTACGCTGATGAATTTATTGCCGCCGGGACTGAAAGGTGTTGCATTTGCGGCACTGACAGCGGCTGTCGTGGCATCCCTGGCCGGGAAGGCAAACAGTATATCGACTATATTTTCACTCGATATATACAAAAAATTTTTCAATAAGGAAGCTACCGAAAGACAACTGGTTGGCATCGGTAAGTGGGTTGTGATCGTGTCCATGGGTATTGCCGCGCTGATTGCCCCCGCCTTGAAGAGTCTGGACCAGGCCTACCAGTTTATCCAGGAATATGTCGGTTTTATTTCCCCGGGTGTTTTAGCGATTTTTTTATTGGGATTCTTTTGGAAACGGACAACAGCTGCCGCTGCTTTAACGGGCAGCCTGTTGACCATTCCGGTTTCAACGGTTTTGAAGTTTCTGCCCGCGTGGACAAAAGGCGCATTTCCGGACTACCCTTTTCTTGACAGGATGACAATTACTTTCGGAATGATTGTACTGATAATGATCGGGATCAGTATATGGAAACCCTCAACCACGCATGCTGGTCACAGCATCGTCATTGACAAAAAAGACTTTAAGGTTTCACCTGCGTTTATTTTTGGCTCCGTCGTTATCATGGGAATACTGGCAGGGTTGTATACCGCATTTTGGTAGTTATTAATTATTAAATATTAATTATTATTAATTGGTTTTACGCTTTTTAATAAATAATAATTAATAGTTGATAATTGGTTAGTAGTATCGTCCGATATACGAATTCTCGACAATCGCTTTTTTCAGTTCTGCCGGATCGACAGCACCCTCTTTTGCAAAAGCGATTTTACCCCCTGGTTCTACGAGCAAAGTATAAGGCAGTGCGCCTGGCCATTTCGGATCAATGGCATCAATGAGCCTGTATTTATTGTCACCGGAAAAAATATAATTTCTCGATGATGCTTCCTGTTTTTGTAAAAACTGAAGTGCTTTATTCTGTTTTGCTAATTCATCGGCGCTGATGCTGACGAATTCAAAATCCCTTTTACGATACATCCTGTTCATCGTAATGAATTCCGGAAATTCTGAAACACAGGGGCCGCACCAGGTGGCCCATACATTGACCAGCAGGAGTTTGTCGGAATGATTTTGAAGAAGGTTGCGGATTCCCGCTTCACTGATGGTATCCAGACTGACGGGTTCTTTTGCCCATTCTTCTTTTGCTTTGTCAATCCAGTTACTTTTCTCGGACCACTTAATGCTGCATCCAAAAACTTTTGTAGTGGGTACAGTAACCGGCTTGCCGGCTAAAAGTTCGTCAATTGCATTGCGGGTATCCAGTGAAGTGGGAGTTTTTGTCGGCTTCTCCATGTCGTCAATCCGGCCGCTATAGCGCAGTATTCTTTTCTTGTCAAAAATAAAAACATGTGGTGTGGCGATGGGGCCGTAGGCCTGCGCAACTTTTTCATCCTTCCCGTCATAGAGATACGGGAAGTTGAATTTTTTTTCTTCTGCTCTTCGTTTCATCTCATCAAATGAGTCGCCCATGTCTGTATAACCCAGTTCATCCAGATTTATAGAAGTCGGATCGTTGGGCATAATGGCAACAACAGAAACATTTTTCACGGCATAATCTTTCGTCAACTGTATGATCCGGTTTTCATAGGCCTGGGCAGTGGGACAGTGATTACAGGTAAATACGATCACCAGGACATCCGATTTATTAAATGAGGCGAGGGAATATATTTTTCCATCGGTGGCCGGGAGGGAAAAAGGCGGTGCCGGTGAACCGATTGGCAAACTCGGATGGTCGCCTGAAAACTCGGTATCAGATCCATATTTCAGGTTTTCCTTCCCCGTCGCAGAAAAGAGGATCATGCTAAAAACGATAAGGAGGCAGACTTTCATTTTTAAATATTTACGGGTTCTCAACTGGCTAAGCATTGTAAAAGGTACAGATTTTTGAAAAATTCCGGGTGCGGGCAGGCGATAATATCGTTTGTGAAGTAGGATTGTAGTAGTAATGCTCCGTTTACTGAGTTCGGATTGCGGTCTGATGTAGTAGGGATGTACCTTAAAAAATGAAATTTGTGTTAAAGATCCTACATTTATAAAACGAAAACCGATTGCTCAGTAAAAAAAACAAATTATGACTTCCAGAAGAGTTTTTATTAAATCTGCATCCGCCTTATCTGCAGCTGTATTTGTAAAAGGACCTTTGACAGCATTTGCTGCGAAACCCATGATTGGTCTTCAGCTATATACAGTTCGCGATGCCATGGCGAAAGATCCGCAGGGAACCATCGCCCGGGTGGCCCAGATAGGATATAATTCCGTGGAAAATGCGACTTATACCGGATCGGAAAAATTTTATGGGATGGATGCCATGACTTACAAAAAGCTTTTGACAGATAATGGTTTGGTAGCCATCAGCGGTCATTACAGGCTGGGAGAAGATATGGAACATGGCGCTCCGGTGAGCGGTACGATTCTGCATGATTGGCAGAAAGCGGTCGATGATGCTTCTGCAGTCGGGCTCAAATACATGGTATGTGCCTGGTTATCGGATCAGGAACGCGGAACGCTGGACCATTATAAAAAACTGGCAGACAATTTCAATAAAGCGGGAGAAACCTGCAAAAAATCGGGCATACAGTTCTGCTATCACAACCACAATTTTGAATTTGAAGTGCAGGATGGCGTTTTTCCCTATGATATCCTGCTTGAAAAAACAGATAAAGACCTTGTAAAAATGGAGGTGGACCTTTACTGGATTAAAAAAGCCGGACAGGATCCACTTGCGTTATTCCAAAAGCATCCGGGCAGATTTCCGCTCTGGCACGTAAAGGATATGTCGAAAGAGGCGGATCAGACTTTTGCAGAAGTTGGCAGCGGCATCATTGACTTTAAGACCATATTCCAGCATAAGGATCAGGCCGGTATGAAATATTTCTTCGTTGAACAGGATAAATGCCCCGGATCGCCGTTTGACAGCATTTCGCAAAGCATAAAATTCATCAAGGCGAATCTGGTTTAATAATTGTTAATGGTCAATTGTTAATTGTCAATGTTGACGAAGAGAACGTTTTCAGTTAACAATTGACAATTAACAATTAACCATTGATAGTTTTAGATTTTACGCTTTCCGCCGGAGATGAGAAATTCAATAGAAAATCAAATAAATTGGTTTCTGTATGAATTTTTAGTTTTTTCCTAAGTCTGTACCGGCCAATCTCCACCCCACGGACAGATATACTTTCCAGCTGTGCAATTTCTTTGCTCGATAAATTCATCCGCAAATAGGCGCACAGTTTTAATTCATGCGGACTAAGTGTAGGATAACAGCCTTTGATATTACTTAGAAAATCACTGTGCACGTGGTCAAAATGCTGGGCGAATTGTTCCCAGTCCTTGTCCATTTTATTCTCCTCGCTGAGTATGCGCATGATTTTTTTAAATTCGTCGGGGGCAGCATGCCCGTTTGCATTTTTCTTTATCCGGCTCATTTCCTCCTTAATATTGCCCAGCAGTTCTCCTTTCTGCACCAGGTGCATGGCGGTAGAGGCCAGTTCCGTATTTTTAAATTCTATTTCGGCCTCCAGTTTTTCATTTCGCAACTTTACGATTTCCTTTTCAGATTTTTCGAGCTCCAACTCATGGAGGTAGGTCAGTCGTTTCTGTTCCTCCTCATATTTCTGTTGCTGTTCAAGGAACAATTGCTTCTGCCATCTGAATATCAGATAAATGATTCCAAATATCAAGATCACGTAGGTGAAATAAGCCCAGGTTGTCTGGTACCAGGGAGGCAGTACGATAAACTTAAAAATCTTCACGGAAGATTCATTGCCCAGATTGTTTTTTGCCTTCACCTGAAATTCGTACTTGCCTGGGGTAAGATTTGTGTATTCCTTTTCTGATTTTTTAGACCATTCCGACCAGTAACCATCAAACCCATTCAGTAGGTAACTGTACTGCACATTTGATTGCTGAGCATAAACCGGTGCAGAGTATTCAAATTGCAGGGAATTTGTGCTGCTGGTGACAACGGGGATGGCGGACTGTGGCTGTACCATCGGCTGATTTATCTGAGTAAAATATCCGCCAAAAAGCAGGCTGTCCGTCTTGCCAAAGGCCTTTACGGAACGGATCATAACATCCAGTCCATACCGGTTTCTTTTATAAGCGTCGTAGTTGATATGATAAAATCCTTTTTCAGAACCTACCAGGATATTTGAATTATTATATGGGTAAACATTTTCATCACCACCCACCATTTTACCATTCAGTTCAGGGAAATAAATAATTCTTGGAACTTTCCAGGTGAAATCAATGACACCCAGATTTTTATCCTCTACAAACCAGATATTTCCGGATGCGTCTTCTTTGAGGTAACGGATATTCCGTGTACCGAAAAATTCTGTAAAATAGGAAGATTGCTCAAATCGGTCTGTTTTCGGATCGTACTCATAAATGCCTTTTTCAGTACACACGACGATCCGGTTTAAAACCTTAAACAACTGATTTTTTACAGAAGAGGGCAGTCCCTGTTCTTCCGTATACAGCCGAACCGCTGCAGGCATACCCGGGCGGGGATCTATTTTGTAAACTCCACGGTAGGGGTGACCGACCCAGATGGTATTATTGTTGTCGATGGCTACAAACTGAGAGTATTCGCTGAATCCCGGAATATTCCCTTTTGAAATGAATTGTCCGTTATCCCATTCCAGTATGTCCAGTCCCGATTCGTTTCCCGCCAGCACAAGTTTGGATGGAAGCACATTGTAAAATGGGAGAAAACAGTGAAAGCCCACGTCAGAATTTATGGGAACCGCCCGTCCAGAGTGTAGTGCGTAAGCGCCATCATGAAATCCAAATAATAATTCGCCATTGATATTGGTCAGGCACCAGGACGAGCCCTTCGAATAGGATAACGGGACAAAATCGCCGTTTACAAAACTGAGATCTGTTTTCCCGTTCAGCGGAACTTTATAAA
>Ga0206929_1012_pt1 | contig 46955 bp, 43 predicted proteins | sample Alteio_BWOrgHeat_19_FD_152929 | JGI IMG/M metagenome (GOLD analysis project Ga0206929, IMG submission 152929) | Enriched cells from forest soil in Barre Woods Harvard Forest LTER site, Petersham, Massachusetts, United States -... | ecosystem: Environmental > Terrestrial > Soil > Temperate forest >...
GAAACGCAATCATTTTATAAAATACCTATACAGCTGCCACTGCTGGTACCAGCGGATCTGCATAATGAGCAAGTCCAAAATTCCTGATCTGACTTTCTTCCGGGTTCGACACATGCCATTCAAATTCATCCCTGAAATGACGGATCGCTGCGGCCACCGGCCAGGCGGCGGCATCACCCAGCGGACAAATGGTATTGCCTTCAATCTTGCGTTGTATTTCCCAGAGCAGATCTATATCACTGCTTTTTCCCTTTCCGTTTTCAATATTAGTCAGAATTTTTTCCATCCATCCGGTTCCTTCCCGGCAGGGTGAACACTGTCCACAGCTTTCATGACGATAGAATCGCGCCAGCGTCAGCGTATTTTTTACGACACATTGGTCTTCGTCCAACACAATAAACCCACCGGATCCGAGCATGGAGCCCTTGGCAAATCCACCGTCAGACAGACTTTCATAATTCATCAGTCTTTTTTCGCCTTTCACCGTTCTAAGTAAAAGATTGGCGGGAAGGATCGGAACAGAGGAACCACCCGGAATGCAGGCTTTCAATTTCTTTCCTTTGGCAATGCCGCCGCAATATTCATCACTGTATATAAAATCTTCAACCGAAATCGTCATATCGATTTCGTACACACCCGGTTTATTAATATTGCCGCAGGCAGAAATTAATTTGGTACCGGTCGATTTCCCAATGCCGATTTTTGCATATTCTTCACCGCCGAAATTAATAATCGGTACGACTGCTGCAAGTGTTTCAACATTATTTACGACTGTAGGCCGGTCCCAGGCACCTTTTACTGCAGGAAACGGTGGTTTGATACGCGGGTTGCCGCGTTTACCTTCCAGGCTTTCCAAAAGGGCAGTTTCCTCACCGCATATATATGCACCGGCGCCGCGATGTACATAAATTTCCAGATCAAATCCGGAACCCAGGATATTTTTTCCGAGGAATCCGTTATTTTTTGCTTCGTTGATAGCTGTATCGAGAATATCAATGATCCAGGCGTATTCACCGCGAATATAGATATACGTGACATGACTTCCGAGCGCATAAGAAGAAACAATTAAGCCCTCGATCAGCAGGTGCGGAAGAAATTCCATCAGATAACGATCTTTGAAAGTCCCGGGTTCGCTTTCATCTGCATTGCAAACCAGGTGACGCGGAACTCCTTCGGGTTTCGCAATAAAACTCCATTTCATACCGGCCGGAAAACCCGCACCACCCCGGCCACGCAGGCCACTTTTCTTCACCTCATCCGTTACCTGATCGGGCGTCATTTCTTTGATCGCCTTTTCAACCGACTTGTATCCACCCTCCCGGCGATACACATCGTAAGTACGGATACCCGGTATATCCACTTTGTCCAATAATAATTTTCTAGCCATTATTTCTTCTAATTAGAATCTGTTTTTCCAGGTCCATTTAATTTCGCTTCAGCAAACAAAGCACTTCCAGTCTTCCAGTCTTCCACACTTGCCTCAGTTATTAACCGAAGCAAACTTTCTGCACTCTGCTATAATTGAATCTATTTTTTCTTTTGTCAGGTGTTCGCGATAAGACTTTCCCAACTGCATCATCGGTGCGTATCCGCAGGCTCCCAGGCATTCTACGGTCTTTAGTGTAAACATACCGTCGTGGGTTGTTTCACCAACACTGATATTTAATGTTTGCTTGATATACTGGATGATTTCATCGGATCCGTTGATCATACAGGGACCGGTCTGACATATTTCAAAAACATACTTGCCAACCGGTTTCAGGTTGTACATGGAATAAAAAGTAGCAACTTCATATACTTCCACCGGCAGGATGTGAAGTAACTGGGCTACGTAGTCCATTACTTCCGGGCTGAGCCAGCCGCCGAAATGCTCCTGCGCCATATGCAGTATCGGCAGGATAGCAGATTTTTGTTTTCCCTCCGGATACCGTGAGATCAGCTCTGCAACCCTGGCCAGTTTTTCAGGTGGAAAAGACAATTCACTCAATGGAGTTTCCAAATAGTTATTAATTATTAGTTATTAGTTATTATTTCAACTCTTATACTCTTATACTTCCCTAGGCGTCCATCTCACCTGCAATCAGATTCATACTGCTCATCGTTAGTACGGCGTCGCTTAACATACCGCCTTTTGTCATTTCAGAATATGCCTGGTAATAAATAAAACAGGGTCTGCGGAAATGGAGACGATAGGGTGCACGGCCGCCATCGCTGATCAGGTAGAATCCCAACTCACCGTTACCGCCTTCCACACTACTATACACTTCACCCGGCGGAATTTCTGTTTCTCCCATTACAATTTTAAAATGCCATATCAATGCTTCCATCTTCGTGTATACGTCAGATTTCTTCGGGAGGAAATATTCCGGGACATCTGCATGATATACTTCTGCTTCGGCACCTTTAAATTCCTGTACTTTTCTGTATGCCTGTTCAATAATTTTTAATGACTGCCACATTTCCTGGTTTCGCACGAGAAAGCGATCATAGGTATCGCCCGTTTTACCGATCGGAATTTCAAAATCAAAATCTTCATAACTCGAATATGGTGTATGAACGCGAACATCATAATCCACACCCGCGGCACGCAGGTTGGGTCCGGTGAAGCCGTAATTCAAGGCTCTTTCTGCACTGATGCCACCAGTACCGATGGTTCGGTCCATAAAAATGCGATTCCTGGTGAAGAGATTTTCAAACTCTCTCAGGACATCCGGATATTCTCTCAGGAACTTTTCCAGTTTTTCAAAAACGGTGGAGTTAAAATTTCTTTCAAAACCTCCGATACGGCCCATATTGGTGGTAAGACGTGATCCGCAGATTTCCTCATAGATTTCATAAATCAGTTCACGGTATTGCATTACATAGAGAAATCCTGTAAAGGCGCCTGAATCCACGCCCACCACGGAATTACAAATCAGGTGATCCGAAATGCGCGCCAGTTCCATAATGATGACGCGCATATAGTCCACGCGTTTCGGTGTTTTAAGGCGAAGCAATTTTTCGCAAACCAGATGCCAACCCATATTATTTATAGGCGAAGAGCAGTAGTTCAGGCGATCTGTAAGCGGTGTGATCTGGTAAAGTGGTCTTCTCTCTGCAATCTTTTCAAACGCACGGTGTATATATCCGACTGTTTGTTCCGCAGAAACAATTCTTTCCCCGTCCAGTTCCAGGATATTTTGGAATACGCCGTGTGTTGCCGGATGCGTGGGCCCCAGATTCAATGTGGTAGTGGTCTTCTCGATGCTTCCTTCCGGAAGTTTGATGTGTTGTTCGATCATAAACAAGTCTGGAAGACTGGAAGACTGGAAATCCGGAAGTGAATTCCATGTATACTTACAATCACCCTTATTTTATTTATTTTATATGAATACATTTTTCAATTCTGTTAATCTACTTCCAGACTTCCAGTCTTCCAGTCTTCCACACTTGCTGTTATCTCCCGAACATAGCGTCGTCCTTGTCAACTCTCGTCTGATCTTCGAGTGGATATTCTTTCCGCATGGGGAAATAATTCATCTCGTCTACATTGAGGATGCGTTTCAGGTTCGGATGCCCGACAAAATTCACTCCGTAGAAATCATAGGTCTCTCTTTCCATCCAGTTCGCAGCAGAGAATAGTTTCGTTGCCGTAAAGACATCCGGTTTTTGAATGTCAGTAAACACTTTATACCGGATACGGATATTATCGACCAGGTTATGCAGGTGGTATACAATGGCCAGTTCCCTTCCGATCTCATTTGGATAATGAACCGCCGTCAGATCGGTCATAAACTGAAACCGTAATTCGGGATCATCATAAAGAAACTGAAGTATTTTGAGGTTCAGGTCTTTTGGTGATTCGAAAGTCAGCATGCCATAAGGTTCTTCGAAATGAGAAACCTGATCTCCAAACTGTGCTGTTAGTCTTTGTTTTATAAATGCGTTATCCAAGGAAAACGAGTTAATAGTATAAGAGTATAAGAGTATAAGAGTGCGGGTGAATACCCTGACTCAATCTCCATAACTATTATACATTGTTATTATTTTTATAACTATCAAACTCTCTAACTCCACTCTTATACTCCCATACTCCCATACTCTTATACTCTGATACTTTATTTGATCCCGTAACTCTGCATGAGCTCCCGGTACTGTTCCCCGTTTCTTCTGCGAAAAGATTCTTCTCCAACAAGATCCTGGATTCGCATAAAACCATCCAGAATACCTTCGGGCCTTGGAGGACATCCGGGTACATATACATCCACAGGAATAATCTGGTCAATGCCCTGCAAAACAGAATAAGAATCAAAAATACCACCTGAAGAAGCACAGGCACCTACGGCCATGACCCAACGGGGTTCAGCCATCTGTAAATAAACAGATTTTAGTATCGGCCCCATTTTCTTGGCAATTGTTCCCATCACCATGAGCAGGTCACACTGACGGGGGGAGAATCCCAGGCGCTCGGCACCAAAACGGGCCAGATCATAATGAGATGCCATGGTTGCCATGAATTCAATACCACAACAGGACGTGGCAAAAGGCAGGGGCCACATCGAATTTTTTCGTGCCAGCCCGACGGCATCACTGAGTTTGGTCGCAAAAAAACCATCTCCCGTTTGCCCCTCCGGCATATCCACCATGCTGATCGAATTCTTTGTGTCAGCTGGAACCGTATTCACGTTAAATCTTACAGGTCTGGTCATGTTATTAATAGTTTACGTCCGGTTTGCCCGCCGCTCGGCAGACAGCCGGGTATAATCATAACAATCGTGGAAGCGCCAGGGTTCTTTCTATTATGTCAATCTTCCCATTGCAACGCGCCTTTTTTTATAATGTATACGAACCCGATCAGGAAGAAAAATACAAATAACAGCACTTCTGCAAATCCGGCCCAACCCAGTGCCCTGAAATTCACCGCATAGGGATAAAAGAAAATCACTTCCACATCAAAAAGCACAAATAATATGGCAATTAAAAAATATTTGATCGCCATGGGCTGCCGGGCATTTCCCACAGATTCGATACCGCTTTCGAAGTTCTTTAGTTTTTCATCAGTACTTCGTTTTGGACCCAGATAATGCGTAATGCCAAGCACCAAAAATACAAACGCCCCGGCAAAGAGTAACTGTATAGCAATCGGCAGATAGTCACCCGCACTATTCGTCCTGGTTACCAGGTTTGTCGCCTGAAGAAAAAAAGGAGTCATAAGGAACATTCCATTGCGGAACAAAAGTAATACAGGGGGTTCAGATTTCATGGGAATGTTTTGACCCTCTCACTGAATAGAAAAGATCCTGATGTAAGCATCAGGATCTTTAAAACTTAATAATTTTTTGTTATTTCCCGGCCGACTGACCAGAACCGCTTTTCGGTTTCGCAGCCGGTTGTTTTTTGGATAATACGTCTATGATCTTCTGTGCGGATGTATTTGTCGGATCCACTTCAAGCACTTTCTGCATATACTCCAGTGCTTTCGGTTTATCTTTCTTTACGTCGTTATAATATCCTGCCAGATAAAAATACGCACCTACAATCTGACTCTTATATTTGGCTGAATCCGGTGAGGACCTGGCAAACTGGGCGAGTTTTTCATAAGGACCCACGGCCAGCCCTTTTGAGTTAAGGGTATCATCTTCCGCCTGCGTACTTCTTGCACACCAGAGATAACCAAAAATTTCATTTGGATATTTCGTTATGTAAACACCACAGAAAATGCTGTCAGCCGTTTTATAATTGCCGGCCTGATAATTTGCCGTGCCGTACTTAAATAGATCAGAATTCGTCGGATTTTTCAAACTGTTGTACATCGCTCCCGATATAATGGCGGCAGCTTGTTTATCATGAAGTTGTTTAGCCAGATCCAGAGCTTCTGTTGCATATTTTTGTTTGTCGGTATCCAGGGTATCCATCGAAATTGCTTTGGCATAGTATTGAAAAGCCATTTCCCGGGTAGCTGAATCGGTTAGTTTTCCATAGATCTTGCCGTATTCTTCAAAGTCTGTGCTCATCAACAGAGTGGAATCTGCTTTGGCCAGAAAATTACCCATCGCTTCCCTGGCTGTCGTAAAATCACCCAGTGAATCTGACGCATAGGCCACGAGGCGATACATGCGCGGATTCACGTTTGCGCCATACTGGCCTATGAGTTGCTGGGCTCTGGTCCGTGCTTCGGCTACTTTTCCGGACACATACAGCATACCTGCTTTCATGTATTCCAGATCCGCGCCCTGATCGGAATTTGCTGCATATTTATCAAGATACGCGGCTGCTTTATTTACATCACGCAGATACCAGTAAAGAAATAATTGCTGGTAGGCTGGAGCATAGGCCGGATCGATGGTAACGGCAGCTTCAAATGCAGGAAGAAAAAATTCCCTGTTATTCTGTGTCAGGTAAACTATACCTATTTTCATCTGCGCTTCCGCGAACTTCGGATCCGCACCCAGAGCCTTTTGATAATTTGTTACGGCACCGCCGCCATCCAACTGTCGCCTGTAAGCATCTCCCAGTAATGTATAAGTTACGGGGTCGTTGAATCTTTTTACCTGGGTAGCGGTGGTCAGTTTCTGTATGGCATAATTCAAGTCCCCTTCTTTTGCGTCGATATTGGCGTACGCAACAGCATTGAGTACATTAATATCTTTTTCTTTTGTCAGGCTTATAGCCGTTTCAAAGCGCTGGCGCGAATCGGTCTTGTTGCCATATAAGAGTTCCACATGACCCATTCCTACCAGTAAAAGCGGAGCGTTCCCGTTGGTTGCAAGCATCTTCTGATACAAAGCTTTTGCGCCTGCCGTATCCCGGGTATCACGACGATGGATCATGGTTTGCCCGAGCCAGTATACCGCGTCGATGTTGTTCGGGTTGGCACTTAGGACTTTTTCAAAGGCATTCTGCGCACTCGCATACCTCTCATAATATAAAAACTGTTTGCCCTGTTCCAAAGTCTGGGCGGTAACTGTGCTGCCAACGCAAGCAAATGTCAGTAGCAGGCTGTAACATAGTTTTCTCATTCTGAATCTCCGTTTATAGTGTATAAATATATCCAAAAAATGATTATTGCTGCATCTCCACGTCGCGAACATCAAAATTCATACGGGCCGGTACCAGGTAGGCTCGTTTAAAGATCAGCTGCCCTCTTTCATTTACGAGGAAGTTTACAAAATTATTTCCGACACCACTCCAGTTTTCTTTTAAAATATAATACAATCCACGTACCATGGGGTATTTGCCATACACGATATTCGCCTGAAACGGGTAAACAAAGGGTTTATCCGTACATCGTTCACACTTGATTGCCACCACTTTTATCACTTTCATGAAAGCCAGTTCCAGCGAATCCTCCTGGTCACCGATCCAGTTCAATCCAACAAAACCTACGGCGTCCGGATGATCCGCCACATACGAAATCACCTGTGGGCTTGACCTGGCAGCCACTACATTTTTTCCCAGCGCTCTGCCTTTTAAAATAGAATCCATAGCGTACCTGACCGTACTGGTGGCAGAAACACCGTCCATCACCGCCTCTCTTTTCTTTTTATCGTTTCCTTCCAACAAGTCCTTCACCTCATCCATAGTCATCACCGTATCATGGGAATGATTATTCACAACCAGTGCCACGGCATCATATGCCAATATCCCGGAAATAACCGGTGTTTTGGCGGAATCCCTGAAATATCGTTCTTCCGCCAGGCTCAATCCGCGCGTAACGATCACCATCCGTACACTATCGTTGGACAGATCCCTTAGACAGGCAGCTTCCGCTTTATAGTCGATCAGTACACGGGCATCTGGAAAAGAACTTTCAAACACTTTGAGCTCAGAATCGATTACAGGTTTAAAAGATTCGTCAACACTTACATGAATGGTACCCGAAAGGGGGGTTTCCTGCTGAATCCGCGGTCGGGAATGACATCCTGTAAACAAGACTCCTCCCAGGGCCAATACGATGCATGGAAAACATTTTTGTACAATGTTCATCCCCCTTACATTATTAGTTAAAATAATTTTTTTTATACCCCCTGTAAATCCGGAAGATTCCATAAAGAATACAAAGCCCTGCAAACAGATAACGGAACATATCATCAATACCAAATGTAACACCCAGCCGGGGTGCCAGCAGGAAAAATATTCCAAGGCAAAAAATAATGATGCCCATACCATAATCCATAATAGATCTTCTCAACCGGTAACCTTTAGCACGTTTGTCCAGATCCTGTTCTTCAGGCATGAGTATTCATTTATATGCAATGAGCAATATACATAAAAAGCATAAAGCGTAAAGCTGAAGGCTCAAGGCTTTTTTCACCGAAATTTATCTTTGTCCATTGTCCGGAAAGATTTAGTAATGATCCTCAGACCTGCTGATTTGCGATCAACCTCCAACGACTAACGAACAGCTCATTACGATCAACAGTTAACGGCTGGCGATTCATTCCTGCCGCACAAAATTGACAGGTAAATAAAAATACACAGCTACATGACGATTGTTTTGTGACCCGGGTTTCCAGTCAGGCATTTTCGCAATAACGCGTTTCACTTCCGTATTGAATTCAGCATCGGCCGGAAGGGTGATTTCAATATCCCGCACCCGCCCATCTGATCCCACCACGAAACGGGCTATTACTCTAACCTGCCCACCTTCGTCCAGGTTATTTTCCGGCATGCGTAAATTCCTGCTTAAAAATCTTTTTAATGCTTCGGCGCCTCCTGGATATTCAGGCATGATTTCCGCCATTTCGAGAACTTCATTTTTCTTTTCAACAGGCTCCGCATTTTGTGTAACTATTGCACCGGCACTGCTCCCATTTACCGGCGGCTCTCCGTTGTCAGGAGATCCGGCAGTCGTTTTCAATCCGATGGAGCTCGATTCAATTTTTTCTATCGTTGGCAATGGTTCCTGAACATTCCGGTCGGGTACAATGACTGGCTTCGAATAGGCAATGGTGGTAACCGGAGGCCTGACAACGGATGGTCTGACAGCTAGAATCTGCGGTTTCGTTTCCGGCTTCAGATTTACTTCCTTTATGAAAATATCCGGTGTCTCCGGACCTTTCTGCATAAAAGGTGATGAAGAGGAAGGATACAAATAAGTAAACGAAATAAGAATAACCAGCGCCATAATGATGCCCATAGATATCATCAATCTCTCTGCGTAATATTTTCGTAAAGGATAGGCTCCATATGATTTGTTTCTGTTTTCGAAAAGCAGATCCAGCGGATCAGCCTGTAAAATGGCAAGGGGTTCCATATAATCTGTTTAAAAGATGAATGAATCAGAAATAGAACCTGTACAGTGTGGTTGAGATGCAGCCTGTATAAAATTCCATAAGATGCTTTTAGTTGGCGGTTGGCGGTTGGCGGTGGTTGGCGGTTGCGTTTAGCTTTAAGCTTTAGGCGTTGGGCTTTTAACGGCTCTACGCTTTGCGCTTTAGCTTTCCGCTTTTAACCTATTTTTGCAGGCATGAAAATTTTAATGGTTTGTCTCGGAAATATTTGCCGCAGCCCGCTGGCTGAAGGAATTCTCGAATCAAAAGCAAAAAAACTGGGACTTCCATGGGAAGTAGACAGCGCGGGCATTAATAATAATTATCATATCGGCGAAGCACCTCATCCTCTTTCCCAGAAAGTTGCCAGGCTCCATTCCGTTGATATCAGCCAGCAAAGCGCCAGAGCTTTTGTGCCCGAAGATTTCGATCGTTTCGATAAGATTTATGCTATGTCGGGTGACATCATCACAGGTATGAAAAAAATTGCCAGAAAAAAATTCAAGGCGGAGAAAACGGATCTTCTGCTGAATGAAATATATCCGGGCCAAAACCTGGACGTACCGGATCCCTGGTATGGCGAAGAGCCAAATTATCATGAAGTCTACGAGATGATCGACAAGGCATGCGATAAGATCATCGAGAAATACCTTCATCAAAAATCCGCCTGAATATGAGTAAACCCGGATTGCCCCAGGGAACGCGTGATTTCGGCCCGCAGACGGTTTATAAACGCAATTTTATTTTCCAAACCATCCGATCTGTATTTGAATTGTATGGATATGAGCCGCTGGAAACGCCGGCAATGGAAAACCTCGACACCCTGCTCGGAAAATATGGAGAAGAAGGAGATAAGCTGATTTTCAAAATTCTTAATAATGGCCTCGACCATGAATCTAAAAAAGACTCAGCGCGTGCCGCATTCGAAAATATACTGGCCGGAAAAAATGATAAAGTCATTACAGAACGGGCTTTGCGTTATGATCTGACAATTCCTTTTGCACGGTACGTAGCAACACATTTTCATGAACTCAGTTTCCCTTTCCGTCGTTACCAACTGCAACCGGTTTGGAGAGCCGACAGACCGCAAAAAGGTCGTTATCGTGAATTTTACCAATGCGATGCCGATGTGGTTGGGAGCAAATCGACGATGAATGAAGTAGAACTTACCCAGATCTATCTGACCGTTTTCGAAAAATTGGGAATTGATGTGGAGCTTCGTATCAATCACCGCAAAATTCTGGAGGGCCTTGCGGTTTCCTGCGGCGGCACAGAATATACGGTCCCGATAACGATGGCCATAGACAAGCTGGATAAGATCGGAACTGAAAAAGTGAAGCTGGAACTTCAGGAAAAAGGACTGGATGAAAAGCAGGTTAAGTTAATTGAAAAATATCTGCTTATCCATGGCAGCAATGCAGAGAAAATTCAACAGCTGACGGATATCCTCCCAAATGCTGCTGTACAATCCGGTTTGCAGGATTTGCGATATGTGTTATCATTTTTTGAAAATGACAATTCAAACATAAACCATCATCCCGGAAATATTGTTCTGGATTTTTCTCTTGCGCGGGGATTGAATTATTATACGGGAATTATTTTTGAGGTCCGCGCAAAAGGAATAAGTATTGGAAGTATCGGCGGCGGCGGAAGATACGATGACCTCACAGGTCTTTTTGGTGTTCCGGGAATACCAGGGGTGGGAATTTCTTTTGGGGTGGACAGGATTTATGATGTAATGGATGAATTAAATCTTTTTCCGCCCACGGTTCAGAAATCCACACAGGTTCTTTTCTTCAATCTGGGAGAAGAAGCTGCAATCAGGTGTTTTGATCTGATGCAGGAACTTCGACGAGCCGAAATCCGCTGTGAATTATATCATGAGCATGCCAGGTTTGATAAACAATTCAAATACGCAGAGAAAAAAAATATTCCCCGGGTGATTATTATAGGAGACGATGAATTACGGTCAGGAATCGCAAAGATCAAAGATCTGAGATCAGGGGTGCATACTGAAGTTCCATTTGGGGACCTGATCAGGTTATTTAACGCTGAAAGCCTAAAGCCTAAAGCCTAAAACTACCACAATGTCGTTTGGTCTATTACTTGACCGTGAATCAATCCTCTCACGCACCCCATTTATGGCGAATGCTGAGGCGGAACAATCCTCAAATCCCTTCATAAACAACGGCTGCTCCCTGACCCACTCCGACGCACATAGTTGCCAGGCCGTATCTTGATCCCCGTCTTTTCATTTCGTGGATTAGTGTAGTGGATATGCGTGCGCCGCTACTTCCCAGCGGGTGTCCCAATGCAATGGCCCCGCCATTTACATTTATTTTCTGAAGATCCAGGCCGAGGTCATGTATACAGGCGATAGATTGGGAAGCAAATGCTTCATTTAATTCAATCAGATCCATGTCCTCGATTTTTAAACCGGCGCGGTAAATAGCTTTTTGCGAAGCTGGAACGGGCCCCAATCCCATGATGGCGGGATCCACGCCGGCAACTCCCATAGAAACGACCCTTGCGAGAGGTTGCAGATTATAATTTTTTACGGCTTCTTCGCTTGCAAGCAAGATCGCCGACGCACCGTCATTAAGACCGGCTGAATTTCCGGCGGTTACTGTGCCGTCTTTCTTAAAAGCCGGTTTGAGCCGGGCAAGTTTTTCCAGCGAACTTTCCCTGGGTTGCTCGTCCCGGGTAACCCAGCTAACAAGCTGGTCCTGCACGAGTTCAACAGCTACAATTTCATCATTCCATTTTTCAGCGGATAAGGCGGCAAAATATTTCATCTGGGATTCCAGTGCAAACTCATCCTGAGCCGCACGTGAGATTTTCCATCTTTGCGCAACGTTTTCAGCTGTTTCTCCCATCGAGTAGGGATAATACTGGTCGGTTAAGCTTTTATTTGGAAAACGCCAGCCGATCGTGGTATCCACCATTTCAAGTTTCCGGCTATAGGCAGATGTGGGTTTGGCCATTACAAAGGGTGCACGAGACATACTTTCCACTCCTCCCGCGATATACAGATCTCCTTCTCCGCACATGATGGCGCGGGACGCATCCATCACCGCCTGTAGTCCCGAAGCGCAAAGTCTGTTTACGGTATTACCTTCAACAGAAACGGGCAACCCTGCCATCAATGCTGCCATCCGGGCCACATTCCGGTTATCTTCACCAGCCTGATTTGCGTCCCCGGCGATTACATCTTCAATGGCATCGGGATCTATAGAATTGTTCCGGAGAAGCAGTGTCCGGATAACATAAGCCAGCAGATCATCCGGACGGACAGCAGCCAGCGCGCCTCCGTATTTACCGATCGGAGTGCGAACTGCATCAATGACATATACTTTGTTCATGAGTTTCGATAATGAGCGCAAAGATCCGGCATTTTACGCTGAACGCCTAACGCTGAACGCTTAACGTTGGGCTACTCACCCTTATACTCCTATACTCCTATACTCTTATACTCCTGCACTGTTTGCGTATCTTTGCCGCTTCATGAAAACAGATAAAACGAATATCCGGACGCTTTCAAAGTCCGAGATCCTGGAATATTTTGAAGACCTGGGCGAACCGAAATTCAGGGCCGCGCAGGTATACGAATGGATTTGGCAAAAACAGGCCTTTACATTTGAGGATATGACCAACCTCAGCAAAGAACTTAGGGCCAAACTTGCCAGGGATTTTGCATTTCCCGCCCTTCGCATTGATACTACTCAATATAGTGCAGACGGAACCGTCAAAACGAGGTTCAAAACCTTTGACAACCATTTTGTGGAAGGCGTGTTAATTCCGACTGATGAACGCAGAACAGCCTGCGTTTCCTCCCAGATCGGCTGCTCATTGAGTTGTAAATTCTGCGCGACCGGTTATATGAAAAGGGAGAGAAATCTGGAATTTGACGAAATCTACGATCAGGTTGTCCTTATCAACCATCAGTCAGAAAAAACCTATGAAAAAAGACTCAGTAATATTGTTTTCATGGGAATGGGTGAACCCCTGTTAAATTATAAGAATGTACTGCGGGCCATCGACAAAATCAGTTCTGCTGAAGGTCTCGGTATGAGTCCACGCAGAATTACGGTATCCACTGCGGGTGTGGCCAAGATGATCCGGCAGCTCGGCGACGATAAAGTAAAATTTAAACTCGCACTGTCGCTGCATGCTGCCAATGACCAGAAACGACATGAGATCATGCCGATCAACGATACCAATAATATCCGTTCGCTCGTTGATGCACTGAATTATTTTTACAAACAAACCGGCAATGAAATCACGTTTGAATATATACTGTTCCAGGATTTCAATGATAGTCTGAAAGATGCTGATGAACTTATAAAAATTTACCGCCAGGTACCGGCTGATCTGGTAAATATCATCGAGTATAATCCGATCGCCAATGCCATGTTTGCCAAACCGGATGAGACGGTGACGAATATTTTCATGAAGCACCTGGAGAAAAATAAAGTCAATGCAAGACTTCGCAGAAGCAGGGGAAAAGATATTGATGCAGCATGCGGTCAGCTTGCGAATAAAAACGCTTCACCCCAACTGCCATGAAACGTAAAACAGATAACTTTTTAAAATTTATTAATCGCAAAAGTCCCGGGGCAGTAAAAGAAGAGATCCGTCAGGAAAAAAAACTGATGAAGAAAGAACGCAAGGAGGGCATCGAGAAACATTTTGAAGAAAAGAGAAATAAACGCGCCGTTTCCTTGTCACTCAAGACCGGTACCCCTGTACGCGGCTCCGGTCCGGACCCTGGCTACAAATCAAAAACGGTTGATTCCCAACGTACAGCCATCAAGACAGGTAGTGACAGTTCACAACGGGCAAGCACCCATTCAAATACTTCTGATAAATCTGTTCATACACAAAAAACTTCCGAACCTTTACCAGGTGCCACGCTTCCGCTAAATAAGTTTGTGGCGCATGCCGGCGTGAGTTCACGGCGTGCTGCTGCGGCTCTGGTAAAAGAGGGAAAAGTAACGGTGAATGGTGTGGTCGTATCCGATCCCGGGACAAAGGTTTTATATACCGATACGGTGAAAGTAGCAGGCAGGAAAGTAACTGTTTCCAGTCATTTTGTTTATATTCTGTTGAATAAACCCAAGGATTTTCTTACTACGACCACGGATCCGCAAGGCAGGAAAACGGTTCAACAACTGATCAGTAAAGCTACCGAAGAAAGGGTTTACCCCATCGGCAGGCTGGATCGCAATACTTCAGGGGTCTTACTTTTCACCAATGACGGGGACCTTGCCCAGAAATTGTCCCATCCGAAAAATGAGATGAAGAAGATTTATCATGTGGGTCTGGATAAACCGCTTACAAAACAGCATTTTGAAAAGATCATGGGGGGCGTGGAACTGGAAGACGGTATTGCTAAAGTAGACGAAATGGCCTATGCTGATCCAAAAGATAAAACACAAATCGGACTGGAAATCCACAGCGGAAAAAACCGGATCGTCCGCAGGATATTTGCCGCCCTTGGCTATGATGTGAAAACACTCGACCGTGTGATGTACGCGGGACTTACAAAGAAAAATGTGCAAAGAGGTAACTGGCGCTTTCTTACGGAAAAAGAGATACGGGCTTTGAAATACCTTAAGTCTTAAGCCTACCGCTCAAAAGCATAAAGCCAAAAACTTTTTAATTTACATCTTCAATAATACAGTCAACCGTCAACCCCGCATTTCGCGGGGCAGGCCGCCAACCGCCAAACAAAAATGAAACTTCCGGAAATACTTTTTGAAAACGACGACTTCATTACGCTCAATAAGCCTGCTGGTTTACTAAGTGTTCCTGACAGAACCCAGTCCGCTCCTTCGCTTAAAGACATACTTGCCGAAAAATATGGTAACATTTTTACGGTACATCGTCTGGACAGAGAGACCAGCGGTGTAATCGTGTTTGCAAAAACTCCTGAGGCACATCAATACCTGTCTGTCATTTTCCAGGAACGCCAGATGGAAAAAAAATATTTTGGAATCGTTTGGGGTGTTCCGGCTGCACCATCGGGTGTCATTGAATTGCCCATGATGGAACATCCTGGCAAAAATGGAACGATGGTTGTAAACAGAAAAGGTAAACCGGCGTCCACCGGATATGAAATTGTGGAAAATTTTGGAAGATACTCACTGATTCAATTCAATCTCTTTACCGGACGAACTCATCAGATTCGGGTACATATGAAAGAGACCGGGCATCCTATTCTTTGTGATCCATTGTATGGAGACGGTAAACCGTTCTTTGTTTCTTCACTCAAAAAAAATTATAAGCGTTCTGAGTTCGAAGAAGAAAAACCAATTCTGAATCGTCTCGCGTTACATGCTGCAGTGCTTTCATTCACTGATATGCGTGGCAAACACATAACAATGGAAGCGGAAATGCCGAAGGATCTGCGAGCATTGATCAATCAAATGAGTAAAAACCTAAAAAAACCTAATGCCTAAAGGCCATAGTCTGCCTGCCGGATAATAACAAAAGACAATGACGTGTTTACACCAATAAAAAAGCACCCCGATGGAGGTGCCTGATGAAATATTATTTCATGCATTATTTATTTGGCTGCGGTGTATACCGCAGGTAAGGCTTTACCACTTTAACGCCTTTTGGAAATTTCTTAATCGCGTCTTCTGTGGAAACTGCCGGAACAACAATCACATCTTCACCCTCTTTCCAGTCAGCTCCGGTGGCCACACTGTAATTAGCAGTTAATTGAAGGGAATCCACCACGCGTAAAACTTCCTGGAAATTTCTTCCGGTGGAAGCCGGATACGTGATGATGAGTTTCACAGTTTTATCCGGACCGATAACAACCAGTGAACGAACAGTTGCAGTTGCTGACGCATTCGGATGTATGAAATCATATAAAGTACTTACTTTTCTGTCATCATCGGATATGATGGGAAAATCGACATTGACCTTTTGTGTTTCATTGATGTCACCAATCCATCCGTGATGACGTTCCAGCGTATCCACGCTCAGTGCAAGTACCTTTACATTACGCTTGGCAAATTCTTCTTTCAGGGCTGCGGTTTTTCCAAGTTCGGTTGTACAGACAGGCGTATAATCAGCTGGGTGCGAAAACAAAATGCCCCAGGAATTGCCGAGATAATCATAAAAGTCAATTTCGCCAGCAGATGTTCTGGCCTGAAAGTTCGGAGCAATATCTCCTAAACGTAAACTCATTTTTGAAGGTTTAATTATTAAAAATACAAATCAAAGAATGCAAATATATCCATTCTCTATTGATTAAGTAGACTTCAGATAAATTTTCCTTTATTTCGTTCTAAGATATTGATTTATAATCGAAAAAGAAGATTCTTTTCAAATCATTATCAGACTAAAATTATTAGTAATTTGGATGTTCTGCCGGTATGTTTCACAGCCGGGTAAACAGGTAATTTTTATTTTTATCCAATGGAATGGCTGAATACCAGTATCGCGCCGCTAAAAGAATTACTCGCTTTTTTATACAAAAAGTCGAAGACCAGCGACGTACGCAAAAAACAACTCATCATAGAGCTGCGGGATAATCTGAATGTATTTAAGAACGGATTTATTAATCAGTCTCCATATGATACCATGATTGACCTTTTAAGCCGGGATGCCATTCAGGCAGCAATCAATGAAAACTTTTCATTTAAAAAACTAAAGTCAGGCACGATCCATACATCTGTTATTTATGATGAAAGAAATAAAAAATATTTGGGATGGACCGCCGAAAAACTCATCGACAAGATTGACGAGAAAATAGTTGAATTAAGAAATATCAAAAAAATGAACCAGGATTCTGTAAAAGATGTCCGGAATAATATTTCCCTGATGATGAGTAATCTTTATTTCAGAATGAAATTACTGGCTGATTTTATTAAGTCTGAATAAAGCCTAAAGCTTAACGCGTAAAGCTTAACGCATGAAATAATTTCATCATCGGAATTGTAGGCGATCTTAAATAGATATAAATGCAGCTTATAAGTTTTATGCTTTAGGCTTTGAACTTTAAGCTTTAAGCATTTTAAATGCGTGTGTCCATTGATTTCTAAGAAATCCTGGAATGCACCAGAGTACACATAAGGGTTCAATGGCCCGGGCTGCTTCAGCCGATCCCATATCCTCTGTTTCCCATCCGAAAACGTCCAGAATTTTCGCTACCTGTTTTTTGGCTGTCGCATCATTCCCGCATATAAACATGGACGGTCTTCCTTCTTTATAAGACGGTTTGTACATCTGTGTATTTCCAACAGTATTGAAAGCCTTCACAAATTTTGCTTTCGGAACCAGTAACTGCAACTCCTCCATCAGTGAAGTATTTGATGCCGTACTCAGTTTCAGTACACCGTTTACAGGGGGTTCATGCGACAGCGGATTGGTAATGTCGATGATGGTTTTGCCCTCCAGATTTTTCAGTCCCGTTGCTTCGAGTGCCTGCACGGCGGCATGCCCTGCAACTGCCAAAACCAGTAATTCTCCGAAAACGGCGGCTTCTGCAAAGGTGCCTGACTTTGCCCCGGGATTTTCAGCCTTCCATTTTTTTATACTGTCTTTCTGAGGTTCCCTGCTTCCGATCATGACTTCTTCCCCTTCAGTAAGAAATGCTCTACCCATTACCTGCGCAACAATCCCCGATCCAATTATTCCTATTTTCATCTTTGTTATTTTATTAGTAGAATCAATTTGGATGCCAGTCGGTGAATGTACTTTACACTTTACGCTTCTGCTCCTGGTGTTTCCACAAATCAAGAAAAACGGAACTTGTTTTTATCAACTCTTCAAAACTTCCTTCGGCGGCAATCCGACCAGCCTGTAAAACATAAACGTAATCGAAATAACTCAATAAATATAAACGGTGAAGGCTCGATATGACCGCTTTTTCCCTGCATACTTCAAAAAGTTTTTCATAGATCTGTATTTCTGTTTTCGGATCCACACTGCTTGTTGGTTCATCCAATAAAATGATATCACTGCTATTGGCCGCCAGTATACCGCGGGCTAAAGCCAATCTCTGCTTCTGACCGCCAGATAAGTTAACGCCTTTTTCCATAATATTTGATTGGAGGCCCCTCGGAAGTTGTTTCAACACTTCAGTAAAATGTGCCGTATCACAAACCTCCAGGATTTCTTTTTCTTCAAAAGGAAGTCCCATAGTGATATTATGTTCAATGGTATTTTCAAAAATTTCCGGCTCTTGAGGAAACAGAGTAATCGTTTCAGCGATGCTGGCAATCTCTGTATTTGCCCCGTCCACTTTTACTTCTATCCCGGGTTGCGAATCATATAGCCCTCTGAGCAATGCCATCAGCGTGCTTTTTCCGCTGCCACTTTCTCCAATCAGCGCAATCCGTTTTCCTCTGTCAATCCGAAGGTGAATATCATGCAGGCTTTGTGCCTTTTCAACAGTCGAAAATGTTTCTTTATGTGAAAAATTCAGTCCCCTGATTGAAACAGACCGCCATCTTTCCGGCAGTTCCGGCGCATCATCCCGAAGATGTTGTTTCTTAAAATCCCGGGAAATGAAGCGTGCTGTTTGTACATTGGTGTCATATTGCACGATCTGTGTGTATTGCCAGGCTATATCGTGAAATACGCTGGTGAACTGAGTGACGAATCCAAGCAAAGCAACGAGATTACCCGCCATAAAAACCTGGCCCGGACCTGTGTGCTGATACACATATCCAATAGCTGTAATTACATAAATCAGGGTGACCAGTGTATCTGCGATAAACCATTTCCATTCATTGAGCCATACAGTACGCATAAAGGGACTGAATATATCCTTTACTTTATTCAGCAATCCGCTTTCCATTCTTTTTTCCAGTCTCAGCGTAATAACAGTATTGATATTGGAAAGGCTGTCGAATAAGGTACTCGACACAACATGTTCTTTCTCATTTGTCTCATCGACGGCTTTCACAAAAGGTTTATCAAATTTAAAAATCACCCATACGGTAAGTGCACCCAGTAAAACGCCAATTCCACCATACAATGGAGAGAAGAAAATCATGGCGATAAATGAAGAAAAAAACTTAGTAATGGCATACAGGTACAAAAATCCATTCTGAAAAAATTCCTTCAGCGCCTCATAGGCTTTCCGGATTCGATTTATTGTGGCGCCACTATGATGATCCTGATGCCATTTCACCGGGAGGTGAAGCGTTTGATGGTAGAGTTCCTGTAAAAAATTCCGGCTCAGATTAAATGCGAGACGGCGTTCTATGATCCGGGCCGGGCCATGAAACCCCCATTCCATTAGCTTCAATCCCAGGAATGCGATGCCGTATATCCAGGCATAGCGGATCATCCCCAAACCGTTTTTCTGCAATGCATTAATGAACCATCCATACAATAAAGGATTCATTGCAACCACAACGCTGGCTAATACAAATAGTGAATAGACCAACAAATATTGTTTTTTTTCATGCCGGGCATATTGCCAGGCTGTACTCATCAGTGAAATATAAGGATTGGTCATGATCAGTAAGAACCAGGTGATTTATTTTGAAACAGATTGAATGGTTACACAATTCAAACTTAAGAAAAAGCCTCAGGCAATATCAGGTCCGGTTAAAGTTTCAGTAAATGGAACTTAATGCTTTATGGTTTTATGTTACTTTTACCTTATGGCAAATCCCAACCTGCAGGCTTCTTCGTTTGCCGGGGCACCTGATAAAGAATTTGAGAACAGTATAAGGCCCTCGGCTATCCGCGATTTTTCCGGTCAGCCGCAGCTCATCGAAAATCTCCTGATATTTATCAGGGCCGCAAAACAAAGAGATGAAGCCCTCGATCATATACTTTTTCACGGGCCGCCCGGCCTTGGAAAAACGACGCTGAGCCGGATTGTCGCCAATGAACTGGGTGTACAGATAAAGGAAACCTCCGGACCTGTTATTGAAAAGCCCGGTGACCTGGCGGGACTGCTTACCAATCTGGAGCCCAAAGATGTTTTATTTATCGATGAAATACATCGTTTAAGTACAGTCGTTGAAGAATACCTTTATTCGGCGATGGAGGATTATCGCCTCGACATTATGATTGATACCGGGCCCAATGCACGCAGTATTCAGCTAAGTCTAAATCCATTCACTCTTATCGGTGCAACTACAAGAAGCGGATTACTCACAGCGCCCCTGTTATCGCGCTTCGGCATTAAGTCGCGTCTTGAATATTATGATCATGCCACGCTTCAGAAAATTATTACGCGATCTGCCGCTATTCTGAATACGAAAATTACTTCCGACGCATCAGCGGAAATTTCCAGACGGAGCCGCGGAACTCCGCGTATCGCCAATGGATTACTGAGAAGAGTGCGTGATTTCGCGCAGGTTCTTGGTAATGGAATCATTGATATGGGTATTACAAAACATGCCCTGCGGGCGCTTAATGTTGATGAACATGGTCTGGATGAGATGGATAACCGCATCCTTTCTACCATTATAGAGAAATTCAAGGGCGGCCCTGTGGGGCTCAACACTATTTCAACTGCTGTCGGTGAAGAATCCGGCACAATTGAGGATGTATACGAGCCCTTTCTTATCCAGGAGGGGTTTCTCATGCGCACTCCGCGCGGAAGAGAAGCTACGCCCAAAGCTTATGAGCATTTGGGAAAAAAGCCATCTTCTGCAAGCGGCCCCACACTTTTCTAAGCGTAACGCCTAACGCCTAACGCGTAATGCCTAACGCCTAATGCCCAAGGCCAAGGCCTAATGCCAAAGGCCAAATGCTTAACGTGTAAAGCAGAATTTAGAATTGCCTTACATTTCTATGAAAAAAAATATATCTTCTTGAAATTAAGCCAATGACAATTCCCACATTGATTGCGTTACGCGTTATGCGTTAGGCGTTAGGCCTTTGGCATTAGGCATTAGGCGTTAGGCGTTAGGCGTTAGGCGTTACGCGTTAGGCGTTAGGCGTTACGCGTTAGGCGTTAGGCGTTACGCGTTACAGGGGGAAATCCAGTTTCACGCTGATATTTCTTCCCATATTATAAATACCATGATAAGGTCCGGGACTATTCGGATAGGGCTCAAAATACTTCAGTCTGCTCAGATGATCCTGGTACACAACGTCGAATATGTTATTCGCAAAAAGATAAATATTAAATATGAGTTTGTTCTGTTTATTAGTGAACCCGGCGCCCACACCTGCATTGATCAGGGTATAACCCGGTGTGGCTGTTTCTGTATTGTCAGCGAGATAGGGTCTGTTTTGAGGGCCGGAAAAAGCCGCGGATAGTTGAACAAATCCGTTTACCAGATGCAGATTCTTATTCTTAAAATCATATTTCAATTCGGATAATCCATGCATTGGAGGAATGTCAGGCAGATAACGGGTGCTGTCAGTAATCGGTTTACCCGGTGAAGAAAGAAGGTTTCCATATACAAGCGAAACGCTGTTTTCAAAATGCAAATGTTCGATCGGATGAATATCAATGCTTAATTCACCACCATATAAAGCAGCCCTTCCCTGACGAAATTGATAAACAGTATTACCATCTCTCGTGGAATCAGCACCTTCGTTGTTTAAAATTTTCTCATTAAATATATAATCGGTAACGGAATTATAAAAAACACTGAAGTTAATAACTGCTATTTTGGTATTGAAATTCAAACCCAGGTCTTCCTGCACATTAAATTCGGGATTGAAATCCGGATTACCCACCTGATAGATCCCAGTGCCCGGATGGACGCCGTTGGCAGAAATTTCGGAGATATTTGGTGACCTGTAGCCGCGGGAAATATTTGCCTTGGCAGACCATTTATTCGAAAATACATAAGCTATGCCCAGACTTCCTGAAAGTCCCGAAAATAATTTATGATAATATGGAAAGGCCTGATAGGCACCGGCGGTATCTTTTCCATACACGGGTGTATTATAGTCGACACCATTGGATACGGTATACATCTGCTGGTTGGTAAAAGCACGGCTGTCAAATCGAATCCCGCCGGAAATGTCAAGATTTCCAAATGATTTTTTTACCATGGCAAAAGGTCCGATGTCGAGCTGGTGAAAAGAGGGAATGATAAATTCCGTCCCGTTCGTGGACGTATTCTGCTGATACATTCCATTGATCCCTGTAGTTATATCCCATCCGTTAAATGATGGAAAAAAATATTTCACATCATACACGTAAGAATTCAGCTGAAGGTACAGGCCCGGAACTTCCGGTTCCTGCGGATGACTGTACTCCCTGCGCACGCTTCGTTCAAAACCAAGATTGACGGTTAATCTTCCGGTTCCCAGTGCAAAATTATTTGTAGAATAGATATGATAAAGTTGCACGTGCTGATGCAGTGGAGTGATGGCATAACTATGCAGTTCCTTTTCCGAAACGATCGGACGATACGTATCCGAATCTGTAATTTGTTTTGTAAACTGTCTTGTTGCAGAATCCCTGCTTCCATCGGGAATTTCCTGCAGATCATCGAAGAGCGATATATTCAGATGTGAGTACCCAAATGCGCGGTGCAGACCAATTGATGCAGTGGCATCCGTTTCGTTAAACGCTGTATTATATACCCGACCGTCTGCCCTGTCGGAATAATTACTCGCTTCCTTGTGCGATAAACGTCCCATCCATTCCAAACCATTTTTGGTTCCTTCCATCATCGCAGATCCTCCGAAGAGCCCGTTATTAGTTTGAAATTCTGCCTGCACATCTCCCTGAACTTTACCCTCCGGCGCGGGTGGCGTCGGTATGAGATTCACAACACCTGCCAAAGCATCCGAGCCGTAAGTCAGACTGGCCGGACCTTTAATCACTTCCGCATGATCAACACCATACTGATCCACTTCAATACCATGTTCATCTCCCCATTGTTGACCTTCCTGTCTGACACCATCATAAAGCGTCAGGATCCGGTTGAATCCCAATCCGCGTATAAATGGTTTGGAAACATTGGGCCCCGTGGTAAGTTGTGTAACACCCGGAATTTTTGAAATGGCGTCAATGATATTCGTGCTCAGGTTACCAACGATATCTGCATGACTCATGGTAACGATGGGAACGGGGCTGCGTTTAATCTGTGTTGCCTTCGACTGACCGGTTACAACCACTGCACTTTGTTCTGTATACTGAAGACTTAATTCGAAATCCAGTACTGATTTTTCGGATATGGTTATATCTTTTATCTGTGTCGAATGTCCGATAGCGTGGGCCTCCACCAGGTAGGTTCCGGATGGAAGATTAGCGAACCGGTAATTACCTGATTCATTTGCAATAACGCCCAACTTAAGGTCTGCAATATAAACAGAAGCGCCGGACAGAGGCTTTCCTGTTGAACTGTCCGTCACCTTGCCGGAAAGTGTACCCAGGAATCCGGAAAGATTTTTCTTTGAACTGGTTTGTGCAGGTGAAATAAAATATAAGCCCGAAAAAATAAATAGTAAAAAAGTCTTCATGTATCTGCTTTTCTGTTATTACAGGCCTGCCTGTAAATTGATTTACTTAATATTTAAGCACAGAAAACAGCAGGCGGTCCGCGGCTGTCGGTATGGGACCTGCAGGAAAAAATAATTGAAGCAACCGGTTCTGAATATATTGATATCGCAGATGAATGCAGAACGGGTTCGGCAGACTGAATATCGGGAAGAAAAGGAGCTACTACAACGAGGTCATCAATATGGCAATGGTAGCCGGACGCGGCGATTTGCTGTTCGGGCAGGCCGGCAGATGTTTGCGCATCTTTATGATTTGCCAGTATATCGTGTAAAAATCTTTTCGGTGTAACGCATAAAGAAAATAGCGACAGGAAAAAGACTGCGGAAAATTGTCGTATGGTGGGTGTCTTTTTCAGAACACAAATGTAAAAGGCTTAAGGCTTAACGCCTAAAGCGTAACGCCTTTATAATTGTTAATTGTTAATTGATTTCTTTATATGATATTCCATCAACCGCCAACCTTCAACCGCCAACCTTCAACCGCCAACCTTCAACCGCCAACCTTCAACCGCCAGCTGCCAACCATTAACCGCCAACCATCAATCGCCAACCTAATTAATGTTCTCAATGATCCCCGCAATTCCCTGTCCCCCGCCAACACAGGCTGTAACAAGTCCATATTTTTTATTCAGCCTTTTCATTTCGTGGGTAATCTGAATAGTTAGCTTGGCGCCTGTACAACCCAGGGGGTGTCCCAGGGCAATAGCGCCTCCATTCTGGTTCACGATATCGGGATTCATTTCAAGTTTTCTGATAACAGCCAGCGACTGGCTGGCAAACGCCTCGTTTAATTCTATCAGATCGATCTGCGACAATTTCATATCTGCCTGTTTCAAAGCCCTGGGAACGGCTTCCACCGGGCCAATCCCCATAATGCGCGGATGGACGCCCGCACTGGCACAGCTGACCAGCCGGGCAATCGGTTTCAATCCCAGTTTATTGATCATGTTTTCGCTCATGACAATCACAAAGGCGGCACCGTCGCTGGTTTGCGAAGAATTACCAGCCGTAACAGAACCTCCCGAAGCAAAAACAGGTTTTAATTTGGCCAGCGCGTCCAGGGACGTGTCCTTTCGGGGACCTTCATCTGTATCCACCATAAATTCTCTTTGTTGTTTTTTACCAGCCTTATCAAGAAACACTTCTTCCACTTTGATTGGAAGAATACCCGGTTTAAAATAGCCTTCACTGATCGCGTGGAGGGCTTTCATGTGAGACTGATATGAAAACTGATCCTGATCCTCCCTGTTTACCTGGTATTCTTTTGCGACCGCTTCCGCCGTCAGGCCCATATTCAGATAATAATCGGGATCATCAGAGGCAATTGAAAAAGAAGGAACGACTTTCCAGCCCGAAGTCGGAACCATCGTCATACTTTCAGTGCCACCGGCAATAATACATTCCGCCAATCCGCTCCGGATTTTGGCGGTCGCAATCGCGATGGTTTCCAAACCACTCGCACAATACCTGTTCACTGTCATACCCGGAACACCGATACCAACTGCTCTTGCTGCAATGATACGGCCAACCTGCAGGCCCTGCTCCGCTTCAGGAACGGCATTGCCTACAATCACATCGTCCACTTGTTTGGGATCCAGTTGAGGAACAGAAGCCAGTAAACCCTTTATCACCGTAATGGCCAGATCATCGGGTCTGTAAAAACGAAATCCGCCTCTCTTCGATTTAGCAACCGCTGTACGGTAACCGGCAATAATGTAAGCTTCCTGCATATAATGATATTCTTCTTGTTCAAATATAAAATTTGTCGGGCAGTATCTGCTGAACCCAACTGTTAAAGTGTTTTATCTTTGCGACGCTTATGTATAAATGGCTTCGCTTATTTCTATTTCTTTTCCCACCGGAATCCGTTCACCATTTCTCTATGTTTGTGCTGAACATAATTTCTGCGACCGGCCCGGGGCGCTATTTCCTGCGAAAGGCTTTTTCCATCAACGACCCTTCTCTCCAAAAATCCTTTGCGGGAATGGATTTTAAGAACTCCGTCGGCCTTGCTGCCGGCTTTGATAAAAATGCCCGGTATCTTCAAAGCCTTGAAACGCTCGGTTTCGGATTTATTGAAATCGGAACTGTAACACCGGTAGCTCAATCCGGTAATCCAAAACCCAGGTTGTTCCGCCTTAAAAAGGATGTTGCGCTGATCAATCGTATGGGTTTTAACAATCATGGTGCAGATATAGTTGTTCAGCGATTAAAAAAATGGAAGGAGAAACCCGCAACATCCGGTAACCGGACATTGCGTATTGGAGGGAACATCGGAAAAAACAAGATCACACCGAATGAAAATGCCTGGCAGGATTATTTCCTGTGTTTTGAAAAATTATTTCCATGGGTAGATTATTTTGTTGTGAATGTCAGTTCACCGAATACGCCGGGCCTGCGTGATCTCCAGCAGAAAGAATCACTTCGTAAAATACTAACGAAGTTGCAGGAATTCAATAAGATGCAACCCCATCAAAAGCCATTGTTTCTGAAAATTTCTCCCGATCTGAGTCTTTCACAATTGGATGACGTGATTGATCTGGCCCTTGAAATCAAACTGGATGGACTGGTTGTGACAAATACAACATTGTCACGTGAGGGACTTCTGTGCCCTCCTGCTCAACTTGAAAAAATCGGTGCCGGGGGTCTCAGCGGGCATCCACTGCAAATTAAATCGACGGAATTCGTTCAATACATCGCAAAGAAAACAAATCATCTGATACCCATTATAGGTTCAGGAGGCATTTTTAATATTCCTGATGTAAAGGAGAAGATGGAAGCCGGGGCAGGACTGATTCAGGTTTGGACGGCATTTATTTATCTAGGTCCCGGTTTGGTGAGAAAACTTCTGAAACACTAGCCGGACTTTAAAAAATCGCCGTCAACGATTAAAAGTTTCGCTTTTTTTTCCGTCCGTGAACGATGCGAACTCATATCATCGGTGACTATATAACCCATTCCCTGTTTTAAAATAAATTGATCCCCGTTTTCCTGTTCATTGGTTACTTCCCCTTCCAGGCAATACACGATATGTCCCTTTTGGCACCAGTGATCGGCTAAATATCCGGCGGAGTATTCTACAATACGGATCTTTAATCCGGGATATTCGATCATCTGCGAAATAGATTTACCGGCCGCGCCCTGACTTATTGTTTTTGATATACCGTTCCAGTCAATGAGTTGAAATGAAATTTTTTTCATCCGGATAAAATTTATCAGTTACTGATTAACCCTTCATTAAAATAATTTTAAAACCGCAGCGGCCGCCACGGCGGCTGTTTCCGAACGCAGGCGGTTCTCGCCCAGTTCAACGGCCACAAAATGATGACTTACGGCGAATTTTATTTCTTCCCCTGTAAAATCACCCTCCGGTCCAATCAGGATCAATAGAGAGGATGATTGCATCTCTATCATTTCACTGAGTTTCCTTTTTTTACCGGTTTCGCAATGGGCTATAAATTTCTGATCTGCCTGCGCGTTCTCCACCCAGAAGTTGAAATTTTGTGGCTCATGCAAGACTGGCATCCAAACCTGTTGCGACTGTATCAGCGCACTTTCCAGAATGCTCTTCATCCGGTCCATGCGGAACTGTTGCTTCTCGGTGCGCGCAGATTTTAATGGAATAATTTCCGAAACGCCCAGCTCAGCAGATTTTTCCAGGAACCACTCAAAACGGCTGGCATTTTTCAAAAGCGATAAGGCGATCAATATGCTGCGCCCGGGAGGTTCCTGTTTTTGCTTTTCTATAACCTGAACTATACATTTTTTTTTATTTGCTTCGCGGATTTTCGCAAGCACAGATAACCCGGCGCCGTCGGTCAGGCGCAAGTCTTCTCCTGATTGCATGCGTAATACCTGTACGATGTGCCGGGAAGAATTTTCATTCAGGGCAAACTCTTCCGGCATCGCCGCCAGATGCGCAAAATAAAAATAAGGACTGGCCATCCAATGAAGTTAAGGAGAACGGAAGATGGTTAGAACGGATCCTCATCGTTAAAAGGAATGTCATTCATCTTACTGCCTGCCTGGATATACAGCTTGGGACCACCCTGTTCTTCAGGTGGTACGGGTTTCCAGTTTCCTCCGGGTGGTAGTCCATTGAAATCCGACCCGTCGTCATCTATAAATTTTTGTATATGAAGGAGTGCACGCAGTTTTATGGTTTCCAGGGAACCGTTCCTGTGTTTGGCAATTCGTACATGGGTTTCACCTTTATTACTCTCGCCAAATTCATTGGCAGTAATATCATAATATTCGGGACGGTATAAAAACATAACCATATCAGCATCCTGTTCAATGGCGCCGGATTCGCGGAGATCACTCAACTGGGGCATTTTGTTGCCTTCTTTTCTTTTTTCTACCTCGCGGCTTAATTGCGAAAGAGCAATAATGGGTACTTGTAATTCCTTGGCCAGCCCTTTCAGGTCGCGCGAGATTTTACTTATTTCCTGCTCACGATTTCCGTTCCTGTTATCCCCTGTTCCACTCATCAGCTGTAAATAGTCGATGATGATCAGGCCGACATTGTGTTTATTTTTTAACCTCCGGCACTTGGCACGCAGCTCAAAAATATTCAGGGCTGCGGAATCATCGATAAAGATCGGTGCCTGTGCCAGCCTTTGGATTCCCTTTGCATAGAGCTGTTTCATTTCATGCTCCTCTAATTTGCCACGTGAAATTTTTTCCAGCCATATTTCACTTTCGGCCGAAAGAATACGCTGCACAAGCTGACTTGCACTCATTTCCAGACTGAAGAAAGCGATGGGGGTCGATTTTGTCGGGTGTAATGCCGCATTCCTTGCCAGGTTAAGCGCAAATGCAGTTTTACCTACGGAAGGACGTGCAGCCAGGATGATGAGATCCGTAGGCTGCCAGCCGTATGTTATGCGATCCAGCGAACTGAAACCGGATGGCACCCCGGAAATATCATCGTTCTTGTGACGCAGGTCCTCTATACGCTGGATAGTTTTCACCAATACCGTATCAATGCTGTCAAAATTCTTTCGGAGGTGATTATTTGTAATTTCAAAAAGTTTGGATTCCGCATCATCCAATAAGTCAAAAACATCCGTGCTGTCTTCATAGGAATCGCTGATGATTTCTCCTGAAATGCGAATCAGTTCGCGCTGTATGAATTTTTGCAAAATGATACGTGCATGGGCGTCAATGTTGGCCGCTGATACCACTGCATTCGTCAGGCGGGTGATATAGTAGGGGCCGCCCGTCATTTCCAGTTCTTCCCGGAAACGAAGTTCTTCCACAACTGTGAGCATATCGATAGGCTGGCTTTTCTGAGCCAGGGATTGCATGGCCTGATAGATACGCTGGTGGCTTTCAGTATAAAAACATTCCGGTTTCAGAATTTCAATAACCGTATCAAAAGCCGTCTTCTCAAGCATCACCGCACCCAATACCGCCTCTTCCAGTTCCCTGGCCTGGGGAGGTACTTTTCCATACATCATGGTGCTGATATCGATCGGTGACTTACGCCTATATTTCCGGTCTTTGTTTAAATTGGTGAGCTCCATGGATTATTGAATTTGTTATGCTACTATTATCGGAATGTTACCAAAAGATTTCAGGAGGGCGAATATAAAGCCCATTCAATCGGCTAAATTGTCTTTTCTTTTTTTTATTTTATTAAGCTCCAATGCACAGTTTTATAAACATGATTTATGTGGTTATGCACCTATTACAAAGATGTATCCACAATTTAGAAAAGTTTTTCGCTTTCAACCGAAGGAAATACACACTCCTTGTGTACAAAGATTTATCTGCAAATATTTTGTTAAGTAAAAAAGAAAACATTAACAGAAAATAAAAAAAACCCTTAGTTAATTACTATTGGCATCCCTTGTTTTCGGAGGCGTTACCGGTTTTGTTTCAGGTTTGATTGCGGGCGCCGGTTTTGGCTTGGGGTGCCCGTTATTGGTATTACGCGTTGACGGCTGGCCCGTCGCCTGAGCAATATTTGCCGGCGTGTGCTGTGTTGATGAATTGTTGGGAATGGTATGTACATTACTCTGGTTCCGATTGTATGATGGCCTCGGATCACCAACTGGCTTATTATTCACGGGTTGATTATTCGCCGGATTAAGTGTTGAGGATCTCGGGTTATATGCTGGTTGATTATTGGCAGATTGATTGTAACCGGGGTTCGGGGCTGCGGGTCTTGGATTATAGGATGGCTGATTATTTACGGGCTGGTTGTTTACCGGATTTGAGGTTGCAGGTCTTGGATTGTAAGCAGGTTGATTATTCAAGGGCTGGTTGTTTCCCGGATTTGAAATGGCAGGTCTTTGGTAATAGGCCGGCTGATTATTTACGGGCTCGTTGCTGCCTGGATTTGAGGTTACAGATCTTGGATTATTTGCAGGTTGATTATTAACCGGGTTCGATGTTGCAGGTCTTTGATTATTCACCGGCTGGTTTCCCGGATTTTGGTTGGATGGGCGCATGTTATTGAATGATTCGTACCGGGCAGGTGCCGGATTAGCTGGTCTGGCGGACGCATCCCCGCGGGCAGCCGGTGTAACGTTTACTCTGGGTTGATAGATCTGATATTGGGATCCGGAAATTCTTGCACCAGGGGTACTGGATTGTCTCAACTGGACTGGTGTGAAATTATTGCCGCTATATCTTCTCACTTCATTTGGATCGGGGCCCGGTGCATAGGCGTAATGTGTTCTGTCTGATCCACTATAATTGTTGATGATTGTCGTGTTATTGATAATGGTCACGTTCCTGGCTCCCCCAACATAATAGTTATGCCAGTTTGGATTTCCCATGTACTGACGGGGAACAAAATTCCAGTAATTCGCCGGAGGATTATAACTGTTCAGGGCGACGTTTACTGAAACACTCGGACCCAGTGGTGCCCATCCATAATAATCCCCGCCTCCGCGCCAGCTGACCCAGGCGGGCGCCCATTCATTTCCCGGGACCCACAACCAGCCATATCCATTTTCATAAAACCAACGGCCGTAATGAAATGGTGCCCAGCCCCAATTATAATCAGAAGCCCAGGTCCACCCGGCATTCGTATAAATCCAGTTCCCGTTGGTAGCATAAGGTTGAAAATCCGGGCCGGCATTCGGGCTCCAGACATATCCGTAACCGGGATAATTTATCCAGTTTCCATAAGGAGATAACTGGTCATAAAATGATTGATATGAAACTTCTTCCATGGGTGCCGATGGTTCAGGTTGATAGGAATCTGATTGAATAACTGTAGTGGGCCCGCAGGAAGCGAAGAACAGAGCGGCTGACAATATAAGGTAGATCTTTTTCATGTGTTTATTTTTCCTGGTTCATTCTGCTTATTAGAGGGAATGAAGGACTGAAGGTAAATCCATTAGTAAACGATTAACAAACTTTTATAGTGCTTGCCAAAATCCTGCCAATCCAGAAACGCCTAACGCGTAACGCCTAACGCGTAACGCCTAACGCCTAACGCCTAACGCCTAACGGCTTAACGCTCTTTGAACAATTTGAAATCTAAAAAAACTCAAATTGATACCATCATCCTTTTACAATTCCGAAAGAGCCAGGACAAAAGGCAAACTTATGCTGTGTGCATCATTGATATTTAGATATCAGGCGTTACGCGTTATGCGTTAGGCGTTCGCGTTACGCGTTAGGCGTTAGGCGTTAGGCGTAAAAAACTATCTTTGCCTGAAAGGCTTTCACTTCATGACCATCAGTTACAACTGGCTTTGCGATTATTTCCCTGATAACCTTTTACAAAAACCCGGTCCTGAACTGGTTTCACGTATTCTTACTTCCGTCGGCCTGGAAGTGGAGACACTTCAACCCTATTCATCCGCTCGCGGCGATCTGGAAGGACTTGTTGTAGGTGAGGTTTTATCAGTGGAACCTCATCCCAATGCAGATAAACTAAAAATTACCAGGGTTAACATCGGTTCCGGAGAAAATCTGCAGATCGTTTGCGGCGCCGAGAATGTCGCACCCAGTCAGAAAGTGGTAGTTGCCCTGGTGGGAACCACTCTTTACCCTGAATCAGGTGAACCACTCCAGATAAAAGCGACAAAAATACGAGGAGTGGAAAGCGCAGGAATGTTATGTGCAGAAGATGAAATAGGACTTGGAAAAAGTCATGCAGGCATCCTGGTATTACCTCAAACCCTTCGAACTGGCATGGCAGTCGCTGAATATTTCAGGCCCTATTCGGATTTTATTTACGAGATCGGTCTTACACCCAACCATATGGACGCTATGAGTCATATGGGGGTGGCGCGGGATATCTGCGCTTTTTTATCACATCAGGACAATAAAGACTACCGGGTAAAACTACCCGTCACTCCATCGTTTGGTTCCGGTGAAAAGGGGAAGCAAATAAAAGTGCTGCTGGAAAATCAACGGGATTGTGGTCGTTATTCCAGTCTAACGATGACGGGCATACGCATTTCGGAATCACCCAAATGGATGCAGGATAAATTGAAATCCATCGGTATCCGGCCAATCAATAACGTAGTGGACATCACCAATTTTATTTTGCAGGAGACCGGGCAGCCGTTACATGCTTATGACGCAAGTGAAATCAGGGGCGATCAGATCTTCGTCAAAAATCTGCCAGCCGGAACTCACTTCATCACCCTGGATGAAAAAGACAGAAAACTTGATGCAGAGGACCTGATGATTTGTGATGCCGAGGGTCCCCTGTGCATCGCCGGAGTTTTTGGAGGATTAAATAGTGGTATAAAAAATACAACTACCGAATTGTTCCTGGAATCTGCCTGGTTCAATCCGTCTGCAATCAGGAGAACTTCATTCAGACATGGTTTACGTACGGAGGCCGCGATACATTTTGAAAAAGGAATGGATATCTCGGGAACCGTGCATGCCCTAAAGAGAGCAGCCAGCCTGATACGCGAATATGGAGGAGGCAGAATCAGTTCTGCGATTTCAGATGTATATCCGGATCCTTTTCCGAAAACGCAGATCCTGCTGAAATATCATTATCTGAAAAAACTAAGTGGCAAAAATTATCATTCCCTTGCCGTAAAAAATATTTTACTGTCACTTGGTTTTGAAATCCTGCGGGAGGGACTGGATGATCTCTTGATTGCGGTACCCTTTCACAAACCAGATGTGCAGCAACCGGCGGACCTGGTAGAAGAGATTATGCGCATAGACGGTTACGATCACATCGATATCCCGGCAAACATCAATATTTCACCTTCCGTTGAAACGGGGCGGGAAGGAGCAGCTATTCAGGAAAAGGTTGCGGGATTCCTGGTGGGCACCGGTTTTAGTGAAATTTTTACAAACTCCATTACCAACAGTGTTTATTTCAGTGAATCTGAACTCCTAACGTCTGTAAGGATGATCAATAACCTGAGCGCCGACCTTAATATCATGCGACCCTCGCTGCTTGAAACCGGGCTTGAGAGTATTTCCTGGAATATTAACCGTAAGAATAGCGACCTGCGTTTTTTTGAATTTGGAAAAACGTACGAAACCAGTCAGCCCGGTAAATATGCTGAAATTAACCATTGCTGTCTGTATATAACCGGTAATCTGCAACAGGAAAGCTGGAAGGGCAAGCTCGTACCGGTTGATTTATACTATTTAAAAGGAATTTGTTCAGCGATTTGCGACCTGACGGGCATTAAAGGAGAAATTCGCCGCCTGAATCATCCAAAACTGGCTGCCGGAATAGAGATCTGGCAGGGAGAAAAAATAATTTTTGTTGCAGGTGAAGTAGATGCCGCCATTTTACGGAAATTCGATATACGCCAAGCGGTTTTTTTTACAGATATTTATTGGGATAATTTGCTGGATGTGATCACCGGAAACAGTGTTGTGTTTTCAGAGCTACCCAGACAGGTACCTGTAAACCGTGACCTGGCGCTGATTGTAGAGAAATCTCTTCCTTTTGAAACAATAGAAAAGACAGTATTCAGCATAGGATTGCAGAAATTGCGTAAGGTCCAATTATTCGATATTTTTGAAAGTGAGAAGTTGGGGACGGGCAAAAAGTCCATGGCGATCAGTTTTACTTTCCAGGATCACGAAAAAACGCTGACCGATAAGGAAATCGATGGGATGATGGGGCGAATTATGAAAACCGCAGAGGAGGAATTGAACGCAGAAATCAGGAAATAAGATCTATCAACATATAAAAAAATGCTTTTTCATGACACAACCGGAAATACAGTTGAAAAGAGTGCATGAAAAAATTCTGTTACTGTTGAAGCAGCATCAGGCTTTGCAAAAAGAGAATGAACATCTGAAAGAAGACATCAGGAAAATGCAGGCAAAGGGTGAAATACTTACCAGGGACGCAGAGAAATTCCGTCACCAGGCGGACGTATTAAAGTTGTCGGACAGGGGTTTGGAAGATCCGGATAAAAAAATGCTTGAGAAAAGATTAAGTCAATACGTCAGGGAGATAGATAAATGTATCGCCCTTTTGCAGGAATAATCTTATCTCAGATGCGCTTTACCAGGCGCATTTTCATTTCGTCCGCTCCTTGTGATACTTCGAGGCTATAAACGCCATAAGGAAGTTCGTCAAGTCCTTCCCAATTCAGGAACTGCTGACCGAAATCGAGCTCTTTCTGCATAATGCTGCAGATCGCGCCGCTGTCGTCCTTTAAAACTGCTTTCAATAAAGATTTCTGAGTCTGATTGATCTCTAGACTTAGCCGATCAATGAAATTTGAGGATTTGATTTTCAGGAACATAGGTGCTGGATTTGGATATTGGAATAAGAAACGTTTACAGCGGGAATAGATTGTAAGAAAATGTAACTTTGCCTACACATCTTCTGCCTGCTGGTATTTTTAAAGTTAAAACAAGAATCCGAGACATGCAAGAGCTTATCCCAATTAATATCGTTATCGGCGACCGGAACTACCGGATCCGGATAAAACCGGAGGATGAAGGCGCCGTAAGAAGCACTTTAAAGACAATAAACGATAAAATCATTGAATTCAAGACACAGTTTGCGGGCAAAGACATGCAGGATTATGTCTCCATGGTGATATTGTGGTACGCCACCCAAACAAATCCCCAATCCGGGAATGAGAGTTCTCCGGAATTTACTGCCACCCTCGATAAGCTGGAGGAACAACTGGATAAGGTGTTGAGCTAGGCAGGCGTCAGCCCTTCCGAAAATACACTATCTTCGCAACCCATCCCCTGCGGATGATAAAAATATGATTTTGAACAATCTAAACTCAAGTTTCCATGGATTCAACCGTGTTATACATAATAATTGCTGTCATATGCCTTGCTCTTGGTGTGCTGGCGGGTAAATTTATCTTCTCAAAAGATACCCGTAAACAGATAGAAGAAGCCAACCAACAATCCCAAAAAATCCTTGCCGATGCTCAACTTTCCGCTGAAAACCTTAAAAAAGAAAAGCTATTAGAAGCGAAAGAACGTTTCGTTCAGTTGAAATCGGAACATGAAAAGGAGGTTCTGGAAAGAAACCGCAGGCTCGCAGATACAGAACTACGAACAAAACAAAAAGAACAGGGTATTACACAGCGACTGGAGTCGCTCGACAAACAGGCAAAGGAAAACGATGCTATTAAAGAGAATCTGAACCGTCAGATCGATGTTGTAAACCTGAAAAGAACCGAACTCGAAAAACATCAGGAGGAACATATCCGGCGACTTGAAAAAATTGCCGGATTAACAGGTGAAGAGGCCAAGGCCCAGCTCATCGAGAGCCTAAAACAGGAAGCCCATACTCAGGCGCTGGCCCTTCAGCAGGAGATTATCGACGATGCCCGTCAAAAGGCGAATAAAGAGGCTCGTAAAATCATAATCCAAAGCATTCAGCGTACAGCTGCGGAGCAGGCCATTGAGAACTCTATTACGGTATTCAACCTGGAAAGCGATGAAATCAAGGGTCAGATCATCGGTCGGGAGGGCAGGAATATACGTGCCCTGGAAGCCGCCACCGGGGTGGACCTGATAGTAGATGACACGCCTGAAGCGATAGTACTTTCTTCATTTGATCCGCTTCGCCGGGAAATTGCCCGCCTTTCCTTACAACGTCTGGTAACCGATGGCCGTATTCACCCTGCACGTATTGAAGAAGTGGTCGAAAAAACTAAGAGACAAATTGAAGAACAGGTTATCGAAATAGGTGAAAGAACTGTTATCGAACTGGGCATTCATGGTTTGCATAAGGAACTTGTCCGCATCGTTGGTAAAATGCGCTTCCGTTCCTCGTATGGTCAGAATTTGCTGATGCATAGCCGGGAAGTTGCAAATCTGTGCGCCATTATGGCCTCAGAACTGGGACTGAATCCAAAGCTGGCCAAGCGGGCCGGATTATTACACGATATCGGCAAGGTTCCCGATGAGGAAACAGAACTTAGCCATGCCTTACTTGGTATGAAGATCGCTGAAAAATATGGCGAAAACCCGGCTGTCGTGAATGCCATCGGCGCCCATCACGATGAAGTGGAAATGCAATTCGTGATAGCACCGATTATCCAGGCCTGTGACGCCATCAGCGGTGCCCGTCCCGGGGCACGTCGCGAAATCATGCAACAATATATTCAGCGGATAAAGGACCTGGAAAACCTCGCCCTGACTTATCCGGGGGTGGAAAAAGCCTATGCGATACAGGCAGGTCGTGAATTGAGGGTAATCGTGGAATCGGATCGTGTTACGGACGGTGACAGTGATAAACTTAGTTTTGAAATAGCTCAGAAAATACAAACTGAGATGACATACCCGGGCCAGATCAAAGTGACCGTCATCCGGGAAAAACGTGCTGTTAACGTGGCCCGGTAGGATGGCAACATTAGTTTTTGATTTTAGCTGAAAGCTTGTTACTTTTGCATCCCCAAAAATCATGTTATGAACGCGGCTATAGCATTTGTCCAGGAACAGTATAATATAAAGAAAGAAGTCCCTAAGTTTAAGGCAGGTGATAACGTAACCGTGAACTATAAAATCCTGGAGGGTAACAAAGAACGTATCCAGGGATTTAAAGGAGACGTGATCAAGCGACAGGGTGTTGGCCTGACGGCGACATTTACAGTTAGAAAGATTTCTGATGCTGTTGGCGTAGAGAGAACATTTCCTGCTTTTTCTCCCAATATCGAATCAATCATCGTAAATAAGGTAGGAAGGGTTCGCCGGGCAAAACTTTATTTTCAGAGGGATCGTAGTGGAAAAAGTGCACGTATCAAGGAAAAGAGACAGGTGTCTTAAAATAAATCAAGTGTTAATCGCGAAGCGGATGGGAAACCAACCGCTTTTTTTATTGTCAATAGTTTATCTTTAGGGCTTAAAAAATAAGCATATGTTTAGTCAATTTTTGCAATGTTTATTCCTTTTGTCTGCACCGGGAGGTTCCGAATGGATACTGATTATACTGGCAGTCTTAATATTATTTGGTGGAAGAAAAATTCCCGAATTTATGAAGGGACTTGGACGCGGGATGCGGGAATTCAATGATGCCAAAAATAATGTGAAGAAGGAATTTGAAGACGGGCTGAATGAGACGCCAAAATCAAATACGCCGCCTTCATCTGCATCCACCACCAATCAACCATAGGATTCTGCCATCCCCGGATGGCTTTTTCAAACATTTATTGTTTTCTTTTACTTCCATATATGAATACCAGGAGGCCCTGAATGAAGGCTCCTTGTCCTGCCGGGATGCGGTTTTGCATTATCTCGAGCGGATCAGGCGTCTCTCCCATCTAAATGCTTTTGTGCAGGTTTATGATAATGAGGCTCTGGAAACGGCTGATCGGCTGGATATCGAGAGAAGGGAGGGTAAAAAACCTGGACGTCTTCACGGAGTGGTAATAGGGATAAAAGATGTTATCTGTTTTCAGAATCATCCCGTAACCGCAGGATCTCATATTCTGGATGGATTCCGTTCCTTATACCATGCCACCGCAGTTGAAAGGTTACTAACAGAAGGCGCCATTATTATAGGTCACCTGAACTGTGATGAATTTGCCATGGGGTCCAGTAATGAAAATGCACCGGTGTATGGCCGCGTAAAAAATGCCCTCGACCCGGAGAAAGTGCCTGGCGGATCGTCCGGTGGGTCTGCGGTAGCGGTTCAGGCTTCATTATGCATGCTTTCCCTGGGCAGTGATACCGGTGGGTCCATAAGGCAACCTGCGGATTTCTGTGGAATCATCGGTCTAAAACCGACCTATGGACGGATCTCCAGATACGGCCTGATTGCCTATGCTTCTTCCTTCGATCAAATAGGAATATTTGGCAGAAATATATCCGATATTGCTGTTTTACTGGAGGTTATGTCGGGTTTTGATCCCCGGGACGCTACTTCTTCCAAACAACCCGTACCTAATTATGCTGAATGCCTAACGCCTAACGCTCAACGCCTTACGGTTAACAGTCAAAGGTCAACGGTCAATAACCTTCCGTCAACCGACAACCCTCAAAGAATCGCCGTCCTGAAGGAAACCCTCAGCCATCCCTCCTTAGATCCGGAGATCAGGCACAGGATTACAGAATTTTTATCAGACCTCCGTTCAAAGGGGCATGAAGTAGTGGAAATTTCTTTTGACCTCCTGGATTATATTGTTCCTGCCTATTATATTTTAACTACGGCCGAGGCCTCTTCCAACCTCTCCCGGTTTGACGGTGTGCGTTATGGACACAGAACCGCTGATAAGAAAGCCAGATTTCCCGAATTTTACCTGAAAACCCGATCCGAGGGATTCGGCAAAGAAGTAAAACGCCGCATCCTGCTTGGAACCTTTGTTCTAAGCGCTGGTTATTACGAGGCCTATTTCAGTAAGGCCCAAAAAGTACGTAAAATTTTAACAGAACGTACAAAGTTGATATTCAATGAATTTGACCTTATTCTCAGTCCCACAGTTCCTACCACGGCTTTTAAAACGGGTGAAAAATCTTCTGACCCCGTAGCCATGTATCTCGCTGATTTATATACAGTTTATGCTAATCTGGTCGGCATTCCCGGCATATCATTACCCCTTTTTACCCACACAAACGGCATGCCTTTTGGAGTTCAGGCTATGACAAACCAGTTTCGTGAACTATCTTTATTGCAGTTCTCCAACGAACTCATGCAGCAATATAAGTCCTACGAGATTCCGACTTTATGAAAACCGGATACTTCTGACCACTTCCGGTAACGATCAATCCGCGATCCATCCCTTGAAAAATTTATGATCGGATTTCCCGAATCATAAATCTTTAAGCATTAAAAGATGAAAAGACTTTTATTGTTGGGCGTTGCTTTGATTCTGACCCTGAGCTTTACCCACGCGAATTCCCTGAAAGTTGATAAAACATTTGTTGCCCTGTACATGCCGATCGATACCAGCAACGTCAAAAACGGGTTTAACAGCCTTTTTCTGGCCACTGTAAACGGCTCTAACGGCGCCAAATTAAATCCCCGCGCGATCAATTTTGTTCAGGATTTCATGATCCGGAACCAGGAGGAAATGGACGAAATGAAATCCTGGGGCCGTCCCTATTTCGATCTGATCGATGGCATCCTTGCCCAATATGGTCTGCCAACCCAGCTGAAATATCTGGCCGTTATCGAATCTAACCTCAAACCCACTGCGAAATCTTCAGTAGGCGCCGCCGGTCCTTGGCAACTGATGCCAGCCACCGCCAGATTACTGGGTTTAAAAGTGAACTATAGAGTAGATGAAAGGAAGAATTATTATAAAAGCACCCGGGCCGCAGCTCTTTATCTGCGCGATTTATATACCGAACTGGGTGACTGGCTTCTGGTAATTGCTGCCTATAATGGCGGCACAGGCAATGTTTACCGGGCGATGAAAAAAAGTCATAGCACGGATTTCTGGAATCTGCAGTACTACCTGCCGGCTGAATCCAGAAATCATGTAAAAAAATTCATTGGCACCCAATATACTTTCGAAGGACAGGGAAGTGTGACCACCCTGACCAAAGATGAAGCGACGGATCAGCTTTCGGGCTCTTCCATGTACGTTTTTTAACCGGAAACTGAATAAAGAAGAATCAAACAGTGCAGTCACCTTAAATATTTCGGGTAAATACATTTCGACCGTCATCTCCAAGTATATTCTGATGGACGGGCTGGAATTCAATCGTTATAATCCGGACTTTGATAAAGTGATGGCAAGTGCAAATAATAGTTATGATCTGAAATTGCCAGCAGATAAAATGGATCTTTTTGTTTCCAATAAATATCAGATACTGAATGAATCGGTTCAGCGTTTGCTTGCAAATGCTGAAACAGTGAACGAGAGTAAAATGATTGCCAATAAATAATTCCGTCAGGTATATTTATAACCCGTTACACTTCGGTGTGACGGGTTTTTATTATTTTTTCAAATGCGGCCACTTTCAACAGGCATTCTTCATATTCTTTTTCCGGGTCGCTGTTAAATGTGATACCTGAACCCGCAAAATATGCCAGGTAATGAAGGGTACGATTGTAAAGCAGGCTGCGGATCACAACATTGAAATCAAAATCCTGATTTGGTTTAACATAGCCCAATGCACCGGAAAACAATCCCCGTTTTGATTTCTCATATTGTTCAATCAATTCAAGAACACGTTTTTTGGGGGCGCCCGTCATCGAACCCATGGGAAATGTCCGGGCGATCATATCAGTCCAGTACAGATCCGATCTTGGTTTACCCATGACGGTTGAAATCATCTGGTGCACTTGCGGAAAACTGTAAATGCCGAATAGTTCTGACACATGAACCGTATCTGATTCACATATTTTAGAGAGATCATTTCGCACGAGGTCCACTACCATAACATTCTCGGCTCTGTCTTTTTCACTCTCCGCCAACCTGGTTCTGAGTAATTCGTCCTGCACCGCATTATCCAGGTCTCTGGCAGCAGTACCTTTGATGGGCTGCGATAAAATATTGTCACCTCTTCTTTTTAAAAATCGTTCCGGGCTCGCGCAAAAAAGAAAATGATCATCAACCGAATAATAAGCCGAAAAGGGGTTGGGCGATATACTGGCAAGGGCCCTATACAACTCCAGCGGATCCAGACTGGCCGATTCTGCAAAGAATTCCTGGCAGTAATTTATTTCATAGCAGTCGCCGAGTAAAATATGCTGCCGGAGGTTTTCGATCACGCGCAGGTATTCTTCTCTGGACATTCTGTTCTGTATGATTACCGGGGCAGATATATTTTCTTTCGCAACAGCTAAAACTTCTTTCGCATGGGAAGACGAGTTTTTTATTTCATCCCATATTTCATGATGATGGCCTCCGAATAATCCGATCTGAATCTCACGTTGAAAAATAAGAAGGATGGTATCCGGAACAAAAAAGAAAAGATCAGGAAATAAAACCTGGTCCGGCAAAGACGAAGGAACATTTTCGGTTTCCGACTTAAGGTCAAATGAAAAATGGCCGAACAGCCAGTCTTCCTGTTCCTGGGAAAAAGTTTTTAATTTTTCAAATGCGCCACCCGCGTTTATTTTTAACCGGGCGCGTTCGCCCACGGCAATCAGGCATTCGTAGTTATTTTCAGGAGAAGGATATAACTGATTGTCCAAAAAAGCAAAAGTATTAAACCGTACTGACCAATTTAATACCTGTTGTTTTATATTATACAGATCGGAAAAAGGAAAAGATACAAAATGGCGTTTGGCCATGCCTGTTAGCCTTATTAGAAATCCTCTTCTTCTTCATCGAACCCATTGTCGTTGAAGAGATCCATATTTTTAAATTCATCATCCAGCCCCAGTTCATCATCATCTGCCTTGGCAGTTTTTTTCCCGCCCGGCACCACTTTTTTGGTTTTGGATTTAGGGACGTCGAATTCATCGAAATCAGGATCCCATTCCTCATCTTCTTCTACTTTATCCCATTCATCTACTTCATCTTCACCTTCAACATCTTCATCGTCGTCTTCTTCATCCGATTTTTTCTTTGTTTTGGATGCAGTTGCCTTGGGGCCTTTCTTAGCAGTGGATTTTGGAGTGTCCATTTCCTCATCATCCTCATCATCATCGTCTTCTTCTTTTGCTTTTTTAGAAGACGGTTTTGCAACGGGTTTCGATGAAGCAGGTCCGGATTTTTTTGAATCCTTATTCTCCTTATCAGATTTTGGTGCCATATTCCAATAAGATTAGATTGTAAAATTTCAGCGAAGTTTTTAAACCTCCAAATTTTTTTAGAAAGAATTTACTGTTGGACCGGCAGATTATTGTTTTTCTATCAATTGATCCCTTCCCGGCCCGTTCGAAATATATGAAACATTAACTTTCAGATAGCTATCTATAAAAGAAATATATGTTTTCATTTCTTCAGGCAGCAAATGAATGTCTTTTATTGTCGTGATATCCTTTTTCCAGCCCTCAAAAGTAGAAAGTACCGGTTCTATGGCTTGTTGCAACATCTGGAAAGGTACTTCTTCGGTCTCTGTACCAGCAATCCTGTATTTGGTGCACATACTCAGCTTTTCAAAATCATCCAGTACGTCTGCTTTGGTCATAACCAGCTTGGTGACACCGTTGATCATACAGGCATAACGTAAGGCCACCAGATCGATCCAGCCGCAGCGTCTGGGCCTCCCGGTAGTCGCTCCAAATTCGCTGCCCGCTTTACGAAGCCGGTCACCGGTCTCATTTTCCAGTTCTGTCGGAAAGGGACCGCCACCTACCCGTGTACAATATGCTTTTGTTACTCCGATCACTTCACGGATATGTTGTGGCGCCACACCAAGTCCCGTGCAAACACCGGCAGAAATGGTATTGGATGAAGTTACAAACGGAAATGTCCCAAAATCCACATCGAGCATACTGCCCTGCGCGCCTTCAGCCAGCACTTTTTTCCCCTGACTGAGTTTTTCGTTAATGAAATATTCACCCGCCACTATTTTAAATGCCCGCATAAATTCGAGCGCTTCAAAAAATTCTTCTTCCATTGCAGAAACGTCCTCCTCGAAATGCAAGCCATCCAGGAGCTTTTGGTGTTTCTGGCGCAAGCCGACGTAATGGGCTTTAAAATTCTTATCGAGCAGGTCCCCGACGCGTAAACCATTCCGGCCCGTTTTGTCCATATAAGCAGGCCCGATCCCCTTCAATGTGGAACCTATTTTTTCATTACCCTTTGAAATTTCAGAAGCCTTGTCGAGAGCCCTGTGTGTTGGCAAAATAATATGAGTGCGCTGCGCTATATACAGGTTCTTATAATAGTCAACACCAAATGATTTTACCGTTTCGCACTCCCTTTTGAAAGTAACCGGATCGAGTACAACTCCGTTACCGATGAGGTTGATGGCCTGCTCATGAAAAATGCCTGAGGGAATCTGATGAAGAACAACTTTCCTGTCGTTCACATATAAAGTATGACCTGCATTGGGACCTCCCTGAAAACGCGCTATCATGTCATAACGCGGCGCAAAATAATCTACAATTTTACCTTTCCCTTCATCACCCCACTGCAATCCGAGTATAACATCAATCATCCGTGCGATTTTTTAAGCAGGGGCAAAAGTAATTGTTAATTGTTAATTGTCAATTGTCAATGATTTTTTATTAAAGCCGCCGTAGCTTAAAGGAATTAATAATTGACAATTAACAATTGACAATTACTTGACAGTTTCTGCAACCTCCGTATCGAACCTGTCCACCGAGTGGATTCCATTCAACTGTTTTAAGCGCTTCACCAATTCTTCAAGCTCTTCTTTGTCATGCACATACACTTTGATGCTGCCTTCAAACAATCCCTCTTTTGCTTCTACGGTGAGAGCGTTTATATTTATACGCAGTTCTCCGGAGATCAGGTTGGTTATTTTATTGATCACGCCAACATCATCCAGACCAATGATCCGCACCCCTGTGAGGAATGATATTTCCTTATTCTTCGCCCATTTTGTCTTCACCACACGATGACCGTAATTGGACAATAACCGGGTAGCATTCGGACAATTCGTACGATGAATAGTTAGGCCTTTCCCGGTCGTAACAAATCCAAATACGTCGTCGCCCGGAATGGGTTTACAACAATTCGCCAGCGTATACACAATTTTGTCGCTGCTTTCACCAAAGATGATGAGTTCTGTATCCTTTCTCTGATTTGGTGTGAAGCTGATTTCAGGTTTTGTTTCTATTTGCGGCTTGGGTGGCTTAGGTGGTTCCAGCCGATCACCCAACAAATGAAATTCTTTCAGTTCTTTCAGATCGATCGTTTTCACTGCCACCTGATAAAAAAAGTCGAGCGCGGAATTTAGTTTATAATAATTTACAAGTGTGTCTGTATTGTACTGGTTATAAGCGGCGCCAAAGTTCTCCAGTTTTTTCTGCACCATGTATTTACCCTCATCCGCGATGTGACGTTTTTCTTCCTTGAGTGCATCCTTCACTTTACTTTTTGCCTTGGCGGTAACAACATAATTGATCCAGTCTTCAGTAGGCCTTTGTTTGCTGGATGTGATGATCTCTACCTGGTCTCCGCTTCGCAGTTTATGGCTGATTGGAACCAGTTTGTGATTCACTTTTGCGCCGATCGTCTGCTCTCCTATCTTACTGTGAATCGAAAATGCGAAGTCGAGCGCCGTTGATCCAAGCGGAAGCATTTTTACATCGCCCTTCGGAGTATATACATAAATATCTTCTGCCAGGAAGCTGGTCTTGAAATCCTGAAGGAAATTGATCGAATCATTATCTTCCATGGTCAGCACCTCACGAATTTGCTGGAACCATTTATCAAAACGGCTCTCATCACTGGCCCCTTCTTTATATTTCCAGTGTGCCGCCAGACCCTTTTCAGCTATTTCATTCATACGCTTGGAACGGATCTGTATTTCTACCCATTTCCCCTGCGGACCCATAACAGTTGTGTGCAGCGCTTCGTAACCATTCGATTTGGGATTACTCAGCCAGTCGCGTAGTCGTTCCGGGGAAGGCGTGTATTCATCCGTGATGATTGAATAAACTTTCCAGCAGTCGGCTTTTTCTCTGTCGGGAGGTGAATTGATGATAATCCGAATGGCAAAGAGATCGTAAACTTCTTCAAATGTGACACCCTTTTTCCTCATTTTGGTCCATATCGAGTGAATACTTTTAGGGCGGCCATGGATCTCAAAATCAAACTGCGCATTGTCCATTTGTTCCCGCAGTGGTTTTATAAACTCATTGATATACCGGGATCGTTCTCGCTTGGTTTCCGCCAGTTTACGCGCAATCTCTTTGTACTCTTCCGGCTCGAGATATTTCATAGCAAGGTCCTCGAGTTCAGTCTTGATATTGTACAGGCCCATTCGATGGGCAAGGGGAGCAAATACGTACACCGTTTCGGAAGCAATTTTAAGTTGCTTCTCGCGCTTCATGTAGTCGAGCGTACGCATATTGTGGAGCCTGTCTGCCAGCTTGATCAGGATTACCCTCGGGTCGTCAGTGAGAGTGAGCAGAATCTTTTTGAAATTTTCCGCCTGCTGGGAGGCGTTGACATCGATAACGTTGGAAATTTTCGTGAGACCGTCTACAATACGGGCTATTTCATTACCGAAATCCCGTTCTATGTCCTCCAGGCTGATATCCGTATCTTCCACCACGTCATGAAGCAAGGCGCAAATGGTTGACCTGACGCCAAGTCCGATCTCTTCCACACAGATCTGACTGACGGCCAGGGGATGCAGGATATAAGGTTCACCACTTTTACGACGCATTGTTTTATGCGCTTCCGCTGCCATTTCAAAAGCGTCCCTCACATGTTCTTTATCCCCGGCTTTCAACTTCGGTTTCAAAGAACGCAAAAGGGCCCGGTACTCCCTGAGAATCAATCTTTTTTCCTGCTCCTCCGTCAAATTGTACTTTGGAATCGCCGCTACTGTCTCCATTCTTACGAATTTACGTCATTAAGCAGAAAGCGTAAAGCTTAAAGCGTAAAGCGGTTCTAACGGAATCTTTTTCTTTTACTCTGATCTGCCTGCCATAAAGCAAAAATTGTTATTTTCGCGCTCCCTGAGCTTTATGCTTTATGCTTTACGCTTTACGCTTTATGCTTTAAGCTTTAAGCTTTATGCTTTCGGCTTAAACAGCGGGTGTGGCGAAATTGGCAGACGTATCAGACTTAGGATCTGACGCCGTAAGGCATGTAGGTTCGAGTCCTATCACCCGCACGAAAAACCCTTCTTTCGAAGGGTTTTTTTATAGAAACAGAATAGTAACTATCGCTTAACGCCTTCAGCTTTTAGCTTATAAAGTGGCCATATCAATTACAAAACGGTACCTCACGTCTCCCTTCACCATCCGTTCATAAGCCGGGTGTATATTTTTTATGTCTATGATTTCTATATCAGAAACAATATTATGTTCTGCACAGTAATCAAGCATTTCCTGTGTTTCAGGCAATCCGCCGATACCCGATCCGGACACACTTTTCCTGCCACCCATCAGGGCGAAAGCGGGAATCAGATGGGGTTCAGGCGGCGCCCCGACACAAATATGCGTTCCGTTGGTAGCCAGGAGGGAAAGATAAAATGACATATCGTGTTTGGCCGAGACCGTGTCAAGGATAAAGTCAAAATTTTCTTTTACAGCCTCCACCTGGGCGGCATCGGAGGTCACAACAAATTTGTGGGCTCCCAGTGCTTTCGCGTCTTTTTCTTTAGAAGGAGATGTGCTTAAAACAGTTACTTCTGCCCCAAAGGAAACGCCAAATTTCACGCCCATATGCCCCAGTCCCCCCAACCCCAGAACAGCCAGTTTATGGCCTTTCCCGACCTTCCAGTATCGCAAAGGTGAATAGGTAGTGATGCCCGCACAAAGGAGCGGAGCAACCGCAGCCAGCGATAATTTTTCAGATACACGGAGCACAAAATCTTCGTGGACAACTATATTATTCGAATATCCCCCATAAGTGGGGCTGCCATCTTTATTCCTGCCGTTATAAGTCGCGGAAGATCCATTCAGGCAATATTGTTCCAGACCCTTTTTACAGTTTTTACATTCCCTGCATGAATCAACCAGACAGCCCACGCCGGCCAGATCACCTTTTCTGAATTTTTTCACATGAGCGCCGGTTTGAATAACCTTTCCAACTATTTCATGACCGGGAACCATAGGAAAAATCCCGGGAAACCATTCATTTCGGATCTGATGTAAATCAGAATGGCAGACGCCACAATAAATAATCTCCAGCTGAACATCATGCGGGCCGACATCCCGTCTCTCAAAATTCCAGGGAGCTAAATTGGATTCGAATGTTTGTGCTGCATATCCTTTTGACTGAATCATAACAATGATAATGTTTTGTGTAACGATTTAGCTTTTCTTAACAG
>Ga0206929_1011_pt2 | contig 45874 bp, 36 predicted proteins | sample Alteio_BWOrgHeat_19_FD_152929 | JGI IMG/M metagenome (GOLD analysis project Ga0206929, IMG submission 152929) | Enriched cells from forest soil in Barre Woods Harvard Forest LTER site, Petersham, Massachusetts, United States -... | ecosystem: Environmental > Terrestrial > Soil > Temperate forest >...
TCCGTATATCGTGTCGTGTCCCAGCTGACAAGATCCGGTGCGTTCGAAGCGTCTGGAACTTCACCGTCAGGGACATTACAAATACTTGCCGGGACAACTTTTGAGCAGGATATCCAGGATGGAAAATCTATATATGGTTTTGGCTATAGCAGTGATGCTTTGCTGCTGGACCTCCAGGCGGCTTCCTCAACATATGTCAGTTCTGTTATTTATTCCAACTACAAATATGAAGCGTTTTTCGGAAGAATAAATTATAACTGGCAGGACCGTTACCTGATTAATTTCACCGGGAGAAGGGATGGAAGCAGCCGTTTCGGGCCGGGTAAACAATTTGCAAATTTTGGATCGGTCGGATTGGGATGGATATTCAGCAAGGCCGCATGGATACAGGATCATCTTCCCGTGCTCAGCTTTGGCAAAATCCGCGGAAGTTACGGCAGTTCCGGAAATGATCAGATCGGAGATTATCAATATCTGGATACCTATTCACCTACACAAAATACCTATCTGGGTGCCTCCGGTCTTATGTCCACAAGATTAAGTAATCCAAACTATTCCTGGGAAACAAATCAGAAATTTGAAACAGGACTGGAGCTTAACTTCTGGAAGGATAGAATCAGTAGCTCAGTTAGCTGGTATCATAACCGTTCTTCCAATCAACTTGTAGGCTACCCATTGCCATTGATTACCGGACAGTCTTCTGTTCAACAGAACCTGCCCGCCACGGTTCAGAATACCGGATGGGAATTTGAGTTAAGTGTTGTCGCCGTTAAAAGCAATAAATTTCAATGGGTCAGTTCAGCGAATCTCACAATTCCTTCAAATAAATTGATTGCTTATCCAAACATTGAAGCTTCTTCTTATGCAAATAGATATGTTGTCGGCCAGTCCTTGTTTATCAGAAAGGCATATCATAATACAGGTGTGGATCCGAAAACTGGCGTTTATACTTATGTAGACGTAAATCAGGACGGGAATCTCTCTTATCCGGAAGATCTGACCGCATATAAAAAAGTCAACGCTGTTTTTTATGGTGGGTTTCAGAACACGCTGGAATATGCCGGATTCCGGTTGGATTTCCTTTTCCAATTCGTGAAACAGACAACAAGGAATTACATGTATTCTTCCTTCACCAAAGCGCCAGGTATGTTGGGGAACCAGCCCGATATAGTGCTTAATCACTGGCAGACAACGGGAGATATAAAACCTGTTCAGAAATACACACAGGACTATAGCTCGGATGCAAGCAATGCTTATTTCGACGGCTTGAATTATGGAGATAATACGATCAGCGACGGCTCTTTTATCAGGTTAAAAAATTTATCATTCAGCTATTCCTTAAATGCCGCAGCGCTCAAAAAAATTCATGTCTCGATGTGCACGATTTTCCTTCAGGGGCAGAATCTGTTGACGATTACCGGTTATGAAGGGCTCGATCCGGAAAACGGAAATACAACTGTGGTTCCGCCACTGAGGATCTTATCAGTTGGTTTCCGTTGTTCATTTTAGAAACTAATAAATTCGTTCATACCATGCGTAGCTTATTTCTTTTTATTTTGCTTTTATATTTTTTTGCATCCTGCACGAAATTCGTGAAGGTGCCGAATCCTCCAAACCAGATTGTCCGCTCCGACGTTTTTTCCAGCGAAGCCACGGCAACTTCCGCAGTTCTCGGTATTTACAGTTCCATGGCAGGGGACATTACTATGGCTTCTGTCAGTACGAGTTTGTTGCCCGGCCTGTCATCAGATGAGCTGACTGCTTATGCCGGTAGTGGTAGCCTGGAAGAGTTTTATACCAATTCAATTAACCCTTCAAATTCCAGTTTGTCTCAATACTGGGGGAATGCCTATCAATATATATATGGCGCTAATTCAATTATTGAAGGGCTCACGAATAATAATTCAATAAACGTTTCGGCCAGGAATCAGCTAACCGGAGAAGCAAAATTTATCCGGGCGTTCTGCTATTTTTATCTTGCCAATTTATTCGGAGATGTTCCACTCATTCTTTCCACGGATTACAATCAAAATGCTGTTGCTCACCGGACAGCCAGGAAATTAGTTTTTGATCAGATTGAACAGGACTTGTCCGATGCGGTAAATGAAATGTCAGATCAATACCTGAGCGCAGACAACACACCAACCAGCGAAAGGGCCAGACCCAATAAATGGGCGGCAACAGCAATGCTTGCAAGGGTGGATTTGTTCAATGGGAATTGGGATGCAGCGATTTCGAATTCAACGGCGATAATTGATCAATCAGGCATTTATGGGCTGGTTTACAATCTGGACAGTGTTTTTCTGGCAAATAGCAATGAGGCCATCTGGCAGCTAATACCACCGGTCACAGCCAGAATTGATACCTGGGAGGCAGAAGTTTATATTTTGTTCGGAGCTCCCAGCGGATCGTATGGCGTTTCCTTAAGTGACAAATTGGTAGAATCTTTTGAGCCTGGAGACGCACGTCGAATCCACTGGATTGATAGCATTTCGGTAGCCGGATTCAAATATTACTACGCGTATAAATACAAAGTGTCAATCAGAGACTTAACTATAGAATATTATATGATACTAAGACTTTCAGAACAGTACCTCATCCGTGCTGAAGCTAGGGCAAGAGCGGGGGACCTGTCCGGAGCACTCAGTGATTTAAATATCATCCGTTCAAAGGCCGGTCTTCCAAATTCCACTGCTTCGGATTTGAATTCTGTACTGGGCGCAATTCAATCCGAAAGGCGGTTTGAATTATTTACGGAATGGGGGCACCGCTGGCTGGACCTGAAAAGAACAGGTACTGCAGACGCAGTGTTAGGACCTGTAAAAACAGGATGGAATGCGACTGATACATTATATCCCATTCCGCAAATAGAAATGCAAAACGATCCCTATCTGACACAGAATCCAAATTATTAATAAAAGCTGCCAGCATTTTTCTGATCATTGATTCGAGCAGGTTTTTCTAAACTTCTATATTTTATTTATATGAAATATTTCACCAGAGGTTTTTTCGTCTTCTTTTTAATCGGTCTGCAACAAAGTCTGTTGTTTGGACAATCAAAGGCTAGGTTCGCAAAACTGGAAGTTGGCAAGCCTTGTCCGGATGTTCTGTTCAAAAATATTCAGTATTATTCAAAAACACGGGCATCCCTGAAGGATTTTCGGGGCAAATGGCTGGTACTTGACTTCTGGTCTTCCGGTTGTACTTCATGCGTAGCTGCTTTCCCACATGTCAATGAAATGCAAAAAAAATTTAAAGATGCCGTTCAATTTCTTTTAGTTGCCCAGGATGATAAATATGTTCGTCCCATGTATGAAAAGTTCCGCGTTAAAGAAAATCTTCAACTGCCCATTATTTTTGACACGGTGTTGTGGAAATATTTTGATATATACTTAGTGCCATACGTAGTGGTGCTGGATGATAAGGGAATTTGTCGTGCAATAGTTGGAGGTCTTAAAGAACAAAATATGACTGATCTGATAGCACATAAAAACCCGGATATAACTCCGGCGTATACCAGAACACAGTGGGCGGAAAAAAATATAGATTATGACAAGCTGTTACTGATCGACGGTAATGGTGGCCAGGAAACGGATTTTACCTATCGATCCATTTTTTATCCATTCAAGCCTGGATCTAGTAGGAGTGGAGGAATGGAATTTGGACCGAAGTTGGTTAATACTATGCAGTTTTGGGGAGTAAGTATAGAACGCCTTTATAAGGTGGCCTACTATGATACCCTTCCCCTGGAACCCTTGGCTTTTGAGCATAATTGTTATAGCAATTGGGTTTATCATCCCATACTAGAAATCACAGATACATTGAGTTATAATCCCGGTTCTGATTCAGACAAAAATCTTTTTTGTTATAGTGTGACCGTGCCGCCGGAAAAACTAACAAGAAAGTTTATGCAGGAAACCATACAAAGGGATCTGCAAACATATTTCGGATATCATGTGAGAATCGAAAAAAGGGTTATGCCCTATTGGCGTTTGGTTGCAAAAGAAGGAGCAGCAGAGAAATTAAAGACCAAAGGTGGTAAAACTGAGCGTCTGCATAAGGGTATGGGACAGGATGGCATTGCGTATAACAATTCACCCGTTTACAGAATCATTCAATCCTTATGGTATTATCACCAGCTGGAACCGGCTTTCGTTGATGAAACAGGTATCACTGGTAATATAGATTTCAAGCTGGATTGTTTAATGACCGATTTAAACGATATAAAAAGAGCTCTGCAGCAAATTGGCCTGGATCTTGAAAAGGGAGAAAAGGAAATGAAAGTGCTTATTATATCGGATCCGGATAATAACGGAAAATCGGTAAGCAGCCTGACGTCGACTTCTAAGTAGTTTCTGACACAAACTTTTTAAGAATATTGAAAAATGAAATATCAGGAACTCTTATTGTCATTTGGTTAATAAATTCCGGCAGTCAGAGATCTAAAGACGCCTCTCCCCGGATCATTAGGTAACGCTCACATCAATATTTTTTGAATTTCATTTTCACGCCACCGTTATTGAATTATTATCTACTTTTAATGGATACACATAAACACTTACAGACTGCTCTTTTCAGAAAACCATACGGAATGGATGGCGGCGATCGCTGCAGGGAATGAACGGGCCTTTACGGAACTCTATCATAGTTATAGCCCGAATATTTTCCGGGTCGCAATGAATTATACCAGGAATAATACTGGACTCTCGGAGGAACTTGTCCAGGCGATCTTTATTAAGGTATGGGAGAAAAGGATCAAACTGGAAGGTGTGAAAAAAATTGAAGATTTTCTGTTTGTGCTCGCCCGCAATACGATCTTTGACTATCTGAAAAAGGAGGCAAGGAAAAATATCCGCCATAATCACCTTTACGCAGTGCAACCAGAGTCGGAAAACAATACCGATCTTATGCTGCTGGAAAAGGAGTATTCGAGGATACTGCAGCATGCGATAGATCGGCTGCCGCCTCAGCAGCGGAAAGTATATTTGCTTGCCAAACAGGACGGCCTGCCCCACGATGAAATTGCCCGCCGGCTTTCCCTGGCCACTTCTACCGTTCATACCCATGTCAAACTGGGAACCCGTTCGGTTCAGAAATATGTTGACACCCATCTGGCAGGAAGTCTCATTATCATAGCATCTTCTTTTATTTTATAGTGCCTTACCCAAAGCCTCCCGTTGTTACGTCTTTATTATATGGAGGAGTCAAGATTCAGGCAATTATTGCATCTTTTAAAAGAAAACAGACTAGCAGATAGTGAGTGGCTGGAACTTCTCGGTGGGATCGACGAGGGAAAATTTGACGAACTTCTGTCAGCGGATATCCTCTCACTTCTTGAAGAACGGGAACCAACAAAACACTGGACCACCAGAAGAGAAGAGAAAATATTTGAGAAAATCAAACTCGCGACCGGATTGAGTTCTGAACCACTTGCTATTAAGCGCAGGTACTGGATTCGCTACGCCGCTGCAGCTTCGGTTTTACTGATGATAAGTTTAGGAGGCTATTTCCTTTTCTTTAAAAAACAGCCATCTCAAATCGCCGCAATTGAAAAGACCGCTGAGAAAAATGACATTGCACCGGGTACACATAGGGCTATTTTATTCCTTGCAAACGGCACTAAAATAGACCTCGATTCTGCAAGCAATGGCCGTCTCGCCCAGCTTGGTAATATTACGGTTACAAAAACGGATAATGGCAAACTATTATACGCGTCAGCCAAGGTTAGAACTGCGGACGAAAACGGCATGAATGAACTTCGCACACCCCGGGGAGGTATTTACCAGATTACATTGCCTGACGGGACTTCTGCCTGGCTGAACGCAGCATCTTCCATAATGTATCCCACTCATTTCACTGGTAAACAGCGACAAGTAAAAGTCACGGGAGAAGTGTATTTCGAGGTAGCGCATGATGAAGTTCATCCTTTTGTTGTTTCTGCGAACGAAACAAAGGTTGAAGTGCTTGGAACGCACTTTAATATCAATCTATATGGTGATGAGCCGGAAGATAAAATAACTCTTATTGAAGGATCAGTCAAAGTGTCAACGAGTGCGGGTACCGTCCGTCTCGCACCTGATGAACAGGCGCTGATAACCGGACACAAAATCACTCTGAATAAAAAAGCGGACCTGGAAAAAGTGATGGCCTGGAAAAATGGCGAAATGGTACTCAGCCATGGCAGCGTTGCGAGACTAATGCAGGATATTTCGAGGTGGTATGATGTGGACGTTCAGTACAAGGGCATAGTTCCGGATGGAAAGTTCTCAGGTTCCATCGACCGGAATGTGCCGCTGTCAAGTCTTCTGAATGTACTTCACGCCTACGGTATTGAAACTAAAATGGCAGGAAAGAAAATCATTGTTCAATAGTTCATAAAACCAAAACCGAAAAGCTATGAGATTTACCAGCACTTAATGACTGTCAGGATATCCAAATAAAAAACCAGATCCCGCTTGGAACGCGATCCGGTCATGCGTTTGGGTTCCTCTTATACCTGGCTGACAAAGACAGATCTGAATCAAAACCCAAACTCGCACTAAGTTATGATATTAACTGAAAGGAATTTCTATTTCGTCTTCTTCCGAAAAGCATGGATGATTATGCGAATAACGACCCTGATTATCCTCATTGCGGCGCTCCATGTTTCAGCACGTACTGTCGCACAGAAAGTGACTCTTTCTGCGGACCACATTTCTTTTGAAGAGTTTTTTAACCAGCTGAAGAAACAAACAGGGTATTCATTCTTACTGAAGGACGGTACCGTTCCCGCTGATCAGAAGTTGGATGTACATGTTACCGGTATTTCCCTTGAGCAGTTGCTCGACCAGATTCTGAAACCGCTGTCTCTGTCTTACAAGATTGACAATACAATCGTTTATATTTTAAAAGAGAATAACGAATACAAAGACGATCCACCAGGAATTATTGAAGGAAAGGTCCTGAATGAAAAGGGCCAGCCACTGGAAGGCGCCAGCATTACAGTAAAAGGAACCTATCAGGGAGCACAGACGGATTCCAAAGGATACTTCAGGCTGAAATCGGATTTAAAATCTGCCATCATCGAGGTGTCTTTTACAGGATATGAATCAAAAACGGTTAAGGCCGTTCCGGGGGACTTACTGTCTGTCATTCTAAAAGTTTCAACTAGTCCGCTGGATCAGGTCCAGATCATTGCCTATGGAAGTACTTCAAAACGTTTAAATATCGGTGATGTTTCAACGGTTAATGCCAAAACGATCGCAGAACAACCGGTATCAGATCCTTTGGCAGCACTGGAAGGGCGGGTTCCCGGTTTACAAATTACCCAGCAGTCCGGAGTACCCGGCAGTGCGTATACGGTGCTCATTCGCGGACAGAATAGTATTGCCAATGGTAATAATCCGCTATATGTGATCGACGGCGTTCCATACACTGGAAATTCGATCAGTGCTAATGTTTTAACCGCATCGATTCTTGCAGGAGGTAATCCATTAAGTTCAATTAATCCACAGGACATTGAAAGCATAGACATTTTGAAAGATGCTGACGCCACTTCTATTTACGGGTCACGGGGAGCGAATGGGGTTATTCTCATCACAACCAAGATGGGTAAAGCAGGCAAGACGGCCGTGGATTTAAATGTATATGCGGGTTCTTCCAAAGTAACCCGAATGATGCCAATGCTCAACACACAACAATATCTGGAAATGCGTCGGGAAGCTTTCAAAAACGACGGCGCAACCCCAAGTCCATATGTAGACTTTGATTTACTGTCCTGGGACACTACCCGGTATACAGACTGGCAAAAAAGTTTATTTGGAGGAACGGCTCATGTACTGAATGCTGAAGGAACGGTCTCCGGCGGTAATCAGAACACTCAGTTCATACTAAGCGGTACATATAATCGCCAGACTACCGTTTTTCCTGGTAACACGCTTTATCAAAAGGGCGCAGGACATCTGGGACTTATGCATACCTCAAATGACCAGCGTTTTAAAATCAATTTCAGTACGTTGTATACTTCGGAAAATAATCTTCTGCCGTCAGTTGATTATTCTACTCAGATATTTAGCCTCCCTCCGGATGCGCCACCCACTTATGATTCAACTGGTAAATTGAATTTTGCTAACGGGACTTTTGTAAACCCATATGCATTGACGGTTAGTACTTATAATGCCAAAACAAGAAATCTTCTGAGCAACATGGTAATGAGTTACGAATTATTTCCTCATTTTCTGCTCAGAGTAAATGCGGGCTATTCGAATCTTATAATGGACGAGGCAAAAATTTATCCGTTGTCTTCTCTCAACCCTACTTATGGGTACACTTCAGGATTCACTATAACGTCTAATGAAAATCTGGAAACCTGGATTTTGGAACCACAGATGGAATATACCCTTTCCTCAAAATTTGGCAATTTAAATATTCTTGCAGGCGGCACACTGCAGCAAAATGAATTTAATCAGCAGGTTTTTTATGCTACCGGATTCAGCAGTGACCAACTCCTGAATAGCATTGGCGCAGCTAGCCAAATCACGTCTTTTGGTACGACCAAAACAGAATATCGCTATGAGGCTTTGTTTACCCGGGCCAGCTATAACTGGAAAGAGAAATATCTTTTGAACCTTTCAGCCAGGCGTGACGGCAGCAGCCGGTTTGGACCCGGCAATCAGTTTGCTAACTTTGGATCCATCTCGGGCGGTTGGATATTTTCTAAAGAAAGTTTTTTCCAGGATAAATTTCCTGTGCTGAGTTTCGGTAAACTGCGGACCAGCTATGGATCATCAGGTAACGATCAGATCGGCGACTATCAATATCTGGACAGCTGGACACCTTTATTTTACAGTTATCAATCCATCATCGGATTACAACCTGCGCGTTTGTTTAATGCTGATTATGGCTGGGAAATAAATAAAAAATGGGAAATAGGCATGGAACTGGGATTCATGAAGGACCATATTTATTTCTCAGGAAGTTACTATAAAAACCGATCCTCCAATCAGCTGGTTGGGTATCCTTTGCCATCAATCACAGGATTTCAGACTGTCCAGCAAAACCTCTCTGCCACGGTTCAGAATTCAGGATGGGAATTCATTCTGACCACGCGCAATATCAGCTCCATGAACTTCACCTGGACTACCAGCTTAAATCTGACTATTCCTGAAAGCAGACTTATTTCCTATCCGAACCTGGCAGGCAGTTCATATGCCAACAAATATGTTGTAGGGTCATCCCTTCATCTGTTCAACGCGCTTCAATCCACCGGCGTCGATCCTCAAACAGGTGTATATACATTTACAGATGTCAATAAGGACGGTACCATTAGTGTGCCTGCAGATTTTGTGCCCTATAAAACAGTCGAACAGCAATATTACGGCGGTCTGAATAATATTTTCCAGTATAAAAACTTTCAGCTCACAGTCTTCTTTCAATTTGTGAAACAGACAGGGACAAACTATCTCTATGGAAATTATAATCCGCCAGGTATGTTGGGCAATCAGCCAACCTATGTATTGAATCGTTGGCGGAAACCGGGTGACCACACGACTACTGAAAAATATACACAGGACTATTCCTCAGACGCATATACTGCTTTTGTAAATGCCACTTCTGGTGATACACAGGTTAGCGATGCCTCTTTTATCCGCTTAAAAAATCTTTCTTTTTCTTATCAGCTGTCACCTGGTACGGTGTCGCATTTGCACTTACAAGCCCTTAGATTTTATATCCAAGGGCAAAATCTGTTAACTATAACAAACTTTATGGGTAATGATCCGGAAAACCAGACTGCGTGGACCCTTCCTCCTTTGAAAACTTTAACGGCAGGTATACAAATCACATTATAAATCCTAAAATGATGAGATCAATATATATGAAATATTTCTTTCTTCTCATGCTGATGTGTATCATGTCGGGCTGCACAAAATTCGTGACCCTTGATCCGCCTCAAACTGACCTGATAACGTCATCTGTTTTCAGCAGTGATCAAACCGCAACAGCAACAATCATCGGGGTTTATACTAATATGATGTCAATTGCCGAGCCAGGTTTTTATGGTGGATCATTTACTTTATATGGTGGACTAAGTTCGGACGAGTTTCAGAATTATTCATTTTCAAAGGATCAATCTGAATTTGCAGCCAATAGTATAAAACCGACCAACGGGTTTCTCCGTCAATTGTGGTCAGAACCCTATCAATATATATATACAGCAAATGCGATAATTGAAGGACTGGCAAAATCTCATGGCGTTTCACCCGGTATAAAGTCTGAATTACTGGGGGAAGCCAGGTTCATACGGGCTATTTCCTATTTCTACCTGGTAAATTTGTGGGGTGATGTGCCACTTGCTCTCCAAAGTGCATATACTGTTAATGACACACTTCACCGCACAGCATCTTCTGAAATTTACCGTCAGATCATTCTTGATTTAACGGATGCCCAAACTCTGTTGTTGCCCGACTATTCAGTTGGACGAGGGGAAAGAATCAGACCCAATCAGTCAGCCGCAACGGCGCTGCTCGCCAGGGTCCTGTTATATAATCATGACTGGCAGGGTGCCGTCAATCAGTCGACTGCTGTCATAACAAATAGTAGTTTGTATACATTACTACCAGATCTGAACCAGGTTTTTCTTGCAAATAGTCAAGAGGCCATCTGGCAATTACAACCTGTCACTCCTTCTTATAATTCCTTTGAAGGAAATATATTCATTTTAACGAGCGGTCCATTTTCTTCTACTGCATCAATTACACTGTCAACTCAGTTGCTGAATTCTTTTGAGCCGGGTGATTTACGTAAATCCAATTGGACAAATGCGGATACTACAAACGGAGGGGAGTATTATTATCCTTTTAAATACAAGGTTAAGAGTTCCAATACGGTTACTGAATATCAAATGGTTCTTCGTGTGGCGGAACAATACCTGATCCGCGCAGAGGCTGAGGCCCATTTACAAAATATCCCCGAAGCTATAACAGATTTGAATATCATCCGTGAAAGAGCAGGTCTTCCCGATCTGCCTTCGAATTTAACAGAAGATCAATGCCTGGCCGCCGTAGCTCAGGAAAGAAGAATAGAACTATTTGCAGAATGGGGACACCGATGGCTGGATCTGAAAAAGACGATGCAGGCAACACCGGTTCTGGCGCCCATAAAAACGGGTTGGCAGGCAACCGACACCCTTTATCCGATTCCTCAATCGGAGATTCAAAATGATCCAAATCTCACCCAGAATCCAGGCTATTGATTCCGTGGAAATATTCGATTTTACAAAAATTTGTTTCATCGTGTTTAAATATATCTCACCGGGAATTTGGTTCCTTTTCATTATTCACTAACAAATTATTTCTCATGTCCAAAAAAATGGTAAACTCCATTCTTTTTCTAGTTGTGAGCATTTATGCTGTCGCCGCGCAAAAACCTCACGACTATCCGGAAATCGGCAATCCCTGCCCTGAATTTATATTGCATGAGATACATCAGTATAAGGTCACAAAAGCAAGTGTGAGTGCTTTTAGGAAAAAGCCTTTGATCATCGATTTTTTTGAACAGTACTGCATCTCCTGCTTTAAAAGTTTTCCAAAACTTAAAATAATTCAGGAGGAATTCAAAGATAGTGTTCAGTTTTTATTGTGCGGTTACGATGGTAAATATGTTGGGAATAGCACGAGAAACATTCGGCAAGATTATCAGAATTATCAAAAACGTTTCAATTTGAATATTCCGGTAGCCTATGATTCTGCAACGGTTCAACGTTTCAAAATTATGTCTTTTCCCTATGTTGTATGGATAGACGGAGAAGGAATTGTCAGGGCAATTACCCGATCTGATGAACTGACCCCTGAGAATATACGGACATTTATCAAAGGCCATCCGTTGGACCTTCCCATGGCAGAAAACGCACAACAGGGTAATAATGATCATTTTTATAATCCCGATCAGCTATTACTTTCAAACGGAAATGGAGGGAATGACTCAGACTTTCTGGTCCGTTCAGTTTTGATGGATTGGAAATACCAGCAAAGAGATTTTCATTATCTGAATGTCAACGCCCGTAATCTCAAAAATCTGCAGGGAGTTGGTTTGCCTCTCTTTTATCTTTACAAACAAGCGTTCGGTGATACGGTAACATATGACCTTCCCCCGGAAGGTAATGCGTCGGATAACGAACCCAATCACTATGGACAATGGTATCTGAAGCCGGTGATCGATAAATGCGATAGTTCTCTGTTTCAACCCAATTATACTACGGGAAAGAATATGTATAGTTATAGCCTGGTCATGAAAAATGCCAGATGGCTAAATGACATGCAAAAGAAAATGCAAAACGACTTAGGTGACTATTTTGGGTTGCGTGTCCGGGTAGAAAATCGATCGCTTCCTTGCCTAAAATTGATCGCAACGGATAGTGCCAGACAAAGATTGTTGACAAAGGGCGATAAAGCAAATACAGATTATAGTCAGAGCAGTTTCACATTTACTAATCAGCCCGTTGCTAAAATCATTTGGCAAATATGGGTCTACAATCCATTAGAAGTTGTTATTGATGAAACGGGGATAACTGGCAATATTGACATACAAATCAATGCGATACTGACTGATTTTGATGACTTCAGGAATGCTCTGAAAAAGCAGGGCCTGGATATTATTCGTGGTGAACGGGTAATGAAAGCGATCGTATTCAGTAACCCGGATAATGGGTAAAAAAAATTAAAATCCGGCTGTTCAATATACCATAAACCTTTATTCACTTACGCAAATATTCTTTATGTTTAAAAATATGATCATTGCCATTGTGTTGGTGGTTACGGGCATAAATTCCGGCGCCGCGCAAAAGCCCCACGACTATCCGGAAATTGGTAAACCCTGCCCTGAATTCATAATGCATGAGATACATCAGTACAAAGTCACGAAAGCAAGTTTGAGTGATTTTCGGAATAAGCCTTTGATTATAGATTTTTTTGAACAATACTGTGTTGCATGTTTTGAAAGTTTTCCGAAACTTAAAACGCTTCAGGAAGAATTTAAAGATAAAGTCCAGTTTTTACTGTTTGGCTATGACAAGAAATTTGGTGATAATAGTACGACTGATATTCGGGAGGATTATCGAAAGTATCAGGAACATTTTAAACTGAATATCCCTGTTGCTTTTGATTCCGCTACAGTTGATCGTTTCAGAATCATGTCATTTCCCTATGTTGTATGGATTGACGGCGGAGGAATCGTTCGTGCAATTACACGGTCCGATGAACTGACGCAGGAGAATATACGAACATTTATTGATGGCCAGCCGGTGGATCTTCCCATGACAGAAAACGTGGAACAAGGTAATAATGATCATTTTTACAATCCGGATCAACTATTACTTTCAAACGGCAATGGCGGGAACGACTCAGATTTCCTTTGCCGCTCTGTGTTGATGGATTGGAAATACCGACAGGATTTCTACCATGATCTGAATGTCAACGCCCGTAATATAAAAAACCTGCAGGGGGTTGGCTTTCCTCTGTTTGGCCTTTACAAACAGGCGTTCGGAGATACGGTCACTTATGATGTTCCGCCTGAAGGTAATGTGACTGACAACGAACCCAATCATTATGGACAATGGTATTTACAGCCGGTACTGGAAAATTGTGATAGTTCTCAGTTTCAACCCAATTATTCAACGGGAAAAAATGTTTATAGTTATAGCCTGGTCATGAAAAATGCCAGATGGTTAAAAGACATACAGAAGAGGATGCAAAATGATTTAGGAAGTTATTTTAAGTTGAATGTCCGGGTGGAAAATCGATCGCTTCCCTGCCTTAAATTAATCGCAACAGATAATGCCAGACAAAAGCTTCCGACAAAAGGCGGTAAAGCAAATGCAGATTATAGTCAGAGTGGATTTGCATTTACAAACCAACCAGTTAGTAAGATCATTTTTCAAATATGGGGCTACAATCCAACGGAAGTAGTGATAGATGAAACAGGAATTATGGGCAATATTGACATTCAAATCGATGCGATACTGACTGATTTTGAAGATTTCAGGAAAGCATTAAAAAAACAGGGACTGGATATTATTCGGGATAAACGGGTAATGAAGGCAATTGTATTCAACTGTCCGGAAAATGGATAGGTTGGGATTTTAGATATAGGCAGCAGATTTATATTCGGAACCGGACACTTCGGATCCCGCCTGAAAACGATTGCAGGCAACATGCAAGTAGGTTCTGACTCAAACTTTTTTTAAGTATGTTTGGCAAAACGGAAACTATTGCCAATACCTGAGCAAATTTATATCGGCTGTATTATTATGCTTATGTTGGTCAATGGCTGTGGGGATTAAACAAGGATTCCTTATTCGGTACCGTATCCTTACAATTAGAGCTGCACTTGAAGGATTCCTCTTTATTTAAAATAGATTATGAAAGCGTAAAAAATCGTTTTAATTATAGTTTATTTCTTCCTCCGGGAAAACAGATGGTCATAACGTAATGCTGGTTTTGCAAAGAGAATTAAAAAACTGTTTTGGCTTTGATGCTTCCCTGGAGATGCGTGATTTCCCCTGCTGGACACTTACTGTCCGGAAAGACACAGCTGTTTCGTTAAAATCGAAGGGACAACAAATTGAAATGGATGATTCGCCCAAGCAGATCCGTCTTAAAAATGGATCTATAGAACAACTTCTTTTGGGCATTGGCGCTTATCACCAGGACCAAACACCATTTATTGATGAAACCGGTATTGATTATCCCATTGATATTCAGGTCGACGCCTTGTTGGATAATTTGCCGGAGGTTCAGCAGGCGTTGCGAAAAAATGGTTTGGAATTATCGAAGAAAAAAAGACCGATGAAAGTAATTGTTATACGAGACCCGGAACAATAATAAAAATCATTTTGTTTTAAGATGCTCATTATAGAGAATGAAAAATTATGGGAAATACTTGCCTGATGTGTTGGTTAACCGAAAGAATCAAGGGCCGGGATAGTACTTTTTCCTCTTTTCGACGTCTTTATATGGAATAAATGATTAAAATGAAGCATTTTGCTCTAACGATTCCAAGTGTCTTTTTTTTATTTTATGGCTTTTTCACAGGACCCGGGTATCCGATTCGAAAAGGGGCTATCCTGGCAGGACATTCTTTCAAAGGCAAAAACGGAGAACAAGTATGTTTTCGTCGATTGTTATACCACCTGGTGCGGGCCTTGTAAGTATATGGCCCGAAATATTTTTCCATTGAAGGAGACAGGAGACGCCCTAAATCCGAAATTTATCAGTGTGGGTATGCAGCTGGATACGACCGCTCACGATTCAGATACTGTGAAAGGAGAATATGCCGATGCCCATATGATCATGACAAATTATGATATCCGGGCCTTTCCGACGTATTTGTTTTTTAACCCTCAGGGAATTCTGGTTCACAGGGCACTTGGTTCAACCGATGCCGCTCATTTTATATCTTTTACAGAAGATGCATTACATGAAGACAGACAATATTATTCCCTTATAAGCAAATACAGAAATAGGAATAATAAAGATTCAATGTTACTCGAATCGCTGGGGCACCAGGCAATCGATAATGGCGACCCTGCACTCGCGGATTCAGTCCTGAATGACTGGTTTTCCATTATTAAAAACCCGTATACAAAAGAACGCCTCGAAATGATCGCACAGATCACCCGGAAGTCCACCGATCCGGGATTTGATTTATTTTATAAGAATACCGCAAGGATAGACAAAATCAAAAAACCTGATTTCGCGGAAACTGTTGTAATGAACGTCATCATAAAAGAAAACCAGTCCATCACAGCACTTTTTAAAACAAATGCAGACACACCCGAATGGAGCCGGATCGCTGAGGAGATAAAAACTAGATACGGATCTGAATATGCTCACCGGAGTATTACCTGGGTTAAGGTTCCTTATTATAAAAAAGAGAAAAACTGGAACCTATATGGCAGTAGCCTGGTTGCTTATCTAAAAGAGTACGGCGCATATCTGGAGGCACAGGAACTGAATAACTATGCCTGGGAAATATTTGAATATTGTACCGGTCCCGATGACCTCGCCGTAGGACTTTCCTGTAGTAATCGCTCCATCACTGCTAATGAAAAACCCAATCCTGGTTTTATGGATACCTATGCCAACCTGCTTTATAAATCAGGCAGGACAGCAGAAGCCATTGCCAAAGAAACGGAAGCGCTAAATCTTAGCGAACCATCGCAAAGGCAGCCCCTGCAGGAGTCCCTGGACAAAATGAAAGCCGGTCAGAAGACCTGGGATTAACCATTCACCTTTTTAATAGGTGATATTTTTTGAAGCTGAGGATTTATTTCCTTAGCATTTTGCTTTTGCTACTCTGGATCATTTATGATTTGCGATGATGAACAGTGTCCCCTGGCGCATACAAAGCTTCTTCAATCCCTATTTATGTTAAGCATTCGCACCATTGAATGATTCTTAATGCCGTTTAATACTATTGCCTTCGCTAATGTGTATGAAATGGACGTGGAATTAATCACTTACCCACTTTTCTCCTTACAGACGCCGACAGAGTAAAAGCTGTTTCCTGCTTGGATTGAGTAAGCACGAAAAAACTTTGTACCGTTCCGATATTTGCAATCACAGCCAGCTTGTTCATCATAAAGTCCTGGTATTCCTTCATATCCTGGATGGCTACTTTCAACAGGAAATCATACTGGCCGGTCATATGATAACACTCCATTACCTCCGGAATCTTCACAACTTCTTTCTCAAATGCTTTCAGCACGGGTTGTGAGTGCTCTTTTAATTGAACATGCGTGAAAGCCGTCAGAGCTTTTCCGATTTTATCCTTGTTAAGCAACGCCACATACCTGTCTATATATCCCTCCGCCTCCAGTTTTTTGATTCGTTCGTAAACAGGTGTGATCGTTTTGCCAAGCTTGTCCGCGATTTCTTTATTGGTCATGCGTGCATCGTGCTGCAACAGTTGTAAAATCTTGATATCATCATTGTGTAATAAGGACAACATGAAAGTTTATTTTTCTGAAAGATATATTCAATATATAACGATTAAGAAAAATAAACTGTTAATAATCCATAAAGCAGATTTATTATCTGCTACAATAATAAAGAGTAGAAAATCTGATTGGCTGTCATATTTTGTGCGTCTTCAAGTACTGCCAGCTCCGGCAATGTTCCTTTTTAAATCATTACATGTATCAGAATTGTATTCTGCGCCTGGACCAGGCTGGTATCGGAGATATTGCATTGGTAGGAGGTAAGAACGCATCGCTGGGAGAGATGCTTCGGCATTTAACACCATTAGGTGTCAGTGTGCCCGATGGCTTCGTAATAACTGTCGAAGGCTACCGCGCTTTCGTGGAAGCAAATGATCTTGAGCCCGCGATCAAGATCCTGATCAGCGGTATTGAACCGGATAACCTGGAATCGCTTCGTCGCGCAGGACTGGCGGTTCGGCAAATCATACGCAATGCACGCTTTCCCCAGGAGATAAGTAAAGATATTATCGAGGCTTATTATACATTATCGAAAAAGTACGGACAGGATATGACAGATGTCGCCGTTCGTTCCAGCGCCACGGCAGAAGATTTGCCGGATGCGAGTTTTGCGGGACAACAGGAGACTTATCTCAATGTGCGTGGGCCCGCGGCACTTATGGATGCCGTGCGAAATTGTTTTGCCTCACTCTTTACAGATCGTGCCATCAGCTACCGTGCTCATTTTGGATTTGACCATTTTGCTGTCGGACTATCAGTTGGTGTACAGAAAATGGTGCGCTCCGATCTGGGTGTTTCCGGCGTTGCTTTCTCCCTCGACACCGAATCCGGGTTTAAAGATATCGTAGTCATCAACGGTTCCTACGGACTGGGCGAGCTGATCGTGCAGGGATCGATATCTCCGGATGAGTTCATCGTTTTCAAACCAACATTGAAAAACAACTATGCGTCTATTATTGAGAAGAAACTTGGATCCAAATCGCAGCTCATGGTATATGGCGACGATCCGGACGAAAGGGTTAAAATCATTGCCACGGATAAATCAGCGCAGGGAGAGTTCTGCCTGGAGGATGAAAATATACTCAAACTTTCCCGCTGGGTCTGCCAGATCGAAGACTATTATACGGGGATTAAGGGATATTGGTGCCCGATGGATATCGAATGGGCGGTCGACGGACTGACCAGGGATTTGTTCATCGTGCAGGCTCGCCCCGAGACCATTCATTCAAGACGGGAGCAAAGTAAACTGACCGAATATACTATCAATAGAAATGACGAAAAATTATTGCTAAAGGGAATCGCCGTCGGAGACAAAATCGCCGGTGGAAAAGTGAGCATCATGCATTCCCTGGACAAACGAAGTATCGCGGCCCATGATTTTAAAGAAGGGGATGTGCTTGTAACCGATATGACGGATCCAGACTGGGAGCCGATCATGAAAAAAGCATCTGCCATCATTACAAATAAAGGCGGACGAACCTGTCACGCGGCTATCGTGGCACGTGAGATGGGTGTGCCGGCGATTGTCGGCTGCGGCAACGCGACTGAAATATTAAGGGAGAAACAGATAGTTACGGTTTCCTGTGCTGAAGGTGACGAAGGATTTATTTATTCCGGTGAAGTGGATTTTACAAAAATCGAAACAGATCTCAAGGACTTGCCGAAAATAAAAACGCCTCTGATGTTAAATGTGGGTTCGCCGGCCATGGCATTTCAATATGCGCATCTTCCGAATGCGGGCGTGGGCCTCGCACGTCAGGAATTTATCATTAACAACCATATCCGGGTGCACCCGATGGCACTGCTGAAGCATAAAGAACTGAACGATTCAAAATTATCTGAAGAAATCGAAATACTGATACGTGGTTTTAAAAACGAAACGGAGTATTTTATAAAAAAACTGAGTTTTGGTATTGCCCGTATCGCATCAGCCTTCTTTCCAAACAAAGTGATCGTACGCTTTTCGGATTTTAAGTCAAACGAATATTTTAACCTGCTGGGTGGAGATCATTTTGAGCCCGCGGAGGAAAACCCCATGATAGGCTGGCGTGGAGCGAGCAGATATTATTCTCCGAATTACAAAGAGGCTTTTGGCCTGGAGTGCAAGGCTATCGAATATACAAGAAATAAAATCGGCCTGACAAATGTTGCAGTGATGGTTCCTTTCTGCAGAACCGTTGAGGAACTGATCAAGGTGAAAGAAACGATGAAGGAATTTGGCCTCGAGCAGGGAAAAGACGGTCTTGAACTCTACCTGATGGCCGAACTGCCAAGTAATATTTTAATGGCAAAAGAATTCGCAAAGCATATCGACGGATTTTCCATCGGTTCCAATGACCTCACACAGCTCACACTTGGTCTGGATCGCGACTCGTCACTTGTTGCCCATTTATATGATGAACGAAACGATGCTGTGAAAACTCTGCTTCGTATGCTGATCATCTCTGCTAAAGAATCGGGTGTCAAAGTCGGTATCTGTGGACAGGGACCTTCGGATTACCCTGATTTCGCACAGTTCCTGGTGGAGCTTGGTATTGATTCGATTTCCGTAACACCGGACGCACTGATCAAGACCGTAAAAGCCATTCATATTATAGAAAATACCCATAATTAATGGTTCGTTCGTTTTAATAGAGGTTTAAGTAAAACAGGGCTCCACAGGGAGTCCTGTTTATTTTTTAATGGTTATCTTTAGACAACTACTGCTCACAGGAGAATTATATTATTCAAAAATCCGTGAGCGATGATAGAAAATAGTACAAAGAAGTCTTTCGTTTTTATTATTCAGCTGGAAGTTACCGCTTATACTACCGCCCGTATCCTGACCATTCTAATGGAAAGGAACATCGAGGTGGATGAATTGCATTATTACGGCGGAGAAATAAACCGGGGGCGCCTGATGATACATTGCCAGATGGAACATGATCGTATTAATCGCGCAGCCATTATGATGAACAAATTACCTGGTGTGATCCGGCTGGACTGGATGGAAAGCCGTCGCAGGTTGTAATCTTTTTTATTTATCTTCGTCTTTCTTCAAGAACTACTACTCCGCAAGCATTATTTACAAATTTTTATTTTTACATGCAACAAATGCTATCCGCGTTAGTAGGCTTATTTATTTGTATTACCCTAAATGCCCAGAAAATCCCGCTCGATACAGCCGTCCATACAGGCACACTGCCCAACGGTTTTAAATATTATATCCGACATAATGAAGAGCCCAAAAAACGGGTTTACTTATACCTTGTCAATAAGATAGGTTCCGTACTTGAAGATGACGACCAGCAGGGCCTTGCTCATTTTATGGAACATATGAATTTTAACGGAACAACCCATTTTCCAAAAAATGATCTCGTCGATTATCTTCAGAAATCAGGTGTCCGTTTCGGTGCAGATCTAAATGCTTACACCAGTTTTGACGAAACAGTTTATCAGCTTCCCCTTCCGACCGATGACCCGCTGATTTTAAAAAATGGTTTCCAGATCATGCGAGACTGGGCACAAAATGCGACCCTCGATTCAATAGAGATAGATAAAGAAAGAGGCGTGGTGATGGAAGAGGAAAGGCTTGGCCGTGGTGCGCAGGAACGTATGCAACGACAGTACTGGCCGATAATACTGAATCATTCACGTTATGCAGACAGAATTCCCATCGGCAAAGTGGACATCCTGAATAATTTTCCGCCCTCGGCCATACGTCGGTTTTATGCGGACTGGTACCGGCCGGATCTGCAGGCACTGGTGGTAGTGGGAGATATAGATCCTGTAAAAGCCGAAGGACTTGTAAAGAAATTATTCGCGGACCTGAAAACCAAAGCCAATGAAAGATCGAGAACAAAATACTCCGCAGATCTTACAGGACAGAATCAGTTTCTCCGGGTTACCGATAAAGAAATGGGAGAGTCGGATCTGCAGATGCTTTTCAAGCACAAAGAAACAAAACTGATTACTGAACCCGATTACCTGCTTTTAATGCAGCGTCAGCTTTTCAATATCATGATTGCAGAACGTTTCGCGGCGCTTTCCCAAACACCCAATTTACCTTTTATAAGCGCCGAAGCAGGTATCGAAGGATTTTTAGGGCGGCTAAATATCTTTGAACTGAATATTACATTAAAGGAAGGAAAATTTTCTGCAGGATTTCAGATGGCCTGGAAACTCATAGAACAGCTGAAGCGATTTGGATTTACGGAAACTGAACTGGAACGGGCGCGGATAAATTATCTGAGCGGCGAAGAAGCTTCGCTGAAAGAAAAAGATAAAACAAATTCTGAAAGTTTTGCCGGCGAATACCAGCGCCATTTTTTGAACCAGGAAGCATCACCGGGTATAGACTGGGAATATACATTTGTAAAAAATCATATCGGTCAGGTAACCCTGGCACAAATCAATGAGTTGACAAAGGATTATATAACGGATATTAACCGTGACATACTGGTATTCGGATCGGAAAAAGATAAATCCATTTTGCCGGATTCGGCTATGGTTGCCGGGTGGCTAGCACTGGTATCTTCAAAAAATCTGACGGCATATAAAGATGATATCAGTCAGACTTCGTTAATGCCGGCAGTTCCGGTTCCCGGAAAGATTGTATCGCGGAAAGAAATCAATTCTTTACAGATTACAGAGCTGACCCTGAGCAACGGCATAAAGATTATCCTTAAACCAACAAATTTTAAGAACGATGAAATCAGGTTTGCAGCCTTTAGTCCGGGTGGCACTTCATTATATTCTGACAAGGAATTTCAGAATGCTGCTAATGCCGGGATCATTGCCGGCTTTGGGGTTGGGGACATAAATCCAGTACAACTCGATAAAATATTGACGGGCAAAAAATTTCAGCTCGAACCATTTATTAATGATCAGGCAGAAGGACTAAACGGCGTTACCGTGCCAGATGATTTGGAAACAGCTTTGCAAATGGTCTACCTGCGCTTTTCAAATCCACGAAAAGATACTGTACTCTTTTCAAATATCATTAATAACTCAAAGGAAATCATCGAGAACAGGTACAGTGATCCAAAAAATGTTTTTACTGATACAGTCAATCTCGTAATGGGTAATTATAATTATCGCCGTACGCCTCCATCGCTAGCCAAACTAATGCAACTGGATTTAGATGAAATGTACAGGATATACAAAGAAAGGTTTTCAGATGCTTCCGGATTTACATTTGTATTTGTCGGCAATTTTAAAATCGACAGTATTCGTCCGTTGCTCGAAAAATATCTGGGTGGCCTGCCGGCGCTGCATAAAAATGAAATCGCCCGCGACCATGGGATCTATATCCCTCCCGGGCAGATCACTAAGAAAGTTTTTAAAGGTTCGGAAAATAAAGCAACGGTGACAATGGTTTTCAGTGGGGATTACCAGTATAGTCCGGAAAATAATATTGTGCTTACGGCATTAAAAGAAGTACTGTCGATTAAAATTACCCAGCATCTGCGCGAAGATGAGAGTGAAGTCTATTCTCCGTCTGTCCAGGTATCTTATAATAAGTATCCGAGATCCCGGTATGCATTTACGGTATCCTTTGGCTGCGCGCCAACAAATGCCGAGCACCTGATGGCTGGTGTTGAAAAAGAAATTGCCTTATTACGCAAAAAAGGGCCATCCCAGGAGGACGTGAATAAATTTAAAGCAGAGTACAGGCGAATCTATCAACTCGAAACAGGAAAAAATGACTACTGGCTGGAGTACCTGACGAGTCAGTATCAGAAAAAACAGGATCCCGCTGAAACACTGAGTTATCTGAATCGTTTAAATAAAATTACTCCCCTCATGTTGCAGGAAAACGCACAGTTATGGCTGAATGGAAATAATATAATTCGGTTTGAATTGTTGCCGGAGCAAAATAATTAAGCATTGAGAGTAACCGGGAATTCAGTCGTAAATACAGGATCATCGTTACCTGCAATAAGTCAGTACCCTTTTATGTTTTAAAGATGGTTTTTGTGCGATTAGTCTGTAAACGAATGCGTTGCCGTATACTTCTCCATTCTGTTTATTTCGTTTTAACTCGTCATAATGATGAATACCGTAGTCAACCAGCCTGATCACGGTTTCATCCCTGATCACGGAATCCCTGATCCTGATATAAATGCCGGGTTGTTCTGCCAAAGAGTCGGAAGGTGGGGCTGTTAAATCTGCGGAAGGTGTAAAATCACCATTCAGTATATTGTAGTCAAGACGGTAAAAAGCAGTGTCAGTACGGTTTGTATCTGTTTCAAGGTCGAGTTTCAGGAGCATGGAATGTGTTGAATCGGTAAGTCTTAACACACAGGAACATCTCTGAGCCAAAGCCATGATCCTGAGGCTCTTTGCGGAATCGAGGGTATTAAAAAAACGTACGGAACCCATATCAGTAATTAAGGTCTGGGCAGACAGGTGGCCTCTTGTGAGGCTGAAAACCAGTAGCAGGAGGGGAAATCTTGTCATGTTGCTGTTTAGTGTTAATGATCCGGCAGCAACCTATAACATAAATATAAGGGTAAACACTTAGACCGCGATAACAAAAAAGCCGCTACCAAAGGGTAGCGGCATAAACATCAACGACTGCCTGCTAACATTGCCATTGTTTTAGATACTTATTTCAATAGATGGCACTGTTTGGTCTGGCAAGATGTTTTAATTGCTCAAGCATCGCTTCAACAGTTTCTGATAATCCGAATTTCGGCTTCCACCCCCAGTCTTTACGCGCAGCAGAATCATCAACAGAGCCCGGCCAGCTATCTGCGATGGCCTGTCTGAAGTCTGCATTGTAAAAGCTTTCGAATCCTTTTATATGCTGTGCAATTTCAACAGTGATTTCCCTGGGGGTAAAATCCATAGCTGAAATATTATACGATGTATGCACGGATATTTTATCCCCGGGAGCATCCATCAGTTCCAGCGTCGCCCGCACCGCATCATCCATATACATCATGGGAAGATGCGTGTCTGCTTTCAGATAGCACTGATAGAACCGCATTTTCAGGGCAGCATAGAATATCGCAACCGCATAATCGGTTGTGCCACCGCCTGGCATCGACTGGTAACTGATTAGCCCAGGATAACGCAGACTTCTGATGTCCATTCCGAAACGGTCATGATAATATTTGCACCAGTCTTCCCCGGCTGATTTACTAATCCCATAAACGGTAGTGGGCGATAGTTTTGTTTCCTGTGGGCAATTCATTTTTGGAGCGTCCGGACCAAACACGGCGATAGAACTGGGCCAGAATATTTTCTCCACACTTTCCTCTCTGGCAACTTCTAATGTATTAAGTAGTCCCTGCATGTTCAGCTGCCAGGCTTTATGCGGATGTTGTTCTCCGGATGCAGAAAGCATAGCAGCAAGGCAATAGATCGTTCCTACCTGCTGTCTTCTCACCTGCACGGAAAGTGTTTCTTTATCCAGCACATCCAGGGGAAGAAAAGGTCCGCTGCTTTTAGGATTGCCCGGAGAGCTTTTAAGGTCAGCTGCAATAACGGTATCATTGCCAAATTTTATTCTAAGGGCTGCCGTGAGTTCGCAGCCGATTTGCCCGGAAGCGCCGATAACAAGAATTCTACGCATATTTATTCTCTGTTGGGTTGTTGGGTAATAATAAAGCAGGGACGTAAAAACGCCCCTGGATTTTCAAGTAACTACTGCTCATAAATAGAACATCCTTCCATGGCACCATTAAAAGACGCCAAAATATTTTTATTTGGGTATAAAGAAGCTCTGGACGGGACAGTGCATATCTGACCCGTCAGAGCATTAGCGATAATGTCAGTAATCACTACTCTAAAGACGCCGGAAAGGCGAATTTGTACTAGTCGTCAAATGTTAATTTTTAACTAACGGCAACATATATACGAAATATAAAGAGCCGGCCCCTGGTAAGAGGTCGCCCGGCATTCTCTTAATGGCGAGACTACAGAACTTTTAAATAATGTAAATTATACACGGACTTTACAAGGGCTTCATTCATTTCCCTTGTTCCAATACTAATCCTCACAAGCCCCGGCGCACCCAAGGGGATCGCTGACCGCACCATCACACCATTTTGTAATAAATATTGGCAAAAGCGTAGGGAATTAATTTGCGGATGAATCAGAATAAAATTCGCATCTGAGGACCAGTATGGGATACCCAGATTATTAAGTTCCTTATACAATAATCTTTTTTCAATAGAGTTAGTACGGATAGTACGTGCCAGGTGATCATGATCGTCGAGTGCCGCCATTCCGGCTTCCATCGCAAGCGAGGAAATCATAAAGGGTCTTCTGAAATGACGCAGATAACTACTGATCTTTGGCGTGGAAAACAGATATCCGAGCCTCAATGCTGCAAGACCGAATGCTTTTGAAAAACTGTGCAAGCCGATCACGTTCTTGTCTGCTGCAATAAATTCTGTCGCCCGAACATAATCGCGGCGTTCCACATAATGATGATAGGCTTCATCATAAACCAACACTACATGGTCCGGAATTGCGGCCGCCAGTGCGCGGATATCCCGGTCAGGAAATAAACTGCCAGTCGGATTGTTTGGATTGGCAACAAATATCACTCGGGTTGTATCGTCAATAGCGCTGATAATTCCCCGTACATCCAGCATATAATTTTCTTTATGCAACGGAACATCAACCACGGTTGCACCCGCGAGCTCGGCAAAATTTTTATACGCCATAAATGTCGGCGAGGATAAAATACAGGATGTTCCGGGCGACAGAAACCCGCGACATATAATGTCAAGAAGTTCCAGGCCACTATTAGCAGGCAGAAATTGATCAGCCAACAATTCGCCTTCAAAATGCGCGCTTAATTTTTCCAGGAAAAGACCGTCATCGTGGTATTGATATTCATGTAAATTATCCAGGGCCCGCCGAATGGCTGCAACCGCCATCGGAGAGGCGCCGAGGGGATTTTCATTGGATGAAAGTTTGAATACTTGTTTGCCATCATCCTGCTTTTCACGCGTCGATCCGCCTACATATGGATGAGAATCTAAAATATGTGGTTTGAAAATTTTCATTGTAAAAGAGATAAGGGTTTAGCCAGTTGAAACATGTTATTTTCCCGAAGCGCACAATACCAATTGCCACCGAGCCGCCCTACCGGTTTAAATTTGAATTGATCGAATTTGCCATCACTGCCAATCAGCGAATCGTTAATATGCATAACCTGTATCTCGGAAATAATGAGGTTTCCTGCCCCGCCACGATTTCCCAGGGGAATAATTTGCATCACGCGGCATTCGAGCTGAATCTTGCTCTCTAGCACCCTGGGAGGGCGGATAACCGTTGACGCTACAGGAGTAAATCCAACCGCCAGCAATTCGTCGATGCCTTCGGGATATTCTGCACTGCACTGATTTACCTGCGGCAGTATATCTTCATCCACCAGGTTGATCACAACTTCCTTCACCTCCTTCACATTTTTCAAAGTATGCTTCCCCGATCCGTCCCGCACCCGAAGGGCGGGCGAGAAGATTAGGATCGGCGGTTCGGCAGAAAACATATTAAAAAAACTAAATGGCGCCAGGTTTACGATACCCCGTTTACTGATTGTAGTCGCGAGTGCTATGGGGCGTGGTGAAATAGCTGACTGCAGCCATTGCTGACGTTCAGTCGGGGGAATATCTTTTATCTGTAAAATCATCTATGATCTTTTTTAATTGAAGAATAGAAAAATGATCTTCTTCTTTTTTAATCGTATTTTTTAACGTGCCAAGGCATTCCACTTCCAGTTCTACGGTCTCACCGGCCTTTAGCCATTGGGGAATATAATTTGGATCCACCAGTTTATTTGTGCCATTGAGTTCGAGAAAACAACCGGTGCCAACTGTTCCGCTGCCGATAATATCACCCGGGTAAAGGTCGACACCATAGGAGGCACGTTCAATCAGTTCGGCGAAAGTCCATTGCATTTCAGACAAATTCCCTGAACTCACCAGGCTGTCATCTACACGCGCGAGCATCTGGAGATCCCAGCAGTCACCTGTATGCCCTGCCGGTGGCGGACAGTGGCGGGTTTGCAGTTCATCTGTTGTTACCAGCCAGGGACCCATCGTCGTAGCAAAATCCTTTCCTTTGGCAGGACCCAGACTGAGTTGCATTTCTTCCAATTGTAGTTGCCTGGCGCTGAAGTCATTTAAGATCATCAGGCCCCCGATATATTCACCGGCATCATGTGCACGAATATTTTTTCCCGGTTTACAAATCAGGGCAGCAACTTCAAGTTCAAAATCCAATCCTTCAAAATGATCCTCCATACAGTATATTACTCCGGGTCCCTTAACCGAACTGTGATTGCCAAAATAAAAAACCGGGAATTCGTCAAAAGCGGAAATCATATCCAAACCGCGGTTACGCCTCGCCGTTTCAACATGTCGCCTAAATGCATATCCGTCACGAAGTGAACCGGGATAAGGAACCGGTGCCAGCAATTTGATTTTTCTTACGGGTATGCCCGCCTTCTGCATTTCGGGATTGTTTTTTAAAATGAATTCTGCCTCTTTTGCCAGTTTCATATAATAACTCCAGTGCTCAAGCAGGCTGCCCATCGTGGACGGTATTTCAGGATGTAAATCCTTTAATACAAATACATCATTAAATAGCAGGAGACCCACCTGCTCTCTGCCTCCGTTTAAAAACGACACCAGTTTCATAGATTTCCACGATTTGCCTGTTCACGTTCAATGGCTTCAAACAATGCTTTAAAATTTCCTTTGCCAAAGCTCTGCGCACCTTTTCGCTGGATGATTTCAAAAAACAGTGTGGGCCGGTCCTGAACAGGTTTTGAAAATAGTTGCAGAAGATACCCCTCATTGTCCCGGTCAACCAAAATGCCGAGCTCCTTCAGCGGTTCAATGTTTTCTTCAATTTTTCCGACGCGCCCTTCCAATTCATCATAGTAGGATGAGGGTACTTTTAAAAACTCCACTCCCCGGCTCATCAGTTCGCGCACAGTTTTTACAATATCATTGGTTGCCATGGCTACATGCTGCACACCTTCTCCGCCCCAGAAATCGAGGTATTCCTCTACCTGTGATTTCTTTTTTCCTTCTGCAGGCTCATTGATCGGGAATTTTACATATCCATTGCCGTTAGACATTACTTTGCTCATCAGTGCAGAATATTCAGTAGAAATATCTGCATCGTCAAAAGAGAGGATATTCTTAAATCCCATCACATTTTCGTAGAATTTTACCCAGTGGTTCATCTGGTTCCAGCCGACATTGGCCACGCAGTGATCAACATGCAAAAGACCCGTACTGGTTGGTTGATAATCATCCTGCCATGCACGGAAACCCGGCATGAAGACACCTTTATAATCATGTCTTTCGATAAATAAATGAACCGTGTCGCCGTAGAGCTGAATACCACTAACTCCAACCTTACCTTTTTCGTCGGTAACATATCGTGGCGCCATAAAACTTTCTGCGCCCCGCATTCTCGTCTCCTGCCAGGCGGCGGACGCATCGTCTACGATCAGGGCAATTGCTTTTACACCATCTCCATGTTGCATTACATGTTCTGCAATTTCATTATTCGGGCGAAGTGAAGTTGTAAATACAAACGTCAGTTTGTTTTGCCTGACTACATAACTCACCCGATCTTTCATACCGATTTCCGGTCCCGCATAAGCGACACTTTGGAAACCAAAAGCGGTCTTATAATAGTGTGCACTCTGCTTGGCATTTCCGACATAAAACTCAATGTGATCAGTACCGTAAAGGTTAAGAAATAGTTTATTTGTCATGCCGATAGGCATATCATCTAATTTTGATTGCATAAAAGATTGTATTCGTGAATAGACAGGATCAGTCAGGAGACAAGTCTGCCCGAACCATCAGTAGCGAGACTTTGCAGCAGGAACACATAGTTTCTGCGCTGATCTTTAAAATATTTGAAGGGATAATCCGGTCTCATAATAGAAAACATACAATGGCTGAAAGAATAAAAACAGCAAACATTAGCCAAATCCTGAACCTGCTTATAAAACGTCTTGATTTATATTTGATTTTATTATAAGGATGATCATTTTTAAAGGCGTCATTTTGTATCAGCAACACCATGCCGGGATCTGTAACTTCAACATCCAGTCCCCCGGGATAGACAACCATCCGGACAAGTCCTTCATCGAAGAACCATTCCTGGATCTCCAGATCTATGTCATCGTCAGTCATGTGGTAGCGTTTGGGCATATGAGATCGTTAAAAAATGATTTACATTTTTCTTCGGGCATTACCCATAATAATGCAGGGAAGACATTCTCAGGTGGGAGCGCGGTGCTGAGTAAAAATAAAATGTTTTTATTTATTTTCAAATAATATATTTGCAGCGCCCTCATCAAAAGGGCCTCTTCAAGTAATTACTTCTCCTTTTTTATTTATTACAATTACTTAATTGCCTGCTATGCAAGCCAATGCCCTCATGTTTTGTGCCGAAGACAGGTTGGTCTGGGACCAGCTTTTCACCCGTCAGATAAAAACAATTGAACACGTTTCCTATGCTCCATTCAAAAAAGGACTCGAGGCCCTGGGATTTCACGCTGGTCATATTCCACGATTTGAGGAAATAAATGAAACCATCGGACAGCTTACAGGCTGGCAGATTTATCCTGTACCGGGATTGATCGATAATCGTCATTTTTTTGAACAGATGATGGGCCGCCGCTTCGGATCTACCCAGTGGCTACGTAAACTCTCCCAGTTGGATTATCTGGAAGAACCCGATATGTTTCATGATGTTTTTGGTCATATTCCATTGCTCACTGATCCGGCCATAGCCGAATTTTTGGAGGGGCTTGCAAATGTGGCAAACAAACACCTGGACAATGAAGAAGTGATCGAGGCAATAGCAAGAATTTACTGGTATACCGTTGAGTTCGGTCTGGTACAGGAGGGAACAAAAATTAAGATCTACGGAGCCGGCATTCTTTCTTCGATCGGCGAATCCGATTTCTGTTTGTCAGTAAGAGCGAACCGTATTCCCTTTGACCTGGAAAAAGTGATTGACACGCCTTATGTAAAGGACAAATTCCAGGAACAATATTTTGTTCTCTATTCGATCACACAATTGAAGAATGTGCTGAAGAATTTAGAAATGAAATATAAAATTAACAATTGACAATTAACAATTAACAATTTAAAAGTGCCTCATTATATTAGTAGGGGACAAATTCCAGGTAAGCGCCATACCCAATTTCGTAAGCCGGATGGAACCCTGTATGCGGAGCAACTTTTTTCCACCGAAGGATTTTCAAATGATTCATCACTTCTTTATCATGAGCATCCACCAACTGCCATTTTAAAAGTCGATCAGCCAGTATCCATGGCTCCTTCAGCCGCCACTGACAGCGTTTTAAAACACCATAGCCTCGATGGATTTGCCATACACCCGGTAACTGACTATATAAATAGCCGTAAACCGATTGTGTTTAATACGGATCTGCATATATCACTGGCTGCACCTCAGGAGGGTGTCAGAGAATATTTTTACAAAAATGCAGACGCTGATGAACTGATTTTTGTACATGAGGGCAGTGGCTGGCTGATGACGGCTTATGGCAGAATTACATTTGGCTATGGCGATTATATCCACATTCCAAGGGGAACTATTTATCAGATACACTTCGACGATACATCAAACAGACTGCTTATAATAGATTCTTTCAGCGCCATAAGGTTTCCTGAAAAATACATGAGTAACAAAGGACAATTACTCGAACATGCGCCTTTTTGTGAACGGGACCTGCGCGTTCCGGAATATCAAGAGCCTGTTTTAGAGAAAGGGGAATTTTTGATTAAGATAAAGAAGAAGGGACTCATACATGGTATTTATTATCGGCATCATCCTTTTGATGTGATTGGCTGGGACGGATGCTGTTACCCATATGTATTTTCAATCCATGACTTCGAACCGATCACCGGACGTGTACATCAGCCACCCCCGGTGCATCAGACTTTCGAAGCGAGAAATTTTGTTGTCTGTTCCTTCGTGCCGCGTTTATTCGATTATCATCCCCTCGCCGTTCCGGCGCCTTATAATCATAGCAATATTGACAGTGATGAACTGCTATATTATGTCGACGGTGATTTTATGAGTAGAAAATCTGTAACGCGTGGTATGCTGACGCTTCATCCAGGCGGTATTCCGCACGGTCCCCATCCGGGAACGGTTGAGAAAAGTATCGGTGCAAGGGAAACAAAGGAACTGGCAGTGATGATAGATACATTTCATCCGCTGATGCTGACACAGACTGCGCTAGATATCGAAAACAGGGAATACACGAACTCATGGATCTGATAATACAAATCGCGATCGAAAATAACGCATATACAAGCTCATGGACATAACAATTCAGAGAGAAGTTCTTACTCTCGAAGAATTCAGAAAACAGGAGCTCCGTTCATTGCCCAAAGCAACGGGAGAGTTGAGCAATCTTTTACGGGATATTGCCCTGGCATCGAAAAGGGTTAATGTGGAAGTCAATAAAGCCGGCCTAGTAGATATTCTCGGTCCCACGGGTGCGGTAAATATTCAAAATGAACGGGTGCAGAAACTCGATGAATTTGCAAACCGCCAGTTTCTTGCTGTGCTCCAAAGGGGTGTTAGCTGCGCCGGGGTTGCCAGTGAAGAGTTGGAAGAATTTATTTCATTTAACGAGTCACTTTGCAACGAATCCAAATATGTGGTAGTAATCGATCCGCTGGATGGTAGTAGTAACATTGACGTCAATATCAGCATCGGTACCATCTTCGGTGTTTACAGGAGAAAAAGCCCTGTCGGTTCTCCTTGTATTATGGAAGATTTTTTACAGAAGGGCGAAAACCAGATTGCGGCCGGTTATATCATTTATGGGTCTTCCACTATGCTGGTCTATGCAACAAAACGCGGAGTGAACGGATTTACGCTTGACCCGTCGATAGGCGAATACACATTGAGTCATCCGAATATAAGGTGCCCTGAAAACGGGAAATGTTATTCGGTGAATCACGGAAATTATTTCAGTTTTGAAAAAGAAGTACAGGATTATATTTCCGTTTGTCAGAAGGTTATCAAATCGGACGGCGGACCATATTCCCAGCGATATACGGGCAGCATGGTCGCCGATATGCACCGCAACCTGCTGAAAGGAGGGATTTTTTTATATCCGGGAACAACTGATAATCCAGGAGGGAAACTGCGACTCGTATATGAATGCAATCCTTTTGCTTTTATATATTCTGTAGGCGGGGGTGAAGCCACGGATGGGCACGTTAAAATTCTCGAACGCGAACCAAGAGAACTTCACGAACGCACGCCATTTTTTGCTGGTAGCCGCTCGATGATGATACCCTTTACTTTTTCAAACTATAAATGAAAAATATCAATGTAGCCCGGGGTAAGTGAAAACCATTAGTAAATTTGCGCCGTTTTATCAGTCCAATTCTTCAAACTTTCCTGTTTGCCTGTTCTTTCGAACATTATTCCAGTTGAAATAACGGCCGTTCATGGCAATATAAACTCCATATGGAAGTGTCTGGACAAGCCCCAAAGCACAGCCCAGATTAAAGAACCCGTCCGTACTTCCAAATGTATAGGGTATCAGAGCTCCTGTCAGCACAATCGTTTTTCTCTTTACCTTTTCGGCAAGCACTGCGGCTGTAACCGCCATGGTATCGGTACCATGAGTAATGATGATTTTGTCTTCCGCTGCTGAATTACACTGATTGCAAATCAACATCCGGTCGCCAGCGGACATTTCCAGCGAGTCGATCATCATCAGGGTTTGTACATTGACTTCGGGAGAAACCGGAATTAATGATAACATCTCGGGCAGATGTGTTGCCTGAAAGAAAAGCTGGCCGGTTATTTTATTGTATTCTTTGTCGAACGTACCACCGGTCACGTATATGCGAATAGCCATAGGGTTGGTTTGCAATACAAATCTATGGTTTTCGTATGTGTTTTTTCTTATGATGTTTTTTTTTGAAAACAAATGATATAAATTTACACTACTCATTCAAGAAACTGCTCTCATCCACCAATATATTCTGATTGGTCATGAGAAACTCGCCATCCAGCATAGAATTTATAAATACACTTTACAGGCAGAGAAAAGGAGCATCTGTTCAGGCTGCTTACGGCATCGTGATTGAATATTTTTCCCGTGGGGACTATCCGCTACTCGTTTTTTTCAAAAACTACAAAAATTATTACGACATTCCCCAGCCTTCGGGAATTAAAATAGAAAGTGTCATATCAAAACACTTTTACGATCATTGTGACAGAAATCATAAAATGAAATTTGAGTTTGTGCATGAGTTTCATTTGTCGAATCTGTTCAATTCGCGGATGTATTGCCGGGTTGCCTTATGTAAATCTAATTTTTTGCCGATCAATCATGATGAAGTGATGGAACTCAGATATACGCTTATTGACGGTGGCCTTGCGATGGTCATTTATAATATTTCATCCGGTCATTTTCACTGTGTGGTACTGGGGTTTGATCGTGTGTACCGGCGGTTTTTTACAAGGGACCCCGCAAAGAATGAGATTATATTTGAGGATTTTTTGTCACATCATTCTATTACGGAGTATATTCTTTTTGTGTAGACTTGCGCATAATCGGTGCGTCTTTCCTGGTCAGCTCTTTTAATTGAATGATAATATCTGCGAGAACGAACAGAAATAATATAAATACCAGCAGGCTGATCAGGAGAGTCCAAAAGCGGCGATGTACAGCTGCCTGAAGAAATTTATTCAATCTGTCTTCCATATATCCGGGTTTAAATTCTGATTCATTATTGCATTGGAAAGTTTGCCCATGGTTTCTTATTTGACAGTATATTTTCGAACGGACGAGATATTATAATATTTTTCAAAAACCCTTAATTCGTGCGTTTTACCGAAGTAGCTAAGGGTTTCTATGTAGATAATTGGATAAGCGCACTAAGTGTTTTCATTTAGTTTAATTATTTTTTCATTATGTTTATATTTTTAAATTAATTCTATCCATTGTTAGCAGAGGCGCTTGTAAATGAACCTGAGTTGCTTACTCTTTTGCGTGAAGGCGATCATCATGCCTTTAGTATTTTTTATCGCCACTATAGCAAGCCTTTGTATTACAATATTTTATCTCTGGTGAAAGATCCGGCAGCTTCGGAGGAACTGGTGCAGGAGATTTTTTCGAAAATCTGGCATAAACATGCTGAAATCCAGATACATTCAACGTTTGGGGGATATCTTTTTCAGTCAGGTCGCAACATCGTACATGATTTTTTTAGAAGATTGGACCGCGAACAAGTGCTCTACGCTAAAATACGGAATATAGTCACCGAAGAATATTCTCATGTTGAAGAATCCTTGTTGGCTAAGGAAAATTTAGACCTGCTCCAACAAGCGATCAACCAACTTTCGCCCCAGCGCCGGCGGGCTTTTGAACTTTGCAAGATGGATGGACTGTCCTACAAGCAAGCCAGCGAAGTCATGGGTATTTCACTTTCTACGCTTAAAGATCATATGGCTCAGGCACGCGAATCCATTAGGGAATACCTAAACCATCGTTTGCAGACAGCCATTACAATTAGCATATTCTTAGTGCTGAATGGGTTTTGAATTTCCGGTTAATTATTTGCTGTTCCAACCGATATTTTTTTCTTTTCGTGCGTCTTTATTGAAACAGGCTATTTGGAAAAGCGGGAATACTTCAGTGAGATTTATCGTAAATACGTTAAGAATCAATGCTCCCCAACTGAGGTGGATGAGCTCCTGGCCTATCTGAAAACAGAAGGTTTTCAAGACATTTACGAGCTGGTTACCCGCGATTTTGCGAGTAAAAACCATCCTTTCGATCCGATCCTGGAACAGAGATTGGAGCAACGCCTGCAGAATATTCTCTCTGCTGAGACAAAACAATCTGCCCCATTAAGACGGATTGCACCTCGTCGACGACTGATATATGGCCGCATCGCCGCCGCTGCCGTCATAATTCTTATCGCTACTCCGAGCTTCTATCTGTATTTACAATCACGAAAAAACAGCCATGTCGCCACAAAACCCGAAACAGCAATCATCACAAAGGAAATACCTCCCGGAGGTAATAAAGCTATCCTCACATTATCGGGTGGTGCACAAATTATTTTGGATAGTATTCGTAATGGAGCGCTGATTCAACAGGGAAATACGAAAGTCATCAAAACTGATAACGGCAGTCTTGCTTATCAGGAGACAAACGAAAAACCAAAAGAAATTTTATACAATACCCTTACAACTCCACGTGGTGGACAATTTCAATTGGAATTGCCTGACGGAACTAAGGTCTGGCTGAACGCTGCGTCATCAATCAAATATCCCATAGCATTTTCAGGCAGTGAAAGAAACGTGGAAATGAATGGTGAAGTTTATTTTGAAGTGGCCAAGAATAAAACAAAACCCTTTCACGTCACGGTAAACGAAATGACCGTAGAAGTATTGGGAACCCATTTTAATATCAACTCTTATTCCGAAAAGCAAACTATCAATACAACCCTTTTCGAAGGTTCAGTTAAAGTGAAAGCTGATAATCAATCTGAAATAATTAAACCAGGCCAGCAGGCACGTTTGAGCGGTTATAAAATAAATATCTTAAATAATGTCGATCTGGACCAGGTCATTGCCTGGAAAAACGGAGAGATCGCGTTAACTAATATCTCTGTAAAAGAAATTATGCAGGATATTTCCCGTTGGTACGATGTTGATATTTCTTATGCAGGCAGCATTCCTGACAAGAAATTCTATGGTTCCATTGACAGGAACGTGCCGCTTTCTACGGTTCTTAAAGGGCTCCAGTCTTATGGTGTTGTAACAAAACTCGAGGGAAAAACAATTATTGTTCAATAATAATCAAAACGACAATCCATGAATCCAAAAAGAGAATAAGCAGTCGGTGGGTAACCATAAAAAAACCGGGATGTTACTAGCATGCCCGGCGATTATTTGGGTTTACCCTGTCAAAAACTGGATGATTGAATAAACAGCTAAACATCAAAACCCAAACATGACAAAGTTATGAAATTAACTGCCTGGGAGCAATTTCCCTATTCGGTTCGCGAAGCATGGAAGGTTATGCGACTGACTACTTTTTTTATATTCATTTCGGCCCTGCAATTGAGCGCAAAATCAACAGCTCAGAAAATTACGCTCTCTTCCGATGGTATTTCCATGGAGCAGTTTTTCAGCCAGCTAAAAAAGCAGACCGGTTATTCCTTTTTATTGGAAATCGGAACTGTTTCCCCGCAACAGAAAATAGATGTGCATGTAACCAAAGCCAGCCTGGAAGAAGTACTCGATCAGGTTTTGAAACCACTTTCTCTGAGTTATTCGATTGACAACCGGATGGTGATTATTAAGAAAATGGCTTTAATACCTTCCCTATCTGTTTTGGATTTACCGCCATTTGAGATAAACGGGCATGTAACCGATAGTCTCGGCAATCCTCTAGCTGGGGCCTCGGTTACTTTGAAAGGAAGCCGCACTTCTGTGGGCACTGATATCAGGGGCAATTTTTCGATGAAAGCAGATCAGGACAATATTGTATTGATTATTTCTTATACCGGCTACCAGACAAAGACTATAACAGTTAGTAAAGGAGAAAATATAAAAGTAGTCCTGTCAATATCTAACAATATACTTGATCAGATTCAGGTGATTGCGTATGGCACGACATCGAAAAGATTAAATACAGGCGATGTGTCCACAGTAACATCTCAGACCATAGAAGAACAACCGGTCACAAATCCTCTGGCTGCTCTCGAAGGAAGAGCTCCGGGATTGATCATTACTCAGACAACAGGTTTTTCGGGAGGGCTTTTTAATGTTCAGATCCGTGGTCAGAACAGCATTTTCAATGGGAATGCACCTTTGTATATTATAGACGGAGTTCCTTTTACGGGCACAGCTATAAACTCACAATTAGTCGGAGCAGGTATCAATGGCGGCGGAAGCGCATTCAGCAATATAGATCCTTCTAATATTGTGAGTATTGATATCCTCAAAGATGCAGATGCAACAGCGATCTACGGCACCCGCGGTGCGAATGGAGTCATTCTGATCACAACTAAAAAAGGTAAAGCGGGAAAATCAACCTTTAATCTTAACGCATATACCGGAGTCGGCGAAGTAACGCGTACAATGCCATTATTGAATACAAAGCAGTATTTGGCAATGCGACATGAAGCATTCGCTAATGACGGGGCTACACCGGATCCCAACACGGACTTTGACCTGACCACCTGGGATACAACACGAAATGTAAACTGGGAAAAAGTAATGATCGGCAATCAGGCGCATTTTATCAATGCAGAAGCATCTTTGTCCGGTGGTAATGCAAATACTCAGTACATGGTTGGAGCAAGCTATAACCGAAGCACAACCGTTTTGCCGGCGGATTTTGCGGATCAGAAAATAGCTGGGAGCATCAGTCTGAATCAAACTTCGAGTGACAGAAAATTCAAGCTGTCCTTTACAGGCAACTATATCATTGACAATAATAATCTCCCTACGACTGATCCAACCAGTTTTGCAAATGCCCTTCCACCCGATGCCCCGGAACCCCTAACGCCTGATGGCAAACTAAACTGGGCAAATGGAACTTATACTTATAATCCGTACTATTTTTTATTTAAGCCCTATCAATCCAATGCTACGAATCTCATAAGCAATCTGACATTGAATTATACAATACTAGACGGTCTCGAGGTCAAAGCTAACATGGGTTATAACAGAATGCAAATTGATGAAACCGCCGAGACACCCATTGCATCATTAAATCCTGCCTATGGACAAACAACCGGCTCTACGTACTTCTCATCCAATGCGATTACCTCATGGATCATTGAACCACAGGTCGAATATAAGACTCAAACTAAAGCAGGTAATTTTGACTTTCTGGCCGGTCTAACTTTCCAGGAAAATTTTACTACTGGCGATATATTTTCTGCCACCGGCTACACAAGCGATGCATTATTGGGGAATATTGGAGCGGCTGCCCAGGTAACCCCTTACGCAATAACATATGCTAAATACAGTTACCAGTCTGGATTTGCCAGAATCAATTATAACTGGAAGGACAAATACATTATCAATTTAACGGGTCGCCGTGATGGATCAAGCAGATTCGGTCCGGGTAACCAGTTTGCCAATTTCGGCGCTGTCGGTGCCGCCTGGTTATTCACTAGTGAAGATTGGTGGAAAGATTTGGTCCCTTTTATAAGTTTTGGAAAACTTAGGGCCAGTTATGGCATTACAGGGAACGATCAAATTGGAGACTATCAATATCTGGCCAGTTGGACGCCGACGGTTTTTCCATACCAGGTAGCGGGTTTGCAACCTACCCAGTTAGCGAATCCTGATTATGGATGGGAAACGAATAAGAAATCCGAAATAGGAATGGAATTAGGTTTTCTGAAGGATCGTATTTTACTTTCTACTTCATATTTTATAAACAGGTCTTCCAACCAACTAATACTTTATACGCTGGCGGGCATTACCGGATTTCAGTATATCACACAGAATTCGCCGGCTACTGTGCAAAATTCAGGAGTGGAATTTGACTTGAATATCACGAATGTCAAAGGCAGAGATTTTTCCTGGAGATCGGAAATCAATTTATCGATTCCAAAAAACGAATTGGTCAGTTTCCCGAATTTAGCAGAATCGCCTTATTCTGATTTATGGGTAATTGGGAAACCGCTTAGTATCTCAAATAGTTTTCACTATACAGGTGTTGATCCCAAAACAGGTCTTTATGTATTCGACTCCAAGGATCCGGCCAATCCTGTTTATCCCGATGACCTGAAGGCCATTAAACACACAGGCCCTGTTTATTACGGTGGATTTGACAATGAGTTTACTTATAAAAACTGGCACTTGGATATATTTTTCCAGTTCGTTGATCAGATATTCTATAATTACCTATACTACAATTTTACGCAGCCGGGGATGCTTGGAAATCAGCCCACTTATGTGCTTAATCGCTGGCAAAAACCAGGTGATCAGGCATCTGTTGAAAAATATAGTCAGAATTATGGAGATGCTTATAATGCATATCTGAATGTGACTACTGAGAGCGATCAACAATTGGGAGATGCTTCTTTCATCCGTTTAAAAAATATCAATTTTTCATATTCATTTTCAGGATCCTGGATGAAACGAATGAAAATGGAAGGTCTTAGCCTGTATGTTTCCGGTCAGAACCTTATAACGATAACCCATTACCAGGGAAATGATCCGGAAAATCATAGTCCTTATTCACTCCCTCCATTAAAGGTATTAACCGTGGGATTTAAATGCAGCTTTTAAATATATTGAAATGAAAACAGATTTTTCTTTAACAGGATATTTATCCGAATTCCTAAAAGGGTTTTTGGTTCTAAATATAATCGCATTCTCTTTTATAAGTCTTACAGGCTGTAATAAATTTGTAGAGGTCCCGTCACCCATTACTCAAATAGCAACAACAGATGTATTTAACAGCGATGCGACTGCCACTTCTTCTGTTGTGGGAACATATAGCAGAATGATGTCCAGTTCCGGGTTCGCCAGCGGCCAGGGAGGGAGCGTGACAGTCCTTTCCGGATTGTCATCGGATGAACTGACCAATTTCAGTACGGATGCAAGTGTCGTCCAATTCTATAAAAACGCTTTATCTCCCAGCAATACAACATTGGGAACAAATCAATGGAATGAAGAATTTACGTATATATATGCATCAAATGCAATTCTTGAAGGTCTGGCTTCGTCCAATTCTGTAACTGATAGTATAAAAAAAGAGCTGGAAGGTGAAGCACGATTTATCAGGGCCTTCTGCAATTTTTACCTGGTCAATTTATTCGGGGACATTCCCATTGTAACTTCGACCGATTACCGGGTTAATGGACTGCTGAAGAGGTCCCCTGCTAGTCAGGTGTATGACAGTATTATTTCTGATCTCAAAATTGCCCAGCAGCAACTGGCCAGTGATTATTCAGTTTCAGGCGGTGAAAGAATAAGGCCTAATAAATGGGCGGCTACTGCGCTACTTGCCCGGATTTACTTGTATTTAAAAAACTGGACTGCTGCAGAAGATCAGGCGACATCCGTTATTAACAATACAGTTCTGTACACTTTAGTACCCGATCTGAATAGTATTTTCCTAAAAAATAGTTCCGAAGCTATTTGGCAACTGATGCCTGTGCAGTCTGGTCAAAATACAGGTGAAGGATATACGTTTATTACAACCGATTATCCGCAGGTTGCGACAATAAGTCCGGAGCTTTTCAATGCCTTTGAGCCGAATGATCAGCGAAAGATAGACTGGATTGACAGTATCATCGTTAGTAATCAGACTTTTTACTATCCTTTCAAATATAAGGTCAGAGCATCTGAAATCATTACAGAATATTCAATGGTCTTAAGGCTTGCCGAGCAATATTTAATAAGATCAGAAGCAAGGGCAGAACTAAACAATTTATCCGGCGCAGCGGATGATCTGAATGCAATCAGACAAAGGGCGGGATTGCCCGTAACAACGGCCGTCGATCAGCCTTCCATATTAGCCGCTATCCAGCACGAAAGACAGATGGAATTATTTACGGAATGGGGACACCGTTGGCTGGACCTGAAAAGGACCGGTCAGGCGACCAATGTGTTGGCACCTGTTAAAGGCGCAGACTGGCAATCTACCGACACTTTATATCCAATACCTCAGGGTGACATTTCGAGGGATCCGAATCTGACACAAAATCCGGGATATTGATCGCTTTATAAAGACTATTACAATGAAAATTGTTTCAATTAGATATAAATCACTCTGCGTTTTCTTTTTACTATTTCAGTTTGAATCAAATGTATTTGCCCAATCTCTTTTAAATAAATATCCAAAGGTAGGTGAACACTTTCCGGCATTCATCCTGAATGACCTGCATTACTTTAATAGTACGAAAGTAAATTCAGAAACGTTCTTAGGCAAACCGCTGATAATTGATTTTTTCTCGGTAGGATGTGAGGGTTGCTTTGCGAGCTTCCCTCATCTGAACAATTTAAAAAAAGAATTTGATGGCAGGGTGCAGTTTGTTTTAATCGCAAAAAACAGCCCCGGTTTGCAAAAACAGTATGAGAAATATATGAAGCATTATTCGCTTGATATGCCTGTGGATTATGATGATTCAACTATTTGGAACCAATTCGGCGTATACCAGGTGCCTTATACATTGATGATTGATAGCGCCGGTATAATCAGACAGATAACAATTGCCAGTGAGTTGAATACGGATGTCATTAATAAATTCCTTCTGGGTAAATCGCAAAAGCTGTTTTCAGGCGCAACACAGTTTGACCTTGAAAATGAAAATGCAGGGTTTGTGTTTTATGATAGGAATAAACCTTTCCTTCTGAAGGGGAATGGCGGCGTGGACAGTTCCTATGGATATCGCTCGATTTTAACCAGCTGGGACCCAAGATGTTTAGTCTACATGGATCTTTTTATTAGCAAGGATAATAAAAATAAAGCGGATGAAATTGGCATTACATTGAGTTTATTGTATAGGCTTGCTTATGGAGATACCGTAAATGCCATTGTCCCACCGTCAGATTTAGCAAATATGTTTGGCCCTGAGAATCATTATGGTCAGTGGGCAAATTTGCCGGTAGTAGAGTCTTCCAGAAAGAGATTATTTGACGACAGGATGTACGAAGGAGAAAATACTTACAGTTACAGCCTGCAAATTCCAGATTCAATAGCCGGTGCCGCCAATCTTCAGGCTGTGATGCGGAACGATTTGAAAAGCTATTTCCATTTTGATGTAAAAATCGAAACCCGGAAATGGCCCACCTGGGATATAATTGTAAAAAAGGATGCGGTCTCGAAATTAAAAACGAAGGGTGGTGATCCTGTAGTGAAAGGAGATTTTTATAGTATGACGATCAGAAATAAGCCCTTGTCCTCGCTTCTGGAATTAATATGGGGATATAATCAGCATGATACAGCGGTATTTCTGGACAAGACGGGAATCAATTTTAATATAGATCTGGATATGAATTGTATCTGGACGGACTTCAATGATATAAAAAGAGAGCTAAATAAAAACGGACTCGATATTGTCAGAGGCGAAACAGAAGTAAAAGTCATCGTAATCCGCGACGGAAATCAGGAAGTGCAAAAATAATTTACAGCCTGTCTGCACTCCGGAACTTTTACAGTCCGGCATGTATTGTCCGGGTATAAATTTCTCCCCCTAGTATTCAGATTAATCCCATGAGTTTTTCAGATTTGGGCTTGACAGACATTATTTCAGACAAACAGTATATTATTTAAATAACTATGAAGAACATCATCGTAAAAATAGAAAATCTTTCACATCGGTACAATAGTTCCTGGGCTATACAAAACATTAATATCGAGATAAATAAAAAGGGCATTTATGGTTTACTGGGTTCAAATGGCGCCGGAAAATCCACGACCATGAATATACTCTGTGGTGTACTGAATCAAACAAAAGGTGAAGTATTTATTAATGGCATCGATATGAGAAAACAGCCTATTGAAGCAAAGAAGCAAATAGGTTTTCTCCCTCAGACCGCTCCCTTATATCTTGATCTCACGGTGTTTGAATATTTGTTGTATTGTGCGAGGCTGCATGATATGCGACCTGTTTACATCGGCGAAGCACTGGAGGAAGTCATGAATAAATGCGGAATTGTTCAGGTGCGTAACAGGCTATTAAAGAATCTTTCAGGAGGTTTTCGCCAGCGGGTTGGTATTGCCCAGTCCATTGTACACAAACCTGCGGTGGTTATACTGGACGAACCGACAAATGGTTTGGATCCTGTGCAAATTGTGGATGTGCGCAGCCTGATAAAAGACATTTCAACTGAAAGGACCGTCATTCTGTCTTCTCATATTTTAAGTGAAATTCAATTGTTATGCCGGGAGATTATCATGATAGAAAGAGGACAGCTTGTTTTTTCTGACAGTATGGATGCATTTAATAATTATATCGCACCGCAAAGCATGTTATTGGATTTCGAAAGTCCGCCAACACTCGAAATGCTGGGATCCATTAAAGGTGTCAACCGGGCAGAACAGCTAACCTCCAAATCAATCAGGGTATTTTATGATGGCAGCAAATCAGTTAGTGAAGCGATCATTGTAACCAGCGTGCAAAAGCAGTGGCGATTAACCCAGTTAACTATAGAAAGGAATTCAATTGACGAGATATTCAAACAACTGACAAAAAATACTATAAGTAATCAACAATGAAAAAAATATTTTACATAGCTAAAAATGAGTTGTACACATTGTTTTATTCTCCGATTGCATGGATACTGTTGATTTTATTTTTAGTGATGACGAGTGTTGATTATATTTTTATAACAGACTTGGAGCTCCAGTATTTTGAACGAGGCGGAATGTTTTTGCAGTTAACTGAAAATCTGACCAGTTTCATGACTTCTCACATTCATCTGGGCTATTTACCCAAATTGCTTCAAAACCTGTATATATTTTTCCCTTTAATAACAATGGGTCTTATAAGCCGTGAAATAAACGGCGGTACGATTAAGTTACTATATTCATCTCCGCTGAAGATTAGTGAAATTGTGATGGGCAAATTTTTGGCGACGGTTTGTTTCTCCATTATACTGATCATATTGCTGCTTTTTACTATGGTCGGATTGTCCTTAAGTGTTTCGCATCCTGATTATCTGCAAATGTTAACCGCGGTTTTAGGCATATTTCTGGTCTTATGTGCATATGCAGCTATTGGATTATTTATTTCCTCTTTAACTTCCTATCAGATCGTTGCAGCGATTATTACACTTGGCATATTTGCGTTGCTGGCCAATATTGGTCAGCTTTACCAGAATATTGATATCGTCCGGGATGTTACTTATTATTTAAATATTGGGGCAAAAGCACACAACTTTCTTACCGGTCTTCTGGATCTCAGGGACTTTATCTATTTTTTATTAATAACAGTCAGTTTTTTACTCTTTACTATCATCCGTATAAGGTCAGCTACGGAATCGATTTCCCTTTTTAGAAAAGCCTATCGATATATTATTGTTGTCCTGGTTGCTTTTGTTATCGGATATATAACCAACAAGCCAACGGTAAATGTATATCATGATGCGACAAGAGATAAACTTCAAACTATTACGCCAACCACTCAGAACATGTTAAAGAAACTGAATGATGGCGAGCTCGAGATCACGGTAGTTGCAAATTTGTTTGATATATATTATGGAAGTTTCTATACTCCGAGTGAGCGAAATGATATCATCACTGATTTGTGGGAGCCATATATCCGTTTCAAGCCTGATATTAAAGTGAAATTTATAAATTATTACGATGCCGATACGAGTTCTTATTATGTAAAGAGCAACCCGGGTAAATCGCTCAAAGAGATCGCCGAGAAAGAAACAAAAATATATGGCCTTAGTATAGATAAATTTTTAGGACCAGACGAAATCAATCAATTGGTAAATACCAGGAAGGAAGAATTTCGCAGTTTCTTTCTTTTGAAGTATAAAGGTAAGACGACTGTTGTCAGGGTTTTTGACGATCCCTGGTACTGGCCCTTTGAAAGTGAAATAGCTGCGGCCATCAACCGTTTGATCGCTGTTCCGCCGAAAATCGCTTTTCTTTCGGATGAAATTGAAAGAGGCCCGTTTTCTGAGCGTACCAGGGACTATCAATTTGTATCCAGTAAAGTAAGCAATCGTATAGCTCTAATCAACCAGGGATATGATTTTGATACTATTTCCCTGAAAGAAAAACCCGTTCCTTCCGGCTTAGCGGCATTCGTCATTGCGGATCCCAGAACTCCCATTCAACCTGAAGAGATTGCAAAAATTGATCATTATATTGATTCGGGCGGGAACTTGTTCATAGCTTGTGAACCAGACAGGAAAGACATTATAAAACCTATATTAAATAAGCTCGGCCTGTCTCTTCGGGAAGGCATACTCATACAACCGAACGGAAAGTTTTCCAGTGATTGCACCTTCCCGTATTTAACACCCGCGGCTAAAAATATCTCGCCCCTGTCACGCCGCTTTATTAAAGATCAAATCATATACCATAGTGATTCCACATTCAGGGTCGCCATGGTGGGTGCCAGTGCGATTGACTTCAGGGAAATAGATGGTTTCCATATAGAACCGCTACTGCGAACAAGCCAATATCTGAGCTGGAACCGGCTAGCTGCGATCAGCAATGATTCTCTGCAGTTGAAGACCGCGAAATTACCGAATGATGAGCAGGGAAGTTTTGTCACGGCTTTGAGAATGGACAGGACGATCAACGGAAAGCAACAGCGAATTATTGTGGCGGGAGATGCTGATTATTTGTCTTCATCGCAGATCCAGGGATATGAGCCGACAAGATATAATAAGGAGTTCGGTTTTTGGTGCTTTAGTGTCTTCACCTACGGGGAATTTCCGCCGAATAATCTCAGGCCAAAGAGCCTGGATAATTCATTTAAAATAAAATCCGACAACATCGCAGTACAGAAGATGATATATTATTGGATTCTTCCGATGCTGATTGCTATAGCTTGTTCCGTGATTCTTATTCGCCGAAAACGTAAATAACCCGATGTCCGCATATATGAGAATCGACGAACAAACGATCCGTGATTTATCCATCATTGATCATTCAGGAAAGGCTTCCATATTTGATATTTATAACAAAACAACTACCCTGGGCGGAAGCAACAAACTGATGGACATGTTCCGTCATCCGATGTCCGATGAAAAGCTGATCAATGAAAGGGCTGAGGTCATTCGATTTTTCAGCAATGCCAGTTGTGTTTTCCCGTTTGATTCAGAAACAGTTGGTATAGTTGACTATTATCTGGCAAATGATGATGTCAGAAGTCAGTTACAACAAACTGATCAATCCCTTGTTCATCGGCTGAAAGATTT
>Ga0206929_1013_pt1 | contig 45627 bp, 40 predicted proteins | sample Alteio_BWOrgHeat_19_FD_152929 | JGI IMG/M metagenome (GOLD analysis project Ga0206929, IMG submission 152929) | Enriched cells from forest soil in Barre Woods Harvard Forest LTER site, Petersham, Massachusetts, United States -... | ecosystem: Environmental > Terrestrial > Soil > Temperate forest >...
ATCATTTGTTTTTCCTCTGGCTTCAGACCCTGTAATTTTCCAAAAGACATTGGCTGACTGACCAATTCCTTTAGATGCGGATCAGCAACATCAAATAAATCCGGTTTTTTCTCCGATGCTTTCAAAATGGAATGAAACAGCGATTCAGGCTTTTGTTTCGAAAGCTCTTTGAACCGGTCAGCCGGGGGACCGAAGCCCGCCCGCCACCATATATGTTGATTTCTGAGCTGGTTGATGTTCATTGCTTACCCTAGGATAGAATAGTTGGGAGAAGGTTTAATGGGCCGAAACTTAAACTGAACTTTTAATATATTAGTCAAATAAATTGATGGGATTAATCCGGGTCCCGTGATACAAATCGGGTAAATGATGCAATTTTATCAGAAAAATTGAGTTTTCATGCCAAACATGTCTCGCTTAAGAATTTGTTATTCTGTCAGTCTTAAAGTAAGAATGTAATACCTCCGGGAGCGATATAAAATCCGTTCCCTGATAATTCTCCAGCAAACAAGCGAGTATCCGTGGGAGTGCCAGCGAGCTTCCATTCAATGAATGCAATAGTTTGGTTTTACCTGATTCATCTTTAAAACGAACTTTCATACGATTGGTCTGAAAGCTCTCGAAGTTACTTACGGAACTTACTTCCAGCCATTTTTGTTGTGCGGCGCTATACACTTCAAAGTCATAGGTAATCGCTGATGCAAATGACATGTCGCCCCCGCATAAACGAAGAATACGGTATGGAAGGTCAAGGGACAACAAAAGTTTTTCTACATGCAGAACCATTTCTTCCAGCACCAAATAACTATTTTCCGGCTGTACAATTTGTACGATTTCCACTTTGTCAAATTGATGAAGTCTGTTCAGTCCCCTCACGTCTTTTCCATAACTACCCGCTTCTCTTCTGAAACATGGGGTATAGGCTGTCATTTTTAGCGGAAGATCTTTTTCTTTCAGCATCATATCCCGCCAGAGATTCGTAAGCGGAACTTCAGAGGTTGGGATCAGGAACAATTCATCTTCATTTACATAATACATTTGGCCTTCCTTATCCGGTAACTGACCCGTACCGAATGCACTGGCTTCATTCACCATCAGTGGCGGCTGATATTCGACAAATCCGGCAGCTGTATTATAATCCAGAAAATATTGAATCAGGGCTCTTTGCAGCCGCGCCCCTTTATTTATATACACAGGAAATCCTGCACCCGTAATTTTATTTCCCAGCTCAAAATCTATCAGGTTATATTTCCTGACAAGGTCCCAATGCGCTAATGCATTCTCCGGTAGTGAGGGTTTCCTGCCTCCTTCCCTGACCAAAATATTGTCCTCAGGTGTTTTGCCTGCCGGCACCTCATTAGCAGGCAGATTTGGCAGGGAAACGAGTATTTCCTGTAACTGTTTATCTGCAATGTCCAGCGCTTCCTGCAAAGGACTGAGACCGGATTTAATCAGTGAGACCTGTTGTTTTTTTTCTTCTGCCATGATCTTGTCTCCCTTCGCCATCAGATGGCCGATTTCTTTGGAAATTGCATTCAATCCGGCCTGGCCAGATTCAAGCTCCAATTGTATTTTTTTTCTTTTTTCATCCAGTTGTAAAATGGAGTCGATCGCAGCAGAAGCGTCAAAATTCTTTACACGGAGCCGTTCTTTTACAAAATCCGGTTGCTGCCGGATCAGGGCTATCTGTAACATGAAGGAAAATTTTCGCAAAGGTAACTGAAGCAGGGGATAGATTCCCTGGCGGATTATCTTTGCAATATGAATGTGAAAGATGATATCCAGAGTCGTTGGTGGGCACTGGAAGAAAAACTAATGGCTCGTTTTGGAAAAAAACCGGATATGGAAGCCATTCTTTTCCTGATTGGAATACAGGAAGTGGGTGATTTCCGTACAAAATTCACCAAAGAACAAAAGCAGGACCTGATGCATGTGGCTGTTTGCAGCCTGCTTTCGCCGAGTGGATACTACGAGTTGGAAATGGTTGACGAAGAGGGATGGCCCCATTACCGGCAATTGAAAACCCTGCCTGTTTTCAATTTTGTTGAACAGGAAAATTTCATGAAGGATCATATTCTTTTATATTTCGAAAACCAGGAACTGAGTGATTAACAAATTGCTTTCAGGGAATATTCAAATCCTTCTATATTTGCAACTACCAGAAACATAAAAAATAAAACAATGAGTTTTCCAGATAATCTTCGATATACAAAGGAGCATGAATGGGTGAAGCAGGAAAAAGACAATGTCTTTCTGGTGGGTATTACGGAATATGCCCAGAGGGAATTAGGAGATATCGTATATGTGGAAGTGGAAACCATTGGCAAATCCATGGAAGCTGGTGAAGTGTTTGGAACCGTAGAAGCCGTAAAAACTGTTTCTGATCTTTTTCTTCCCGTTTCAGGGACCATCACGGAGTTAAATCCCGAATTGGCGAATGCACCCGACCTCGTAAATTCCGATCCATATGGAAAAGGCTGGATGATCAAACTTACGGTGAAAGATCCGGCCCAGGTGGCAAAACTTTTGGATGCGGCTGCCTACGAATCTCTGGTCGGATAATCAGGCCGGTAAATTTTTACAACAAACAATGCCTTGGGATCAACGGTTACATATAATAGTGAACAGGAACTGACCGCATCTTTAAAAGCAAAGGATGACAAAGCCTTCTCTTATTTATACGACCACTATAGTGGCTCACTGTATAGTATCATTCTCCAGATTGTAAAATCGCCCGAAGCAGCCAACGATATTTTACAGGAAGTTTTTGTAAGTATCTGGCGCAAAATTGAATCTTATGATCCCGGTAAGGGAAGATTATTTACCTGGATGCTGAATATCAGCAGGAACGCTTCGATCGACATGCTCAGATCGAAAAACTATCAAAACAGTCAGAAAAACCAGGAGATTACCGATAACGTATATGAATTAAATCAGGCGAATCAAACGAATATTGACAGTATCGGCCTCAGTAAATTCCTGGGAAAACTTCGACCCGAACACCGTGTTTTAATAGAACTTGCCTATTTTAAAGGCTATACACATGATGAAATCGCGCAGATTGAAAGCATTCCGCTGGGAACGGTAAAAACCCGTATTCGAAGTGCATTATTACAATTAAGAGAATTTATAAAATAAGTGAACGTACAAGATTACATATTAAGCGGAATTGTTGAAAGCTATGTGCTGGGGATTTCCTCTCCTGAGGAAAGTGCCGAATTCGAGCGCATGTGCGCTGCTCATCATGAAGTGCTGGCCGCCCGTAATGCGTTTGAAATCCAATTGGAAAAAGAACTTCAGGAACAAAAACTGGATCCGCCGGCTGAATTGAAGTCCCGCATCTTTTCGGAAATCGCTAAAGAAAAAACGCCTGCTCCCCATGCTCCGCTAGCCAAACCTTCTCTGGTGCCACGTATTGGATTCGCCAAATATGTGGCTGCTGCTTCACTCATATTGCTGGCAGGAAGTGTACTGCTTAATTTTTATCTGTTGAGTCAGTATAAAAAAACAATTGCTAAAAATGAAGAACTAATTGCTGCCCAGACACAGGTTGCCAATAACAATAAGGTTTTGCAAACCAGAATGCTCGGTTTTGAAAATGCGATCAATCTGATGCAGAACCCGCTGATGACCGTAGTCAAAATGCCGGGCGTTCCGAAGAGCCCGGCGCCATCCAGTCTGGCAACCGTTTATTGGAACACACAATCCAAAGATGTATATCTGTTGGTAAATAAACTTCCGACTCCTGTGCCCGAAAAACAATATCAGCTATGGGCGATAGTAGATGGAAAACCCGTTGACGCAGGAGTATTTGACATGGCAGAAGGTATTTCTTTTGTAAAACTCAAGACCATACCGAAAGCTGAAGCCTTCGCTATAACCCTTGAAAAAAAGGGTGGCAGTACAAAGCCTGATATGAACGCCATGTATGTAATGGGGAAGGTTACGGGTTAGGATCTTATCTTCGCAGCAATTTATATGCGTCAACGACTCCAAAAACTTCTTTCGAAACATACACCTGCGCGACTCTGGACTGTCTTTATTCTTATATTAATGGCCATCCCGGGGAATATGCTGCCGAGAGAAGAAAAAACATTTATTCCAAACTTCGATAAATTAATCCACGCCACTCTGTTCGGCAGTTTTGTTTTTTTATGGTCTATTTACTACGCGACGAGGAAAGAAAAAAATAATCAATCCGACAGTCGATTTGTTGTGATTCTAATTATAGCCTGTCTGTATGGTGTCGCTACCGAATTAATGCAGAAATATTTAATTCCCAATCGTGACTATGACATATATGATATCCTGGCTGATTCGGTTGGCGCCTTACTGGGATTTATATTTGTATTGCTGACAGTTAAATGGTTCAGGACTTCCTGACATCTTCGGAAGAACCTTTCGGTCACTTAAAAAAAGTAAGCCCCTGTGGAAACAGGGGCCGTAACCAAAACTAACTGCTTATGAGAAAATTGACTGCTTTTGTGAAGTCAATAGAAAAGACCATTTATACATAACCGGCAATTCAAGTGCCAATTCTTTCACACAACCTATACTGACTAAAGAGCTACTGTAAAGGTACTGGCAGAAGCAAATTAAAATTTCCGGGCTTACCTTAATAACAATTTTTTAAGATTGTCTTTCTGCTTTTAACCTGTTATTCTCAAAATACTTCAATTCCCTTCGCTATATATTAAACGTTGAAATTGCTAATAGGTTTAATGGGTTTGTGTTAAGAAAATACTATTATGAATTTACTACTTAATTCCATTTACCTCCAAGTATCATTTCAGTTTCTATTAAACAATGTAGAGAAATTGCAACATTTCAGGCAGGTTTTGCAATTTTTTCGGCATTTTCTGCAAACTGAAGGGCGTCAATAAATTCGCTGATATTTCCATTCAGCACATCCGGCAGATTATAAACCGTTAATCCGATACGGTGATCAGTGACCCTGCCCTGTGGAAAATTATATGTCCGGATTTTTGCGCTCCGGTCACCGGTGCTCACCAGGCTTTTCCGGTGCCTTGAAATCTCTTCCTCCTGTTTTCTCACCTGTTCCTCATAAAGTCTGGTTCTCAGCATCTGCATGGCCTTCTCCCGGTTACCCAGTTGAGATCTTTCCGTTTGACAAATTACTACGGTTCCGGTGGGCAGATGAGTCAGCATTACTTTGGTTTCCACCTTATTAACATTTTGTCCGCCTGCACCACCACTTCTGGCTGTTTCCATTTTTACGTCTGCGGGATTCAATTCAAAATCCACTTCTTCAGCCTCGGGCATAACAGCAACCGTTGCCGCACTTGTATGAACCCGGCCACTTTGTTCTGTGTCAGGAACCCTTTGAACCCGATGTACACCACTTTCAAATTTAAGGGTACCATAAACGTCTTCACCCGTAACCTCCAGCTGAACCTCTTTATATCCGCCTACGGTCCCTTCGCTCTCGCTAAGCAAAAATGTGCGGAATCCTCTTTTTTCGCAGTATTTCATATACATGCGCAGAAGATCTCCTGCGAACAGGCTGGCTTCGTCCCCGCCCGTACCCGCCCTGATTTCAATAATCGCATTTTTTTCATCCTGTGGATCTTTGGGAATCAACATCTGCCGGATTCCGGACTCCAGGATAAGTTTTTTCTCTTCAAGAGCTGAGGTTTCCATTTTGGCGAGTTCCCTCAATTCCTCATCATCACCATTCAGAGCTTCCCGGTTAAAAGCAAGATCCTCCAGGACATTGATATAGAGATCATAAGACTTAACAATCTTTTCCAGGCTTCGGTATTCTTTACTGGTGGAACTAAATTTCCTGTTATCATTTACAATAGCCGGGTTGGTAAGCGCAACGCCCAATTCATCGAATCTCGCCCTAATAGCATCCAGTTTGTCAATCATAACCTGCGAAAAATTTATATTGCTGCAAAGTTAACTCAACCATGACTTATCGGAAATTGAAAGCGGACTATTTGTTTGACGGTTATCAAATACGCCCGGCTGATTCTGTTTTAATTTGTGGTCCGGATGGGGTAATTGAAGATATTACTGATGAACATCAAGCTGGTGACGGCGTGGAAGAATTTACAGGCATGATCGTTCCCGGATTTATCAATTGTCATTGCCACCTGGAACTTAGTCACCTGAAGGGACTGATACCTGAAAAACAAGGACTGGTCAATTTTGTGCTTTCAGTAATGAGCCAAAGGTTTCGACCCACCGGATCAAAACAAGAAACGATACTGGATGCCGAAAAAGAAATGCTGGACGGAGGAATCGTTGCTGCGGGGGATATTTCAAATACTGCAGATACCGGATTTATTCAAAAGACAAAACGCCTTGACTACTACCATTTTATTGAACTTCTGGGATGGTCTCCCGAAATTGCCGGGGCAAGATATGATGCGGGTAAAAAACTCGCCGATGAACTTATCGCACTCGGATCAGATAAGAAACACCTCTCACTTGTGCCGCATGCGCCATACTCCGTTTCCGTAGAATTATGGGATCTGATGAAGTCAGGATTCAAAGGTAAAACGGTTACAATCCACAACCAGGAATCATCCGCCGAAAACGAATTTTTCTCAAGCGGAAAAGGCGAACTGAACCGTCTGTATGATGAATTGAAAATGGATAACAGTCATTTTAAGGCCCCCGGAACCAGCAGCCTGGCCTGTTATCTATCCAGATTAACGGAAGCCGACCGGATCTTACTTGTACACAATACTTATATGAATGAAGCGGATCTGATTGAAGCCTGCAATTTTAGCGAGGACCTGTTTCTCTGTTTGTGTCCCAATGCGAACCTGTATATCGAAAACCGGCTGCCCGACATACCCCTTTTCATGAAACACACTAACCGTATCGTACTGGGAACCGATAGTCTCGCCAGTAATCATCAACTGAGTATTCTGGAAGAAATGAAATCAATAAAGAAAATATTTCCTGATATTTCATCTGCCGAAATGCTTGTATGGGCTACATCCAATGGAGCGAAATCTCTGTCGTTCGATTCCAGATTGGGAGATTTTACAAAAGGAAAAAAACCAGGTATTGTACTGATTGAAAATCTTTCCGGAGCGGATATCGGGGAGGGTAGTACTAGCAGGAGAATAGTATAGGAGTATACTCTTATACTCCTATACTCCTATACTCCTATACTTCCAGCAAGGTTCTCAACACAGGCAGTGTTTTCAGTGCAGTGAATCCCTGTATATGCATTGAATAGAAATCTTCGTAGGCTTCCATCAGCAACCTTCTTTTGTCCTTATTGAGCGGCAAGTCAGCAAGTTCAACAGGTTGTTTGATTTTCAGTAAGTGGGTTGTTACTTCACTTAGGGAATGATCAAGATAATGCGGATGAGGGGGTTTCTCCCCAGTAAAGTACCCCTCTTTCAAGTCCAGGTAACTTCTTCTTTCTGAATAATTATCATCGATTCGCAAACCGAAAAAACCCGCCAGATGAAGAGCAAAAAAAAGAGGGAAGTTTGCCTGTACATTGCGTTCTCCCTGATCAAGACCAATCAATGCATCTTCCATAAAATAATAGAGCTCCGGGTTGGATTCCGGTTGTTTCAGACATTTTTGCAACAATTCTATCATGAATAGAGCGATCGAGTTTGAAATGACGTCTGATAAGATGTTTCTGTACAGGAAACTCCAGCTGTATTCCTTCAGCCGGTTCAGATTTTTTGATTCCTGGTGGTAAATAACAAGATCCAGCATAGCTGCAGGCTGAAACATCCCCGCTTTCGATCCGCCTTTTCCTTTGCTTGTTCTGACACCGTTTACCAGATAAGACTGTAAACCGAATAATTCAGTCAGAATCGTTACAATCACACTGGTTTCGCCGTATTTCACGGAACGCAGCACAATACCCTTTGTTTTATGGATCATGACCAAATGGATTCCAGCGAAATTCGGTTAAAATAAGTTTCTTTGCCGGGCGAAGGATAGTTTCATCTTAAATCATTTCTTTATGTGGGGACGAATTGCGGCTTTTGTTTTAAAATACCGGTTTGGGCTTCTTCTTCTGTTAGCAGTCGTTTTTGTAATTGCTGCATTCGAAGCGTCAAAAGTTGAATTAAGCTATGAATACACCCGCGCTATTCCCACAGATAATCCAAAATATCAGGCTTATCAGCAATTTCTAAAAACTTTTGGTGATGATGGCAATCTCCTCGTAATTGGTGTACAGACAGAAGATCTTTTCAACAAGAACATTTTTAACAATTATCTGCAACTTAGCAGAGATCTCAAACAAATAAAAGGGGTGGAACAGGTATTGAGCATTCCTGAAGCCATTATTCTTAAAAAAGATACTGTCACTGAGAAACTGGTTCCATACCCTATATTTCCCGGGTCATTTGAAAGCCAGACTTCACTTGACAGTGCCAGAAAAACCTTCGAGAATCTCTTATTTTATCGCGGGCTATTGTATAATCCGGATACGCACGCCTACCTGATGGCGCTGAGCGTGAATAAGCAAATCCTGAATTCTGCGGCAAGAATTTCACTGATTGGAGCCATCGTTAGCCGGTCTAATGAATTTGGTACCAGGAATAAATTACTGATGCGTTTTAGCGGGCTCCCGCTTATACGTACAAACATGGCCACCAAGGTCGCTACGGAAATGAAGTGGTTTTTATTGGGATCTGTGTTACTATCAGCATTGATACTCCTGGTTTTTTTCCGGAGCCTGAGCAATATGCTATTGTCGTTGCTGGTTGTGATTATTGGTGTTGTATTTAGTCTGGCTACTATGCATTTATTTGGATATAAAATCACATTGCTCAATGCGTTGATACCACCCTTAATTGTTGTGATCGGTATTCCAAACTGCATTTATTTTTTGAATAAATATCATAGTTCTTTCAGGCAAACGGGGGAAAAAAGGAAAGCATTGTATGAGATGATCAGCAAGATGGGCATTGTAACCCTGTTTTGTAATATTGCGGCTGCCATTGGTTTCGGGGTATTTGCTCTTACCAAGAGTGCTATTTTAAAAGAATTTGGTGTGGTAGCCGGCATCAACATCATGTTACTCTTTATTATTTCTATCATCCTGATCCCTGCGTCTCTCAGTTATTTACCGGACCCTAAAGCCGGTCATATGAAATATCTTTCGAATCGCTGGCTGATGACCCTGCTTGGCTGGCTGGAGAACTGGGCACTTCATCATAAAAGAACCATATTCATTTCTACTCTGCTGATTCTGGCGGTGTCGATCGTTGGAATCACACGCCTTCGCTCTGAGGCCTATATCCTGGACGACCTTCCAAAAACAGACCCGGTATATGCTGACCTGAAGTTTTTCGAGAATCATTTCAAGGGCGTGATGCCACTGGAAATACTGATCGATACAAAAAGGAAGAACGGGATTCGTGCGAATATGCTGGCGAATTTTATAAAAATTGATAAGCTGTCTGCATTTATTGATTCCAGTTCTGTTATGGCCAGACCCCTGTCAATCGTGGAAGGACTGAAATTCCTTCGTCAGGCATATTACCATAACGACAGCCTGAATTACGGATTGCCGAATGATTTTGATCTTCCCTTTCTTGCCCCCTATTTGAGTATGAAGACGGATAGCAGCGCAAAGCCCAATGGAGTTATGAAACTGGCAAATAGTTTTGTTGATAGTAATAAAGAAACACTTCGGATCAGCGTGAATATGGCGGACATTGGAAGCATTCGCCTGCCTCAAATTCTGGGTCAGGTACAAAACAGGGCGAATGAATTATTTGACACAGCTCATTATAAGATCGTATTCACCGGTACAACAGTGACATTTCTGGAAGGAAGTGCTTTTATTATTGCGGGACTTAAACAAAGCATCATATGGGCTTTTCTGTTGATTGCCGCGTGTATGTTATATCTCTTCAAAAGCATACGTATCCTGATTTGTTCCCTTTTGCCTAATCTGATTCCACTAGTAATTACAGCAGGCGTTATGGGATGGGCAGGTGTTCCATTAAAACCTTCCACTGTGCTTGTTTTCAGCATCGCACTGGGAATTGCGATTGATATTACTATTCGGTTCCTTGTAAATTATAAACAGGACAGCACCGCCAGCAGCAACGTGGAAAGCACTGTGATTCAAACTATTCATTCTACAGGAATCAGTATCATTTATACGTCTCTCGTACTGATCGCAGGATTTGTCATTTTTTGTTTCAGCGGATTCGGTGGAACGCAGGCGCTTGGGTGGCTTACTTCGCTCACTCTTGTAATGGCAACACTTACAAACTTGATATTTCTACCAGCGTTACTAATAGCTATTAGTCCTAAAAAATAATTGGGAATTGTGAAATTGTGGAGATGTGATGATGAGGGAATGAAATGTAAAATTTAATTTTTAATTCATTTGAGAATTTAATTTTTGCATTCAATTGAGAATTTAATTCTTAATTCAATTGAGAATTTCATTCTTAATTCAATTAAAAATTTCATTCTCTCATTTTCACATTTGCATAATCCAACAATTCCAAATTGTGAAAGACAATCAGTTCAAAACCTGTAAGTAAATTAGTTTAAAACTTGACGAAGTTTAGCATCGAGATCCTCCCCGCGAAGAGATTCCGCAATCACTTTACCGGATGGATCCACGAGCACATTAAAAGGAATTCCCTGGAATCCGAATGTTTCAACGGCCTGACTATTCCAATATTTCAGGTCACTCATATGTGTCCAGCTCAAATGATCCTGTGTAATGGCTTTTTTCCATGCATCCTTGTCCTTATCGAGTGATACGCCCAGGATGGTAAAATTCTTCCCTTTGAACTCATTATATGCTTTTACCACATTCGGATTTTCCATCCTGCAGGGCCCGCACCAGCTCGCCCAAAAGTCTATGAGCACATACTTCCCCTTGAAGGAAGAAATAGATATTTCTTTGCCGTATGGATCAGGCATAACCAGTTCAGGCACCGTTTTACCAACCCAGGAGTCACCACCGGATGATTGCTGATCAGGCGGCTGTTGACTATTCTTTTCCATTTCTGCCAGGAAGGCATTTCCGGGAAACCGGGCTTTCAGGTCCTTTAAAGAAGTTTGCATTTGTTCCGGCTGAAAACTCCTGGAAGCCCATCCGAGTGCCAATACTCCCAACGTCGCATTCGGCGTAGTCTGAATAAATTGTTTCAGATAATCATTCAGCTGGTCGACGGCCGCATTTTTTTTACTATTGGCTGCCACCAGGATACTGTCCGGTGCATCGATTTTCTTCAGGCTGTCGAGCTGACCAAAGGATGATTGAATTTCATTATTCAAATTACTCACGCGGGAAAGTAAATCCTGTAGCTGTTTGCTGGCGGGAGAACCGGTCACGGTATAAAAATCCTTTGTTTTAGAAAGATCCGCTTCAACCTGAATTTCCGAGGCATCGTTAATAAGTGGAATTGCCAGAACGTTATCACCAAATACCAGTTCAAAAATTGCCTGTGCCTGGCTTCTGCCATGAAAAGTTACATTGCCCGAACTTCCGGATATTTTTTGTGAATCGATGATCAGCGGCGGTTGTGATTTACCATACACAATTTCCTCCAGGAATACCCATCCATCAGATTTTCCGGCATTTTGAGGCATTATCATTTTGTCGCTATTCGTATAAGCGAGTTTTACCTGGAAGCGGCTCTTATCTGTGTTTCTGCAGGAAGAAAAAATAAAAACGCAGGCCAGTATGTGAAGCACTATTTTTTTCATGTCTTTTATTAATATTTATTTTTCCAGTTTTTGGATAAGCAATTGGTTCGTTAACTGGGGATCCGCCTGCCCCTTCGAAATCTTTTTCACTTCACCGACAAATAAGCCAAGCAACCCTTTTTTCCCTTTTTTATATTCTAAAACCTTATCAGGCATTTTATCCATTACCTGCTTTACCCATTCCAGAATCTGTGCCTCATCGCCGGTTTGTATCAGGTTCAGACGGGTTGCAATTTCCAAAGGATCTCTGGCGATTCCCGCAACCAGTTCCGGAAAAATTCTGGAAGATGCTGTTGAAAAATGTACATGTCCGTTTTCCACCAATGCAATCAGAGAAGCCATACCGGCAGGTTCTATCGGAAAAGAGGAAATTGAAATATTGTTTTCATTGAGGAATGATTTTACCGGGCCCAGAAGCCAGTTGGCTGCGGCTTTATAAGAAGTTGTCAGGGAAATAAGGGTTTCAAAATAATCGGCTGTTTCTTTATCATCAGTGATTACTTCCGCATCATATCTGCTTAATTTATACTTCTCCATATATCTGCTGATGAGTTCCTCCGGTAATGCAGGTATGGAAGCTTCAATATCACGCAACAACACAGGCGTCACTTCAAACGGAGGAAGATCCGGATCGGGAAAATACCGGTAATCATTTGCCTCCTCCTTCGATCGTAAAGAAAAGGTTATTCCGTTTACTGCATCGAAACTGCGCGTTTGCTGAACGATGGTTTCATTTTTTTCTGCCAGTTCGCTCATCCGGTTTACTTCAAAATCAATGGCCCGTTTTACATTGCGGATCGAATTCAGATTTTTAATTTCCACTTTGGTACCGAGAGCACTGTTTCCTTTTTTCCTAATGGAAACATTCGCATCGCAACGCATACTTCCCTCTTCCATATTTCCATCACAAACAGCAAGATAACGCAGAATGCGCCTGAGATTTGTCAGAAAAGAGACAGCTTCCTCCGGACTGTTTAAACAGGGTTCTGTTACGATTTCAATCAGCGGAACACCGGCACGATTGAAATCCAGGCATGTAAAATCATCATCCATGTCGTGAATACTCTTTCCCGCATCTTCTTCCAGATGTATACGATTCAGTTGTATTTGTTTTTCTCCATCAGGCATACTGATGTTCACGTAACCTCCTTTACAGATAGGGGTCGTGTGCTGGGAAATCTGGTATCCCTTTGGCAGGTCAGGATAGAAATAGTTTTTCCTTGCAAAATAATTCCGGAATTCAATTTCAGAATGACAGGCAAGGCCCATTTTCACAGCCATGCGAACCGCTTCTTTATTGAGAACCGGCAATGTACCCGGATAACCGAGAGTAACCGGACTGATCTGTGTATTCGGATCCGCTCCAAAGCAGGTTTCATCTGCACTAAACAGTTTGGTTTTAGTCAGTAGCTGTGCGTGTACTTCCAAACCGATTACCGTTTCGTATACTTCTGCCGTCATATCAAAATTTAAGCACCCGGAAAACAAACAAAAGCGCAAAGAATGGCCAGCTTTTAGCCGGTTCTTTGCGCTTGGCGTGAACCAGTTGAACCCAGTGCACGAAGGTAAAAAATCGCAGGTATTTCTTATGAAATCATTTGATCCGCCTAGAGTTCAGCTGTTTTCAATTTCCGCGGTATTTTTATGTCAATATCCTGACTTATCCCCGCACGCAGGATTTTAACTTTTATGACAGGTTTGTGACGGGCCTCTTCCATTTGATCAACCAATTCATTGGTGCTGTTTACTTCGGTTCCATCAAACTGAACGATAATGTCGCCCTTTTTTAAACCGGATTTAAATGCGGCTGAGCTGTCTTCTACTTCCAGCACATTCACACCCTTGCCGTCTTCTGCATCCTGCGCCTTAATGCCCAGTTTCGGTTGTTTATGTCCCCAGGAGTCCATATCCATTCCATACATATCCGGCATTGGAGGCATTTTGAAATTGTAGTTGTAATTAAAGTCTTTTTGTTTAAACTCTGATTTTTCCAGCGTCGCCATCACGGATTGTTCTTTCCCCTCTCTGGTAAAAACGATTTTTACTTTATCTCCCGGTTTAAAATTATGAATAGTCTCGAAAAGACTTTCCGGGCTCTCAATTTTGTTATCATTCACTTTTGTAATAATATCTCCTTTCCGGATACCTGCTTTTTCAGCCGGACTGCCGGCAGTTACTTCTAAAACCGTGGCGCCTCCTTTTTCAGATTTGCGTGACGAAACCCCCAGGAAAGCTGAATTCATCCTGATCTGAATTGATTTCTGAACTCTTCTTGCCATTTCGTCTCTGTTCTGTTGATCTCTCTCCACGCGGTCTTCATTCCATGGATTGATCCTGAAAGGAGAAGGGGTATATATACCTTCAAAATCATGATCCCCGGCGATATCCCTTTTCTCAACAATAACGTTTTGATCATCGAATTTTTCTAATGGTTTTCCATTAATAAAATATTCTCCGTTTTTAATTTCCAGAGTGATTTTTGTATCCTTGTCACCCTTTTGGCGAATAATTATTTCCGATTGATCTCCGTCATCGATCGTTACTGTTTTAGGAGTGGGCTTTACGGGTGGTGCAGGAGGCTGGGCTTCAGCATACACGAAAACGGCCATACACAATACACCCATTGGTGCCAGCCGGCAAATGAACTTTTTCATCGGTGGTAAATTTTTATTTATAACTACGTCAAGTTTCGTATTTCAAATATAGCAATTATTCTGAAATACGAAAATATTCGGATTATTGATTTTACGGAGGTTTAACAGATCTTTTAGTCCCTGGAAGAAACGGGATTAAAATGTTCATTGATCATCAAACCTGTTTTGAAGCAGGTAACTGTAAATCCTGTGTGTTTAGATTACATCTTTAACGGCCGCGATGACAGATGCCAGATCCCCTGCCTCCTGACCACCGGCGGAAGCAAGTGTTTTTTGACCCCCTCCCCCGCCTTTGATTTGGGGTGCAACCAATTCCCGGATGAGCTTTGAAGCATCCAGATTTTTTTCGCTTGCCAGAACATCACCTATGCCAATAACAACAAAAGGTTTTCCCTCTGAAATAATTGCCAGCACCATTAAAAGAGTCGATGATTCAGCCCTTAATTCACCGGCTAATTTCCGAAGCGCTTCGGGGCCAATACCATCACATATTTCTCCTATAAATGAATACTTACCTATAGAAATGGCTTTCCCGATCAATTCCGTTTTCAAATGAGCAGCCTGTTTCATTTCCACCGACTCCAGTTTCCTTCGCAGGTTGCCGGTTTCTGTATGCAAATCCTGCAGGGATTTCAACAGGTCTTTCGGATTTTTAAACTGTTCCCGCACGGAGGACAAAATGTCCAGTTCGCGATCAACAAAATTTTCAGCTGCCAGTCCGGCAATTGCTTCTATTCTTCTCACACCCGCGGCCACCGCGGATTCAGATTTGATTTTGAAGAAGCCAAGTTCTCCGCTGGCGGCCACATGGGTTCCACCGCATAATTCAACTGAATAGGCGGGATCAATGGTTACGACCCGAACCATATCTCCATACTTTTCACCAAAAAGAGCCATTGCGCCTATTTTCAACGCTTCCTCCCTGGGCATTTCCTGAATCACTACCGGAATATTTTCCCGGATTTTTTCATTAACAAGTTTTTCAATTATTAAAATTTCATTGTCGCTAAGTTTGGCAAAATGGGAGAAATCGAAACGAAGATGTTCCGCATTTACCAAAGATCCCTTCTGCGCAACGTGTTTACCCAAAATATTTCTCAAAGCAGCATGCAGGAGATGTGTGGCTGTATGATGAACAGCTATATTTTTTCTTTTCTCCCTGTCAACGCTTGCCAGTACGCGGGCCTGCTGATCCGCCGGTAATTTCTCTGTAAAATGTATAATGAGATCATTCTCTTTTTTCGTATCCAGCACTTCTATTTTTTCACCGGAAATTGTCAGAACACCGGTGTCACCGACCTGTCCACCACTTTCGGCATAAAATGGGGTTTTTTCCAATACGAGCTGATATATATCGCGGCCCTTAATATTTGCCTTTCTCCACCGGTTGATTTCCGTATCGGAATTCAGTTCCGTATATCCTGAGAAAATGATTTTTCCATTTTCATGAACCGGCACCCAGTCACCGGTATCCAGCTGACCTGCCGCGCGGGATCTGTCTTTCTGTTTTTGCAGTTCAGCATCAAAATCTTTTTCGTCAACCGACCAGCCAATCTCCCTTGCCATCAGCGAAGTCAGGTCTATCGGAAAACCATACGTATCATTCAACTTAAAAGCGAAAGCACCGGAGATTCGTTTTTCTTTTTGAAAATCGGATGAAACCTCTCCGGTTCCCTTTGTGATATATTCATTGAAAATCTTAATCCCTTTATCCAGCGTGCGCAGGAATGCTTCCTCTTCTTCCCGTATAACCCTTTCTATAAACGACTGCTGTTGCTGCAGTTCGGGAAACACTTTTTCAAATTGAATGGCCAGATGGATTACAAGCTGAAATAATAAAGGTTCTTTGTGATCCAGGTAAGAATAATAATAACGAACTGCACGGCGCAGTATTCTCCTGATCACATAACCGGCTCCGGTATTTGCCGGAAGCTGTCCATCGGCAATCGTAAAACAAATGGCCCGGATGTGATCTGCAATTACCCGGAATGCGATATCCTTTTTCCCGGTATCGGAGGCTTCATAATTTTTACCGGTTATTGCGGCGATCAGGGCAATAGTACCAGTGAAAATATCCGTATCATAATTGCTTTGTTTGTTCTGAAGTACGCGCACCAGCCTTTCGAGTCCCATACCCGTGTCAACATGACGAGAAGGCAGTAACTCCAATGCTCCTGATTTTAACCGGTTGAATTGTATGAATACGATATTCCAAATTTCGATTACCTGTGGATGATCTCTGTTTACTAACAGCTTCCCTTCGCTGGATTTCCGTTCATCCTCCGGGCGGCAATCAATATGAATTTCCGTACAGGGCCCACAGGGTCCGGTATCCCCCATTTCCCAGAAATTATCTTTTTTGCTTCCGTTTATGATCCGGTTCTCTGCCACCCAGTTTAACCATTCCTTTTTCGATTCTTCATCAGAATCCAGCTTTTCAAACTGGTCTCCTCCAAAAATGGTTATATATAATCGGTCTGCCGGAATACCATAAACTTTGGTCAGCAATTCCCAACTCCAGCCGATGGCTTCTTTTTTGAAATAATTACCAAAACTCCAGTTTCCCAGCATTTCAAACATCGTATGGTGGTAAGTATCAACCCCCACTTCTTCCAGGTCGTTGTGTTTACCACTAACCCTTAAACATTTCTGAGTATCTGCCACCCTTGGGTGGGGGGAGATTTTATTTCCAAGAAAATAGTCCTTGAACTGGTTCATCCCTGCGTTTGTAAAGAGCAGGGTCGGGTCATTTTTGGTCACAATCGGTGCCGATGGAACAATGACGTGCGATTTGGATTTGAAAAAATCCATAAATTTCTCTCTTATCTCAGCGCTTCCCATCATATTTAACAGACTATCTTTAAATCAGGCTTTATAAAAGCATAATAATTAGTACACTTGCGTTATTAATCAGGCGCTGCAAAGGTACAGCGTCCGCCTCGTAAACGGCGTGCCGGCATCATCCGACTGAATGAAAAAGATTAAATATTACTATAATACCAATACCCTCCGGTACGAAAAACTGGAAACGCCTTTACGCGTAACCCTGCTTCGGATTCTTGGTTTTTTATCTGCATCCATTGTTACTGCTTTGATTCTTGTTTCCCTCGCCTACCGTTATTTCCCTTCTGCAAATGAAAAAAGATTAATGCAGGCCAACGAAGCTCTGAAGGATAATTATTATGTGCTGAACGGTCAGCTGAAAAAAATGCAGGAACAGATTGTCGGACTGGAAAAAAGGGATAATGAAGTATACCGGGCTATTTTTGAGGCCAATCCCATCCCCGATAGTGCCAGGGCAAAAAACCTCGCCAAAGAGCAGGAGTTTCAATTGGTTCAGGGAATGGATCAGGAAAACCTGGCTGTATCTATTGCCAATTCGCTAAGCGGTCTCAGCGCAAGGATTCGTGCACAGACAAAATCATATGATGAAATCAACGGCTTTATCAAGAATAAAGAACAATTACTGGCCTGCACCCCTGCGATACAGCCGGTAGCCAATAAAGATCTGAAAAGAATCGCATCAGGCTTCGGCTATCGTGTGGATCCGGTTTATAAAACAACCAAGTTCCACGCGGGACTGGATTTTGCCGCGCCCATCGGAACACCTATTTACGCTACGGCCAACGGAACGGTTGAAACAGCCGGTAACACGGGCAACGGATATGGAAATAATGTGGTCATCCATAATGGATATGGATATGCGACTCTTTTTGGTCACATGTTCAAAATCAAGGTGCATGCCGGTGAAAAAGTAAAAAGGGGAGAAATAATAGGATGGGTTGGAAGTACCGGCAAAAGTACCGGACCCCATTGCCATTATGAAGTACATCGCAATGGTGAGCCCGTTGACCCCGTATTTTATTTCTATAATGACATTACACCTGAACAGTATGACCGCCTGTTAAAACTGGCCTCATCCAGTAATCAGAGCTTTGATTAAGTTTTTTCAATAAACTTTAAGTCGTTTCGGAATAGTTTTTGTTATTTTTGAATCAGCATGACACCTCTCTCCCAGATTTCCATGAAGTTTGTTGACGAATCAACCCAGCCGGGGCAAGCTCCCCTACTGAAGGAAGACCAGCCAGTAAATGTGGGTCTGCGTCTGAAAAAACTGAAGACCGCAGAAAACTCAGCTACTACTGAAGAACATACAGAACCTGCTGCTGAAGTGATCGTCACCAGTGGAGATGAAGAAGTTCAGGTTTCGGACCCTGTTTTAAAAATCAAATCCGGAAGAGGCAGAAAATCAATCCGTCAGATATCTGAAGAAGCCGATCTGATCCAGATCCCTGAAGATGAAGTTCTTTTTCAGAAACACTATTATTCAATGGGAGAAGTGGCTGATATGTTCCGGGTAAACCAATCACTGCTCCGGTTCTGGGAAGCAGAATTCAGTATACTGCAACCCAAAAAGAATAAAAAAGGGGATCGATACTTCCGTCCTGTTGATATAAAAAATCTTCATCTGATCTACCACCTGCTGCGTCAGCGGAAATACACCATTGAAGGCGCTAAAGATTTCCTCAAGAAAAATTCCAAAGCAGAGGAAAAATTTGAGACCATCAAGAAACTGGAGGAACTGAAACGCTTTCTGCTGGAGATGAAAGCCAGTTTAGGATAATTTTTCAAGCCTGATATTCATACCAGAACCCGCGATCACAATTTTCCTCCTTTCCATCAGATTCAGGATTTCAATGTTTATATTTTGTTTTATCTGATTGAATTCTTTCAATGGAATCGGCGTGGTAAAATAATCTATATTCACCTGGAAAGCTGTACCGGAAATATCGTTCAGAAATACGGTGCTGTCGATGATGTTGTCTTTTTCCTCAAGCATTTTACGGCAATCGTCTATAAAAGAGTAAATCGTATCTGCAGGAGTTGAAGATTCAAATTGCAGCCTGATCTCAGCTTTTCTGTATGTACGCAGGGTTTGATTGTCCACGATACTGTCCACCATCTGTTTATTCGGCACAGTAACATAGGTTTTCAGATCCGTACGAATACGGGTACTCCGCAAACCAATTCTTTCAACGGCGCCTGAAATATTATTCACTTTTACATTATCGCCGGCCATAAATGGCTTATCAAAGAAAATAATAAAAGACGCAATCAGATTTTCAATACTCTCTTTTAATGAGAGTGCCAACGCGGCACCGGCAAGGCCCAGACCGGTCCATAACTTACTCACCTCAAATCCGAATGCCATTCCCAGCACCATCAGTAAACCAACAATACCAATGATTACTTTCAGGAAATCCCTGAAAAAAACAACGATCTGATGATCTTTGATCCCTCCGGCCACTCTCGCTTTTTCCTTTAGCAAAAGACTGATAAAATCGATCAATCGCAATAGCAGCCAGATAAAAACGACAATGAGAATTGTTTTGGCAATACCGTGCACAATGTTCTTAAAAGGAACTTCAAACAATTCGAATTCCAAAGCGGAAGGGAATCGCAATTTATCCAGCGCAACAATCGTAATAAATGCTATCAGAAAAATTTCAAGCGGCTCCAGCAGCAGTTTGACAAACGACGTTTTGTCGATCCCTTTATCCAGAGCGGCGGCTCCCCGGAACAACTGGCCCGCTACGAACTTCGAAAAGATACGCTTGAATAGTAAACCAAGCGCTATGGCTACCAATACGAACAGGTATTTTTTCAGCGGATTATCAAAAATCATCTGATCCCAGAATCCATTCATAACGATTAATTCTTATAAACGTGAATGCCGTCTGTTTTTAACACATAGAGAAAATCCGGCATAATGAGAATCTTAAGCGCCGGCAAATAATAAGCCGGGATCTGCTTTTTTTCTTCAGAAAACATCCTGTCATCAAATTTGAGGAATTCCCGCCCGTTCCAGCCCAGCATTGTTTTATTTATCACAGAGAAATGACGCCAGTTTTTCAAGGGGATGGATTTTGAATATCCTCCGTAATGATCAAAAATAAAAGCTCCTCTCTGCGGATCAAATAAATACACAAGGCCGCCCTGGTCTGTAACCAGTATCGGATTGGGTACTGAATCCATGTACTGACGAATATCATTTGTTTGACTGATAACAGTTCCGTCATTTGCAATCTTATTCAATTGGCCGGCAAGTGCATCATACACCCATATATTGTTATCGTAGGCCAGTCCGATACAGGTAACCTGATAAAAACCCAACTGACGCAGATCCAGGCTGCTGACATTATTCAGAAAGCGGTCCAACGTCACGATGGTGCCGAATTCCTGATAAAACAGAAGAATCTTCAGTGGATTACTTACATCGATATAGGCTACTTTTCCATAACGCTTTACATCATTATAAACGCCGAGAGAATCCCCTGATCCGCTATATTTTTTCAATTGGTTATCTGGCGTCAGAACAAAAATATTTCCCAGGTTATCTACCTGGAAATCAGCAAAGGTTCCGGCAATAAAACGGGACATCTGCGGGAGGCTGTCCACATTTTGTGCGGAACTGCATTTCAGCGAAATGCCGAAAACAATATAGAGTATGATTTTTTTCACTTTCTGATGATCATGTGGTCAAGTGCTGGATCATAACTCTGTAATATAAGTTGTTCCCCATCAAAGGACGCATAGCTGAAATAATTGATCCAGTCGCCCAGATTAATATATCGTGTACCGTTTGGAAAAGAGAAATCAATCGGCAGGTGCCGGTGGCCAAATATCATGTAGTCATAGGATTCTTCCGAAAGTTTATTTTTACAATATTGTATCAGCCACTCATTTTCCTCACCCAGAAATTTTTCATCTGCCTGTTGTGTGGCAACACGGCTCTTCCGGCTGAAATAATTCGCAATGCCCACCCCGATGGCCGGTGGAAGCACGCCAAATAAGCCCTGGCTGAATTTATTTCTGAATATTTTTTTGAGTAATTTATAGCCCCTGTCTCCGGGACCAAGGCCGTCACCATGTCCTATCAGGAACCGCTTACCATTCCTTATGAAAGTTTTTGGTTCATAATAAACAGGAATGGCAAGCTCTTTTTCAAAATAATTTTTCATCCACATATCGTGGTTGCCTACAAAAAAATGGATAGGTATCCCAGCATCCGTTAAAGAAGCCAATTTTCCCAGAAGGCGTGTATAGCCCTTGGGGACCACAGTTTTATATTCAAACCAGAAATCAAACATGTCTCCGACTATGAATATTTCTGCTGCTTCCGACCGGATGGATTCAAGAAAACGGATAATATATTTCTCCCTTTGCAGGCTGGTCTGGTGGTCCGGCGAACCGAGGTGAAAGTCTGATATAAAGAAAATCTTTTTACCCGCTGCGATTTGCATGGGCAAATATAATTCACTGGGCATCTACAAGGAAAACATAAACGTCTTTCGGTCCATGGACCCCTACAACGAGTGTTTTTTCAATATCTGCCGTACGGCTTGGACCGGTTGCGAGTGTAATAAAAGACGGGATCCGATCTTTATATTTTAGTGAAAGCATTTCAAGTCCCTCCCGAACATCATAAACCAGCTGACTGGTAAAAGCAATGCAAATATGTACGGGCGCATAAACACTGACGGTTCTCCCACTTTCCTGCGCCGAACTCATCAGTATACTACCGGTTCTGGCTACCAACGCTTCGCATGTAGTTATAGACACATCTGCTTCCGGAAGATCTTCTCCGATCAAAATTCCCTGCAATGGTTTTTCGAGTATGGGCAGTAGTTGGGGCTCTCTGCAAAAAACCTGAACCCATGAATTTGCAGCGATCAATTGTTCTAATTGCATGATCATTTCAGTGATATCCGCGCAAAAGACAAACCTGCCTGAGATCCTGCTAAAATTTTCTGCAAATTCAATTTCATTTTCCTGTGTAGGCGGAGTATACACACTGGAATTACCTTCACTTTGAGGAAATGGAACAGGCGTTGGATTAACCAACGCCTGCCGGATTTTTTTAAGAATATTTTCTTTTGCGGAAGATATTTGCATATGCCTGTACTAAAGATCTCCTACAGGAGGAACAGGAATCAAATGTGACGGCATTCCATTTTCAGCAACCTTGAGTTCCGGAACATCATTTTCCAGCGCTTCATGGTCAGAAACATCAAGGGCTCTTTTCTCTTCATAAGGCCTTTTGCCGATCAGGGCTTCCACATCACTCTGAAAAAGAACCTCTTTTTCCAACAAAGCTTCCGCCAGCAAATGGAGCTGGTTGGTTTTTTGGGTAAGCAGTTCCTTTGTAAATTCATAAGCCTTGTCGATCAGTTTTCTTACTTCTTCGTCGATAAGTCTGGAAGTTTCTTCTGAATATGGCTTGGTAAACTGATTCTCCTGTGCCGGATCATAGAAACTTACGTTACCAATTTTTTCATTCATCCCGTAAACCGTAACCATCGAATAGGCAATACGGGTTACCTGCTGAAGGTCATTCTGCGCACCTGTAGAAATCTTCTTAAAAGTAAGTGATTCACTTGCCCGACCGCCGAGGGTCATGCATATCTGGTCAAAAAGCTGATCTGTGCTATAGAGATATTGTTCTTTCGGTGTATACTGCGCATAACCCAATGCAGCGACACCACGGGGCACAATCGTTACTTTTAGTAAAGGATAAGCATGTTCCAGATACCATCCGCAAATGGCATGGCCGGCTTCATGATAAGCGATAATGCGTTTTTCTTCAGGCGAAATGATTTTGTTCTTTTTTTCCAACCCTCCGATAACCCTGTCAACCGCATCCTGGAAATCTTCCATCTCCACACTGTCTTTGCCTTTACGGGCCGCGATCAGGGCTGCTTCATTGCAAACATTGGCTATATCTGCTCCTGCAAATCCCGGAGTTTGTTCAGCCAATTTATAAATATCAAGTTTGGATGAAATCTTGATGGGCTTAAGATGCACTTTGAATATGGCTTCCCTTCCCTTAAGGTCCGGTTTATCAATTGAAATCTGGCGATCAAATCTACCCGGGCGAAGCAGGGCTGTATCCAGAACATCCGGACGGTTGGTGGCTGCCAGAATGATGATACCGCTATCGCCGCCGAATCCATCCATTTCTACGAGCAGTTGATTTAGTGTGCTTTCACGTTCATCATTGCTCATCATGGCGTTTTTACCCCTGGCCCTTCCAATGGCATCTATTTCATCAATAAATATGATACATGGAGCTTTTTCACGCGCCTGTTTGAAAAGATCCCTTACGCGACTTGCACCCACACCCACAAACAGTTCAACAAAGTCGGATCCGCTCATGGAGAAGAACGGAACCTGGGCCTCGCCCGCCATGGCTTTCGCCAGCAGGGTTTTGCCCGTACCCGGTGGTCCGACGAGTAATGCGCCTTTGGGTATCTTACCTCCGAGAGCAGTATATTTTTTTGGATTTTTTAGAAAGTCAACGATTTCCATGACTTCCACCTTTGCTTCATCCAGACCTGCCACATCATTAAAGGTGATATTCACCCTGGTTCCCTTATCGAACAAGGTAGCCTTGGATTTTCCGATATTAAAAATACCACCCGGGCCGCCGCTGCCGCCCTGGCCACCCATTTTGCGCATGAGCATTACCCAGATCAGCAGGATGATGAGGATCGGAAGTGCTATCTGAAGCAATCCTGGAATCCAGTCTCCCTCCTGAACCGGTGACATCGGAACTTCCAAATTGGGGTTCTTGATAAAGAACTCACTCATTCTCTTTTCAAAATCATCGATCTTGGTAACCTGGAATTCGAATTGCGGGCCATCGGCTTTAACGACCTGAATATTTTTCCCCAGCAGGTCTTTATAATATTGCTTGTCCAGACTGTCTTTTTTGATATAAACCCTGACAAGGTTTTTATTGGTAACCAGTACCAGACGCGACACGTCACCTTTATCGAGCATATTATTCCTGAATTCCAATTCGGATTCCAGGTGATGTGCGTCAGGGGTAAATCCGGATCCTAAAAAATTATATCCGAGTAAAATAATGGCTATCACGGCCCAGATCCAATAGATATTAAATTTTGGACCTTTTTTCGGGGTATTTTCATCTCCTCCACCTCGAGGTCTGAATCTTGAAAATCCTGGCCTGTCGTTCGGTTTTATATTATTCTGTGGCATTTGATGGTCTTCCTTCTAGTAATTAATGTTTGGGAAATAAAAAAGTTCAGAAAAACGGTTTAAAGATTATGATGATCAGGCTTCATGTTCTTCCACTTCGGCATCGCTCCACATCTCTTCCAGCTTATAGAAACGTCGGGAATCAGGAAGCATTATATGAACTACTACATTTATATAGTCGATGATAACCCACTGGAGCACCTGCCTGCCCTCGTGCATATAAGGGGATTCATTGCATTTTTCCTTTACGTCCTTTTCAATGAAATCCGCTATGGCTCTGACCTGAGTGGTACTTCCTGCTTCACAAACTATAAAAAAATCTGCTACTGCTTCTGGTATTTTCCGGAGATCAAGTGATATGATTTTTTCGCCTTTTTTTTCCTGAATTGCCTGGATTATGGCTTTAATGATTTTTGAGTTCTTTGCTAACCGGGCAGATTTATTAGGTTTCCGGTTAACCAACATTGACAATTGTTCCAATAATCAGAATATTTTAAATGATGAATTATGCAAGGCGCCGCTTCCAGTTATCAAAGGAATACTACATTCGCATTGCCCAAAAATAGTAATCTTTTGCCAGATCACGGTAAGGAGAACCCGGCCAGGACAACATTTGACAATCAGTTGATTGAGCTGGAATCTGTGGATAGCACCAACAACTATGCCATGGCCCGTATTCATGAAGGATTGGCTTCCGACGGCATGGTTTATTTAGCCCGCCACCAATGGGCCGGGAAAGGACAGCGCGGTAAATCCTGGTTAAGTGAACCGGGGCAAAGTCTTATGATGAGCCTTGTTATTGAGCCTTTTCCGCTGAACCTAACCCAACAATTCCAGTTTTCTGCCGCTATTGCACTGGCCATCCTGGATCTGGTGAAAGGATTTCAAACTGGAAACTGGAAAATTAAATGGCCGAATGATATTTATTGGAGTGACAGAAAGGCAGGAGGATTGCTTATTGAGAGCGTGGTTACTGGGCAAAGCTGGAGCTGGGCTGTCGTTGGTATTGGAATGAACCTGAACCAGTCATATTTCCCCGGAGATATTCCTCATGCCATCTCACTCACTCAGATCACTGGTGCCCAATATGAACCGGTTGCCATTGCCAGGGAATTGGTACCGCGAATACGGAAGCAGATTTCGATTCTGTATAAAACGCCTGATCAGATCCTGGTCGGACTGAATGATTCGCTTTATAAAAAAGATAAGGTTATTACGCTCAGGAAGAATGACGAATTATTTGTGTCCGTTCTTAAAACTGTCGATTCAAATGGATCACTGGTTACAGAAGATGGAATATTTAAGTTAGGAGAAGTAGAATGGGTTGTCAGGGGTTGAAGCCTGCCGTAAGGCAGGGTTAGCGCGTGCCTGCCGTCAGGCAGGGTTAGCAGTTTTCCAGCGATCAGCGTGTAAAATGAATAACCGATGAGGTAGAATTTCCGGCCTCATCCTCTGCAAATATCTTTAACTCATGTTTACCTGGTTTACAATGTTCATCGAAATGATAAATAAATGCTCTGGCTTTATCATTGGTAAACAACAACCAGTTTCCATCAAGCGTGGCGCGGAAAGATTTAATTTTTTTATAGTTGTCGCTTACAACCACAGCTAGGCGGCTGCTTCTTTTCAGATTTGCATTTTCCACCACCCCGGGTATACGAATCACCGGTGGAATGGTATCAAGTGTCAATGCAAAATTGCCAAAATTCCGAAAAGTTGCCGTTGCCCAGTCTCCCATCCATTGAGGTTTTTTTACTTCAAATTCATCGCGGTCCGACCACATCATTAAAACTCGATCTTTTTGAATCTCCGGAACCGTTAATTTTATTCTGACCGTCATAGTATCTGCCAGAGGAACCTGCGCATTACCGAAGTTGTGAACCGCTGAAACGAGATCCTTTTCGACGGTGGTCAATTCTGCATAATTCAAATGCAGGGAATCATATAAACAGGTTTGTCCAAGATAAAAAGCAGCATTTGGAGCTTCAAGACCATCCAGCATGCCCGGATAAAACATCTTTCCGGCATATGTAGCATGACTAATTTCACCCGGTTCGTAACGCACTTTAAACTCCAATTTTGAAATATTGCCATATGCGTCTTTCAGTTCAATCCGGATCAAATGGAAAGCGCCGTCTCCCAGGTGCAGGTAACCGCCCGGTTTTGCTTCACGGTATATAGAATGGTTGTATCCGGGCATTCTGAAAAGTAACTGATAATAAGGTCCACCACGTTCATGTGTCGGATAATCAATATGAGCATTGATGCCTCTGGTATCGATATAGCTGATCTGGTCCATTCGGAATCCCGAAACAGCTTCTCCGTTATCGTAAATAATTCCCTGAAAAATACCATTTGGATTATTCGATCCTGATTGAGTATCGAAACCCGAAATACCAAATCCCGGGTTAGGCGTTTTCAGAATAAGAACCGGGAGGCCCAGAACATAATTTCCTGCTGTCCCCCTTACGGGAATAAAGGACGGTGACTGTTCATAGAAACTTCTGTTACGATCATAAACCGAAAGGCTTTTGATAACCGGCGGAGTATTATCTGCAATAGGCAATCCAAATAACATAGGATTCAGGTTGCTGTCGTCAGGATAAGTCCGGATCTCAAAATGCAAATGAGGGCCTTGTGATCCACCCATATTCCCGCTATATGCAATCAGATCGCCCTTTTTTACTGCTAATAATCCCGGAGGCAAATCCAATGAAACCGCCCATCGTTGCAACTCGTATTGTTTTTGTTTCACCCAGTTTGCAAGAGCAGGATAGAAAGCATTCAGATGAGCATACAAACTTACATACCCATTGGTATGACGTATATAGATCGCCTGGCCAAATCCAAAGGGTTCAATTTTAATACGGAATATATAACCGTCGGCTGCTGCATGCACCGGCAGGTTTTCCCGGTGAGCCGTTCTGATATCGAGGCCCATATGATAATGGTTGGCACGCAATTCCCCGAAATTTGCAGCCAGGCTGATGGGTATTTCCAATGGGTTTCTGAATTCCTTTTGCGGATAATCAGGCGACTGGAAAAGCTGGCCTGAGGCAAAACCATAACAGAAAACGCAGACCAATAACAGGACGGATCTGTTCATAGAATCCCAAATTTAGAAATGTAAAGGTGTTCTAATCCCAAATAAGGATTCAAACCAAGATTCTCCCAATCTGAAATAAATGTTAGTAAATGATAATGAGGGATTTTGAAAAAAATTAAAAATTGGTACAGCTTTTGGCATAAACAAATTGTCTTTATATTAGGGCAGGACTTGAAAAAAGTGCCAAGATGTTATTCAAAAATAAATTTTTACTGTTTTTCGTCATCAGCGTTGGATCCGTTATCGGAATCGTGCGCGGTGAAGAAGCAAAACAAAAATGGGTCTTCAGGATCAAATCAAGAGTTGATAATAAAAAACTCATCGCTGAAAAAAAACAACAGGCGAAAAAAGGTGGTGTTTTACTCGATGATATCGAAATGGCATCATTCCATAACAATTGAAATGCCCTTGAAAAATATACATCCCTTCCGGTTACACGCGGAAGGGATTTTTTTTGTCCATCTTTTTAAAAAATTTCTCCAAGAACCTGCACACCCTTAGCTTTGCGGAATTTGTTTTTCGATGCCAAAAAATCCATCAATCGGTTCAGTACTCATTATTGGTTCAGGTCCCATTATCATCGGTCAGGCTTGCGAATTTGATTATTCCGGCTCTCAGGCTGCCAGAAGTCTCCGGGAGGAAGGCATCAAAGTGATTCTTATAAACAGCAATCCGGCGACCATTATGACCGATCCAATGATGGCCGACCGTGTTTACCTTCTTCCCCTGACAGTGGAAAGCATCGAACAGATCCTGGAAGAGAACCAGATCGACGCTGTTTTGCCTACCATGGGCGGACAAACCGCTCTTAATCTCTGTAAGGAAGCTGATGAATTGGGTATTTGGGAAAAATACAAAGTTGAAATGATCGGCGTTGACATTGATGCCATCAATACCGCCGAGGACCGGGAAAAATTTAAACAGCTGATGGTCCGGATCGGTATAGATGTGGCGCCGTCAAGGGTTGCGAACTCCATGTTGGAGGGAAAGGAATTTGCCCAGGAAATCGGATTTCCCCTGGTAATCCGGCCGTCTTTTACCCTGGGAGGTACCGGAGGTGGTTTCGTTCACAGTAAAGATGACCTGGACGCAGCGCTCGATAAAGGTTTGAAGGCCTCGCCCATACATGAGGTGCTCGTTGAAAAAGCCGTTTTAGGGTGGAAGGAATATGAACTGGAACTTTTGCGCGATAAAAACGATAACGTTGTTATTATATGTACGGTGGAAAACCTGGACCCAATGGGAGTTCATACAGGTGATTCTATAACCGTTGCTCCGGCTATGACGCTCAGCGACACAGCATTTCAGGATATGCGAAACAAAGCCATCCTTATGATGCGTTCACTGGGAAATTTTGCAGGTGGTTGTAATGTGCAATTCGCGCTGAATCCCGAAACAGAACAAATCATTTCGGTAGAAATTAACCCGCGTGTATCAAGGTCTTCTGCCCTTGCCTCCAAAGCAACCGGTTATCCGATTGCAAAGATTGCAGCCAAACTGGCCATCGGATATTATCTCGATGAATTAAAAAATCAGATAACCCAAACCACATCCGCTTATTTTGAACCTGTGCAGGACTACGTGATCGTTAAAATGCCCCGATGGAATTTTGATAAATTCAAAGGCGCGAATGATACTCTTGGCTTACAAATGAAAAGTGTGGGGGAAGTGATGTCGATCGGAAGAAGTTTTACAGAAGCGCTTCAGAAAGCGTGTCAAAGTTTAGAGAATAACGCAGTAGGGCTTGGTTATTATGGAAAAAGCCAGATGCATGCTGAAGAGCTTATTCAATACATCAAGGTTCCAAAATGGGACCGCATTTTTAGAATCAAGGATGCCATCATGCTGGGCGTGAGCGTTAAAACCATATCACAAGCTACTGGTATAGACCGCTGGTTCCTCTATGAAATCCAAAAGATTTGTACGGCTGAAAAAGAAATCAAAAAGTATAAAATGGAGACACTCCCGGTTGAAGTGCTACGGGAGGCAAAGACGCTTGGATTCAGTGATGCACAAATAGCCCTGATCATGCAGGATGGCGATGAAGAAGTGGTTTTTCAAAAAAGAAAGGCAGCGGGTATCAACCGGATATTTAAAATGGTAGACACCTGTAGTGCAGAATTTGAAGCAAAAACACCTTATTTCTACTCCACATTCGAAAATGGTGGCGTGAGTGAAAGTATAGTTACAGACAAAAAGAAAATCATCATCCTTGGTTCCGGCCCGAACAGGATTGGTCAGGGAATTGAATTCGATTATTGCTGTGTACATGGTTTGCTTGCGGTAAAGGAATGCGGCTATGAATCGATTATGGTCAATTGTAATCCGGAAACTGTTTCTACGGATTTCGATATGGCCGATAAACTATATTTTGAACCCGTATTCTGGGAACATCTCTGGGACATCATTGAACATGAAAAGCCAGACGGAGTAATTGTGCAGTTAGGCGGACAGACTGCCCTCAAACTGGCAGAGAAACTGCATAAAAGGGGTATACGCATCGTCGGAACTTCCTACGACAATATGGATATCGCGGAAGACCGTGGCCGCTTCAGCGATATGCTAAAAGAAATGGACATCCCTTATCCTTCGTATGGCACGGCAACGACGGTTGATGAAGCGGTGGATGTGGCAAAAACGGTTGGTTATCCTGTATTGGTCAGACCCAGCTATGTTCTCGGAGGTCAGCGCATGCGAATCGTTATTAATGACCAGGAACTTGAGAGTGCCGTCGTCAGTTTATTGAAACATCTTCCGGATAATAAGATTCTCATCGATCATTTTCTGGATCGTTGTCAGGAAGCAGAGATCGACGGCATCTGTGACGGTGATCAGTTCCACGTAATGGGACTGATGGAACATATAGAACCGGCTGGCATTCACAGTGGGGACTCCAATGCCGTGCTTCCACAGTTTAACCTGACTCCTTTAGTTGTTGAGACCATGGAAGAATACGCAAGAAAAATTGCTTTCCGTTTAAATATAAAGGGGTTGATCAATATACAATTTGCCATCAAAGATGGAAAAGTGTTTGTAATCGAAGCCAATCCGCGGGCTTCCAGAACAACTCCCTTTATTGCAAAAGCATATCAGATCCCCTATCTAAATGTGGCAACAAAAGTCATGCTGGGCCACAATAAATTAAAAGATTTCAGCTTTGTAAAAAATCTAAAAGGATACGCAATCAAGGAGCCCGTATTCAGCTTCGATAAATTCCCAGGTGTAAATAAAGAACTTGGACCGGAAATGAAATCAACCGGCGAAGCGATCCGTTTCATAAAAGATCTGAAAGACCCATATTTCAGACAGCTGTATAAGGATCGGAGTATGTATCTCTCGAAGTAAACTCAACACTCTGCTTTAGTATGGGAGTATGGGGGTATGAGAGTATAGGAGTGGTAGTGAAATAGTGGCACTCCCATACTCTCATACTCTCATACTCTCATACTTTCCTCAGGCTTCAACCAGCCCGTTCCGGATGGCGTACATGACAAGTCCGACTCGTGATTTCACTTTTAATTTCTCAAAAAGTGAATTTCGGTACTCGTCGACCGTTCTTGGACTGACAAACATTTTTGCTGCGATATCTTTATAAGTAATTTCTGAACATATATGGCGGAGAAAGTCTTTTTCTCTTTGCGTGAGCGAGGCCGGTTCTTCTGCTTTGTCTACGTCTTTGTGCAAACCGCTGATAATCTTACCAGATATTTCTTCTGATAAATAGAAATTTTTCTTCACCACTGAATCCAGGGCCTTTTTCAATTCCTCCGGGTCTATATTTTTCATAATATAGCCCCTGGCTCCCTGCCGGAGCATCCGGATGATGGTACGCTCATCGCTAAACATGGAAAGTGCCAGTACTTTTATTTTCGGATAGTTTTTGCTCAGCCAGGAAGCTGTTTCAAATCCGTCCATCTCAGGCATATTGACATCCAGAAGGACAAGATCAGGAACTATGTGTTCACTGATCTTCTTTTTAATTTCTTTCCCATTATTTGCCTCAAATAAGACGGTATATTCCTCAAATGAACTAACCAGTTTTGCGAGCGCCTTCCTCAAAAGTGTGTGGTCATCTGCAATGGCGACCTGGATCTGTTTATTTAAAGATGACATGGGTTATGTTGAAAAATTAATTTAGCGGAACATGTACAGTGATCAATGTTCCTTTTTCCGGTTCGCTCTGAATCGATAAATCTGCACCGATCAGTTTTGCCCTGTTACGCATACTTTTCAATCCCAGTCCGCTGGATCCGCTGGATGATTCTTTCTTTTGCTTTACGTCAAATCCCACACCATCGTCTTCAATGGACAGTACAAAGTTATCATTGTTGGAATAGATTACCGATACCCTCACATGTGTGGCCTGGGAATGTTTTATAATATTATTCATCATCTCCTGGTACATACGGAAGATAAATATCGATTTTTGATCCGGAAAATGAAACTCATCTCCTTCCTTTTCAAATTGTATTTTCAGAATGCCGGCCTTTCTAATCGAAGTCAGATCGAAATTGATGGCTTCAGACAGGCCAATATCCGCAATGCGGTCGGTGTGCAAACTTTTTGTTAAATCAGACATGTCCCGGATTACTTTCTGTAACATCTCTTTTGAATTCTGAACGCCTTCATAGGCTTCGTGATCCTGGTCAATGGGTGCCATCGACATCCACAATTTGATAACTGAGAGACTTTGCCCGATATTATCATGCAATTCCTGGGCGATGGTTTTCATGGTTTCTTCCTGAATTTCCAACTGGGAACGAAGCACTTCCTGTTCATATTCCTCCTTCAATCGCACCATTTCCTGCTCCTGCTTTTGCCTTCTGCGCTGGTAGAAAAATATCATCCCCAGGATAAACCCCACCAGCAAAAGAGCCAGCAGGGTTCCCATTAAAATTACAAAGTAGATTTGCCCGTTCGTATCCTGCATAAAAATCCAATCGAGTATAATATATATGTCAAAATGCTGATTATATTGAAAATAGCAATGATATTGTTGAAAATGATCTGGGATGATTTTCGATTCGCATTGCTTAACTGATCCATAAAACTGAAGAGCGCCCAAATGGGAAATATGAGTACCGCATTAAAAAGAATGGCTGATACAATCCAAAAACTAGGCAGTCTGGTCAGAGACTGGGCTTCTGTTTTTTGAAATAATTCAAAGAAATAATAAATGCATAAAACAACCGTAATCACTGTTCCGATAGTAAAATTTATTGGATTAAAAAGATCATTGTTTTGAATGAAAAACAAATTGACAAACGCAAAAACTGTATAAACGATAATGATGTACAAAATGCGTTTTTTCACTTTCATACTCCCGATTATTTCATGGACTACAAAAAAATAAAATGAAAATTCTGCTATCCCCCAGATATTTAACATGATATTATTGTGCATTCCAAGATCTGAAGTATAATCTACAATCTTGTCCACGATCATCAGACAAAAAAAATATATTGGTAATAATCTCAAGTAACGAGGAACCGGTTTCTTTGCAAAAACCAGCAGGCTGATTAGAAAAATAGATAGTTGGATAAGATCGCTTACCTTAAATTTCATGTACCCAAATATCGGCAAAGTTCTACGGCATAAAAAAACCTCCCGAAGGAGGTTCCATTGAGAACTGATAATGTTAAATTATTTCCATTCCCTTCGATCCCCTGTCAACGATGGTGATACCGAAGTCACCCATGCCCCCGTCAGGTGGCGGGCAAACCGGTGGACAAGTTCTAGGAATACCGCCGCTTAATATTTCGACACGACCATTATTTTTCCTGTAAATATTCTTGTCGGCGACGCATCCGTCTTCTGTAGTCCTGGATTTGGTTGCAATCATTACCAGTGTTTGTCTGCCCGCATATTCAGGTTTTGCGGCGTAATCTTCCGGAAATGCTCCATAGAAAAATCTGACACCGTCCCCTCCATTTGATTTAGCCAGAGCCAGGAATTCTTCCAACTCCTCAACACTATACCAGGCGCTGAGTGAATCGGCTTTTCCAATTCTTTCAGAATTCGGTACCCATCTTTTTTGTTTGTACTCCCTGATAAAATTTTCGACATCATTCGTACTGTCGCTTTTTTTTGTCCGTACGTAACTTTTTACTTGCGTGGTCATTGGTTTTATATTTTAGAAGATGATAGAATTGTGATCTCCCTAAAACTATAACCTATAAACCCCGATAACATTTACAAGAACATGTAATTCATAGAATTACAAATTAACATTATTTGTAAGATTAAGAGAATCAAGGAGTACCGCTATTTTCCCATTATATTAACCGTAGTTATACAGAATAAATACCGTTAAAACACGGTAGCAAAACCCCGTTTAAAAAAGTAAAATAACTAACGGATCCTGCAAATAAAATATTTGCTTCAGGGAATATTACTTCACGAAGATGAATTTTGAAAAAAAGGGACATCGTAGTTCCTGGAAAACAGTGCCTTTCCTGAGGCTGTTTCTTCCGCTGATTTCAGGACTGCTTTTGGAATACTACATTCCCTTTGGGACCATTTTTCTGTTACCGGTGTTTTTGCTCTCCTTCATTGTTCTGATTTTTTGCAATAGCATTCCTTTTCAAATAAAATTTCGCATGCAAACTGTGTATGGAATCGCCGTCCAGTCGCTATTTATTTCTTTAGGATCTATACTCATGTTTCTTCACCGGGATAAACCTCTTACAGAATCAGCATACTACAACAAGAGCAGCAGGAACTACCTGCTAATTAATGTTATGAGCGAGCCTGTCCAAAAAAGAAATTCCAAAAAATGTCTGGCCAGGATAGAATGTCTTGTAAAAAACCAAACCTGCTATTATCAACAGGAAAAAGTTTTGATTTATTTCAATAATGACCGTCTGTCAGGTCAACTGACCGGGAGTTCATGGATCATTACCGACAAGATGCTGCAACCCATTGAAAATTTCAAGTCGTTTGATTTTGATTATAAAAAATTTTGCCGCCTGAGACATATCTACAGCCAGCTTTATTTAAACGAAAATGAATACTCCGTAGTTGCGCGTACAGAAACAAAATCAGTATTGACAGTTCTTGATACGCTCAGAAAGAAAATACTGGCGGTCATTAACAAACGTGTTCCTTCTAAATCGGAAAATAGTTTACTCGAGGCCCTGATGGTTGGCTTTACGGACGATCTGGATCCTGTTTTGCTGAAATCCTATGCTGATGCCGGCGTCATACATATTATTGCGATTTCCGGATTACATCTTGCCTTGATTTGCCAGTTTCTTCAGATTGTTCTTACACAAAAAGCACAAAATAAATGGGTTCGCTGGATAAAACTACTTGTGATGATCACGTGCCTGTGGGGCTATAGTCTGCTTTCCGGAGCATCCCCTTCCGTGATACGTGCAGCAGGCATGTTCAGCCTCACACTTTTTGCAAGAAATATTTTCAGGGAAACTTCATTGTATAATATATTGGCGGCTTCGGCATTCATGTTACTTTGCTTTGATCCTTTCTGGGTTTTTGATACCGGCTTCCAGCTGAGTTATGCTGCGGTGTTGAGTCTGGGCTTATTTTCAAAACCGATCCGGGATTTTTTACGGGTGCAAAACAGCATTCTGCGTGCTCTATGGAATGCAGCTTCCGTAAGTATTGCAGCACAGATTCTAACCACACCCGTTAGCATTTATTATTTTCACAGGTTCCCCTCCTACTTCCTGGTTGCCAATCTGCTGGCGGTTCCCTTATCGAGTTTGATTCTGGCAGGGGGGATTCTTTTATGCGCCTGCAACCCAATTCATCCGCTGGCGCAGCTGATCGGATGGGTTTTAGGCATTCTTATCAGAGCATTAAATAGTTTTATTGATCATCTTTCAGGAATGCCTGGCGCTGTGGTTACAAATCTGCAAATTTCCCTTCCGGGCATCATTCTGATATACGCTATCATTTTTTGCTCTTACCATTTCATAAGGTTCAGTAATAAATCATGGCTGTTTGCCGGTTTGGGAATAATGGCCGTTTTTCTATTCATTCATATGATTAATAGAGTGACTTTGTCATGAAACCTGATTGCAGTAAATTCGCGGCTCCTTCATAAACCTGTCAGGTTCAAATATTAATTATGGTAAAGAAAATACAGTCAGCGCTGATTTCCGTGTTTTATAAGGATGGGCTGGAACCCATCGTTACCCAACTTCATAAACTCGGTGTTCGTCTGATTTCCACGGGAGGTACAAAATCGTTTATTGAGGGTCTGGGCTTCCCCTGTACCGGTGCTGAAGAGCTTACCAGTTATCCTTCCATCCTCGGCGGTCGCGTTAAAACCCTTCATCCTTCGATCTTCGGCGGTATTCTCGGTAGAAGAGAAGAAACGAAGGATCTGGAAGAAATGAAAGAATATAATATTCCCGAAATTGATCTGGTGATCGTGGATCTATATCCGTTTGAAGAAACAGTTGCAAATACAAAAGACGAAAAATCAATTATTGAAAAAATAGATATAGGCGGGCCCTCTATGATCCGCGCGGCGGCCAAAAACTTTTCACATGTTGCTGTCGTCGCCGATAAAAAAGATTATGGTCTTCTTGAACAACTACTAATCAGTCAGCAGGGAACGCTGACGCGGGAACAAAGAAAAGAGCTCGCTGCAAAAGCCTTTGAAGTAGTTGCCGCATATGATCTTGCCATTCATGAATATTTTAACCCGGGAAAAACAATCTCATTTTCCAAGACTACCAAACATTTGCGGTATGGAGAAAATCCCCATCAGCAAGCGTATTTTGAAGGAGACTGGGATAAAATATTCAGGCAGCTGAACGGTAAGGAAATTTCCTATAATAACCTGGTCGATATTGATGCGGCCATCCAATTGATTGGTGAATTTGAAGAAAAAACAGTTTTTGCCATTATTAAACATACAAATGTTTGTGGCATCGCGGCCCGCAACACCACACGGAGCGCATGGGATCATGCGTTGGCCGGAGATCCTGAAAGTGCATTCGGTGGCGTGCTCGTTTGTAATAATGAAATCGATTTATCAACCGCACAGTCGATTAACGAATTGTTTTTTGAGGTATTGATCGCGCCATCTTTCTCGCAGGAGTCACTGGATTTACTTAAAACAAAAAAGAATCGCATACTTCTTCAGTTATTTAAGCAGCCGGAAGAGGGTCCGGTAAAAAAATCGATGCTAAATGGTATGCTGATTCAGAGCGCCGACAAAGGAAACTTCGAAAAATGGGAAGAAACCGGTGGAAGAGTTAGTACCGATGATGAAAAACAGGACCTGATTTTTGGAAACCTGGTTTGCAAACATCTAAAATCGAATGCCATAGCGATTATAAATAACAAACAATTGATCGGGAAGGGTTGCGGACAAACCAGTCGCATCGACTCGCTGAGGCAGGCAATTGAAAAGGCCAATCAATTTAAATTCAGCCTGAAAGGGGCAATGCTGGCTTCAGACGCTTTCTTTCCATTCGATGATTGCGTACGCATTGCAGCAGCCGAAGGAGTTTCGGGATTTATCCAGCCCGGCGGATCTATTCGCGACAAGGACAGCATTGAGTTTTGTAAAAAAGAAGGGCTTGTGATGGTGATAACCGGGATGCGTCACTTCAAACACTAGCTTCGCAGTGCACACTCACCACACTATAGTTATGTATCCCAGTAAATCTGATCTTTAAGAAACACCTCGTAAACTTCTTTCCAACCGGTAAACATAGGGTCGCTTCCGAAAAAATTATTATGCCAGATCGTTACCATCAGGCCGTTTATCTGTTTGATTTTTCTATAGTAGTCCATTAATTCTGAAAGTGCGGATCGCGGACTAAGCTGGTTTTCATAAAATGATGTTGAATCCATAAAACAAAAAGGAAAAAGCATCAATCCGGTTTTTTTTTCAGCCTGCAGATCGTACCAGTAAAAAGACGAGGCGATAGAAGCCCGAAACCCATTGGCCGAACCATATCCCATGGAAAAATCTTTATCTATGCCAGCTTTTATAAGCCTGCGGTATGTTTGAGGCACACTCATACGTATATAATGTTGCCGGCTATATTTTACCGGAGACCCGATGATATTCTGCAATATATCCACTTCGTCCATCAATATGGATTCTTCATCTCCGCTTTGCCAGGAAGGATGTATTCCTACGGTATAACCACCCGCATGATATGCAATCAGTGATTTTATTTCAGGCTTATCCGGGGAAATATTTTTGTCTACGCCTTTTTGTTTTTTTGCTACCAGGAAAAAATAATAGGCCCGGGTTCTGCAATAAAGATGCAGGGAATCAAGCCATTCGTAAGAATCGAAAGGGTCTTTTTTTTTGTTGAATAAAACATCCCAACGATCCAGTAAATACGCCCACTGTCCCTTCAATAATGATCTGTAAAATCCGCCCAGGTTGCGTTTCAGTCCTTTCAATTTATAAGAGTAGGCGATGTCGATATCATAGCTGGGGATGAATTTAAAATCCTTCATACGGAAAATCAGGCCCGGAAATTTCCCGCCCAGTGATTTTTTAAAATCATCCAGCCAGTAATTAATGACAGGAAAATTCAGAAAGTTTTCTCTGTAAGCCAGGGACGCCTGATGAGGAAAACGCCCATATTTATCTGGCTGAAATAAAAGATATTCCTCGTATCGGCTAACAAGGAAAAACGTGGCTGCAAAAATATCAAAGGGAAAATCTCCTTCTGTCTGAAAAAATGCCGGACGGCCGAAAATATCAAATCGGTCGATCCGCTGTTCTGATATGTCCGCCTCAAATAGAAGTGGATGGGGAAATAAGTAAAATTCAGCTTCTGAAATCCTTTCGGTTGAATAATTCAGTTTCGCACCTCTATACGACAGATATACAGATCGATCGTTTGTCTGAACAAATGGTTCATTGAAAATTTCGTTGCTGACCAGATCAAGCATATAATCCAGACGTGGACTATTATAAACAGTATAAAAAAGCATATTTAGGATTTATGCTTTTCTACCCACTGCTGGTTGAAGCTTTTTTCGGGAAAATAGAGGTCAGCTCTTTGCCTGTTCCATCCACGAAAGACCCGGTTGATAAACCAGTTTTTTATTTTAGAATTTCCCATGTTCATCCATTTCCTTTGCAAGCTGGCCTTTTTCCAGCCCTTCCATGCCAATTTTTCCATCCATCCGGCAGATCCCAGCTGAACGGCTTCATACCTGTTTTCCAATAATATTTCGTGCAAGTTGATTTTCACTGCACATACTTCTGTGCAATTGCCGCACAAGGAAGATGCATAACTCAAATGCTTCCAGTCGTTGAGACCTTTTAAATGCGGGGTAATAACAGCGCCGATCGGACCACTATAGGTTGTGCCGTAACTATGACCGCCGATATTTTTATAAACCGGACACGCATTTAAACAGGCCCCGCAACGAATACAATAGAGGCTTTCCCTCAATTTGGTATTGGCCAGCATATTCGTACGTCCATTGTCAAGAAGGATCACATACATTTCATCCGGTCCATCATATTCTCCGGCTTGTTTCGGTCCGGATATGATTGAATTGTAACTGGTCACGCGCTGACCCGTTCCGAAAGTGGCCAGCAGCGGCCAGAACAAAGCGAGATCTGTCATGGAGGGAATCACTTTTTCGATACCCGTTATTACTATATGGGTTTTTGGAAAGGAAGCACACAGTCTGCCGTTGCCTTCATTTTCTGTAATCGCTATACTGCCGGTATCGGCAATGATAAAATTAGCACCCGTGATACCAATCTCTGCCTGAAGATACTTTGCCCGCATTTTTTGGCGGGCGATCAGTGTGAGTTCTGCAGGCGACAGTCCCGGGGCCGTATTTAATTTTTCATGAAAAAGTTTTGCAATGTCTTCCTTGCTTTTGTGCATGGCCGGCGTAACAATATGATAGGGTGGTTCATTGTCGAGCTGCTGGATATATTCTCCCAAATCAGTTTCCAGGCTTTCAATGCTATTTTCTTCCAGGAATCTATTCAGATGAATTTCTTCCGTCACCATACTCTTGCTTTTCACGACTGCCCTGCATTGTTTCGCCGTACAAATGGCCAGAATCTCGCGAAGTGCATCCTCACTGTTCTCCGCCCAAATCACTTTTCCCCCGCGTCTGGTAAAGGCCTGTTCAAAACGTTCCAGTTGCTGGTCGAGCGATTCGAGGGCTCTCCACTTTACATTTTTTGCCCTTTCTCTGGCGAGATGGATTTTGTCGAATTGTTGTTTCCCCATGGGAACAACCGCATCATATCTGCCGATATTGAAATTGATTTTACGGCGATGGTCGAGGTCGGTTGCCTTAACACCGCTCTTGTCTAAAAAGGTTGATGCATTATCCGGGTTGGTCATAGGTTGAAGATATTAAATTATCTTGGGTGATTGTTAATGCCGCCACTTACACGACATCTGAAAATGATCCTGACATTGTATTTTTTCTCATCGTTATCACCGTCACCCATTTTCTGGTAAAATTTCTTATACGTGGCCTGGTACTCACCGATGATAACATCACCGCCATAGGCCGGATCACTTCGTAATTTCAATGACTGGCTTACCGGTTCCACGGTAAGGCTTTTCTTATAGTCATTATCATCTTCTGATAATTTAAATACCGGTTGATTGCCTGTATTAGCGTGTAGTAAACTTGTAAATTTCCCCTGGAATATCTTTATACCTACGCCCACTCCCACTTTAAAACCAAGCCCGCTGTTAAGTAATAAAGTATCATCGGAAATAAAAGCAAGACATCCGGCGGCAAAAAATCCCATTTCTGATTTGGGTGAACGAACAAGTTCGCCATTCAGATATAAATAGAAATCAGCTATATTATATTGAAGTACAGCCTTGCTTTTGGCTTTCAGCAATTTTTGCGAATTCAGGGTATATGAAAGACGGGGTTGAACTTCATATTTTTTCCAGCCCAACCAATGGCGGCGCAAAGAATCAGCAGAAATGGAATCCGCCTTTGCAGTAAGCGTAATATTGACGGCAACCAGTGAATCCCTGATCATATCCATGGAATCCTTTAATGGATAAAGATCACGTAGAATAAAATGAGGATCCAGTAATATAATCGTATCCTGCATAATGGTCGGCCTTGCTATAGAGTCCCGGATAGCTTCATTGTGGTCGTATGCCGCATATATATTCCGGCGGACAACAAAGGATCGTTCCAGGGTGATCACTGTATCATGCATTTGAGCAGCTGCCGCCAGAGCGGTCCTGATAGAATCGACCATTGCATCTGCTTTATCTTTATTCAAATATCTTTCCCGGACTACGAACACAGGATCAACCTCAATTATGGTATCCTGCATTTGGGAAGCCTGTACCATCAAAGCTCTGAGAGAATCTCTGACGGCCTGTAAAGAATCTTTGTTCGCATAAAATTCCCGGATCTTATAAGAAGGGTCCAATGCAATCGTCGTGTCCTGCATATCAGCAGCACGCATTAATGCCGTTCCGATGGCAGTCAGGGAATCCCGGAATGCCGTTCTTTTAGCGGCAATCTGTTCCGCAATAGCATCCATAGAATCCCTTTCAGCATATACATTCTCGACAACAAAACTCGTATTTAATACAATGACCGTATCATGCATTTTAGCGCTCCAGGCCAAAGAGGCTTTGATAGAATCACTGATTGCATCATAACGGTCTTTCCTTGCATATACATTTTTGATTTTGAATAACGGGTCGAGGGTGATGGTCGTGTCCTGCATTTGCGTAGCAGGCGGAAGTTGAATTTTTGCAGAGCTGTCCTGGGAGAATGCCGGCTGGCAGCACAATATTGTAACCAGAAAGAAAATAACTGCGGGTAGAATTTTCATAGACGGCCTAAGCTTTACCTTTTTTTTTATGAAGCGCAATTGCTTCAAGGGTAGAATAAAAATCGGCGCCATATTTTCTGATCAGGGCCTCTTTCAGAAATACATAAACGGGAACTTTTAGCTGCTTACCCAATTTACAGGCTGCCTGGCAAAGGTCTTCACGCGGTTCATAATTAACATATTCCTGGTTCTGCCTTTTACTGCGTGTAATTTTTATCGGAAACAAATGACAACTTATAGGCTTTTTCCATGAGATTTTTTTATCAAGATATGCCTGCTCAATCCCGCATTTTATAATGCCATGACTGTCCCTGAATCCATAGGCGCACATTTTGCCCGCGATGGTAGGTGTTACCCATCCGAATTCCTGGTCATATCTGTAAAGTCCTTCTTTTTCAAGCACTTTGATTCCTTCAGATGTAAGATAAGGTTTCACCTCTTCGATAAAATTCCTTAGATATTCAAGCTCCTCATTGGCAAGCGGTGCTCCGGAGTCTCCGTCTTCACAGCATCCGCCCTTGCACTTATTGAGGTCACAAACAAATTGTTCAGATGCCACCTCGTCGCTAACCAATATGTTATCAATTGCTATCAGATCTTCGGGTTGAAATTCAGGCTAAGTTAGTATATCAGAAAGGATTCTGTATCAGTTTTTCCACCGGAGGGTATTGATCAGGTGGTACATATCTTCCTGAAGAAATGCATTCACAATACTCAAAGAATCGGAATTCGGGGTGGTATCGAAATATAATGCTCCGCGAAGGAAATGTTTTGTTGAATCACTCACAAAAAACTGCTTTGCCGTTGCTGCGTTTCCACCTACATTAAAAAAAATGCCGTGTATGCCCAGTGGCGTACTGATCAGTGAATCTTCGATTGAGCTCGCTTTGTAAGTATGTTTATAAGTCATTTTATAAGCATCTTCCCGAAGTTTGTCATAATTGCCTTCTACTTTTTTATAACTGACATAAATTCTTGCGTGGAAGCGCGGAAAATCTATATTGATCCAATATGGATTTTCCGGCTTGTCGCCAAAGAATGCCGTGTCCCGGAGAATGTTTCCGTATACCGGATATTCAAATGAATAAGGAAATCCGGGTGTATTGAAATCCTGGTAAGTATGGGGAGGGAAGTCTATTCTGAAATATCCACGGGGTTTTGGTGTATAGTCACTGTTACAGGCAATCAAAACAGACAGTAAAAAGCAAAAAATGAAATGCTGGCGGATTTTTAAATTCAAGAAGATCTGTTTATAGTTTAATACGAACTTTTACTTTTTTTATCCTGCTGCTGTCGGCTTCCAGTATACTGAATTCAAAATCTCCGCAAACAATCACATCATTTACTTTCGGAATTTCTCCGGCAAGTTCCAGGATCAGTCCCGCAAGGGAGTCCGAATCTCCTTTTACATTATCAAACGTCTCTACCGGAAGGTTCATCGCTTTACAAACATCATTGATCATGGTTCGTCCTTCAAATACAAATGATCCGTCATCCTGCCTGGCTGCAGCCCCTTCATCTTCATCAAATTCGTCTTTGATATCCCCAATCACTTCTTCCAGTATATCCTCCAGTGTTACAATACCACTGGTGCCTCCGAATTCATCCACCACAATGGCAAAATGAATGCGTTCTGCCTGGAATTCCTGTAACAGATCTTTGATCATTTTGTGTTCGTGAACAAAATGAGGAGGCCGTAAAAGGTTATGCCAGTCAAAGTCATCGCCTTCATTCAGGTAAGGAATAAGATCCTTCGTATGAACCATACCACTGATATCGTCCAGGCTTTTTCTAAAGACCGGCAGGCGCGAATAATGTAGCTCCTCGATTTTTTGTTTCAGTTGCCCGAAATTCAAATCATCCTCAATACCGCTAACATCCAGGCGGGTTTTCATAATCTGCTTGACAGTAATATTTCCGAATTTAATAATGCCCTTCAGAATATTTTTTTCTTCCTCTGTGGTATCATTGTCAATAGCGTGATCAAGTTCCTCCAGACTGTTGGCAGCTGAACGCTGGCTGCCAAAAAGCCTTTCAAGTTTTTCAGATTGACTGGCAAGCAGAATGCCGAGCCTTCTGAAAAGAAGGTGAATGATTTCCGTAACTCCCGAAGTATAAAACGCAAACTGAAGTGTGTTCTGGCTGGCCCATACTTTTGGCATCACTTCGCCGAACAGAATCAATACAAAACTCACGATGACCACTTTCATCATAAATTCAAAAAACCAGTAATCCTGTTTAAATGAAATGACCTGGTCTATCAGAAAATTTGAAAGAATGATAATGGCGATATTAAGCAATATGTTCGCTATTAATAAAGACGCCAACAGGGCTTTTGGTTCTTCCAGCAGGTTTACAATCCGGCGCCAGGAGCTGTCCTGTTTGGTTTTTAGAATATTGATCTCCTTATCACTTAATGAGAAGAAGGCAATCCGGGATCCGGAAACAATAAAGGACATAACAAGAAAAAAAAGTATGAGAATTACCAGGATGGTTGTAGCCTGCACATTGATCAGTAAGAATACATATGGGTGCCTAAGGGCGATCGACATGTCAGCAGGGTGATCCAAAATAGTCAGTTTCGTTAAAAATCCTTTATTCCGTTCTAAAAAGTAGTAACCTTTTTATTGCGGGATTGTAAATTTAATAAAACTTGTCTATTTCGCTTTCAAAAAGGCAAATCGGGAGCTGGTTCGCTCAGTGCCGCAGGATCAGATCCGTTCAGTCCCTCAATTCCTTCCTGTGAAGTATGAGCGCTGGGACTGCTATCCATTTTCTTGTCCAGCATAATAAGATTATCACCTACAACTTCGGTTGCAAATTTCTTATTCCCGTCCTTATCTTCCCAGCTGCGGGTACGCAGCCTTCCTTCAATATAAACCAAACTGCCTTTATGGAGATACTTCTGCGCCAGTTCGGCCAGGCCCCGCCATAAAACGACTGTATGCCATTCGGTTTGTGAAATCAGCTTTCCTGTTCTGTCTTTAAAAGTCTCGGTGGTAGCGAGAGAAAACTTTGCAACTCCGATATTTCCTTCCAGATATTGAACATCCGGATCCTTTCCCAGGTTACCAATTAACATCACCCTGTTAACGCCCCTCATAATGCTGCTGATTAAATGGTTATAATTCCAGCTCCGAAGGTTTTTCATTCCTCGCTTCAAAAGCCGGAATACTCCATCAAAACCTTTACCATGATTCTGCAGCAGGTAAAATTTTGATATAGTCTGCTATGAGTTTTGGAAAAGGGTATTCCTTCAGACTTTGCAGTTGAACAGACTGATACCCCTCCAATTCGGGCAATTGCTTGCTTATATGTACGAACAGGCCCGTAATGGACTGATGAGTAAGTGTTTGATTAAAGGATGGTGAGATATATTGAATCTGAAACCCCTGGTTGCCAAAATGTTTTTTAAAGAACGCTGATTGTATGATCTTATCCTGAGGTATTATTTTCCCAGTTTCCCATAAAATAAATTCATACAGATTTTGCCAGATATCTTTTTCTGATCTCTTGCGGATCCATATTTTATCTGCTGCGGCTGTTACAATAAAATAATATAGTATTCTTTTTTTCCGGACAACCGGAGACGATTTCACAGGAAGCTGTTGTATCCAGCCCTGTTGAAAAGCCTGACAATTTTTCGACTGAACACACACATCGCACAATGGATTTTGCGGTTTACATATGGTTGCCCCAAAATCCATAATCGCCTGATTATAAATTCCCGGATTTTTTTTGTCCAGCAATGATTCTGCAATGCTGATGTAAAGTTTTTTTACTGCGGCCGATCCGGCTTCTGCGCTGATCCCAAAATACCTGGCCAGTATCCTTTCGACGTTTCCATCCACCACCGGATAAGGCAGTCCGAATGCAAAAGAAGCAATGGCAGCAGCGGTGTAGGGACCAATGCCAGGAAGCGCCCGTATTTCATCATACGATGAAGGGAAACAGCCCTGATAGTCTCTTGAGATTATTATTGCCGTTGCAATCAGGTTTCTGCATCTGTTGTAATAACCCAATCCCTCCCAATATTTGAAAATTTCTTTTTCAGGAGCTTTTGCCAGTTTATGGACGGTGGGAAAAGCGGTGATGAATTTTTTATAATAGGCAGTGCCCTGTTCTACACGTGTTTGTTGTAATATGATTTCACTCAGCCAAATCCGGTATGGATTGGTTTCACCTTTCCATGGCATGGAACGTTTGTTTAGATTCCGGTTCCAGGCGATCAGTTTTTTCGTAAAATCAATTTGCATAACAGCTCAAAATAAAACATCTAAGTAATTATTTACTGTATTGATAATCAGTAT
>Ga0206929_1014_pt1 | contig 45026 bp, 45 predicted proteins | sample Alteio_BWOrgHeat_19_FD_152929 | JGI IMG/M metagenome (GOLD analysis project Ga0206929, IMG submission 152929) | Enriched cells from forest soil in Barre Woods Harvard Forest LTER site, Petersham, Massachusetts, United States -... | ecosystem: Environmental > Terrestrial > Soil > Temperate forest >...
TCTTCGGGAATTCTTCGGGAAATCCCGAAGGTTTCAGAAAGGATTCCCGAAGAACTCCCGAAGAAATCATGAAGTAAATACAAAGAAAAACCGAATACAAATCGCAGAATTCTGAAAAAATGTCAGTCGCAAAGCAGCTCTCGGATTATAGTTCAAATCAAATTTTTCCAAATTGCGCATAGATATTATCAGCGTCTTACCTGAATTATTAGAAAGTTCTTTTGCCCATTCCATTTTAAAAAGGGCAAAAGAAAAAAAATTGCTGGAAATATTTGTTCATCCCTTGAGAAACTGGGCCGTAAATGAATACGGGCAGGTGGATGATTATCAGTATGGTGGCGGAGCGGGTATGGTGATGATGTGCGAACCGCTGGCCAACGCCATTGAATCTTTGAAAAATGAAAGGGATTATGATGAGATTATTTTTATGAGTCCGGACGGAGAATTATTAAATCAGTCAATGGCCAATGCCCTTTCGATGAAAGAAAATCTGATGATAATATCCGGACATTATAAAGGGATCGATGAACGAATCCGTGAACATTATATCACTCGTGAAATTTCCATAGGTGACTATGTATTGAGCGGAGGCGAATTACCGGCTGCTGTGTTAGCGGATGCCATCGGAAGACTGCTTCCCGGTGTTCTGAATGATGAAACTTCTGCTTTATTTGATTCCTTCCAGGATAACCTGCTCGCGCCGCCTGTTTATACAAGGCCGGCAGATTTCCGGGGCTGGAAAGTTCCTGAAATTTTACTGAGTGGTGATCCTGCTAAAATTGCAGAATGGAGATACGAAGCCTCCCTTCTTAAAACAAAAGAAAAAAGACCGGATCTGCTGAACGATTAAGATTGCAATATGGTCATCAAAGGAAAATTTACAGATGTTCTGGCCGGAAGGGTTTATCCTGCCGAAGTACACATTGCGGATAAAAAAATTCTCAGTGTTCAGGAACTGGATCCAAATCAAATTGTTCCCGACCAATATATCTGTCCGGGTTTTATCGATGCTCACGTACACATTGAAAGTTCCATGCTCGTTCCGTCTGAATTTGCGAGACTCGCGGTAGTGCACGGAACTGTGGCGACCATTAGCGATCCGCATGAAATTGCCAACGTGCTGGGCATAGCCGGCGTTGACTTCATGATCGATAACGGAAAAAAGACGCCATTCCATTTTTACTTCGGCGCGCCGAGTTGCGTGCCCGCAACTGTGTTTGAAACGGCCGGTGCATCACTCCCGTCAGATGAAGTTGATCAATTGTTATCAAGACCGGAAATCAAATACCTCAGTGAAATGATGAATTTTCCCGGCGTTCTTCACGGCGATCCGGAAGTAATGAAAAAAATAGCTTCAGCGAAGAAATATCAAAAGCCGGTGGATGGTCACGCGCCCGGCCTGCGCGGGGATGAAGCGCGCAGATATATAGAAGCCGGAATTACGACGGATCATGAGTGTTTTACTGCCGAAGAAGCGCTGGACAAGTTGGGGATGGGGATGAAAATTCTGATAAGAGAAGGAAGCGCCGCAAGAAATTTTGAGGCACTTGCAGATTTGCTAAATGAACATTGGGAAAATATGATGTTCTGCAGCGATGACAAACATCCGGATAGCCTTGTACATGGCCATATCAATCAGCTTTGCGCGAGGGCTGTGGCAAAGAATATTGATCCTTTTAAAGTGCTCAGGGCTGCCTGCATCAATCCCGTTCTACACTATAAACTGGACTCAGGCCTTTTACGTTCAGGTGATCCTGCCGACTTTATTCTGTTGAAAGACCTGAAAACGTTTGAAGTACTTCAAACATACCTTCAGGGTGAGTTGGTCGCAGAAAACGGGAAAACCAAAATAAATTCTGTGCTTCATTTGTCCAATCCGAACCAGTTTGATTGTTCATATACCAGGCCGGAGGATTTTGTTTTCAATACACGGTCTTCCGATACATCTGTCTATCCGTACCCGGTAATTGAAGCTTACGACGGACAGCTGATCACGGGGAAATATAACGCGGAGATGTACGCGAAAAATGGCGCCTGGGAAGCTGACCCTTCACGGGATATTCTGAAAATCGTTGTGCTAAACCGTTATAAAAAAGCGCCCATGGCCATGGCTTTTATAAAAAATATCGGATTGAAATCCGGGGCGTTGGCATCTTCGGTTGCTCACGACAGCCACAATATCGTTGCGGTTGGTGTGAGTGATGAAGCGCTGAGTCTTGCGGTAAATTCTGTGATATCAGAAAATGGGGGCATCAGTCTGGCAGGCGAAGGAAAGGTAATGAAACTGGGGTTGCCTGTAGCCGGTTTGATGAGTACAAAAGACGGATACCAGGTAGCAGAAAGTTATACAAAACTGGACGCCGAGGCAAAAAAAATGGGTTCCCGGTTACTCTCGCCTTTTATGACACTATCATTCATGGCGCTCCTCGTTATTCCGCACCTTAAGCTCAGCGATCTGGGTTTGTTCGACGGGGATCGGTTTCAAATATGTTGACCCCTTTATTTTTTACCGGATAATTTCCGGCTTTTACCGTCATTCATGCAGGTATGGCCTATATCCCTTTGAAATAAAAGGTACGGGAGTTTAGTTTTACCCAAAATTCAAGCAAATGGATACTGAAACCGACATAAAAGAAGATACCACCAATCGTTACCGAAGAAGGCCGGGTAGCAGGATCTGGGTTCCTTTAGGACTGGTGAGTATCGGAAGTGTACTACTGGCGCATCAATTAGGGATGCCCATGCCTGACTGGATGTTCAGCTGGCAGTTTTTATTGATCCTCATCGGAATTTTCAGCGGTCTCGCACATGCGTTTCGTGGACCCGGGTGGCTGATTATGATTCTGATCGGAACTTTTTTTCTGATGGATCAACTCATTCCGGGGCTCGACATTCACCGTTTTATATGGCCAGCCGTCATTATTCTGGTGGGCCTTATCATGTTGGTCCGCCCGAAAAAACCACACTGGATGGAACAGGAATGGCACCGGAAATGGGAACATAGAGATTGGAAATCGAAGCAAAAGGATTGGGATAAATGGCAAAGAAGAAGGATGCGACGCGGATATCCGGGACCTGACAGTTTTCCGGGAGATCCGGGAGATACACATACAGGCGAAACAACAGGTTCCAGCAGTGGCATGGGATACAGTTCCAAAGGATTTTCGTCAGAAGATTTTATCGATGCGACCACCATTCTGGGCGGTATCCATAAAAATATCCTGTCTAAAAATTTTAAAGGAGGTGACATCACCATCTTCATGGGTGGTGCGGAAATAAATCTCAGCCAGGCTGATATTCAGGGCACGGCTTCCCTCGATATCACACAGATTATGGGCGGCACAAAAATCATCGTTCCTCCTCATTGGGAAGTAAGGAGTCAACTGACTTCGGTATTCGGAAACATAGAAGACAAGAGGACGAATATCGGCAATACAGATCCGAATAAAGTGCTCATTATCGACGGATCCTCTGTTTTTGGCGGCATTGAAATCAGAAATTATTAATCAACCTATCCGATCATACATTAAATCAAAACTATGAGCTGGTATCTTACAAAAATTGTTTACAGGATCATTTGCGGCCAGGGAAATCATACAGCGCAATTTGATGAACAACTCAGGCTGATCGAAGCAGATAATTCACAGGAGGCCTTTGAAAAAGCTAAAGCCCTGGGTCAAAAAGAAGAAGATAAATTCTTCAATGAAGAACAGAAGCTGGTGCAATGGAAATTCATCAATGTTGCTGAATTGTATAAACTTAGCGGGTTACTGGATGGTGCGGAATTATATTCCCGCATTCAGGAAACAGATAACGCCGATTTATATATTGAATTAACAAACAGAAAAGCGGCGCATATTCTGCACAACAGCAAAAACCAGTTTCTGGAAATTATTTAACTGTATTCCTTGGCCAGGTCACCGATCAACGTCAGCAAATTTCGTAACAGCTTTTTTGGTTGGTGGCTGGTATGGTCTGTCCTTCACGCATTACTGATCAGGAATTACGGATATCCCCTGACTGATGCGGTCGTTGACAGCCTGGTCACAAATAGTCTCCTGCTTGGTGCCTGCTGGATTATCAGCAATATTCTTCGATACTATCTGCCATACGGCGACCGATACCTGTATGTACTGATCATCATTGTCATTTTCAGTTTAGTCGTAAATGCCCTGAGTAAATTTATTCAGAACCTGTCATTGATTGATTATGCCAGTACAGACTACCTGATATTCCTTTCCAATGCCTACTGGCTTCGGCTTGGAATTGCATTTCTATTGATCGGATGTATGGCGATTATTTGTGTGTTATGGTATACACAGGAAGAAGAACAGGAAAACCGGCAGAGGAAAAATGATGCGGAAAAATTAAGCCGGGATGCTGAACTCTATAAATTGCGTCAGCAATTGCAGCCACATTTTTTATTCAACAGTCTGAATTCCATCAGCGCCCTGATAGGTTCTGATCCGTCCCAGGCAAGGAAAATGATTCATCAATTATCCGACTTTCTTCGGACCACACTCAGAAAGGACGAAGAGCAGTGGGTAAAAATGGAGGAGGAAATGCAGTCACTGGAATTATACCTGGAAATAGAAAAAGTACGTTTTGGTCACCGCCTGTCAACATCCATAATGAAAGATGAAGGAAGTATGCAAATGCTGATTCCACCCATGCTTTTGCAGCCCGTTGTGGAAAATGCCATCAAATTCGGACTGTATGATACGACGGATGCGGTAACCATATATATTTCGGTGATTTGTGAAAATGATACTTTGAAAGTGACCGTTCAGAATCCATATGATCCGGAAACGGCAAGCCCCAGGTATGGCACCGGGTTTGGATTAAATTCAGTAAAACGCAGACTTTATCTTTTATTCGCAAGAACAGACCTCGTGGAAACCTCGGCAAAGGACCAGGTATTCACGACAACCATAAATATTCCAAATCATGAAAGTTATCATCATTGATGACGAGCCTCTCGCCAGGTCTATCATCAAAGAATACCTGCAATACCATCCGGATCTGGAGTTAATGACGGAATGCAACGACGGATTTGAAGGTGTTAAAGCGATCCAGCAAGTACAACCTGATTTAATTTTTCTGGATATTCAGATGCCAAAAATAAACGGCTTTGAAATGCTGGAACTTATTGAAGAACCACCCGCCGTCATTTTTACTACCGCTTTTGACGAATATGCAATTCACGCGTTCGAAAGTCACGCCGTGGATTATTTACTTAAACCATTCAGCCGCGAACGTTTCGAGAAAGCTGTTTCCAAATGGAGGCAGATAAATAAAACCATTTCACCGAAGGATCATCTGACCCCGCTGCTCGAAGCCGTTTCAAACAGCCCGGCTGAACATCATCGCGTCGTAGTGAAGCTGGCAGGGAAAATCCGGATCATTCCGATAGATGATATCCATTATCTGGAGGCGGCAGACGATTATGTAAAAATCCATACAAAGGATGGCTCATTTCTGAAAAATAAAACGATGGGACATTTTGAAACGGTACTGAATAAAAACCAGTTTGTCAGAACCCATCGTTCATATATGGTAAATGTTACAGAGATAACCCGTATCGACCCTTACGAAAAAGATAATCATCTGGCTATTCTTAAATCCGGCGGGCGGGTACCGGTTAGTAAAACAGGATATGTAAAGCTGAAGTCGGTGCTGGGACTTTGATCAATTATTAGTTATTAACTATTAATGATTAACGACAAATAAAGAGTTAATCATTAATAGCTAATAATTGATAATTCAATTTGACCATACCGCCCCATTAATGCTGTCTTTGGACGCGCCGGTAACAGTGTGTAATACGTTGATATCTTCACGCCAGCGTAAAGCACCCATCAGAGCAATGATCAATGCTTCTTTATAGTCCACCAGTTTATCAGACGGAATGATGCATTTAATACCTTCCGAGGAAACTTTATTATTTATACTATCTATTAAAAACCGGTTGTGCGCTCCGCCACCGGTTATGAGTAAACTCAGTTCTTCCTTTCCGGAAAATATCTGCTTTAATAAATTCAGTGATTTTGAAATTTGCGTTGCAATATGCTCTACATAAGTTGCCAGCGCATCATGTATGGAAAGCTGCGCGTGTAAAATCATTGGGTATATTTCCTTCAGGCCAAATTCATTCGAAAGTGATTTTGGATACGGCTGATTATAATAATTCAGTCCATTCAATTTACCAAGCAGATTGACATCTACATTGCCGGCAGCGGCCAGTGAGCCGTTATCATCGTAACCTTTTTCTGTTCCGGCAGCCAGTAAATTCAATACCCGGTTTGCCGGGCACACGTCAAAACCAATCCGGTTTGTTCCTTTTGCAGAAAGGTTTGCGATTCCCCCGATATTCAGAAAAAGATCATAGTCCGGAAATAACAACTTTTCTCCTATCGGCACAATGGGGGCCCCCTGACCGCCCAGCGCCAAATCAATGCTTCTAAAGTCGGTGATTGTGCGTATCCCGGTAACTGCTGCAATGGCTGCTCCGTCCCCGAGTTGAGCCGTCATCCGCCTGGCCGGATCATGAAAAGCAGTATGACCATGGGATGCAATGAGCTGAACCCGGTAAGTCAGGTTCTTCTCTTCTATAAAATCATTTACAGCACTTCCAAGCCAGTGGCCATATAACGTATGCAGAAGGAGGTACTCTTTTGCTGAAAGCTCGTTGATGCCGGTCAATTTTTCCTTCCAATGCAAGGGATAGGGTTTGCAGTATGCTTCCTGTATTTCAAATATCCACTGACCCGCATTCTCTTCAAAATGAACAAATGCCATATCGAGCCCATCGAGAGAACTTCCACTCATTAGTCCGATCACATTATACTGCACAGGAAATGATTTTCTGATTCAATCTTTTAATTTTAGTTTTAGTGCCGACTGAATTTCGAATATCGGATTTTTAATTTTTATCTATGCTGATAAATCTAAGCCAGGATTATTCGATTCTTTGCGACTGGGTAGCCGAGTTACGGGATATATCCGTGCAAACGGACCGGATGCGTTTTCGCCGTAACCTGGAAAGAATCGGTGAAATTGCAGGCTATGAAATCAGTCGCTCCCTGGCTTTTGAAGAAGTAGAAATTCAGACACCGCTGGGTATTTCTAACTCGAAAGTGCTTAAAAACCAGCCTGTACTCGCTACTATTCTCAGGGCCGGTTTACCCCTGCACCAGGGTCTGCTGAACGTATTTGACAAAGCAGATAATGCTTTTATCTCTGCTTACCGGAAACATGACCGGGACGGATCTTTCGAAATCAGTATGACTTATGTTACACATCCGGAGCTCGAAAACCGTGTTTTGATCATTTCAGATCCCATGCTGGCGACCGGTTCCTCCATGGTAAAAACCATCCAGCAACTGAGAGGAGAAGGCAACCCCGCTGAGATTCATATCGTTACTGCAATTGCCTGTACCGTCGGCATTGAATATTTGCGCAGGGCTTTACCATCATGTAAGATCTGGTGCGGAGCCATTGATGATGAACTGACGGCTAAGGGTTATATTGTACCAGGATTGGGGGATGCCGGAGACCTTTCGTTCGGCAATAAAATACAGCTGTAAAACATTCGTGACAGGGTGGAATGTATCAGGTTTTTTGTTTATTTTGACCCAGATTCCAATTTGATATTCCTATGAATTAAATTACCCAAGCGGGTCTGCCAGCAGCTTTTCACTGCTGTTTGCTGTCAATTCATACAAAATCTCCAAACCGGCCGTAACCAAAGGACTGTGCTTATGAGAAGAATTATTTACGTGCTGCTTTGTATTACCAGCTTATCTCCCGGGATATCCAGGGCCCAGGATCCTCAATTCTCACAATTCTTCGCTTCTCCCCTTACATTAAATCCGGCGCTTACCGGAAAATTCAATGGTACCATCCGGGTAGCCGGGAATTATCGTAACCAATGGCCTCAAATCAATAACGCCTTTGTAACATCTACGATTTCGGTTGATGGAAATATTCTTGCAAATAAGATCAGTGCGGGAGATGCCTGGGGAGTTGGTTTGATGGCAATGAGTGACCGGACAGCCAATGGCATCCTGACAAGCAACTATATTGCTATTTCAACAGCGTATAATAAAGCTTTGGATGAAAACGGCTGGAATCAGATCGGCATCGGGTTTCAGGGATCATATGCAAATAAAAGGCTTGACGGAACTCAATTAAATTTTGAAGATCAACTGGATCAGCAGGGTGGCTGGTCGTTGCCGAGTTCTGAACTTGTTAGCGGCCACCAGGTGAATTTGAGTTATTTTGATTTAAACGTCGGCGTTTTATACAATGGATCTACCGACGGCAATAACAACTATTACCTGGGTGCATCAGTTTATCATATTCTCCAGCCGACTGAATCTTTCACCGGAAATAATCTGTATACTTTATCACCGCGTTTCACAGTACATGGCGGTTATTCATTCCCGTTATCCCAGGCAAATAATAACAATTTTATTCATTTTAGTGGTTTGTACAGCCGGCAGGCGAATGCAGTGGATGCCATGCTGGGGGGTGCCTGGTCGTATAATTTAACAAGTGAAGAAGAAAACCGGAATCCGACAAATTTATACCTGGGTGTATGGGCGCGTTTTAGTAACCTGACAGATGCCATTATACCTTATGTCGGGCTGGATGTCGGATCATTTACCATTGGTATGTCATACGATGTGAATGTTTCATCATTAAAACCAGCCTCCCAGGGTCAGGGTGGATTTGAAATTTCCCTTATTTACATCAAGAAGCCATCAGACGGAAGAAAGCCAATTCCCTGTCCAAAATTCTAAGATTTTTTTGCGCTTACATACGGATTGCCTTTTACGATGAACCGGTATGGTAATTGCGCATCCGTGCCGGCATAGTCCACACCAATTCTATGAGTAATGACAATCTGATTTTTTTTATACCGTAATCCGTCGTCCTCAATGAATATCTCTTCTGAAAACAAACTGCCGCCTGTATGCATTTTAGAAATGCCCAGCGCACGTGCAAGATTACCGGGTCCTTTTGTAAGAGTATAATCGGCAAGCGGTTTCCCTACACGCTTCAGCATGTAATTAATTCCCTCTATGGGTTCGAGCGCGCGGATAAGAATGGCATGGGGGATATCTTTTTTGTTTGTTACCACATTAAAAAGATGATGCATCCCGTAACAGATATAAATATATGCCGTTCCCGGATTGCCATATATGTGTTCGGACCGGTTAGTTCTGCGGCCTCCAAATGCATGAGAGGCACGGTCTACAATACCATTATATGCCTCCGTTTCCACAATTCGTCCGGAAGTACGCATGCCATCAAATTGTGTAACCAGTATTTTTCCCAATAGTTCTCTGGCAATCAGTACAACATTTTTACGATCATAAAAAGAATGATCCAGCTTTTTCAGGCTACCCGGCATATACAAATACTTAAAATGTAAATTAGTGCTATATTGAATGCCGATAAAAAATTGCTTTGCTAAAGGAAATTGTAATCGCTATACAGGCCTATTTAAAGGCTAATGATTTCATTAGCAAGCACCGGTTATGGAAATGGATCCTGATTCCGGGTTTGGCATACATGATTCTGTTTACCGTCGGACTATATTTTTTCTGGATATCGGCTGATACTGCAGTTTCCGAATTATTCTCCGGGCTTGACAAATGGATACACCAGCAACATAGTCCGGCTTATAGTTTTGCCGCTATCATGGTCGGAATCATGGCCAGGCTGATCATGATGTTTTTCTATTTCTCACTATTTAAATATCTGTTCCTTATTCTGGGCAGCCCGGTTTTCGCATATCTAAGTGAAAAAACTGAATGCATTATAGAAGGAAAAGAATTTGTTTTTAACAGGCAGGTTTTCCTTCATGACATCAAAAGAGGAATAAAACTGGCGTTACGTAATTTTTTCTGGCAAACGATCATTACTATTTTCATTCTCCTTTTGTCTTTTATTCCATTGCTTGGATCGATCGCGCCTGTGATCGCGGCGCTGGTTGAATGTTATTATTATGGTTTTTCCATGCTGGACTATAGTTGCGAACGTCATCGTTTATCCCCGGCCGAGAGTATTCATTTTATCGGTCAGCGTCGTGGGCTTGCGATCGGCAATGGCCTTGTTTTTTACCTAATGCATTTCATACCTTTCGTTGGATGGGTATTGGCACCTTCGTATGCGCTGATTGCCGCCACCATCAGTCTTTATCATCAGAATATCGAAGTATGAAAAACGCATCAACCGTTTATTTAATTCCGACATTTCTTGATGAAAGCGGCTTACATGTTTTACCGGATTACATATTGGATGCAGTAAAAATCGCCGAAGTTTTTTTTGTGGAGAATGAGCGTAGTGCACGTCGTTACCTGAAAAAGTTATGGAAAGAAATGGACATCGATAGTTATCGCTGGTTTACAATTCACAAAACAGAGGAAACTGTGAAACATGAATTCCTCCAGCAGATTAAACTTGGAAAACAAATCGCGATAATCAGCGAAGCGGGTTGTCCGGGTATTGCAGACCCCGGGCAAACCCTGGTGGCTCTTGCACAGGAAGCAGGCATCCCGGTTAAGCCGCTGGTCGGTCCGAATTCCATATTGCTGGCTTTAATGGCCAGTGGTATGAATGGCCAGCATTTTCAGTTTCACGGATACCTGCCCATTGAAACAGCGGAACGCATTAAACGTTTAAAGGAACTGGAAATCATATCAAGAAAAGAAGGTTCTGCCCATATTTTTATCGAAACACCTTACCGGAATAATGTTCTTGTGGATAGTATCTTAAAGACCTGCGTACAAACAACACGGTTATGCATTGCCGTTAACCTGACAGGGAAGTCAGAATCCATTCAAACTAAAACAATCGAAGCCTGGAAGAATAAAGTTCCCGATATTAATAAGCAGCCGGCCATTTTTATCCTTCAAGCTGAACGCTGAACGCGTAACGCGTTCATCGCAACGCGTTACGCGCGCGCAACGTGAAACGCACAATGCACAACCTGCAACGCTGAAAGCACAACGCTGAACGTAAAACTATTTCTACGTCGATTGTTTACTAATAAATTATCGTTAAGCTCAGGCGTTGGGCATTGAGCGTTAAGCGTTGAGCTCCTAGGGATTATATGGCATTTGAAATGTCCGCGGATCATGCATCGACAAAATGCTGTCTACAATATAAACGGTTGTACCCCGCCAGGGCAATGCACCCATATATTCCTTATAGTGTAGTTCAAACTCCTTTCCGCTGTTTGACATCATTTTACTTGCTATTGATTCATCAGCAACGGAAAAACGAAATTCATTCGACTGAACCGAGCCAGGCTCGCCCCCTTTTAGACCGGTTTGAATTAATTTTCCTTCATAGGTTTTGAATACAAATCCTTTCTTCATGAAATTATTCAGCTGTCCCGCTTTCACTCCTTCCCCAAATACCCAGTAAAAATGCCAGGCAAACCATACACCACCGATTATTATAATGCTCAGCAAGAAAATAGTAAGAAATTTTTTCATATTTGCGTTTTTACAAGCCGTACTTATCAGTCAAATAAATCAGAGCCGCCATGTTGATCGCTCCCAGCTCCAATTCTCTTTTGTTTACTTTTTCAAACACGTCTCCGGCTGAATGATGTATATCGAAATACCGCTGCGAATCCGGAATCAGTTCGGATGCCATGGCCCCGGTAGCTTCATTGAGTGGTTCAACATCTGCTCCTGCGCCACCGGAATTAAATTCAGTAACTCCATAGGGTGCAAATAATGGCAGCCAGCGTTTTACGCCGGCCATCTGCGATTCAGTTCCTTTGAAACTAAATCCCCGGGGTGTAAATCCACCTCCATCGCTTTCCAGTGCAAATATATGTTTCTCATTTTTCGTTTTAGCTTCCGAACTATACGCTTTTGCTCCCCTTCCGCCATTTTCCTCATCTGTAAATAATACAACGCGAATGGTATGCTTCGGCTGATAGCCAATAGCTTTCAGAGCGCGTAATACTTCAATCGACTGAACACAACCGGCTCCATCATCATGAGCACCTTCCGCGGGATCCCAGGAATCAAGATGTCCGCCCACCGTAATATACTGGTCTGGAAATTCGGAGCCCTTCCACTCCCCGATTACGTTATATCCGACTGTATCAGGCAGAGCATGCGCATTGGTAGAAATAAACAGGCTCAGTTCTGCCTGGCCTTCTTTGAGATCAGATTTAGATGCGACAGCAGCCACCATTTTATCAGCATCCTGAAGACCAACTGCGAGTGTGGGTATTTTTGGGAATGAATCGTTATAAATCATGGCCCCGGTATGCGGAAAATTATCTGTGGATTCGCTCATGGACCGCACGACCGTGCCAACTGCTCCATATTTTGCAGCCCGGCTTGCTCCGAAAACCCTATAGGGCACGGCTTCTGAATATGCCAGGAAGGTCCATACAAAGTTGACATTGAAAGGATGGTTATAAAAGACAATTTTACCTTTGATTTCATCTTTTCTTCTTTCCAGTTCATCAAAATCTTTAATAAGAATCACAGGCGCTGTGATGCCTCCCGCCGGAGTCGATACAGAATTTCCCAAAGCGATTACTTCCATACTTTGCCTGTTTTTGCCCGTTATCAGGGCTGCCTGGTCCTTTCCTCCTCTCACCCAATGTGGAATCATCGCTTTTTGTAAGTACACGCGGTCAGCACCGGCCTTTTTAACAACTTCCTGTGCCCATTTTTCGGAAGTATAAGTGGATGGAGATCCGGATAAACGTTGTCCGATGGTTTTTGTCAGTGTATACAGATTACTGTAAGCCGTGCTGTTGTGGAAAATTTCATCAGCAATTTTTCTTATAAAAACGGAATCGGATTGTGCCGCCAAAGATCCTGCAAATAAAAAAACAAAACAACCAAACAAAAACGACCGCATAACTGTTTATTTCCGCTAAGATAGGTAATGGATGGATCTTGTGTGATGCTGGGAAATCTGTTTAACTTCGATCAATAAATTCAGTACATGCGGATTGGAATTGTTTGTTATCCGACATTCGGTGGTAGCGGTGTCCTTGCCACAGAATTAGGAAAAGCGCTCGCAGATAAGGGCCACCAGGTACATTTCATTACATATCAGCAACCCGTAAGGCTCACTGAATACAATGCAAATATTTTCTATCACGAAGTGCGCGTGACGTCCTATCCTCTTTTCGATTATCAACCCTACGAAACGGCCCTGTCCAGTACAATGGTTGATGTGATCATAAACCATCAATTGGACCTGTTGCATGTTCACTATGCCATTCCCCATGCTTCCGCAGCATATATGGCAAAAAAGATCGTAGCAACGCAGGGTATTGTTATTCCGGTAATCACCACTTTACATGGAACGGACATCACGCTCGTCGGCAGGGATAAAACACTGGCGCCGGTAGTTGCATTTTCAATCAATGAAAGTGACGCCATAACAGCCGTATCTCAAAACCTGCGGGATGAAACATACAGCATTTTTGATATCAGGAAAGAAATAGAGGTCATCCACAACTTTGTGGACCTGTCGCGATTTAAAAGAAAACCCATTGACCCGTTTCGTAAGGTAATTGCACCCAATAATGAACGAATCGTAGTGCACGCTTCTAATTTCCGAAAGATTAAAAGAGTATTTGATGTCGTGAAAATATTCGCGGAAATCAACAGACAAATTCCATCAAAATTGCTATTTGTGGGGGATGGACCAGATCGTTTTGACGCTGAAAATCTAAGCCGTGAGCTGGGCATCATTGACGATATCCGTTTTATCGGCAAACAGGAACAAATCGAAGAGATACTTGCCGTATCGGACCTTTTCATTCTTCCCTCAGAATATGAAAGTTTCGGATTGGCAGCTCTGGAAGCCATGGCTGCCGGTGTACCGCTGATTTCATCCGATGCGGGCGGCTTACCTGAAATAAATATAAATGGAAAAACGGGATTTATGAGCCCGGTAGGGGATGTAGCATCTATGAGCCGTCAGGCAATTGCCATACTCGAAAATGACGATGTTTTAAAGGCTTTTAAGGCGAATGCGTATGAGCAGGCTAAAAAATTCGATATAAATAACATCGTGCCGATCTATGAGAGACTATATGATCGTTTTCTCCCGAAACCACAGCCGACAAAAAAACACGCGCAGGAAAAAATCTGATAAAAGAAATCACTGATTATCTTCTCAACCATCTTTCAGGATCGAAAAGACGATCCTTATCGTCGGAAAGCACGAACTCGAGCTGACCAATATCTCCAAGTTTTCCAAGAACCTGCCCCATTTTTACGGCCTGACCTTTAGAAACAGAAACTGAGGAGAGATTACTATAGGTAGTAAAATATTTACCGTGTCGTATCATGACAGCGCTGACATCACCCACATTAAACACACTTTGAACGTCTCCGTCAAATACGGCTGTAACAGATGTACCTGCGGTACTTTCGATCGTGATGCCCTGATTATTGTGTACAATACCCTTGATATATTCATGCGGACCAAACCTCATGGCGATGGTGCCGGAAGCAATGGGCCAGGGCAGATGACCTTTGTCTTTTTCAAAATTCCCGGATAAAGTAATATCGGCTGTCGTGTTGAACAAAGTAGTGGCTGCAGGTTTTACAGCTGGTTTCACGGTTGAAGGCATCGTTCCGGCATTTCCAGGGTTTGTATTGTTTTTAGCGGCGTCGGATTTTGCAGGCGCCGTAGCCGTCACGTTGGCGGCCGCATCAGCAGCAGCTCTTTTCTTTGCTTCCCTGACGGCGTCTTCACGTGCACGTCGTATGGCAGCGGCAATCGCATTGCCCAGTTTCTGATCCTGGCGCTGTTTCGCATTCATCTCTTTTTTCAATTCCTTTTCCTGACCCTGTAACTGTTCAACCACCTGATCTTTTTCTTTCTTTTCCACTTCCAGAACCTGGCGTTCCTTATTTTGTTTTACAAGCGCCTCATCTTTTTCAATTCTTTTTATCTTTAAACCGTCAATTTTATTTTGCAGAAGAATCTGTGTTCGCTGAATATTTTCCGCCCGTTGTTCACGATAGGCTCTGTAAGACTTCAGATATTCGACTCTTTTCACCGCATCGTTGAAATTGCTGGAAGCAAATAAAAAATTCAGATAATCATAATTCGTCCGGTTCTCATAAGCATACACTACACTTTCCGCATATTGTTTACGCAGCGTGTCCAGTTCTTTCTTGAGTTTGATGATTTCCTGCCAGGATGTGTTCATATCAGCCTGGATAAAATTCAATTGCTGATTGATATTCGATATAGCGGCCTGCCGGAGACGCAGCCTCTTTTGTAAAAGAGCCAGCTGACCCAGGGTTTGTTTCCTGTTTTTGTGGGTTTCATCGAGAGAACGTTTTACATCCTCTATTTCTTTCTGTATGGAAGCGCGTTCTTTTTCGAGTTCGCTTCTGCTCTGGGTTGGTGATTGAGCCTGTACACCGGATACCAAATAAAAAATAGAAATGAACAGGATGATCGGTTTGCGCATATGCGAATTACGTTCGGGATGAAGTTACTGTATAACGTTTAGTTGCGTTTATAATTTTTCGGGATCGAGAATGGAAAGTCTAAATTCTCGTTAAAACGAATGTTCTTAAAACTCAGTTCAACGTCCAGTCTGGCTTTTTCAGATATTACAATTTTCCGGTAGGTTGAGAAAAAAGCTGTGTCTGCTTTTTCATAATCACCATAAGTGATATCACAGGATCTTGTTTGAAGCGGATTCACATCGTCCAGTTTACTGCGTTTCAAACTCAGATCGTTATTGAGTGTCAGGTAATTCCTGAAAATCGGACCGATGCTAAGGATGGATATTCCCTGCATATCCTTTCTGTAATAGAGGATATTACTGTCCAGGTAAATAGGATTACCCAGCACTATAGATTGCAGCGTTTGAAAGTCAAATGGCAGGTGGCTGATATTCTGCAGATAACCCACGGACCGCAGTTGGTATACTTTATCGAGTTTGTTCAGGACTTTTACGCTATCCGGTGTTATTACAGCGCGGAAGGCTTCAAAACCCAGTAACGCATTGATGGAAATCCAGATTATTTTATCTTTCTGGAGCCTGATGAAGGCATTGAATTCATAGTCTTTCCCGTCACTGCTTTCATAATGCACTTTCAGTTTTGCTGAAAAGGTTCTACAGTCGATGGTTCCTGATTGAATATGGCTATATAACTGATGGATATATTTTAGCGAATCCGCATGTAAATCTTCAACGGCCTTAATAGTATCTGTTTTTATTTCTACTGTGTCTTTTTTGCTTATGGCGGTTGTAATCTTTTTTGCTGACCGGCATGAAAAATTCCCCATTCCGATAAATACAAACAGGAATAAGCCAAAACTCCATGTAAGAATAAACTTGCCTGCATGTATCATTTTCAAAATTCAATCATTTTATATAGGTAGTTGACGAATAGCAGCAGGCATGAAAGCTTCAGGTTTGCAAACTCAGTTTATATCTTTCCCGTATGCCCAAAACCCCCGTCATTTCTAACAGTTTCCAATAATTCCGACACAGGATGCCATTCCACACGTTCAACCCTTCCAACAACCATTTGTGCGATGCGGTCTCCGGGATGAATTTGTTGCTCGGTATTGGAAAGATTGATTAATATGACTTTCAACTCTCCTCTGTAGTCTGCATCAACCGTGCCGGGGGAATTCAAACAGGTAATACCATGTTTCAATGCGAGTCCGCTACGGGGTCTCACCTGAGCTTCATATCCCGGCGGTAGTTCAATAAATATTCCGGTGGGAATTAACTGACGTTCTAATGGCTGCAGAATGATTGCAGATGAAATGTTTGCTCTCAGATCCATTCCCGCTGCGTCAGGAGTAGCATAAGCGGGCAGTGGATGAACAGATTGATTTATGATCTTAACGGAAATGGACATGGGCGCAAAGATAATTAATCCGGTCTCCTTAACAATACGACCGCCTGCGCCATGATTCCTTCTTCCCTTCCAACAAAACCCAGCTTTTCGGTTGTGGTCGCTTTAACTGAAATATCATCCACAGTGATGTTCAATATATCTGCAATAACCTTCCTCATTTCTGAAACAAAGCCCATTATTTTCGGTTTCTCCAGGCAGACGACCGTGTCCAGATTTACAACCTGATAATTTTTCCGGCGTATCATCTCAAAAGTTTCGTGAAGCAGAATCTTACTGTCGATATCCTTGAGGCGCGCATCTGTATCCGGAAAATGTATACCGATATCCCCAAGATTCAGAGCGCCCAGCATCGCGTCACAGATGGCGTGTAATAACACGTCAGCGTCGCTGTGGCCGGCTGCACCCTTGTAATGCGGAATCTCAATGCCGCCCAACCATAATTTTCTGCCCCCGACCAGTTGATGAAAATCCGTTCCCAAACCAATCCGGTAAGACATGATGATTAAAATTTAAAAAGCTGTTTCAAAGGTCGTCAAATGTAAACAACCCTTCATGAAACAGCTTCCCGGAAATTTTTTTCTATTCTGAACCTGCAGCAGCGGCCTTATTGGGGTCAGAACTATCCAGATCGAATGTCAATCCAAAGCGGATGGTGTTGGACAACGGATTTCTTGTAATACCAGATCCTGATGGAATGAGATATGAGAAATTCAATCCGAGCATATTATATTTCAGACCCACACCCATCGTGAAATATTGCCTTCCGCCCTGATCCTTGCTTTCATAGAAATAACCCAGGCGAAACATAAACTGGTCGTTATACGAGTATTCTGCTCCGATGGATGCATTGATTGTATTGAACTGTCCGTTAAAAGACTTGAACCAACTGCTCACCACGCTTTGACTATAATATTCGTTTAATGCTTCCTGTGATACTGTATCTACTCCGTTCACAGGTGTCGGCGGCGCCGGCACCAGCAATTTATTCAGATCCAGGCCAAAGCTGATTTTATTTTGTTCGTCAAAAACCTTTGTATAGTTTCCACCGAGGCCCATATTGGCCGGTATATATTCTTTTTGAGTGGCATCATTTGTATACCCGATTTTGGTACCAAGATTTGACAGTACAAATCCAAACGTAAAGCCTTCCTGATTAGCAGCCACGTTTTTATAGGTGAACGAAAGATCAGCTGCTACAGCGGTGCCTGCTTTATATGCAGAAATGCTCCCGGAAGCTGCCGCAGCACCCAATGTAAGGTTCGAATTGATATATCGAAGTGTTAAACCTATACCGAGTTTACTGGAAAGTTTACGGGAATATCCGAGGTCAAAGGCAAATTCGCGGGGCCTTCCTTCACCCCAGTTATTACCGTTATAATCGGAAAACTGTATACTTCCCAGGCTGAAATATCGCAATGATGCAGACAGAGCCTGGTTTTCATCCAGCTGGTGATAACCCGATGCTGCCAGCAAATAGACATCGTTCAAACCCAGATCTTTCAACCAGGGCGTGTAGGTAAGGCCAATTCCCGTCTTGTAGTCGGAAAAAGGTATTTTAGAAAGGTTATAAAATGAAGAATTCGCATCCGGTGAAGTGGCAATGCCTTCTTCACCCAAACCCCCCGCACGGGCATCGGGCGATATTCTCAGAAACGGCACGGCCGTTGTAGTAACATTTATGGGAGCAGTTGACTGGGCACTTAAAGAATAGGAAAAAAGCAGGCAGCATACCAAAACAGTTAGTCGAAAAAACACTCTTTTCATGTAATAATTTATTTATCTGATAAAAGGAACTGGCCGCAAAATGAGACATTACCGCGAAAAATCACGATGTCCGGCTCATTCAAACATTTAGAGAGTAGAAATTTTCGATAGCTAATTAGTTGGTTTTTAGTAAGTTCCAACAATGCAAGTCGTTGATTTCTGCGAAAAAGGCAGAAATTAAACGACATAACTTGTTCTTTCTTTTATCCAACGGAAACATAACCAGAATATTGCGCTGGTTTCAGGTTTCTGTTAATTGGCAAAACTAAGCAAAAAAACGGCCAACAAATCCTTATGGTTTAACATTCCTAAAACGGGATTTTTTCCGATAAACAAACTAATTTCGTCAACCTTGCGTACTATTCAATCAGGGGGTCTGATTTACAATATTTGTTTCAACCCCACGTTTCTATACTTAACAAATCACGGTTAAACGCGTTTTCTATGAATCTCAAAAATCTGATTACCCTTGTTTCCTTTGCCGCCGCTATGGGTTCTTGCAAAACAAAGACCCAATCCAGCGCTGTAACTGGCTGGAATTACAACGACAAGAACATGGGAGGCTACCAGGTATCCAAAGAAAAAGAACAACGTACCGGTCCAGGATTGGTGTTTGTTCAGGGTGGTACATTCACCATGGGTGCTACCGAAGAGGATGTAATGAGCGACTGGAATAATATTCCGCGTCGTGTTACCGTGAATTCCTTTTATATCGATAAAACAGAAGTTGCCAACGTGCACTATCGCGAATACCTCTACTGGATAAACAATGTTTTCGAAGGAGATGAATATCAGGCAGTACGAAATGCCGCTCTTCCGGATACGCTGGTTTGGAGAAGTGAACTGGCTTATAATGAACCATTGGTGGAATATTATTTCCGCCATCCTTCCTATAATTATTATCCTGTAGTAGGCGTCAGCTGGAGACAGGCACATGATTTTTGTATCTGGAGAACCGACCGTGTGAATGAAAAGGCATTGGTTGACCGTGGATTTATCAACAAGAATTCCCTGAAAAATATCCAGGGACTCGGACAGGAAAACTTTAACACCAAATCATATCTGGTAGGCGAATATCAGGCAACACCTGGTCCTGCCGCCAAATCAAAAAAGAACGAACTTAAAAATCCAAACGGAACGCCGCGTACGCAGGTAACATTTGAAGATGGTATCCTGCTCCCTGCATATCGTCTGCCCACAGAAGCGGAATGGGAATATGCAGCTCTTGGCTATATCAATCAGAACCCTAATCCCAGTACAACTGATAAAAAAAGAGGAGAAGAGCTGATTGCTAACAAACAGGTTTATTCTTGGAGCCAGAATGTAAACGGACTTCGTGATTCACGCCGTGGCACATGGCAGGGAACTTTCCTTGCGAATTTTAAAAGAGGAAATGGAGATAATATGGGAGTAGCCGGTGGATTGAATGATAACGCCGTATATACAGCAGATGTGACTTCTTTTTATCCAAATGGTTTCGGATTATATAATATGTCCGGTAATGTGAGTGAGTGGGTTGAAGACGTTTACCGTCCCCTTTCTTCTCAGGACGTTAACGGTGTTGCTCCTTTCCGCGGTAACAAATTTGAAACCATGGATCTGGGTAAAGAAGGCAAACCCGAAAGAGACAGTCTCGGAAGGATAAAATACCGCGCCGTAACAGATAAAGAAAGTGAAAATAGAAGAAACTATCAGAAAGGTGATGTCATTAACTATCTTGATGGTGACTCCCTGATCGCAGGTATCAGTTATGGATACGGCAAGACTACGCTGATCAGCGATAAATCAAGGGTCATCAAAGGCGGAAGCTGGGATGACCGTGCATACTGGCTCGGACCCGGAACCAGGCGTTTCATGGAAGAAGATCAGGCCAGTTCTACAGTCGGTTTCCGTTGTGCCATGGATCGTGTGGGAAGCGCAGCGGGTAACGGAAGACAAACCGGTATCAGCTATAAAACAAGAAAACAAAACGCCCGTAAACAGTAATACCTTTTTAAACTATTTAAGCCATCCCGATTCCACGGGGTGGCTTTTTTGTTTATTAGATTTGCTCTTTAAGCGGAACGTGGAACGCGGAACGCTTAACGCTTAACGCGGAACGCTTAACGCGGAACATTTCAAATAAATAAAATCAATACTGTGAATGATTCCCATTCTCCGTTTTCAATAGACAAATTATATCAGATTTTTTCCGATCATTCCAATATTTGCACCGATACCCGAAAAGTAAGGAAGGGCGATATTTTCTTTGCCTTAAAAGGTGATCATTTTAATGGCAACAACTTCGCCTTGCAGGCGCTTGATAACGGGGCCGCCTATGCGATTATTGATGAAGAAATAGCTGTTCCGGACAATCACGCAGATCGCGTGATCCGTACAAATGATGCATTAACCACACTCCAGTCACTTGCCGCGCATCATCGGAACCAGTTCAACATTCCCTTCATCGCGATCACGGGAAGCAATGGAAAAACAACCACGAAAGAATTGATACATGCCGTGTTATCTGAGAAATATAAAACATATACAACAGAAGGCAATCTGAACAATCATATTGGAATTCCCCTTACGATTCTGAAAATAAAAAAAGATGCCCAAATCGCTATCGTTGAAATGGGCGCCAATCATCTCGGGGAAATTGCCGGATATTGCGTCTACACAAGACCTACCCATGGATTGATCACCAATGTAGGAAAGGCGCATCTGGAGGGATTTGGAGGCCCTGAGGGAGTCAGGAAGGGTAAGGGTGAACTATTTGATTACCTGCGTGCTTATGGCGGCAGCGCATTTGTGATGTGGGACTATGAATACCTTCAACAAATGAGTAAGGGGATTGGTGAAGTTTATTCTTACGGAACAAATCATGCTGACATTACCGGCATTGCTGAACATGCTTCGCCATTTCTGAAAGTGAGAATAACCAAGGGAAGTTTAGCCGGTACCATTCAAACGAGACTGACCGGCGATTATAATTTGCCCAATGTACTCGCTGCGGTCTGTTTGGGCAGTTTTTTCAAAGTGGATCCAGCCAGCATCAGAAAAGGAATTGAAGAATATGAACCTTCCAATAGCCGGTCACAACTAATTCAAAAGGGGAACAATTTGATCGTACTGGACGCCTATAATGCCAATCCTTCCAGCATGAAGCTGGCCATCGAAAACTTTGTTCATTTTCAGGCAGGAGATAAAATCCTGTTGCTGGGAGGTATGATGGAACTCGGCCCCGATAGCCTGGCGGAGCATCAGCAGATCATCCAACAGATCGGAAAAAATAAATGGAAAAACGTTGTACTGGTGGGCGGTGATTTTCTGAAAATACCCAATCCCTATTTAAGTTTTTCAAATGCGGAAGAGGCAAGTAACTGGGTCGCTTCCCAAATATTCGACAATACTGCTTTTCTGGTAAAGGGTTCAAGAAGTATGCAAATGGAAAAAACGATTCAAAGCTTATTGCAAAATCAATAATCGTTCTCATACTTCCAGACTTCCAGTTTTCCAGTCTTCCAGACTATCAATGTCCCGCCTTCCATTTTGTTACTGTATGCTTCACGGGTTGGATTGTCTGGATATAAGTATAAATGTTTGCAAGATCCGAGTCTGTCATATGAGCGTATAATGTCCAGGGCATTAGTGTTTGCAATTCACCGGGATTTACGACACGGTGCGCCGTGGCGCTGTCACGATACATCGCGAAATGCTGTATAAAAAATTCCTTGGTCCAGGACCCAATGCCGGTTTCTTTATCGGGTGTGATATTGGCGGATGTTACCATTCCTCCGGGCGTTGGAAAAACGCGACCACCAGCCAGCGCGAGGGTCTCATCAAATTTGCCCTTTTCAAAAGGAGTATGGCAATCATGACAGGCCGCGATGGTGAAAAGGTATTTTCCCTTCGCCAGGCTGTCGCCCGACGGAGGTAACGGCATTGGTTCAGCTTTTTTCGGTACCGTATTCAGAATGATGCTCATTGGAAAATCTGCTGCAGATTCCGGAACCACATTGGCAATTGGCTGAAGCGAACGTACATAAGCAATTACAGACTTTACATCTTCCGGATTTGCGTATCCATAGGCATGATAAGGCATTACCGGAAAAATCGGCTTGCCATTCTTACGGACACCCGTGGTAATGGCTCTGAATATCTCTCCGTCAGTCCAACCACTGATGCCTGAAGGTGTAATATTTGCGGAATAAAAAATACCCGGAAAACCCATCGATTGATCAAACCGTTCCCCTCCCTGGCCCCTTGTAGAAGGCACCATGGGCATAGAATATTCTGTTGTGTCCCGCGTACTGTGACAGTCCATGCATGACATTACGCTGTTTGCCAGATAACGGCCTCGTTCAACATTTGCCGGAGATTTGTCCACTGTTAATTCGGGAGCCGCCCCTACATTGGGCAATGCTATTTTAATATATGCTATGATAACAATGATGATGAGGAGAACAGAGCACAGGATAATACCTAAAATTTTAAGTAGTTTTTTCATGTTAGAAGGGTTATGCTGAAATTAAAAATGGCTATCGCGGACTGATCAGGGAACTCATAGGTGTACGGCGGTTTTTGAAATCCATCATGTCAACCTTCACACTGCCCACACTGATTGGACTTTCAACACGCACAGGTATATGGTTTGCATCATCACTTATCCATACCGTCATTTTTTCGCCTCCTTCAAAAATAGTTCCTTTTATAAGAAGCGGTTTGATTTTAATTGCCCGGAATTTCCCATATTTTGTTTTAATGGTTTCTTTTCCAACATACCGTATGTACAGATCATATACCTGGTTATCAAGGAACATGGAAAAAGGAATTTTATCGCCCGGTTTCATTTTATCAAAATCAATATTTCGGGCATAGTACATGGTACTTAAAACATCCTGAATACAATCCGGTGTTTTAAAAACTCCCGAATTCGTAATAGCCGTGTGAGCCGTCTTATTAAAACTTACGTTTTCGTATTTTCTATAGGAGCCTTCACTGACATTACGGATAAATTTCAAAGGTTGCAATGTAGTTGTGTCGATGTAACTTTCATATTTGTCCCTAACCTTAAAAAAATTATCTAAAAATGAATAATTTTTCCCCGAGCCGGTCACGTGATAAACTGGTTTACCTCCAAGTTCTTCAAACGCTACTGTAAATGTAGCTTCGCCGGCAGCAATATAAACACCTGCCAATGTATAATAAACTTTGAAAGTAATACTTTCACCGGCCTGGAAGGCCTGATTAGGCAAACCGCAAAAGTCACCCCCGTCTTTTAACGGCAATGAAATTCCAAATAAAAAAACACATACAATCAGGGTAATTGATTTCATCTACTGCGAAATAATTTGATCCTTAAAATTAATAAACTCCCTACTAACGCCGGGATTATTAAATTAATCAGCCAGATGCCCAGCGATACCGCCAGTATTCCTGCTGTATTTAAGGTATACACCTGAAATACCTGGATACCGACGGCCCAACGAAATCCAAGATCTGTTAAAAACGTTAACGTGGGCACCACAGCCATCATCACGAACATGACACTAACGCCTGTGAATACCTGCAATCCTAATAATGGAATTCCGAACAAAGAAAACAAAAGTCCATATTGCAACATAAATACCACGTAACGAACAGCCGAAAGGAGCAGAATTCCTGACAGGGTACCCAAACTGTAATTCTCCGGAACAGAAAATGTTTTTTTATTTTTTATAAGCCACTTATTTACCCTCCTTACCACCGGATCAAATCTATAGTAAACAAGGAATAAAACGAACGCTGCCAGGATCGTTATGATAACAGCAGGCTTGAATAACGTAGGTGGCAACCAGGCTCCCGGATTGACCGGGGTCACATGGTGGTAGAGAAATAATCCAACCGATCCGGCAGCAAGCGTTACCAGCATTTGGGACATGCTGCAAAGAATAGTAGGTGCAACGGAAACAACTTTGTTGCCGGGATCAACAAACAGCATTCTTCCCAGGTACTCTCCCACCCGGTTCGGCGTAAATGAGGCTATACAGGTCCCTGCCAGGATCGCTTTGAAAGCCCGGGCAAACCTGATAGACTGGATTGGTCGAAGAGCAATTTGCCACTTTGCTGTTTCCAATGACCAGTTTATTACCATGAGTAAGAACATGCAGTATAATTTCCATTGCTGTGTTCCTGTTGCTGCCACAAACATCTGATGAATTGAATCCTGCCAATTGGGTTGTTTATGCAGCTGACGGATCACTGTGTAGAAAAGAAAGAACATTATGACCGGACCAGCAACATAGTTGACTATTAATTTGATATTTTTGTTCAACACCACAATCAAAAATAGCGTTCCCTCTGCAAAAGAACTCCAAAATAATCCTTGGCATAGATCCCGGCACCCTGATGATGGGATGGGGACTGATATGTATTGAAGCATCCCGAACTAAATTCATTGAGATGGATGTGTTGCATGTTCCTGCACGCATGGATGCTTATCAACGGTTGGAGCTTATTTATTTCACCGTGCAGCAACTGATAAAAAAGTATAAACCGGATGATTTTGCCATTGAAGCTCCGTTTTATGGTAAGAATGTGCAAAGCATGCTTAAACTCGGAAGAGCGCAGGGCGTAGCCATTGCGGCAGCCATGCAGTCGGGCATTCCGGTCACCGAATACGCACCGCGAAAAATAAAACAATCGATTACCGGGAATGGGAATGCTGGCAAGGAACAGGTATGGAAAATGCTTCAGCAGGTATTAGAGATACGGCTGGAAATCGTTCGTTTTGATGCATCTGACGCACTGGCGGTAGCTCTCTGCCATCATTATCAATTCCGTTCGCCGGTATCGACAGAAAAAAAACTGAATGGATGGAAAGATTTCATAGTGAAGAATCCGAAAAGAATCCTTTAAAGAAGTATGGGAGTATGAGAGTATGGGAGTGTGGGAGTTTATGAAAATTATTTAATAAAGCATTTTATGAAGTCAACCACTTTACACATACACTCTCATACTCCCATACTCTCATACTATTAACTTCCTCCGATGACTATATTTACACGCATTATCCTTGGAGAAATTCCTGCTTATCGTATTGCAGAAGATGATTTCTTTTTGGCTTTTCTCGATATCAATCCGCTTCGTGAAGGGCATACACTCGTGATTCCAAAAATCGAGACCGATCGTTTTTTTGACCTGGAAGAGAAATACCTTTCGCGAATACTTTTGTTTTCGAAGCCGATTGCAAAGGCCATCGAATCGTCCTTTGATTGTAATCGCTGCGGACTCACTGTAATCGGTCTTGAAGTGCCGCACGCGCATATTCATCTGATCCCCATCAATCAGGTCAGCGACATGGATTTCAAAAAAACCAAATTAAAATTAAGTGAAGAAGCCTTTCGGAAAATCCAGGCGAAGATCATTTCAAATATGAACAGGCAATCCACTTGATTTTCCACTATACCCTTTTCCCTTTGCCTTCTGTTCATCAAAGGGCAAATTGTGTACCTGCTATACGGTAATATTTTCTACTTTAAACTGTAGCTTCCCTGCTGGAACAATCACATCTGCCACTTCACCAACCTGCTTGCCCAACAATCCTTTCCCGATCGGAGATGCAACAGAGATTTTGCCCAGTTTCAGATCTGCTTCTTTTTCGGAAACGAGATGATAGGTTGATTGTTTTTTATTAGATAGATTCGTGACAGTTACCTTGGTCAAAATAGATACTTTACTGGTATCAATATTCCCTTCTTCCAGTATCCGGACATTGGACAGGTCAGCTTCAAGACGCTGAATTTTCGCTTCCAGGTGCCCCTGTGCTTCTTTTGCCGCGTCGTATTCTGCATTTTCCTTTAAGTCTCCCTTTTCCCTCGCCTCAGCAATGGCCCTTGAAGCCGCCGGCCGGTCAATGCTTTTCATTTTTTGCAATTCACCCCTCAGTTTCTCGAGTGCCTCCTTAGTTAAATATGTGATTCCACTCATAAATCCTTCTCTGTTTATTATAAAAGAAAAAAAATACAACGCCCTTTGGGAGGCGTTGCATTTATGCAAAGATAAGGAATCTGATTAAAAAGGTATTTTTAGGTACTGTTAAGACTGCCTGAAATAAGTAGCCGGTATTTTCAGAGCGGCAGAAATAGGGCTCTTTTCAACGAAAATCGAGATTTAAAGGCGTTTTATATTCCCAGTTTATCTAAAACCACTTTGGCCATTTCATAAAATGCCTCCCGGGAATATCCGGCGATATGAGGCGTTAATAACACATTATCAAAGCTTAACAGGCGGTCAAACTGTTGTTTTTCAGCTGCTGTATAAGTTTCAGGTTTCTCATTTTCAAGCACATCCAGTGCGGCTCCGGATATCTTCCCGGCTTCCAGTGCCCTGATCAAAGCGGCTGTATCCTGGGTTTTGCCACGGCTGGTATTTATAAAAAAGGGCTTGTTTTTTAACGAACCAAAAAAGGCGTCTCCAGCCAGATGAAATGTTTCCGCTGTAAGGGGTATGTGAAGGCTGATTACGTCGGCATACCTTCCCAACTGTTCTATGTTGGCTTCCTTTATTTTCCCTGCGCCGAAATTGAATTTATATTTATCATACGCCAGTACAGTTACATCAAAAGAAGACAATAAACGGGCAAATGCCGAACCCGTATTTCCGTAACCGATAATTCCAACCGTCTTACCTTTTAATTCTATTCCCCGGTTTGCATCCCTTATCCACTTACCTTCTTTCACCTCACGGGACGCTCTCGGAATATTATTCAGCAGGGATAGCAGCATACCCAAGGCGTGTTCAGCCACAGCATTCCGGTTTCCTTCCGGACTGCTTACACATTGTATGCCTTTCTGTACTGCGTAGTCGACGTCTACCAGTTCCATGCCGCTTCCGAGCCTTGCTATCCATTTCAGCGAACCCGCTCTTTCAAGCATGGGCCGGTCTATCTTTAAGCGGGTTGTGATTATTAAACCTGTTGCATCTGCTATGATGTCCTTTAATTCTTCGTAGCTGATTTGAGGAACATATACCACTTCAAAACCACTTTTTTCCAAACGTCCGATCAGGTATTCATGCACTTTGGCAGTTATAAAGACTTTTCCGATTCGCATGTTTCAATTCATTTTTCCGAAATCTGTTATTTGATTTACTCCCATACTCCCATACTCTCATACTTATTTCATTCTCCAGGTCAGTTCCGCAAACTGTAAAATCGTTAATTGTTCTGCGCGCTTATTAAACAGGGGGTCCAATAAAACCTCATCACTGAACAGGCTTTTTACCGCGTTGCGCAAGGTTTTTCTTCGTTGGTTAAATGCGGTTTTCACAAGTAAAAAAAATTTTTTCTCAGTTTTGACAGGAGGCGATTCAATCTTTGGGGTGAGCCGGATCACTGCGCTTTTTACTTTAGGAGGAGGATTAAAAGCCTGTTCATCTACTTCAAACAAATATTCCACATCAAAAAAAGCCTGCAACAATACACTCGTAACTCCATAAATTTTATTTCCCTCAGACGCTGCAATACGCTGAGCCACTTCTTTCTGAAACATACCAATCACCCGTTCCACGTCTTCCCGCCAGCCCAATACTTTAAATAGAATTTCCGTAGAAATATTATAAGGGAAATTACCAATAATGGTAAAAGCACCCTCAAAAGGTTTTTCCATTTGGAGAAAATCAAGTTCTATAATGCGGTCCTCAAGGACTGGATATTTTTTTTTTAGAAAAGCGACTTTCTCACGATCGATTTCAACCGCCCTGAAGTCAACACCTTTTATTCCGATGAGGTGTTTGGTCAGAGCTCCGGCGCCCGGACCAATTTCAAGTAATTGAGTAAACTTATTTTGTTTAAGAGCATCTACGATCAACTGGCAAACCAACTCGTCTTTCAGGAAATGCTGACCCAGGGATTTCTTCAGATTGAGTGGTCTTTGCAAATGCGTCATAAAGCAAAAATAAACCATCCTTCAGGCTAATAATCGTATTTTTATCCATCGAAAAATAATACATGAGCATCCCACAACAAAGACCTGTTATAGGTATTTCTATCGGCGACCTGAATGGTATCGGAGCTGAACTGGCCATCAAAACATTTTCTGATAACAGGCTGTTGGAACTTTGCACACCCATCCTGTTCGGTTCCAATAAACTGATCAATTTTTACCGTAAGTCGATTCCGGATGCCACTTTCAATTACCAGCATATAAAAGATCTTTCCAGGCCTTTTCACAAACAGGTAAACCTATTTAATTGCTGGGAAGAAGAGGTATCCATCAATCCAGGTCAATTAACTGAAACGGGCGGATTATACGCCGTAAAATCATTGATTTCCGCAACAGAGGCCTTAAAGGATAAAAAAATTGATGCGCTTGTTACTGCTCCTATCCATAAAAAGAATATCCAGTCGGTCGATTTTACTTATACCGGTCATACTCCCTACCTGAAGCAGGCATTTGGTGTAAAGGATGTACTCATGCTGATGAGTTCTGATAATTTCCGTGTGGGTCTTGTAACGGAGCACCTGCCCGTGAGCGAGATTGCCAAAAATATTACTAGAGAAAACATTATTTCCAAGTTGAATATTATGAAGGAATCCCTGATCAGGGATTTTGGAATTGATAAACCTCGAATTGCCGTACTCGGACTCAATCCGCATGCCGGAGACGATGGCCTGATCGGAAGGGAGGAGGAAGACTTCATTAAACCTGCCATCAAAGACGCAAAACACAATATGCTGGTGTACGGTCCTTACAGTGCCGATGCTTTTTTTGCCCGCAACCAACAACAGAAATTTGATGGGGTTCTGGCAATGTACCACGACCAGGGTCTGATTCCCTTTAAATCTCTGGCATTCGGGGAAGGCATCAATTATACGGCAGGATTACCCGTTATCCGCACTTCTCCTGACCATGGAACCGCCTTCGATATTGCGGGTAAAAACAAAGCGGACATTGGTTCTTTTCTGGCTGCAGTATACGGGTGCCTGGATATCTATCAGAAAAGGAAGGAATTCACTGAAAATCATAAAAATCCGCTAAAGAAAATGGGATCCGTGGTGCTTGCCGGGGCGGAAGATGAAAAGATTGAGGAAAGCTAAAACAGACTGGAAGTCTGGATGTCTGGAAGTGTAGAAATTACTTGGTACACAGCACTTTCAGACTTCCAGTCTTCCAGTCTTCCACACTATTTTCGCGCTCCCTATTGCATTTACCAATTCCTCAAACTATCTTTGAAATCTACCCCCGGATCTTAGTCCGATTGATCGTTACCTGTTTAAACTATCTGAGAATCCTTTCCAAATAGTCATCAAGTATTTATTGTCATATCCGATCCCTCTTCTTTTGAATGACCTGTTGTTTTCCCTTTAAGCTGAGCATCATCAAATTGTTCACTTTCTGAAATTTTCAAAATGAAAAGGATCATTCAATTCAGCCTTTACCTGTTGCTGATACTACCCGCAAGCTTATTAGCCAACAGCAGTCATCTATCCCTAAAAGAAATTACCGACACCAGTTCCAATACCACAAATAATCCGAAAAGCATCACGCTGCAAGGAAGCCTTTCTGCTTTTAATGCATCTTACGGCAGAAACTATTTTGAGCTTAACTGGAGCACAGTAGCCGGAGACTTTGATCATTTTATTATCGAACGGAGCCTGGATGGAGTTAAATTCGAAACAATCGGAACCGTCGAAAACAAAGAAGCTAATAAGGACGGCCAGTTTAATTTCCGTGACCACTTCCGTACAGCTATTGCATTAAACAATGATTTTTATTACCGCCTGAAACAGGTGGATGCAAGCGGAAATATGGTATACTCCAAAGTGCTGATCGCAAGAATGTTTAATACCAAAAGCCTGGCATCCCTCAGTGTAACACCTGATCCGCTGGCTAATGATATTCTTGTGAACGTTCAGCTGAACGAGAATTCATATGTAATGATGAAAGTAAAGGATGAAAAAGGAAACCTGCTTTTGAAAGAAGGGCAGAAAGCTGAATTTGGCGCAAATACTTACACCCTCGAAGGTACCCACAACCTGCATCCCGGGCTTTATACCCTGGAAGTAACCGTCAACAGCAAAGAAAGAATGATCATGAAGCTTTCCAAAGGATAGTCTTTTCAAGAACGTATCCGGTAGCCGAATTACCGGAATTGTAAAGCCCTCCCGTTAAACAACGTGGAGGGCTTTTAAATTGTGGAAATGAGAGAATGTGGAAATGAGAGAATGTGGAAGTGGAATGTGGAAATGAGGTTCAATAATTAATAGTTCTTGATTTATTGAGTAGTGATAACTAGATCTTTTTAACTGTTAAATACGACTGCAGGCTTTTCACATATAATTCAAAAGCTTTTGATCCCGCATCCGTGATTCTACAAATCGTATGCGGATAATTATCTTTAAAATCCTTGGTTACTTCTATATAACCGGCTTCCCGTAATTTATTTATCTGCACACTCAGGTTACCGGCTGTCGCTTCAGTTCTTTCTTTCAAAATAGAAAAATCTGCTTCTTTTTCACGCATCAGCAAAGAAATAATTGCAAGACGCAATTGCGAGTGCAACATGGGATCCAGGTCCTTGAAAAGATTCATACTATTTATTTACTGGCATTTCGCTAATTCCTCTTCTGCTCTTTCGCGTCCCCAATTTGGCCATAATGGTTTTGGTTTATCGGTTTTAAATAATGCAATCGCCTTTTCAAACATAGGCTTTGCTTTATCCTTGCCGCCACCAAATGCAACAGGTGTATTAAATAAACTTTCGCCTTTCAGATAATAAATACGCGGATTGTCCGGGTTCAATTGCGTCGCAATGTCCAGATCCTTACCGGCCTGCATACCATATGTCTGCCAGCGGGTTTGCGGATCCACCATCATTTGCTGGGTAGCTGACATATTTCTGAGCACATATATTTCGGAATTTTTATCCAGTGCTTCCGCTTTATCACAGAGCGTATTGATCCGTGTTGAATTTGCATCTTTGTCCATCTTCGGATCATTCCAGCCGGCAGTTGATAAAGCCAGACCGGCATAATAATAAGGCAGCCATTGAGTTTTTTCCGCATCAGCGATACGCTCAAAAGTGTTTGCCACAGAAAGCAGATCAGCTGTGGTTTTGGCAGAATCAAATAAATGCAATGTCTTATCCATCGCGGCAGCATATTTATCACTTTGGGCGGAAGAAACGAATGTGCCCAATGACATGAGAATAAAAAGAAAGGATTTCATTGAAGGTTTATTTAAGTGAGAAATCATAAATTATTATTAATGGCATCCTGTGTACGGTCTACACCCCAGCTTAAAAAGCATCCTATAAAGTAAAAACGACTGGCGGGCGGTGTAATAGGTTGTTTGACCGTACCGTCAAAAGAATAATGATAACCATAAATCGCATTATATCCCAAAACATTACTCATGCTCGCAAATAATACGATAAATGTTTTCGGATTTACTTTTCCCAAACTGGGAACGTATTCACAGCTAAAACTGAGATTTTGATAATCTTTGGTGCGGCCCTCGTCTGCTGTAAAATATTTCCCTGTATTATTGATCATGAAATTATAATATGGCCTGCCGGTAGCAAACGTATAAGTCAGATTGAAACCAGCTTTCCAATTGGTAATAAAACGCTTCGCAACGAGGGAAGCCGTATGGGTTGCCACGAAGTCGGGCGTCAGTTTCGTAGGGTAATTCATGAACTCTCTTTTCGTATCGATATAAGAATAACTGATCCAGTAATCAAAATCCTTGAATGTTTTTTTATCTCTCCAGAAGAGGTCTATGCCGTCTGCATACCCACTTCCTCCATTGTTATATCCGAAATAATTATAACTGATCGGGATTGTTTTCACCAGGTCCTTATATTGTTTATAATAAGCCTCTACGCGAAGTACCCTGTCCTTCGTCATCTTTTGGTAATTCAGGATATAGTGGGTTGCCTGGGTAAAGCCAAGTCCTGACGTATAGAACAGCTGCTGGTTATCGGGTTTCTGATAAAAAATTCCATACGCTGCTGAAATTTGGGCATCCTTCCCGGTTTTATATGCAAGGGACACACGCGGCGCAAGATCTGACTGTTTAAGTAAAGATGAATATTCGTAACGAACACCCAATTTTGCGGCCAGCTCATTCGTAAGATAAATATCTGTTTCGGCAAACACTGAAACCAGATTATCCTTCAGCACTTTTAATGTATCATTATAGGTCAGCGGATTGTAGTTGTACCAGTATTCACTGCCAAATCGCAAGGCACTTAAACCGAAAAGTTTTTTCTCAAACACGGCTTTGACCTGCGCGAGATTTTGTTTATTGGTAAGAATAAAATTTTTCGGTTTCATCCAGTAAACAGAGTCGGGAAAATAATGTGGTTGGTTATACTGATCCTGTGTCTGTTGCTGAATATTATCCAGGTTCGTGCTGAAACCCGCACCCAGCATCATTTTCCAGCCATTGTTGAGATTTTCGCGCCAGCTTAAATTATTGTACCAGTTATGGTTTGTCAGGTTGAAAGCGTTTTTCAGGTATGCACTGTCGATATCCGGCGTCCGGAGACCAAGATCGTTATATGCAAATGTTGTATAGAATTTTATCATGCCCCCGTTCTTCGTTTTAAAGCGAAAGTTCGCATCTGCATTATGATAAGCAGGCAGGCGAAAATAATCGGGCTTCTGGCTGACCAGGCCAAAGTAAACAGCCACATTCACATAACTGTAGCTCATACCCCAGGAAGATTTTTTATCCTTCGATAGTTGCTGTGTTCCTGCACCCACTACAATTGGAGAAATGGAAGCATCTATTTCAGACCGCTCGGGAAGATCAATGGATTCCAGTAATACAACGGAAGAAAGCGCCTCGCCATACTGTGCCGAATACCCGCCTGTACTAAATACCGTTCCTTTAAAAAGAAAAGGTGAAAACCTGCCACGGGTTGATATATCCGGAACACTCGTATAATAAGGATTATTTACCAGGCCTCCATCGATGAATTGTTTGGTTTCCTGCCCCGTTCCACCACGCACAAACAAGCCCTCCTGTTCGCCAACCTGCTGGGTACCGGGAAGGGTCTTCAATGCGGCTGTTATATCGGCATTAGAGCCGGCTGTAGTCGCAATATCCAGGGAACTCATAACTGCGCCCCTGGTTTTGTCACCCGCCGCGAATGAGCCGGCAGAAATGGTTACGGCTTTCAATTCATTCGGCTCTTCCTTTAATTGCATATCCAGTTTGACAGATGTACCTGTTATCTGAAAAGTCATTTCAATGGCGCGGTAACCGACAGAACTTACTTTTAGCGTCTGTAAACCGGTATCCGAGCTGCTGAACGAATACATACCGCTTGAATCAGAAGTGGCTCCATCAAAGCTGCCTTTTACACTGATGCTGGCTCCCGGAACAGGATGACCCTTTGTATCTTTTATTCTGCCCGAAATCTGGGTTTGTGCATCAGCCGCTGTACTGAATTGGACTAGAATAAGCACGAGTCCCAGAATCCGCGTTTTTTTGATTTTTGCTATAAACTGACCCGGCGAAACCATTTTATGCAATTTGGAATTAGTAACGGCTTTGTAAATATAAATTAGTTTACAATATAAACCAAATAAACAAAAAAAAGGCCAGGTTTAGACAAACCCGGCCGTTGTTGATCGTACCCTTTAAAACTAAAACTTCAAATATTATTATAGTATCTGTAAACTATTATCTTTTAACACCCATACTCCCATACTCCCATACTTGTCTTTGTTATCTGAAAGCAACCAGATTAACAGGCTCTTTTTGTGGTTCGGGAATATCAAAGACCAATGATTTGAATAAAAGTCCATACATCCTGTCTGTCTTTGTTGATCCGGTCTTTCCGGTTTCAGCCCCAAGCCGTACAACCATAGAACTGGAACCCGTATATAAATTATTTACCATTGCGTCCTGCGCAGTCATAGATATACCAGGATAATCTTTTGAAGAACCATCGAAACGTTTACCCTTCAGCAGAGGATCCGATTCGGAACCCTGAACAGAAGATGCAAAGACTGCTGTAAATGGTTCAAGAGAAAAAAAGTGCATCTTGTAATAGGACTGAAATTCATGCAATTGATTCCCGTCTCCGTCAATGTCCAAACCCGAAACAAAGAACTGATTCACCGATAGAGATGAATTCCGATCCACATGTTTTACAAATGAAACCTTGAATTCCATCCACCAGGTCTTATGTGCAGGGGCGTTGCCATCTGCATATTTAATCCGGGGTTGCCAGGCATTATCATCACCGGTTCCACCCACACTGTCCTGCTCCGGGCCCTCGATATCTACTGCCGACAATGTTACTTCAGCACTACTGCGACCAAGAATTGTAACCAGTGCATCCACTTTCCAGCCCACATTTTCGAAAACATAAACAGCTCCATCCAGACCTTCTCCCGCACATCCGTTGCCCGTTTTTAAAACAGGGTTTTTAAAACTGAGCTCAGGAATCAACGTTTGCGCCTGTGCGGTACCCGTGACAAAAAATATAATAAAAACTGAAGTTATTCTCAGAATAAAATGAGGTTTCGAATTACCATAAACTGTCAGACTCAATTCCTTCATATCTTGTTTTTACCAGGATTAATGATAATCCATAGCAATTGGACAAAAGCAATTCTTCTGAAGGATTGGAAACCTCTATTGAAAAAAAATAACGATAATGATCAGGAAGATTGGAAAGGGAAGTTAATCAGGAGATTGGTACGGCATCGCTACAAGACAAAGATTGCAAGCGTTTTTCAATAATGCAAGCGTTTTCAAAAAAATAGTAGAATTACTCAGGTAATTCCTGCATCCAAGAATACCAGGTAAAAAAAAATCTCCGGCTTTTAGACCGGAGATCCATATTGGGAGCGGGTTTCATCATTGTCGGTGCATTCAGACACATAAGAATGCATCCGGAGCCCTTTATTTGTACTGAGGTATCAGTTCATTGGCCAGCTGAACCGTTTTTCTTATCAACTCATCTGAAAGGTTTCCCTTTTTGAATTCGGCCAGCACGTCGGGTAATTTGTTGTCCATTTCCATAAGGAAATGTTCTTCAAATGCCTTCACTTTATTCACTTTAACCTCACGAAGCAGGCCCTGGGTACCGAGATAAATAATAGCTACTTGTTTTTCTACCGGGACCGGGGCGTATTGCGGCTGTTTTAAAATTTCAACATTTCTTGCTCCTTTATCCAGCACCAGTTTCGTACTGGCATCCAGGTCACCTCCGAACTTTGAAAAAGCCTCCATCTCACGGTAGAGTGCCTGATCGAGTTTTAGCGTGCCGGCTACTTTTTTCATAGATTTTATTTGCGCATTTCCGCCCACCCTGCTAACTGAAATACCTACGTTAATCGCAGGACGGATACCCGCGTTAAAAAGGTTTCCTTCCAGGAAAATTTGTCCATCCGTTATCGAAATAACATTGGTAGGAATATACGCAGATACGTCTCCCGCCTGTGTTTCAATAATCGGAAGCGCAGTGAGTGACCCGCCGCCTTTCACCTTTCCTTTCAGGGACTCAGGCAGGTCATTCATATTTTTAGCAACGCCATCATCCTGGATGATTTTTGCTGCCCGTTCAAGTAACCGGCTATGCAGGTAAAATACATCGCCAGGATATGCTTCACGACCCGGTGGACGACGGAGAAGCAATGAAACTTCCCGGTAAGCAACGGCCTGTTTGGACAGATCATCGAAAATGATCAGGGCCGGACGACCAGTATCTCTGAAATATTCTCCGATGGCGGCTCCGGCAAAAGGCGCAAAGAACTGAAGCGGTGCAGGATCTGAAGCAGAAGCTGCAACGATAACAGTGTAAGGCATAGCCCCGCTTTCATTTAATGTCTGCATGATACCGGCAACGGTAGAAGCTTTCTGTCCTATAGCTACATAAATACAATAGACTGGTTTGCCCGCCTTGTAAAATTCCTTCTGATTTATGATGGTATCAATAGCTATCGCTGTTTTGCCTGTCTGGCGATCACCGATAATTAACTCACGCTGTCCCCGGCCGATAGGGATCATGGCATCAATCGCCTTTATTCCGGTTTGCAACGGCTCTTTTACAGGTTCACGGAATATTACTCCGGGCGCCTTTCGTTCAATGGGCATTTCATAGCTTTCTCCGGTCAGAGGACCCTTTCCATCGATGGTTTCACCCAGTGTATTCACAACCCGGCCCAGCATACTTTCATACACTTTGATGGAAGCAATTTTTCCCGTGCGTCGCACTTTGGCACCTTCTTTAATTTCCCCTGAATCACCCATGAGTACGATACCAACATTATCTTCTTCCAGATTTAATGCGATCGCGCGAATTCCATTTTCAAATTCCACCAATTCTCCGCTACCCACATTATTCAAACCAAATACCCGCGCTATACCGTCTCCCACCTGGAGCACCGTTCCCACTTCTTCCATTTCAGTCGTCAGATTAAATTCGCTGAGCTGTTGGAGAATAATCGCTGAAATTTCGTCTGGTTTTATTTCTGCCATATTTATTTTTTAAAATAGTTCTATTAATATTTAGCGGAACCGGTATATGAATTCATTTGTTAAAAAGCGATTTTTTATTTTGGTCAGGTCATAGGCTACACTGGCATCTATTCTCTTACCGTTTCCTTCCAATATGAATCCGCCTATGATGCTTTCCTCTACAACACATATCAATTCCACTTCTTTCATGTTACCATCCCGTTTTATTCTTCCGATGATGGTGTTTTTCACGTCGTCGCTGGCAGGAATGGCAGTAGTCAGTGTAACCGTATAAATGCCTTTATATTCCTTATACTGTTCAATAAATGCATCTGCGATTTCAGGCAGATAGTTTTCCCGGCCTTTTTTGATCAGCAGTCGGTTGAATGACTTTGTGACTTCACCCGTTCTGTCAGAGTCCAGCGCTTTGACCACTTGTAGTTTTTGATCGCTGGTAATAACCGGGTTGTTCAGGAAGTTTACCAATTCTTTACTACTCTGGAAAACGCTCTTTAAATACAAAATGTCTTTGTATACCTGCTCCAGCTGACCGAGCTCAAGAGAGAGATCGATGAGTGATTTTGCATATCTGGTGGCAAGTCTGGGATTAGACATTTTTAAAGAAAATTTGGAAGTTTTAAAAAATCAGGAAAGGGAAAGTATGTTTGATATTTTTATTTCTAAATCCGGAATATCCGGACTAATTAAGTCTGACTTCTTCTGCCAGTTGCTTTATATATTTTTCCTGTTCAGATTTGTCTTGTAATTCACGACGTAAGATCTTTTCAGAAATACCCACTACCATCTGGCCGATTTCATTTTTAACTTCTATGAGAGCAGCCATTTTCCTGCGCTCTATCGCATCCTGCGCATCGTTTAAGATCTTTTCGGTGGTGGTTTTTGCCTGCTCCTTCGCTTCGTTAATTATTTTTTCCTTTATGTCTCTTGCTTCTTTCAGTATGGTGGCCCTTTCCTCGCGCGCCTGCGCAAGCAGGGCTTCATTTTCACTTTTTAATTGCGCCATTTCTGCTTTTACCCGTTCTGCGGTTGCCAGAGCATCCGTAATCCCGGTTTCCCTGTCTCTTAATCCTTTTACAATCGCCGGCCAGGCATATTTCCCCAGAATAAAAAACACAATGAGGAACGCCAGAAGGGTCCATATCAATAATCCGAATTCGGGAAGAAGTAGTTTCATAACCGGTTATTAATTTTTTTAATCTTACTCTTTCAATTTTAAAATAAACTGTATCCTCCGCCCTTTGCTTTGGATACAGTTATTCGCTTGCAATGTTTATAATACCATTGCCAAAAAGCCCACGATGATTGCGAACAATGCTGCTCCTTCAACAAGTGCAGCTGTCAGAATCATGTTAGCCCTAATGTCGTTCGCAACTTCCGGTTGGCGGGCGATGGCTTCTACAGCCCCCTTACCAATCTGGCCAATACCAATACCTGCTCCGACTGCAGCAAGTCCGGCGCCCACTGCACCACCTGCATTGGCAAGCGGAGAGCTGAGCATAATAGTCAATAAATCCATAATCAAGGCTTTATGTTAAGTGAAAAAAAACTTATGCCAGCATGGAATCCTCATGCTTTTGATTATGCTGATGATGTTTGCCTTCTATTGCCTGGCCAATAAAAACTGCCGTCAGCATAGAAAATATGAAGGCTTGTATAAACGCCACCAGCACTTCTATAAAATAAATAAATATGGTAAATGCCACGGAAAACGGTGCCGTACCCCAGCCTGCATACTTATTCATGTTCCCAAAAATAAAAATCAGCGAAATCAAACAGATAATAATAATATGACCTGCTACCATGTTTGCAAACAAACGTATGATCAAAGCAAAAGGCTTGATAAATACACTGATAAATTCAACAGGGACCAGAATAAATTTTACGCCCAGCGGAACATTGGGCGGATTGAAAATATGACCCCAATAATGCTTGTCTGAACTAAACAGGATGACCACAAAGGATATAACTCCCAACACAGCCGTAAATGCAATATTTCCTGTTACATTGGCAGAACCAGGAATTAAACCAATGATATTATTAATTAAAATGAAAAAGAATATCGTTAAGAGAAAGGGAAGATATTTATCAGAACTCGGACCAAGATTTGGTCTTGCCACTTCATCCCGTACAAAGGTTATAACTGGTTCGAGCAGACTTTGAGATCCTTTAGGTGCTGAAGTAACTCCCTGTCCGAATTTATATTTTTTTGCAATTACGAGCATCACCCAGGTAAACAGGGCAAGCCCAATCAACATCTGCACCACATTGCGCGTCAGTGAAATATCGTAAATCCTGACGGTCGGATCTATAATGCCGTTGCCGTCTACGGCCACAATATCCTGAGCGTTGTATTTTGTAGGATCGAGCTTCAATTCTTCTATCTTTTCACTCGTGAGCATCATATAATTATCGTAGTTCTCTTCCCCGTGATGAAACCTGGAAGACATAAAAGCAGTCAGCCCCCTTTGTTTTGAATAAAGAATTACGGGAAGAGGAATGGATATCGGATGTTTTGAGCCGTCATCGTGCACGATATCAATGATGTGAAAATCATGATTATTCAACACATGACCGAATATGATTTCCTTGGCGTTAAAATTGTTTTTAGCCTCTTTATGAGTACTGTCTTTCTGGGCCCATGCCGGATTGAAAAAAGACACGACAAATACGCTGAAACCCGCTACCAATAAAGATTTGACCCGTCTTGCGAACATGCGGTATCTAATTTTGCCGCAAAGATATGGGAGTGAGGTCAAATTTCAAGTCCTTTTAAGCTTAAAGCTCAAAGTCTAAAGCCCAAAACTTTTGTTTTTTTTAAGGTTTTTTATATCCCGGACGGATGTTCATGATTGTCAGATAAATTCCAGGTTTAGGCTTTAGACTTTTAGCTTTAAGTTTGTGAAGCATTGAGCTTTTCAAACTGCATTTGATGCAGTTTGAAATAAAAACCTTCCTTTTCAATCAGTTGTTCATGTGTGCCCATTTCAATGATTTCACCTTTGTCCAGCACGATGATTTTATTTGCCTTCCGGATGGTGGACAGGCGATGGGCAATAACGATGGAAGTTCTGTCCGCAATCAGTTTTCCGATGGCTTCCTGGATCAGTCTTTCTGACTCTGTGTCAACCGAAGAGGTGGCTTCATCCAATATAAGTATGGAGGGATTAAACAACAGAGCCCGAATAAATGACAGCAGTTGCCGCTGACCAAGGGAAAGGGTGTTGCCCCGTTCCATTACGTCATAATCATATCCGCCCGGAAGGCGCATTATAAAATCATGCATTCCAATCAGTTTAGCAGCATTTACCACCTTTTCAAATGGAATTTCCCTGTTTCGCAGGGTAATATTATCGAGTACCGATCCCGAAAAAAGGAATACATCCTGTAATACCACCCCGATATTTGCTCTTAAAACATCCAGTTTATAGTTTTCAATGGCATGATCATCAATCAGAATATTACCCTTTTGAATACCATATAAACGGTTGAGGATACTGATAATGGAGGTTTTTCCACTACCGGTATGTCCGACGATGGCCAACGTCTCTCCCGGTTCAATTCCGAATGAAATATTCTTCAGAACCCATCGCTCATCAGTATAGGCAAAATAAACGTGATCAAATGTCACCCGTCCCCTGAGTTTCATGGGCGCATACTGGCCATTATCCGGCATTATATCCGTATTATCCAGTACTTTGAAAACACGTTCGCTGGCCACCATGCCCATCTGCAGGGTATTAAATTTGTCAGCTATCAGACGCAGCGGCCTGAATAATAAATTGAGATATAAAAAGAAAGCGATGATTTCACCCGTCAGCGAAGATGCCTGTTTTTCCGACAGGTGAAGCACTTCACTGGCACCCCACCAGACCAGCAACCCGGTTGAGAATGCGAGCACGATTTCTACAATGGGGAAAAAAACTGAATAGGCAAAAATCGCTTTGATATTGGCATTCCGGTGCTCTTTATTAATTTTTCTGAAACTGTTGTATTCTCTTTTTTCCGCGGCAAATGCCTGCACAATCTGCATGCCCGTAATATGTTCCTGAACAAATGCATTTAGTGATGCCACCGCATTACGGACACGTATAAACGACTTATTTACCGTTTCTTTAAAAAAATAAGTGGCTACAAGCAGGATCGGAAAAGGAATCAGGCAGATCAGGGTCAACTGCCAGTTGGACAGAAACATAAAAAGCAGTATAGAAATGATAGACAGCAGATCAGAAACAATCGGAATCAATCCTTCAGAAAATATATCATTGATCGCTTCGATATCGTTGATCGTGCGGGTAGTAAGGGTTCCGATAGGCGTTTTATCATATTGTGAAAGATTCAATGATAACACCCTTTTGTAAACTGCGATTCGCAGATCCTTTACAACCGTCTGGCCAAGCCAGGCCGTAATGAAAGAAAAATAGAACCTCAGCAGTGTTTCAATCAGTAAAATGCCGATTTGCAGAATGGTAACATACGTGATAAGCCGGATCATCCGCTCCCGTATCGTCAGGTCGGCAGTGAGTCCTCCATGTATATATGTGTTCACCGTATACTGAATCAGAAAAGGTCGAAGCGGTGAAATCACTGCCAGCAGAATAGATAATGTAATTGACCCGTAAAACCATTTTTTATAGGGTTTGGTATATTGAATTACCCTCCGCAGCTGGCTAAAATCAAAAATTTTTTTCCTTACAGTAGATGAGGACATTGACGAACAAGTGAATATTGATGCGGAAAAGTAATAATGAACTGTTAGTCAAAGATAAGTCGTCTTTATTCTTCTTCTCCCATCGCGTTGCGATAAGCTTTTATAAAAATAACGCCGAGATTTTTATAAGGGGGTATATAATCATCAAAGCGCTCGCGGGCAATGGGATCTTTTTTAAATCTTTCTGTCAATCCTTTCCAGATTGGTAACCAGTCTATATTATTCCCCTCCAGCAGATCCGCGTTGATCGCCTGCAATATCGGTTCATTCACTGATTTTGTACCCACCTGCTTGGAAGAGATGATATGGGCATCCGGACTGATACTTAATACTTCACTCAAATTATTATAGCCCCCACAGGAACCCAGGATCACAATTTTTGCTGATGGCTGGATTTGTTTCAAAGTATAACGTACATGATAACTATGTCCGCGGTGAATATAGATGGACGGCTGTAATTTATTATCATACAAATAATCGTCCAGATGATGTTGCGCTTTATCGTCCGGATCATCCTCGCCGTATAATGGCCGATTGGCGAATATCCATACCGGCTTTCCTTTGAGTGACTGGATCATCATCCATTCCTTGGTTGGATTCAGCGTGAGTTTCCATTCCGCCTTATTTAAAAATAACCGGAGAAAGTCCTGATAGGAATTCTGTCCGTCTTTGTCTTCATCCCCATAAAAGAAAACCTGTTGTATCACCCGGCCACTATCGTCTTTCAGTGAATCATAATTTACCGTGTAGACAGGTGGGATCCCAAGTTTTGCAGAAAGATCAAGGGCTTGCGTCTGGGTGGTATCAGCCGATTCAAAGAGGGCCTCCAGTAAATGATAAATCACCGTACCGCGTTTATCACTGTTGAGCAGGTTTCTCTTGTAATTCCATTTCACTTCATTTAAAACAAATAAAGCCAGCTGCGGATTTTTATCGAAGATGCTGCTATAGGAATCGGCCACATCCACCGCATCTTCTTCGTTTGCTCTCTCCAATCCTATTATAAACGCTTTCATTATCGTGGCGGCATTATCCTTGTCCATAGTGCTTAGGAAATAATCAAGCTTATTGTAAGCAGCAGCCATTTTGATGAACTTTCTGAAGTAATCGCCATGCATTTCAATAATCAGACTATCTCCCCGTGGCGTATTCATTTTTTGAAAAATCCGGTCATAGACACCCAGATAACTGGAAGTATAAATTTCATCCTCACTAAGCACGACCAGATAATATAGTTCCGCCGGAGTCAGGGGGTCCAGTATTTTAAATCGTATCGATGCCGGTTTATCATGCAGGGCGTTGATTTCGCGAACAAAAACATCCTTACCCTTATTTTGCAACATGACGGTAAGGGCTTCCATCTCCAGTGCCGTATCCTGCAAAGGCGGAAGCATTCTTGCCGCATAATCCATACGCGTTTGTACCAGCAATTTGTAATAAAGGATATTATTGTCTTTAACCCGGTCTATATCAGCAATCGTAATCCGGTGATTGATAAGGTTATCGAGGAACGGCAGATACAATTGACCGCTTTTACTGGATGCAATTTTGCCGACCATCATGACCAGGGAATCATGGCTGTTCCGGATCCGGTACGAAAGGGCAGAGGTTCCGGATGCATAGTCGTATAGTTTGCGGATATTCTTTTTCCCACCGATGATTACGAGGCTGTCGGCATTGGATAGTGTGGGATTGGCGCTTAATATTGTAAAAATTTCATCCGGATGCAATTCGCAGTATTTGCGTATCAGGATCTCACGTGCGTTTTTTACACCGGAATTCGGAACTGGCAATAAAAAACAGTCTATCAGTATCTTGCCCGTTCCATAACTGTTTTCTGAAATTACCGTTTCGATACTCATATTAATCCGGTCGTATTGCATCGCTTTCACAAAAGCATCAAACAGCGACGGTGCCATAGATGGAGGAAAATCTTTTTTCCTGAAGTTGTTATTATATCCCCTGATCATCGTTTCCAGAGATCTCAGGTTTTTGATCTTCATTTGCGCGCTCAGGCTGGAGTCCATTTCTATTTTCTCCTGGAGAAGATCAACCTGGCGGATCATTACGTCCGCTATCTGAAGATTAATATTATCATCCTTGGAGGCCTGAATCACGTCATCTGCCTTCCCATCAAGGGCCAGTAACCTCTTTTGTTCTTTATCTATATTGTCGTGCCATAATTTCCGGTCCTGTTGAATCTTAAAAGCCGGGTTGGCTGTTTGGGCAAAAACCGGCCTTACCAGTATGAGGGTTAACGGAATAAGGAGAAAACGGACTATTTTTTTCATATTAAGGCGGTCCAACCCGGTAAGACAAAAATACAGCCAAATCCGGGATGTTCAAGAACGGTTCATAGTTAACCCGCCGAAGGCGGTGATAGTTGACGGCTGACGGTTGACAGTTAACGGATTTGCAATGGGGTTTATGTTGGAGAGTGTATAGAAATTTCTTAATTCTTTCAATTTTGGCTTTGAGGTTTGCGCTTCAGATTAAAGCTTTCTCCGGATTCTTGTATTAAAAAATTGTAAACTCCCCCCATTTATCTGTCCTAACGCTATATTTCGATTAGGTTTGCGTAAATTTTTTGTTAATGGATGCCAAAGGCAAGAAAATCCTGATCGCTGATGATGAGCCGGACATCCTTGAAGTTCTCCAATATAACCTTGTTCGTGAAGGATATGAGGTTACCACCGCCAAAGATGGGGATGATGCGCTTTCCAAGGCTAAATCGACCCATCCTGACCTGATTATACTGGACATTATGATGCCCAAGAAAAGTGGGGTCGAAGTCTGCGAAATTCTGCGAACACAGCCCATTTTCCATGACACGCTCATTTTGATGCTGACGGCTTTAAACGATGAGGGTTTTCATATCAAGGGTTTGGAGAGCGGGGCGGACGATTACGTAAATAAGCCCGTCAGTCCAAAAGTAATTGTAAGCCGTGTAGGCGCGCTCCTGCGTCGTTCAAACAAAGAATCAGCTGAAAAAACCCTCAAACGGGGTAATCTGAGCATCGATCCTACAAAATTCGAAGTGCTGGTGGACGAACGACAGGTTACACTGGCAAAAAAAGAATTCGAGCTTCTTTATCTCCTGGCTTCCCGGCCGGGAAGAGTATTTTTGCGTAACGAAATCCTGAACCAGGTATGGGGTAATGATGTTATTGTTGGAGACCGCACCATAGA
>Ga0206929_1015_pt1 | contig 44925 bp, 41 predicted proteins | sample Alteio_BWOrgHeat_19_FD_152929 | JGI IMG/M metagenome (GOLD analysis project Ga0206929, IMG submission 152929) | Enriched cells from forest soil in Barre Woods Harvard Forest LTER site, Petersham, Massachusetts, United States -... | ecosystem: Environmental > Terrestrial > Soil > Temperate forest >...
CGTGGAAACCTTCGGTTTTCAGGGAATTCCGTTTAATGTACTGGTGGATCCGTCGGGTAAAGTAATTGGTGAGTCACTTCGGGGGGAAGATCTGGATGCCAAACTTAAACAAGTCCTCAATTAGATATTTCTTCGTTTTTACATTGATGTGCCAAATGTGAAATTGTAAATAATTAAAAATCAAAAAGTGGAATGTTTAATGACAATCCGGGAATATAATTTGATTTTTTATGTTGGGCATACGTATTAAAATTTTCGTATCCGAACATTGTCATTTCCCCATTTGACTTTCACATTTTTAATTATTTACAATTTCACATTTGGCACACCTTTCTTTTTAGGACTGATTGCAATTAGAAGGGCAGGCAAAAAAATCAGATTTGTAAGCGTCGCCATTACAAGCGTCAGCGAAGTAAGCCAGCCAAGTGCCTGCGGGCCGCCAAATCCACTGAAGCAGAAAATTATAAATCCGGCAATCAACACCAGGGAAGTATATACAATGCTGATACCCGTTGAGTGAATGGTTCTGATAACAGTATTCTCCGTGCTGCTTTCCGGATTGCTGTCCTGCTTGTAATTTACCAGAAACCGGATGGTAATGTCAATGGCAATACCGAGCGCAATACTAAAAACAAGCACAGTAGATGGTTTTAAAGGCACACCCACCCAGCCCATTACACCTGCAGTAATCACCAGCGGAATTACGTTCGGAAGAAGTGAACAGATCAGGATTCGTATACTCCGGAAGAGATACAACATGCAGGCTGCGATCAGAATAAAGGCCCAGATTATACTTTGTTTCAGACCGCTGATGATGAACGCACTTCCTTCCAGGAAAGTTACCGTGGTGCCCGTGAAATCGACTTGGTAACGGGCTGTGTCGAATAACTGATCTGCACGGCGCTGGAGGTCTCCTAGTATGACTGGCAACCGGATCGTGCCCACGTCCGCCATATTCACGCTGATGCGCAGGATCTGTTTATTGCTGTCTAAAAAACTGTTTGCAAGTTTCATGACGGCATTGGGTTTACCGCTACTGTCAGTTCTCAAAGTCAAATAGGGAGCCAGGAAACTCAAATCAATAGCATCATTTGGCAATCCATAATTTAAACTGTCATTATTATAGTAAGCCTGACGGACAAATTTCATGGCTTCTACAATGGAGAGGGGATGTGCCATGACCGGACTCGAATCAATATATGACGAAAGCTGATCAATCTTCGTGAAATTTCCCAGCATATTGGCACGGATTCCATTTTTCTTCTTAGTATCAATCAGAATTTCCAATGGCATAACGCCCTTGAAATTCTTTTCAAAAAACTTCAGATCGGCATAGACAGTATCTGTTTTTGGAAGATCATCCAGTATAAAAGCTTCGGAGCGAAGGCGGGTCATACCCATAACAGAAACCGCCAGGATGATCAGCGTGATAATAAAAATGGGTTTTTTATAATGAAGCGCCCAGGTTTCCAGCCAGTCAAGCAGTGTCGTAAGCCAGCGGTTTGTCAGGTATTTCATATGACCGGCTTTCGGATCGGGAAGATAACTGAGTACCGCCGGAATCAGGATGATGGATATAACAAAGAGCAGCATAATATTAATGCCCGCCACCACGCCAAATTCTTTCAGGATGGCACTTTTGGTAAGTGCAAATACACCAAATCCAATGGCAGCCGCAATATTACAAAAAAGTGTAACGACGCCCATTTTGCTGATCATCTCGTGTAATGCTTTTCTTTTGTCGCCCGTTTCACGAAAGGAAGTATGGTATTTATTCAGGAAATAAATGCAATTCGGAATTCCGATTACAACGATCAGCGGAGGAATCAGGGCATTTAGTAACGTGATCCTGTAACCGAAAAAATGCATGGTGGCAAGACTGAATACGACGCCGATAATGACAACCAGCAAAGACAGGATCATGTTGCTGAAACTCCTGAAAAAAATGAAGAGGATCAGGGCCGACAGCAGGACGGAGCCCAATAAAAACCATTTCATTTCGGTAGCTACTTTGGTGGCCATATAGGTCCGAATCAGCGGGAGGCCGCTGTAATGCATTTGCAACTGGTGCGATTTCCCGAAAGTATCACCTAGTTTCAAAATATTATTTACAACGGCAGTCCGGGCAGACGAATTCATAATCTGCTTGTTAACACTGATCGCCATCAGATAGGCATGGGTATCCGGATTGTATAAAAGACGCCGGTATAGCAGCAGATTTTCGAATGTTTTTTTAGCACTGTCCAGATCCGCCTGTGAACTAAACGGACCGGGAAATATGGGTTTTGCATCGAGTTTTTCCGTGATGGTGTTTTTATTCAGTATAACGGCATCCGGAACACTAACTACCAGATCAACACCCCTTACTTTTTTCAGCGCTCTGTTCAGCTCGAGGTAGTCATTAAAAACATCTTTATTGAATAACCGGTCAGTCTCTACTCCGATTACCAGCAGATTGCCGTCGTCTCCGAATTTTTTCTGAAAGCGCAGATATGTCTGATACTTTGCATTGTCGGTTGGAGTCGCACGGGTGTATTCATAACTTAACTCCACTTTCGAAGCCTGGAACGCCGCGTAAATGAAAACAACTCCCATAATTATGAGCAGTGACAAACGGTATCTCGAAACAAAATCGGCAATGCGTCCCCACATGTGGATGAATTTTAGTGAATCTGGCCTTTCGCCCGGCAAAGAAACTTATTTTAACCGAATTTCGCGGGAATCCGTTTGGTTATGGTTCACAAAACAAAAGGTATTGTATTGCGTACCGTGAAATACGGAGAAACCAGTGTGATCGTTACGATATTCACGGAATTATTCGGATTGCAATCATATCTGGTGAATGGTGTCAGAACCAACAAACCCAAATCCGGATCGAAGGCGGCGTTGTTCCAGCCCGCTTCAATGCTTGACCTGGTTATATATCATCAGGAAACGAAAAATCTCAACAGACTGAAGGAGTTCAGCTGGAACCATTTGTACCAGCATATTTTTTCAGATGTAATTACGCATGCGGTCGCACTGTTCATGATCGAATTATTGCAAAAATGTCTGAAACAGCCGGAGGCCAATCCGGATCTTTATTATTTTATGGAAGACGCGCTCACAGGCCTCGACCAGTCCGGTGAGAAAGCAAGGGCAAATTTCCCTTTGTTCTTCGCATTGCATCTGGCCGGATTTTTTGGACTGAGGATCGATGACAACTACTCAGAAAAAAGAAGCTATCTGGATCTTCAGGAAGGGTATTTTACAGAAGAAAAACCGGGACATCCCCATTATCTTGAAAACCCGCTGAGTGAAATCAGCTCCCATCTCCTGAAAATCATGCAACCGGATGAACTCGCCGGGCTGCCTTTGAATAAAGAAAAAAGAAGACTGCTCCTGATGGCTTACGAGGATTTTTATTCCATGCACATTACCGGATTTACAGCGCTTAAAACCCTGCCGGTTTTACGCACTATTTTGGAGGAAGGATGAAAGTGTGAAAGTGTGAGAGTGTGAGAGTGTGAGAGTGTGAGAATGTGAGGGTGGGCATCTTGTTTTCACACCCCACTCTCACATTCTCACACTCTCACACTAAAGTATCCTCCTGCTGGTACTCAGATCCGTAATTTCTCCGTCCCGGAGCCGATCAGTCAAAACTATTCCCGGTTTTTTTCCCTTTCTGAAATCTCCCAGGCTATTGTCGAAGGACAATGTGGCTGCGCCATTCGATGTGGCCCATAATAGCAGCTGGGCGGTAGTTGTCATCGGGAAATATTTTTTTATTGTTTTCATTTCTTCCAGGATGCTTAGCTGATGGTTACTGGCCAGGCTGTCTGTGCCAAGCACCATGCGCCCATTATTTTTCAGAAACATCGGGATATCCGGAAGACGGTCTTCGATATACAGGTTGGCATTGGGACATAAACAAAAAAACAGGTTTTTACCAAAAGACAGGGCTTCTTTTAAATCCGCTTCTTCCAAATACGTATTATGAACGAGCAGGATCGAGGAGGCAGCATCCGATTTGGGCAGAAAATAAGTTGTACTCACGATACCCGGAGTTTTAAAGTGACTGGTATTCATTTTTAGATTCGAATACAATCGGGTAAGATCGCCGTTACCGGATTTAAAAAACTCATTTTCGGCAGCCGATTCCTGGTTGTGAATCGTGATTGTTCTATTTCTGAAATGTGGAGCCATCAGATTCCATAATTCATCGGAAACTGAATAGGGAGCGTGGGGGCTCAGTGATAAATGTCTTTCATCGTGCAGGGATTCATTAAACAGTGCGCCCAGTTTTTCACCGCTTTCAAATCGTGCCAACGCTTGTTCAGGTGCCCAGCCCAGCAGCTCAATAAAATTGTAGTAAGCCATGCGTTTTGCAGATTTGACGATCAGGCTGTCATCTGTATTGCAAATATCTCCGACAGCCACGATGCCGGCCCGGACCATTTCGTTTTCAGCATTTTGAATGGCTTCCTGTTTTTGTTGGTACGACTGGTTGCGAAGATTGATAACTGAAAGCAAAAAGTTGACTAATCCCAGTTTTTCCGGAACCCGGGATCTGAGATGACTGAGTTCAAGGTGACAATGACAATTGATAAACCCCGGACTGAGCAGACCTGAAAATTTTTCCAGATCTCCGCCCGCCTCGCTTTCATCTGTAATGGCCTCTATAGTCCCATCCTGCCCGCAGACCAGGACTGCATGACCAGGGAGGATTTTGTAACCATCAAACAAGTAGTCAGCTTTCAATTTCCGGTAACTCATGGTTAACTTTGCAGCAATTTAAATTTTTCGCAGGTTATGATAGATAAACTGGATGCCATCCGGGCAAGATTCGACGAACTGGGCGTGGCGCTTACCAATCCGGCCATTGTAAATGATAATAGAAAGTTCAGTTCTACCAGCAAGGAATACAGAAGTCTGGAGAAGATTGTAAAATCCTATGACCAGTATCGTAATATCCTCGACGACCTGGCATTTAACCGGGAGGCCCTGAACGGTGAGGATGATGAATTAAGGGAACTTGCCAAGATGGAAACATCGGCATTGGAAGAGAGAAAGACTGCCCTGGAAGCCGAAATCAGACAGCTGTTGATACCCAAGGACCCTCAGGATGAAAAGAATGCCATTATTGAAATCCGTGCGGGAACGGGTGGGGATGAAGCAAGCCTGTTTGCCGGCGACCTGCTCAGGATGTACATGAAATATTGCGAAAGAAAGGGATTTCGGACGGCCCTGTTGAGTGAAAGTGAAGGTACAGTAGGCGGTTATAAGGAAGTCCAGCTGGAAGTAACCGGTGAAGACGTATACGGAACCCTGAAATTCGAAAGTGGAGTTCACCGTGTACAGCGGGTGCCGGATACGGAACAAAGCGGACGGGTGCATACGAGCGCAGCCACCGTTGCAGTTATGCCGGAGGCAGAAGAAGTGGATTTTGAATTGAATCCCAGTGATGTTAAAATGGAAACAGCGCGCAGCGGGGGAGCCGGCGGCCAGAATGTTAACAAGGTGGAAACCAAAGTCATGCTGACCCATTTGCCAACGGGAACTGTAGTGGTTTGTCAAACGGAAAGATCCCAGCTGGGCAATCGGGAGAAAGCCATGCAGATGTTAAGAACAAGGCTTTATGAAGAGCAGGTAAGGAAGCAGGAAGAAGAAATTTCAAGACACAGGAAAAGTCTGGTGAGTACGGGGGACAGGAGCGCTAAAATCAGAACTTATAATTTCCCCCAGGGAAGGGTGACGGACCACCGGATCGGTCTTACAGTCTACAATCTGAGTGAAGTATTAAACGGAAACATCGGCGAGTTTATAGATGCACTTCAGTTTGCTGAAAATGCCGAAAAAATTGCTAAACCCGCTTAAGCTGTTGCATAATTTCTACAATAGTTGTTTAAATCCAAATGAATAGTTGGAAGTAAATGGATTAAAGTAGTAAATTCATAATAGTATTTTCTTAACAATGCCGGTTTAAACCTATTGCTGTTTTCTACGTTTAATATAAAGAGCGATCAATATTCCGGGCAGGTTAAGAGAGTGAAGCGGATGAGGAGTTTAAAAAAAACCTGTTGTAATCTTAAAAAATTGTTATTAAGAAAAACCCGTCAGTGTTGGATTCGTTTTGACTTGTAACTTTACAGTAGTTCTTTTGAAGGCAGTGTGATGAGGTAATAAAATGTGGCATTCGAATTGCCTTGTATAATTAAATGGTCTTTTCTATTTGACTTCACAAAAGCAGTCAATTTTCTCATAAGCAGTTAGTTTTGGTTACGGCCCCTGTTTCCACAGGGGCTTACTTTTTAGATCATCTACGAAGATCTTATTGACCCGTTTGTCTTGTTTTGGAAAATGTCCAAAGGACAATTACATAGGCAATCACCGCCCCAGTTGTATCTGCTGCAATATCATAAATATCATAGTCGCGATTCGGTATAAAATATTTCTGCATTAATTCTGTCGCCACACCATATAAAAATGCGATCACAAAAAAGCCGAGAAAGCGTTTGTTTAAATTAAATTTTTTATCCCTTTTTGAAGCATAGTAAGATGACCATAAATAAACAAAACCTCCAAACAATGTTACATGAACCAGTTTGTCCAGGTTCGGAATAAAAGTCATGTGCTCGCTGGGTAACATTTTTCCCGGGATAGCCATCAGAATAAAAATGAGAATGGTCCAGGTTATGGCTGTATAACGATTGGAAAGTAATTGCTGAAGTCGGGTGCGCATATGAGTAATGCGAAGATATGATCCTAACTACTAATCTTGCCCATAACGTACATGGCTTCCATATTCGGCGTCGCACTTCCTCCCTTTTTCTCAAGGGTAATGGCAAATGCTTCAGCCTTCGAAATTTGTTTGAGTTTGACAAAGGAGAGGCCTTCACTCAAATCAAAAATGCCTGCGTCTACCGGTTTGCCGTCAACGATAGCCCAAAGCTGGTATTGTTTGTCGGAGACTGGTTTTGGCAATTGGTTTACGAACAGGTAAACATCTTTAGAATCCGTATTCCAATAAACAGTTGCCATGCCGGATTGTGCAGGGCTTGTAGGTACGCTGGGCATTTTAACGATTACCATCGCCGGGTTATTCATCAGGCTGAAGGCGTTTTCGTAATGGTCCAGTTTGGTTTGCAGGATTTGATTTGCAGCGGCAACCTGTGTTTGGTCGGCAAGCAGTTCTTTGTACTGGGAAATCGATTTTTTGTACTGATTCAGTAAATACAGATTTAATAGCACGCTGCCTGCCAGCAGAAGAAGTGAGGCAGCTGCTACATACCTCGCAAATCCAACCCTTGGAACCAGTGTTGGTTTTGGCAACTGGGGGAAGCCCGTAAGTTTTTCATCCTTTTCCATTCCGATTTTGGAAAAAATACGCGATTTCAACTCGCGTGGCGGATCCAGTTTTTGCTGGAGCAGTCTTTCTTCCAATTGCAGTTCAAATGCATTGCGGGCAGCACGCACTTCACTATGGCTTGCACACATGCGTTCAAACTCGGCACTTTCTTCATCAGATGCGATGCCCAGCACACAGCTTTCAACAATTCCGCTTAATATGTATTCTTGTACGTTCACTTATTTTAAATAGTCTCTCAGTTGCAATAATGCATTTCGGATACGGGTTTTAACCGTTCCTAAGGGAATTTCTTCGATCTCCGCAATTTCGTCGTGCGTATAGCCCTGAAAATAGGCAAGTTCTATTAAAACGCGATGTTCAGGCCTAAGTTTTCCCAGGAACTTGCTGATACCGATATGGTCAATATTGGTTTGGGTCACCAGTCCATTTCCATATACGGTATCTGTAATTTCCTGGTTTTTTTGACTGTTTTGGTAGTTTTTCGACCTGAGCATATCGATGGAGGAATTTCTGCTGATATTGAGCATCCACGTGAACAAACGACCCTTGACAGGATCGTAGGATTCTATCTTTCGCCAAATGTTTATAAAAACTTCCTGTAAAACATCATTGGCGGCTTCCGGCCTTTTTACTATCTGAAGAATAATGCTATAAAGGGAGCCACTGTAATGATCATACAGATAGGAAAAAGCCTGGTCATCCCTTGCTTTTAACGCAGTGATCAATTCCTGTTCACTATATGATCCGGTTAATCCCAAGGATTATTATTTTGAAATCAAATTTTTGCCCGTACTTTTTGAGCCGGACTTTAGCCTACAAGGGATTCGTAGGCAGCAGCATCCAGCAAATTTTTCACCTGAGCAGGATCTTCAACAGTCAGTTTGATCATCCATCCTTTTCCATAAGGGTCTGTGTTCACCAGATCCGGAGCATTTGCCAGTTCAGGATTCAGCTCTGAAATGGTGCCGGATACCGGAAGAAAAAGGTCAGAAACCGTTTTTACTGCTTCTACTGTTCCGAATATTTCACCAGCGCCCATTTTTTTTCCAATGGTTTCCACTTCTACATAAACAATGTCTCCCAGTTCGCGCTGTGCATAGTCAGTAATTCCAACAATAAATGTAGTGCCCTCTTCCTGTCTGACCCATTCATGGTCTTTTGTGTAACGGAGATTATTTGGAAAACTCATTTGTATTTCATTTTAATGCATTGTTACAAGCAGTTGCAAATATAGAAGGATTTGAATACTCCGCATATGTTTTACGATTCGTTCGAATCCTTGGTTTCGAAATAAAGTAATATATGATCCTTCATAAAATTTTCCTGCTCCATGATCCCAAATACGGGTAAGGTTTTCAACTGACGGTAATGGGGCCAACCTTCCTCATCCACCATTTCCAATTCATAGTAGCCACTGGGGGAAAGCAGTGTGCACACGGCCACGTGCATCAGGTCCTGTTTCTGCTCCTTGGAATATTTCGTCTGAAAATCGCCTACTTCCTGAATTCCGATCAGGAATAATATGGCCTCCATATCCGGCTTTTTCCCAAACCTTGTCATTAATTTTTCTTCCAGCGCCCACCACCTGCTCTGGATATCGTCTTTAACATTCATAACGCAAAGATAACCCACACAGTAATCTACCGGGTATCTGTTAACTTTGCGCAAATTTTCAGTCATGTTACAGTTAGCGTTGATCCGGCAGCAGCCAGACTTTGTAAAGAAGCGATTACTCGTTAAAAATTTTGATGCGTCTGCTGCCATCCAATCGATCCTGCTGCTGGATGAAAAAAGAAAAAAACTTCAGCTGGAACTGGAATCTTCCCAGGCCGGTCTGAATGAAATTTCAAAGGCAATCGGCCAACTGATGGCAACGGGTCAGAAGGATAAAGCAGAAGAAAAAAAAAAGGAAGTTGCTTTGATCAAGTCCGGACTTTCTCCGCTGCAGGAATTGCTGGATAATGCCGATTCGCAATTACAGGAGATACTGCTTAGCCTCCCCAATCTTCCATCAGCAGAAGTGCCTTCCGGGAAAACGCCGGATGACAATGTTGTTGTCAGGGAAGGTGGCTCCAATCCACAATTGCCGGCGGGTGCGCTTGCCCATTGGGATCTGGCTAAAAAATACAACCTGATAGATTTTGAATTGGGAAACAAAATCACGGGCGCGGGATTCCCGGTGTATATAAACAGGGGAGCCCGCCTTCAAAGGGCTTTGATACAATATTTTCTGGATTATAATACAGCGGCCGGTTTCACGGAATTCCAGCCGCCGCTGGTTGTAAATGAAGCCAGTGCATTCGGGACTGCACAGCTTCCGGACAAAGAAGGACAGATGTATTTTGTCGGTGGAGATAATTTATACCTGATACCAACATCCGAAGTGCCGCTGACCAATATCCTGCGGGATACGATTTTAAAGGAAAAGGAACTGCCAGTTAAAATGACGGCTTATACACCATGCTTCAGGCGGGAAGCCGGTAGCTATGGAAAAGATGTACGTGGTCTGAACAGGCTACACCAGTTCGACAAAGTGGAAATCGTGCAGATTGTGCATCCTGAAAAAAGTTATGCGGCCCTGGAAGAAATGGTTTTGCACGTCGAAAAATTATTACAAACCCTGGAATTGCCATACCGTATACTGCGACTATGCGGAGGCGATATGTCTTTTGCATCTGCGATAACCTATGATTTTGAGGTATACAGTGCGGCTCAGCAAAAATGGCTCGAGGTGAGCTCCGTCAGCAATTTCGAAACTTTCCAAACCAACCGCATGAAAATCCGGTTCAAGGATCAGCAGGGTAAAATGCAATTATTGCATTCCCTCAATGGAAGCTCCCTCGCACTTCCACGCATTCTGGCCTGTCTGCTGGAGAATCATCAGGGAACAAATGATATTTCACTGCCGGAAGTGCTGCATTCTTATTTTAAAGCTCAACGCTTAACGCTTAACGCTTAACGCCTAACGCCTAATGCCTAATGCCTAATGCCTAATGCCTAATGCCTAATGCCTAATGCCTAATGCCTAATGCGTTTAATTTGACTTGCAAAATTAGATGTTGGACCCTTTTTTTGCTAAATAAATAGCGTTAGGCGTTAGGCTTTAGGCGTTAAGCCTTAAAAGGCATTAAACCTTTCATCGCGGATTCGATCTCAGAGGAAGAAATGAATTCCAATCAGCAAAAGAACCAGCACTTATGGTGGCGGGCAGGCTTTGGTCCGCCCTCAGATCAGGTGCATGCACTTTCTAAACAAAAGCCTGAATCACTATTTCATTCCATTCTCAAAGCTTCTGAAAAAAAACCCGGATTATTTGACGTGGCGGATCCCGGTCTGAAAGAACTGGTTGGCGGAAACCAGGCAATGGCCCCCGGTAAAATGCAGGCTCTTAAACCGGAAGAAAAGCAAATGATCCGGAGGCAGTCCGTTCAGGACATCACCAGACTGAATATCCGCTGGCTACAGGAAATGACTGATAGTCCGGCCCAGCTGCTTGAGAAAATGTCATTGTTCTGGCATGGTCATTTTGCTGCAAAAACGGTCAACATCCTCTATGATCAGGCGTTGCTCAATATCATACGGGAACATGCGCTGGGCAATTTCAGGGACCTGCTCCTGAATGTGAGCAAATCGGCCTCCATGATTCAGTTCCTGAATAATAATCAGAATAAAAAAGGCCACCCCAATGAAAATTTTGCCCGGGAACTCATGGAACTTTTTACGATTGGACGTGGTCACTACTCGGAAACAGACGTGAAGGAATCGGCGAGGGCTTTTACCGGTTGGGGAGCAAACCTGCAGGGCGATTTTGATTTTCGCCCCAGACAACATGATGATGGTGTCAAGACATTTTTTGGAAAGACCGGGAATCTCTCCGGAGAAGATATTCTTGAAATCCTGATCTCTCAAAAACAAACCTCCGTTTTTATCACGAGAAAAATTTACCGGTTTTTTGTAAATGAAATGGTAGATGAGAACCGGGTAAACGAACTGGCATCCGGATTTTTTGATAGTGGTTATGATATCCGGAGTCTGATGACTAAAATCTTTACGTCGACCTGGTTTTACGAACAAAAAAATATTGGTACTCAGATAAAATCGCCGGTATTATGGATGGTGGGCATGCGTCGACAGCTTCCAATGGAAATTCAAAATCCGGCAGTCCAGCTGATATTGGAACGGTTGCTGGGCCAGGTCCTGTTCTCACCTCCAAATGTTGCAGGCTGGCCGGGCGGGAAGCACTGGATCGATAGTTCAAGCCTCATGTTACGCATGCAGATTCCAGGGATGATCTACAGATCCGATGCCATTTTATCCCGTCCTAAAGATGATGATGATGTCATGATGGGTATGCGGGATCAAACCTTTCCCAGGAATTTTAAAAAAACCGGGAGTGCAGGTGCACAATTATTTCAGGCAAGAATATTTTGGGATTCTTATTTCAAAGATTTCGACAAAACGACTGACGCAGACTTGTATGCTGCCATTCGGGATCTGCTGCTGCAAAGAGTTTTGCCTCTGAATGAAAATGAGATTATCAAATATATTGATGAATCCAACCGCCAACAAAGGATCGCTTCGATTACCATACGTCTGATGGGAACTCCGGAATATCAGCTATGCTGAATAAAAAAAACACCATGCTGATCAACAGAAGAAAATTCATAACACTCGGTTCCCTGGCTACGGGGACCATGATGCTTCCAAAATTTTTGAAAGCGTTTGAAAAAACCGGTGCCGGCATGAGCGAAGCCAAAGTGCTCGTGGTGATTCAGTTCAGCGGGGGAAATGACGGACTCAATACGATTATTCCTGTCCGCAATGATATTTATTACCGCGAAAGGCCGCTGCTTGCAATTGCGAAAGACAAAGCGCTGTCCCTGGATTCCGAAGCCGGTCTTCATCCGTCCCTTACGCATTTAAAAACTTTATATGACGAGGGCAACCTTGCTGTTCTGAACAATGTGGGATATCCCAATCCCGACCGTTCCCATTTCCGAAGCATGGATATCTGGCAGACCGCCAGCAATAGCGATGAATACTTGAATTCCGGCTGGTTGGGCAGGTATCTTGATGCGCAGTGCGCGGGTTGTTCAAAACCTACCCAGGTGCTGGAGATGGACGATATGCTGAGTCTTGCACTCAGCGGAGATCAGATGAAGGCAATTGCTCTTCGTGATCCGAAGAGGTTATATGATACGAGCCAGGACCCATTTTTTAAAGAGATACTGGAGGCCGGCTCCCGACAGCAAACAGAAGATCCAGCATCCTATCTATACAAGGTTATGTCAGAGACGCTTTCCGGAGCTGACTACATTTTTCAGCAAAGTAAACTGAGACCGAGCGTGACAGATTACCCGAATTCTGAAATTGGTAAAAATCTGAAAACGATTGCCTCCCTGATCTCGTCTGATATCAATACGCGCGTTTATTATATTTCGCTCGGGAGTTTTGATACCCATGTTGGACAGCAGGCAAAACAGGAGAAACTATTCAACGATCTGAACGATGCCATTAAACCATTTACCGATGATCTGAAAGCAAATCACCGGTTCGAGGATGTCCTGATCATGAGTTTTTCAGAATTTGGTAGAAGGGTGGCTGAAAATGGAAGCGGCGGTACTGACCACGGCACGGCAAACAATATGTTTCTGATCAGTGGCGGCTTAAAAAATAAAGGCATACTCAATGAAATGCCGGATCTCTCTAATCTCACTGATGGCGATCTGAACCAGCACATCGATTTTAAAAGAGTATATGCGACAGTACTGAAAAAATGGTTGCAGGCCGATGATAATAAGATCCTCGGCAAACAGTATGAATACCTGAATTTTATTTAGGAGAAGGCGGTTCCTCCGACACAAGACCCGGAATGTTTAATAACCGGAATGGATTCGGGGGCTGATTACCAGCTTTGTTTTGCGACTCCCGCTTTGATGGCTGCGAGCGCTTTTTCCTCACCCAGTAATGTAGTGAGTTTATTTCCTTTACCGTCATGGCCCTGGGCCATGTAGGCACCTTTGGCAGTCTTGCTGATCACTGCGTCCATAATCGGAACATTTTTTTCTTTCGTCTTGACGTTATATGCTGTAAGTACAACAGTGGACATATCTTAAATTTTAAAAGGTTGATTACTCTGCCTGGCTAGATCGTTTAAAGGTATATAAATATTCTTAAACGGGATTTCTGCTTCATTAAACATCGAGTCGGGCGTATTTTGCGTGGGATTCAATAAATTCCCTGCGTGGCGCTACTTCGTCCCCCATCAGCATGCTGAATATGCGGTCTGCTTCTGCGGCGCTTTCAATGGTAACCTGCTTGAGGGTCCGGGTTCCCGGGTTCATGGTCGTTTCCCAAAGCTGACTGGCATTCATTTCCCCCAATCCTTTATAACGCTGTACGCTTACGCTGTCTTCCTTGCCACCCCCCAGTCTTTCAATCTGCATGAGCCGCTGGTCTTCCGTCCAGGCATAGGCATTTTCCTTTCCTCTTTTAACCTGGTACAGCGGCGGTTGGGCTATGTAAATATGGCCCTGTTCAACCAGCGCGGCCATGTACCGGTAGATAAAAGTTAGGATCAGGGTGGCAATATGGCTGCCATCCACATCCGCATCTGTCATGATGATCACTTTGTGGTATCTGAGTTTAGCCAGGTTTAGGGCCTTCGGATCCTCGGGCGTGCCGACCGTTACCCCCAGTGCGGTATACATATTCCGGATTTCCTCGTTTTCGTATATCCGGTGTTCCATGGCTTTTTCCACATTCAGGATCTTACCCCTGAGCGGCAGGATGGCCTGAAAGCTCCGTTCCCGGCCCTGTTTGGCCGTACCTCCGGCAGAATCCCCTTCCACGAGGTATAACTCGCAGCGTTCCGGATTTCGCTCAGAACAATCGGCCAGTTTACCCGGTAATCCGCCCCCACTCAGTACACTTTTACGTTGTACAAGTTCCCGGGCTTTACGCGCTGCCGCCCGGGCCTGGGCGGCCAGAATCACCTTCTGAATGATGTTTTTGGCTTCCCTGGGATTTTCTTCCAGATAAGCCTCTAAAACCCTCGCAACCGTGGTATCCACGATACCACTCACCTCATTGTTGCCCAGTTTTGTTTTGGTTTGTCCTTCAAATTGGGGTTCCGGCACTTTCACTGATATGATGGCACTCAGGCCTTCGCGGTAGTCATCCCCTTCAATCTCCACTTTTGCTTTTTCAAAATGATTTTGCTTGTCCCCATAACTTTTAAATACACGGGTTAAAGCACGGCGGAATCCGGCAACATGGGTTCCTCCCTCAATGGTATTGATGTTGTTAACATAGGAATAAATATGTTCGCTATAGCTGTCATTATACGTGAGAGACACTTCCACGGCCACATTTGTCGCGGGGTCCAGCACATTTACGTAGATGGGTTTGGGGATCAGCGGATTCCTGGAGGCATTACTGTCAAGCATTTCCAAAAATTCGGTGATACCACCCTGACTGAAAAAGGTTTTGGTATAAACCTTTCCCTCGTCATCGAGTTCCCGCAGATCGTTGATTACAATTTTGACACCTTTGTTCAAAAAAGCAAGCTCCCGCAGACGGCTTTCAAGAATATCCCTGTTATAGACCAGTGTGATGAAAATGCTGGAATCCGGATGAAAATGCACGCGGGTGCCTGTTTTTTCACTGAGTCCGATTTCGCGGACCGGATACTGAGGGATTCCGATTTTATATGCCTGTTCGAATATTTTGCCTTCACGCTGAACAGTCACATGCAGGTCACTGCTTAAAGCGTTTACGCAACTGACTCCGACGCCGTGCAATCCGCCCGAAACTTTATAGGTGTTCTTATCGAATTTTCCGCCGGCGTGCAGAAGAGTCATCACCATTTCCAGGGCGCTTTTCTTTTCCTTTGTGTTCATCCCGGTTGGAATGCCACGCCCGTCATCTTCAACGCTGACGGAGTTGTCGGGATAAATCTCTACCGTAATGTTACTGCAGAATCCGGCAAGGGCTTCATCGATTGAATTATCCACCACTTCATAAACGAGGTGATGCAAACCTTTTACACCGACATCCCCGATATACATCGCGGGCCTTTTTCGCACTGCTTCCAACCCCTCCAGAACCTGAATACTATCTGCTCCGTAACCATTGACTGCGGGTGCAGCAACCTGTTGTGTGTTATCGTTCATATTTAATTGAAAAACCGATTATTAGGTATACAATAACGGCGTTTGCAAATTTACTAAAATCAGGGGTAAGAACGGGGTTAAAACCAGTCTTTTTTAAACAATTTTTTTGAGCTTTTTTACCCCGGAAAAAGGGTGATTTCAGGAACTGAATTGTTGCATTGCCAACTATATGCCGTCCATTTAAATTTTCCGGGTTAAATTTGCCGGATATTTATGCATCAACCCCCCGACATACTCACGCTGGCTTATAAACAACCATTCATGCAGGATCAACTGCAGTTGCTGGATGAAAAAGAGCGGCAGATACCGGGTTCCGTGCAGTATATGTTCAAGCGGTACGAGAAGAATCCGCAATGGAGCCTCGATGATACGGGCATGATGGTCTATCACTATCAACGGGAAAAAAAACATGAAAACTATTTTGAACTTCGTTTTTGCGTGTCCGGTAATACTTATTGCAAACAAAAAGAGCGTGAATGTGATATCTGTCGACTCCACACGTCCCGCTTGTGCCCGGATCGTACAGAAACAGTAGACGTGATGAGCTTCCGGTTTTCAGCGGTCCATCTTTCGCAGTTCGTAAAACCCCAGCAGGAGGCCGGCAGTCTCTCTGATAACGTGTTGCATTTTAAACATCCCTCTTCTTTTTCAAAAATCCTGTCACTTTGCAGCCGCACAAGAATGGTGCTGGATGGAATGCTGAATCATAGTTATAGCGACAGCCTCGAGAATATTTTCATCAACGCACAAACACAGATGCTGCTTCTTTACAGCCTGGAATGTATGCTGGGCCAAAAAGAAGTGGAAGCTTTTCAGTGTAAATTCCTGGCAAACGGGGCAGACAGGGAGAAAATCAATCTGGCGAGGGAAATTCTGCTGGAACATATTGGCGAACCCCTCACAATCCGCGAACTCAGCCGGAAAGTCGCGATCAATGAATGTTATCTGAAGAAGGGATTTAAAGAACTCTTCGGAACAACCATTTTTGATTTCTATCAGAGCCAGCGGATGGAACACGCCCGCTACCTTTTATACGAAAAGGGACTGAGCGTCACCGATGTTTCGGTGATGCTGGGATATTCTTCCATATCTCATTTTTCCACCGCATTTAAAAAACATACGGGACTCAAGCCCTGTGAACTCCTTTTTAAAGCTTAACGGCCAACGCTTAACGCTTAACGCCTAACGCCTAACGCTTAACGCCTAAAGCCCTTTTTGGACTATGGGTTATGGATTGAATGGTATGGATTATTTTGCCGGTCATCCGCCAACCGTCAACCGTCAACCGCGATGTCTATGAGATCGATAGCTGATCAGCCGCATCGATGGTCTCATCCAGGTCGCGGGTAGAAATGGCATTATTCAGAAACCAGCTTTCGAAAGCAGAAGGTGGCAGATAGATTCCCTGCTCCAGCATACCATGAAAAAATTGACTGAATCGTTCCATATTTGATTGTGAAGACGATTCAAAATCAGTTACCGGGTAATCTGTAAAGTGCAGGCTGATCATCGAACCGAAGCGGTTTATGACGAAGGGGAAATTCTTTTTATGTAAAACTTCTTCCAGTCCATCCTGCAGATAACGTGTTTTTTCCTGCAGTTCTTTATAGATGGATGGGTTCTCCTTTAATATTTTTAATGTTGTAATCCCGGCAATCATCGCAATGGGATTGCCGCTCAACGTACCGGCCTGGTAAACTTTTCCCAGCGGCGCGATATGTTCCATAATTTCTTTCCGTCCCCCGAAAGCGCCTACGGGCATGCCGCCGCCAATTACCTTTCCATACGTAACCAGGTCGGCCCTGATGCCTAGTTTTTCCTGTGCTCCGCCGGGGGCAAGGCGAAACCCGGTCATCACTTCATCAAATATCAATATGATGTTTTCTTTATCACAGAGCGCTCTTAATGATTCCAGAAATCCTTTCTCAGGCGGAACACATCCCATATTTCCTGCAACGGGTTCCACGATGATGGCAGCGATTTCCCCTGAATATTTTTTTACCTGTTCCTCCACAGCGTGTAAATTATTAAATGCCGCTGTCAGCGTATCTTCAGCGACGCCGGGTGTAATGCCGGGTACGGTTTGTATTTTCAGTGTCGCCATGCCACTGCCTGATTTGACAAGAAAAGAATCAGCGTGACCGTGATAGTGGCCCTCAAACTTCAGGATTTTATTTCTTCCTGTAAACCCGCGTGCCAGCCTTACAGCGCTCATGCAGGCTTCTGTACCGCTGCTTACCATTCGGATCAGGTCTACATTCGGAACCATGCCGGTAATGAGTTCAGCCATTTCTATTTCCAGTTCCGTGGGTGCTCCGAAAGAGGTTGAGTTTGCTGCTCTTTCCTGTATGGCCCTCACGACTTCTTCATGTGCGTGACCGAGAATCATCGGCCCCCAGGATGCGATATAGTCGATGTATTTATTGCCATCGGCATCATAGAGATAACTTCCCTTTGCCTTTTGGATAAATAGCGGCGTTCCGCCCACACTGCGGAAAGCGCGAACCGGCGAATTCACACCGCCGGGTATGGTTTTTTGCGCGCGTATGAATAATTCTTTGCTTTTACCTGTTTCCATTTTTTAAGGCCAACGCTTAAAGCTTAACGCCTGAAGCTTTTATTAGTTAATCTGATTTCCATACTCCTATATTCCCACACTCCCATACTTTCCTCAGTCACGCAGTAAAAGCAGGGCCTCTTTTGCAAAATAAGTTGCGATCAGATCCGCGCCAGCTCTTTTTATTGCCGTAAGTGTTTCGAGAATGGCTTTATTTTCATCGAGCCAACCCATTTTTGAAGCTGCTTTTATCATGGCATATTCACCGCTGATATTGTATGCACTAACGGGAACGCGCACTGCATTCTTTACCTCACGGATAATATCAAGATAGGCGAGTGCAGGTTTTACCATTACGATGTCGGCGCCTTCCTCCACGTCCTGCAGGGCTTCTTTTATGGCTTCTGCCCGGTTGGCATAATCCATCTGATACGTTTTTTTATCGCCAAATCCGGGTGCGGAATCCAGCGCATCACGAAATGGTCCGTAAAAGCAGGAGGCATATTTTACGCTGTACGCCATAATCCCTGTTTTGCTGAACCCGTTTTTCTCAAATGAATCGCGGATAGCAGCAATCCGTCCATCCATCATATCACTGGGGGCTACAAAATCAGCCCCGGCTTCTGCATGGCTAAGGCTCATATTTACCAGGGCTTCCACCGTTTCGTCATTTATAATCTCGCCGTTTTTTACAATTCCATCATGTCCATAAGACGAATAAGGATCGAGTGCAACATCCGTCATCAATAGTATTTCTGGAACTGCTTCTTTAATCGTGCGGATACTGCGTTGCATGAGACCGTCTTTGTTCCATGCTTCCTTTCCGGTGTTGTCTTTCAGTTCTTCCCTGCATTTGATGAAAAGCAATACGGATTTAAGACCCATGGCATGTAATTCCTTTACTTCCTTCACGGTTATATCCAGACTATTCCTGAAGTATCCGGGCATGGAAGCAATTTCATGGCGAACCTGTTTCCCTTCATCAATAAAAAGGGGTGCAATGAAATCTTCAGCACGCAAATGGGTCTCGGCCACGAGGCTGCGGATGGCAGAGGTTGATCTTAATATTCTACTTCTCGTTCGTAGATGCATAATCAATTTTAATAAATATTATCAGCTGAATTAAATATTATTAGCCGTTATCAACAATGTGGAAAATGTGAAATTGTACAGAATATGAAAAAGAAGGAATGAAATTTATAATTTAATTATAAATTTCATTCTTACATCCTCACAATTCCGCAGTTTTATATTTCTACATTGTTGATATACACTGTATCCATTTCTTCGGGTGAAAACAAAACAGCAAAGTGATATACTTTATATCCATTCTTTCGGGTGTATACAAACCTGCAAAAGCTCGTCTTCGCGACTTCCAGGCACAGGTTGATAATTATATATCCATCTTGCCCTTGGTGGAAGGCTCATCAAAATACTTTCTGTTCTTCCGTTTGTTTTTAGTCCGAAAAGAGTTCCCCGGTCATGAATCAGATTGAATTCCACATACCGCCCGCGTCGGATCTCCTGCCATTTGATTTCGTCCTCACCAAATGAAAGATCCTTTCTTTTTTCAATAATTGGCAAATATGCTTTTAAAAAAGCATTGCCGCCCGATTCCTGGAAAGCGAATAATCTTTTTGCATCCGCTTCGTCTGACGGACGCAGAAAGTCATAAAAAATGCCACCTACGCCACGCATTTCCTGGTTACGGTGATGATTGGAAAAATACTGGTCGCATTCTTTTTTGAATTGGGGATAAAAGTTCTTTCCGAAAGGATCCAGATATTGTTTTAAAATCGTATGAAAATGGACAACATCTTCCTTAAACAGATAGTTGGGAGTAAGATCTGTACCACCTCCGAACCAGCGGTCAATCCGTTCCCCCGATTCATTATACAATTCAAAATAACGCCAGTTTGCATGAACGGCCGGCACATAGGGATTTAGCGGATGAACGACAAGAGATAAACCACAGGCAAACCATGTGGAGCCTTCCATTTTCAGCTGATTTCTCATGGCGTCCGACACATTCCCGTAAACAACCGAAGTATTTACCCCTCCCTTCTCTATGATAGCTCCATTTTCTATAATCCTCGTTTTTCCACCACCTCCGTTTTCTGTTCTTTCCCAGCGGTCCTCTTTAAACCGGGCTTTGCCATCCACTCCTTCCAGTGCACTGCAAATCGTATCCTGCAAAGCATGTATATGTTGAATCCACCGTTCACGGAATTTGAATAACTGCGTTTTATATGTTGTGGATTCGTTCATGTTTATAAAGATGAAAACACTTCCTTGCCCCGGTTTTTATATATATGATTTTTGACCGTGTCCACAAATGCTTTTGCGTGATCCACCGGAACATTCGGGAGTATACCGTGACCCAGGTTTGCGATATGCCTGCCGGGTCCAAAACTGTTTAACATCTTCGTCACTTCTTTTTTCAACTCAGGAATAGGACTTAGCAGACGAGCCGGATCAAAGTTTCCCTGAAGCGAAACACTGTTGCCCGCCATTTTTCTTGCCGTTTCAGGGCGGATACCCCAATCCAGTCCAACGCAGTCTGTGCCGGTACCAACCAATTCCGGAATGGAAGCCCAGGCACCCTTTGCAAACAGGATGGTAGGAGTTTCATTTTTCATCGCCTGAATGATCTGCCGCATATAGCGCAGGGAGAAAATTTCAAAATCATCAGGGCTCAATAACCCTCCCCAGGAATCAAACAGCTGGATCACATCCACACCGGCCTTCACCTGTTGCCTGAGATAAGCAATGGTCGTTTCCGTCAGCATCTGCAACAGGCGGTGAGCAAGCTCGGGCTGGGAAAAGCAGAAAGATTTCGTCAGATCAAAAGTCTTTGATCCTTTTCCTTCTACCATATAACAAAGAAGGGTCCACGGTGCACCCGCAAATCCAATCAACGGGACACGGTTATTCAATTCTTTTTTTGTTAAACGAATCGCATCGAAGACATATCCAAGTGTTTCTTCAACATCGGGAACTATAACCCGGGTAATATCTGCGGAAGTTCTCACGGGGTCGGGTAAAAACGGGCCTTTATTTTCTATGAGCTGCACTTCCAGTCCCATGGCCTGAAGGACAACCAGGATATCCGAAAAAAGGATGGCAGCATCCACGCCGATCTGGTCAACCGGTTGCAGCGTAATTTCTGTTGCAAGGGCCGGCGTTTGCACTCGTGTAAAAAAATCATACTTATCCCGGAGCACCCTGTAGGCAGGGAGATAACGTCCGGCCTGACGCATCATCCATACCGGAGTTCTTTCGGCAGGTTCTCCGCGAAGTGTCTTTATCAATATATCGTTTCTGATCATATTCATGTGATCGTGTGTGGCCCCGCATATTCAAGGGCCAGGTTTAAAACAAAAGCTTTGTCGGGTTCAGATGAGACAATGACTTTATTTGCAGTGAACCGGCTTAATGTATCCGCTGTCGTTTTTCCCATAGCAAACAGGGTAGTGCCTGGAGGCAGATCATTCGCAGAGAAAAAACTCCGGACTGCCGTGGGACTAAAAAACAAAATGGCATCCGGATAAACATCTATATGTACCGGGGAAAGCAGGGTAGAATAAACGATCAGTTCGGACAGCCGGATTCCTTCTTTTTTTAAATTTTCAGGCAGAATATCCATTCGCTGATCACCACAAAAAAATATGGCGCTCTCTATTTTGTCGGCAATCATAATTTCAGAAAGGGCCTGTGCATTGTTTGCTGATTTCACGACCGATCCCGGGCCGAACCATTTCCCGATGGCTGATTGCGTTTCATTTCCGACACAGTACATTTTCCAATCAGGTTTTTTCTGCAGGCTGTTCGTCACCGAACGAACGGCATGTGCACTCGTAAATACTGCGACAAGTTTTTCTTTTGCATACCTCGCAATCCAGGATAAAGTTTCATCATCCTGCCTGGGCAGGATATCTATAAATGGGATCACGCGTACATCTGCAAAATCAGGAAGCGTCGGGATTCGTTCGAAGGGTAAAGATGCAGTGGATAATATCGTATAGCGGCGATCAGGCATGTTGTTTTTGTTCCATTATTTCATTTCCTCCGCTGCTGAGCAACTCATGAGCAGCAGCTGTTCCCAAACTGGCAGCCAGTTCCAGGGAAATTCTTTTTTCTATCGAATACATTTTTTTGCCTGAAGTATCGAGCAGATTCCCCCTGAAAAATATTTCTTCGCCGTCCATTTCCGCCAAAGCACCGATCGGTGTGGAACAGCCGCCAAGGAGGGCAGCTAAAAAATCGCGCTCGGTTTTAACACAAAAGGCGGTTGATTCGTGATTTATTTTTTGACAAAGTTCAAACAGGCCTTCCTCTTTTTCCCTGCATACAATGAGGATGGCTCCCTGTGCGGGTGCGGGAATCATCCAATCCAGTTCAATGGCATTTGCCGGACGCAGTCCGATGCGTTCCAAACCTGCTGCGGCGAAAATGGCGCCCCACCATTTGCTGGCTTCCAATTTTTTTAACCGGGTGTTCACATTGCCCCGGATGGGTTCAATTTGGTCTTCCGGAAAACGGTGAATCCACTGGGCCTTTCTTCTTAGGCTGCTGGACGCAATGGTAACCGGAGGATGGGTATCCAGATTTATATTTTTTTTCGATGGATGCGGGACGAGCAAATCAAAAGGACTGTCTCTTTCAAGAACTGCGGCCTCTGTTAAACCAATGGGAAGTCGAACGGGAACATCTTTCATGGAATGTACTGCAAGGTCAATATGGTTATTCAACAGGGCCTGATCCAGACTTTTTGTAAAAATCCCCTGCACTCCCATCGCATAAAGCGGTGTGATAAGATCCAGGTCGCCTTCACTTTTTATGTAAACCAATTCAGCTTCGGCACCTTGTTGCCCGAGTAAAGATTTCACCCGCTCAGCCTGCCAGAGCGCGAGTTGGCTTTCGCGTGTTCCGATCCTGATTTTTTTTGACATGTTAAAGTGTTTATCATCCCGCGATAAACTCGTTGATCGCCTCGATATAAAAACAGCCGCGTTGATTTTCATGGCGAAGTTTGGTAGCCATTACATTCAGCACACGTTGAATTTTTTGATCTCTGTTGGCGGAAGATGAATGCCCGGTTATTGGTCCCTCCAATAAAGAAGAGCCGTGAATTTCCTGGAGTTTTATTTTTACCTGTTTGAGAACAGGCACATGTCTGCGCATAGCATGCCATTCCATTAATTCCCCGAGGTGTGCCTGAATAATCACTCGGGCCTTAGGAACTTCCGCAGCGCGGCGCAACAGGGTTTCATCCTTTAATTTTGAAAGCCCGTCTACATCCATCAACTTGACATTTTTCAAATCAGTTACGCTCTTTTCAACATTGCAGGGAATGGAAAGATCGATGATGAGTTTTTTTCCGGTAATATGTTCGAGGTCAGTATAAAGAATGATGGGTTCGACTGCATTCGTGGCTACCAGTATGATATCGGCATTTTTTATCTCTTCAGGAAGATTTTCCATGGAAGCCGTTCTCAGATCAAACGCGGATGCAAGGTGCTCGGCTTTTTCAGGCGTCCTGTTCATAAGCGTGATGTGGCTTGTGCCAAGATAGTCAACCAGGTTTTTACAGGTTGTGGTACCAATTTTTCCAGTGCCCAATAAAAGAATCTTTTTATCTTCCAGGGAAGGGATATTGTCACGGATATATTGAACGGCCGCAAATGCAACTGAAACCGTTCCATCACTCAACGCGGTATTCGTTTTAATTTCTTTTGAGGATTGCAGGACCTGGTTCAGCGTCCTCTCTAAAAATGAATGTATGAATCCTCTTTCTTTGGCAAATTTCATGGCCTGCCTGAGCTGACCCACAATTTCATAGTCACCCAGAATCTGGGAATCCAGTCCTGCTCCGACATCAAACAAATGCCGAATGGCATCCAGGCCATTTTTACGGTAGGCCAGTTCATTAAATAGGGCAGCCGAACCATGTGTCTGTGAACAAAAAAGATCCGCAAGCTGTTCCGGATGATCGGCAATACCATAAATCTCCGAACGGTTGCAGGTGGACAATACAAACAGATCCCTCACTTCAAATCCGGCGGCCAGCTCAAGAATATTATTGTATTGTTCAGGTGAAATGGCAAAAGAGCCCCTCACTTCAGTGTCGGTCTTTTTATAATTTATGCCAGTGACGAAAAAATTGGAAAGTTCTGCAATTTGTTTTCTGCTCATCCTGATAATAGTACGTCAAAATTAATCGGTGCGGCTCCGACTGCCTCATTTTAGTGTCATAGTAATGTCATTTATATGAAGATGCAGCGTGAACGGTTAAATTTGAAGCATCGTTTCTTAATATACATTTGCAAATGGCAAATTTAAAAAGGGGCATTATTTTGATGAATCTGGGTTCTCCGGATTCAACATCAGTGCCGGATTTGAGAAAATACCTGAATGAATTCCTAACCGACAAAAGAGTGATCGATGAGTCCTGGCTATTCAGAAAACTCGTGGTTCAAGGCATCATTGTTCCGTCAAGGGCACCCAAATCTGCGGAAGCTTATCGCACCATATGGACAAAAAACGGATCGCCGCTGATTCAGTTCACCAGGGAACTGACTGACAAATTACAGTCCCTTCTTCCTGAACGGGTAAGCATGGGCATGAGATACGGAAACCCAGGCATGGAAGCAGCTTACGAGTCGATTATAGAAAAAGTTCCGGGTCTTGAAGAAGTCATTGCTATTCCCCTCTATCCGCACTATGCGATGTCTTCGTACGTAACGGCCGTAGAACATGCTAAGGATATTCACCGGAAAAAAAAATATGGATTCAGACTGAAATTTACGGGACCATTTTACAAGGATCCCGGTTACATACATGCGTTGGCTGAGAATATGCGACCCTATCTGCAAAAGGAATTTGATCATCTGCTATTCAGTTTTCATGGTATTCCAGAGAGGCATTTACTAAAAACGGATCCCACCCATACCCATTGTCTGCAATCGGCAGATTGCTGCTCTGTGGCTTCTGTCGCCCATGCTACCTGTTACCGGCATCAGTGCCTGCAAACGATGAAAGCAGTTGCAGCGGAGCTGGATCTCCCTCAAAATAAATTCAGTTTTTCGTTTCAGTCCCGGCTCGGGAAGCAGCCCTGGTTGAAGCCGTATACTGATTTCAGGCTCCAGGAAATGCCCGGTGAAGGAATTAAAAAATTGCTGGTCGTTTGTCCGGCTTTTGTAAGTGATTGCCTGGAAACACTGGAAGAAATTGAGATCCGGGGAAAAGAAAGTTTTCTTAAATCGGGTGGAAGCGAATATAAAATGATCCCTTGCTTAAATACGCATCCTCTCTGGGTTCGGGTATTGGCAGACTGGATGAAAGAATAAAATCGACCATGTATTCATATATAAAGGCGCTGCATATTATTTTCATCGTCACCTGGTTCAGCGGCATGTTCTATATTGTCAGACTTTTTATTTACAATACAGAAGCTTCGGAAAAAACCGGTCCCGAACGTGAGATCCTGCTTGGGCAGTTTGGCATTATGATCAGGCGTTTGTGGCTGGGCATTACATGGCCTTCAGCTATTCTTACGCTGATATTCGGTCCCTGGATCTGGATCATGCTGGGCAATACACCACGATGGCTTGCAGTAAAACTTGTATTTGTTGTGTTATTATATATGTATCATATCTCACTCCATGTTCTTTACCGGGAGCAGCAGAAGGGAATATTCAGGTTCAGTTCCCAGAAACTCCGGATCTGGAATGAAATGGCCACACTGCTTTTATTTGCCATCGTATTCCTGGCCAGCGTGAAGCAGGCGATGAGCTGGGTATTTGGCCTGGCAGGTATTATTTCCCTGGCTCTGGTTCTGATGCTGGCAATTCGTATTTATAAAAAAATGCGAACTAAAAAGAACTGATACAATGTGGTAAATGTGATAATGTAGACAATGAATGATGTGGGAGTTGAATGGGGAAATGATGATTTGGAAATGTGATTACGTAAAAATTCCATGGGGGTCGATTCTTAGCAGTCACACATTCAAACGGAAATCGAAAATTTCCAAATTAATCTCCACATTCATACATTTTCATTAATAATTCAACTCCCACATCATTCATTGTCTACATTACCACATTCGCCACATTAACTCTGCCTTTATTTAAAGAAACTTACCGCAAAGAAAAAACCCCCTCAAAAAAGGGGGTTTTAAATAAGGGGCAAAAAGGTGGTCTTTCAGTAACTGGCTTCGAATGGTGATTCAGGAATTGGGAATAACTTCAATAACTAGCATTGGTTTTTGCAAGTGCGATAAAAGGAATTAAAAACGGGAAGGTGCGGATTAATAAAAAACACGACAGCGTAAAAGGAAGGGGAGTAGGAATACCCCCCTTTTTAACCCCTAAACCCTAAACCGTAGAAAAAAATTTTTCAGAACCTTGAGAACTATCTTATTTAGATACATCTCATCGATTTTTATAAAGGATCGGACTCCCTTTTTTCAAACATAAATTATGCCAAAGGATTTCATTGTGGATAATTGTTTATGCTTAACCGCTTGATTCTGCTCAACTTCCGCGTAACTATCCTTTCGTAAATCGTATTCAAACGATCTGATCCGGTTGTTTGTAACAGGTAAAAAAACCACTGAATTCATTAGCTTTGCAGCCATTTTAAATTGTTAAAAATCTTCTGCTTTTCTTAATAATTTCCTAACCTGTTCATTATTAACGGATCAGTATGGCCGGTCAATATAAAGAATTTGAAAAGCTGAACCTTCCTGAAATCGGGAAGGAGGTGTTAAATGAGTGGAAATCCTCCCATGCATTTCAGAAAAGCATTGATTTGAGAGCCGGAAAAACAGCTTTCGTATTTTACGAAGGACCTCCCAGCGCAAATGGTTTACCGGGTATACATCACGTTATCAGCAGAACTCTTAAAGACCTGATTTGCAGGTACAAGACGATGCGGGGATTCCAGGTAGAAAGAAAAGGAGGATGGGATACCCATGGACTTCCGGTGGAGCTTGGCGTGGAAAAGGAACTGGGTATTACCAAAGAGGATATTGGCAAAAAGATCTCCGTAGAGGAGTATAATTTAAAATGCCGTGAAGCCGTGCTCCGGTACAAGGATAAATGGGATGAACTGACTGAACGCATGGGTTATTGGGTCGATCTGGAACACCCATATATCACCTATGAAAACCGGTATATTGAAACCCTTTGGTGGATACTTAACCAATTGTATCAGAAGGATTTACTCTTCGAAAGTGTAAGTATTCAGCCATATTCCCCCGCAGCGGGGACGGGATTGAGTTCTCACGAGCTCAATCAACCGGGAACCTATAAGGAAGTACGCGACACAAGCTGTGTGGCGATGTTTAAGGCGATAGACAATCCGCAGTCAGCCTTTCTGTTTGAGAAGGTGCGAGATGAACAGATGCCGGAGATTTTCTTCCTGGCCTGGACGACCACGCCATGGACCCTTCCTTCCAACCTGGGATTGACAGTCGGTCCTGCTATTGAATATGTCCTCGTTAAGACCTTTAATCCCTATACCCAGTTACCGGTTCATGTGGTGCTTGCAAAATCACTGTTGGGTAAATACTTCAAGGAGGAGGATGAAAATGCGGATTTCGGGGCTTACCAGCCGGGATCCAAAATTCTGCCCTGGAAAGTATTATTTTCTTTTGAAGGCTCCCGCCTGGAGGAATGCCGGTATGAACAGCTGATACCCAGTGAAGCAGGCAGCCTTGATAAAATCCGAAGCGTAACGCCCGATGCGGATCCGTTCAGGATCGTTACGGGTGATTTTGTGACCACTGAAGATGGCACCGGCATCGTTCATACAGCCCCGGCATTTGGAGCGGACGATTTTAAAGTGGGCAGAAAGAATAAGCTGGGGATACTCATTCTCGTTGATAAGGAAGGTAAATTTATTGAGGGAGTAGATGAGTTCAGTGGAAGATTTGTAAAAAACTATAAGGATGATCAGAAATATGTAGATGTCAATGTGGATATCTGCGTAAAATTGAAAAAGGAAAACCGTGCTTTCAAAATAGAGAAATACGAACATACCTATCCGCATTGCTGGAGGACGGACAAGCCCATTTTATATTATCCGCTTGATGCCTGGTTTATCAAGACGACGGCCGTCAAAGACAGGATGGTTGCGTTGAACAAGACGATTCAATGGAAACCTGCATCCACCGGTGAGGGAAGGTTTGGCAACTGGTTGGAGAATATGGTGGACTGGAACCTGAGCCGCAGCCGGTTTTGGGGAACACCATTGCCAATCTGGAGGACGGAAGAGGGGGATGAAGAAAAATGCATTGGCTCCATCCGGGAATTATTGGATGAAATAGAAAGGGCAAAAAAGATATTCGGCGATAAAATAAATATAGGAATCACCGCCGATTCACTTGATCTTCATAAACCTTTCGTAGACAAGATCGTGCTCGTGAGCGGTCAGGGCAAGAAAATGTACCGGATACCCGATCTGGTGGATGTCTGGTTCGACTCGGGTGCGATGCCCTATGCCCAATGGCATTACCCCTTCGAAAATGAGGAGCAGTTCAAAAAAAGCTTCCCTGCCGATTTTATTGCGGAGGGAGTAGATCAAACCCGCGGCTGGTTTTACACGCTGCATGCCATTGCCGTGATGTTATTCGACAGTATCGCATATAAAACAGTCGTATCCAACGGACTCGTACTCGATAAGAATGGCAACAAAATGAGTAAACGTGTTGGCAACGTGGTAGATCCCTTTAAAACAATCGATCAGTTCGGCGCAGATGCTACACGATGGTACCTGATTACCAATGCTTCCCCCTGGGATAGTATGAAGTTTGATACAGAAGGCATTCGGGAAGTTCAGAGAAAATTCTTTGGCACGTTATATAATACTTATCAGTTTTTTGCACTCTATGCCAACGTGGATGGTTTTGCATTCAAGGAAGAATATATTCCATTGGCGGAAAGAGCTGAAATTGACAAATGGATTTCTTCTGCATTAAACAGCCTGGTGAGAAAAGTGATTTACAGTCTGGATGATTACGAACCGACTGTCGCCGGCCGTCTCATTGAAGATTTTGTGGACCAGGAACTCAGTAACTGGTATGTACGGCTCAGCCGGCGACGGTTTTGGAAAGGAGAATATGAGCAGGATAAAAGAAGTGCATATCAGACTCTATATGAATGTTTGGAAACATTGAGTAAACTGATCGCTCCGGTTTCGCCGTTTTTTGCAGACTGGCTTTTTCAGAATCTGAACAGGGTCACCGGCAGATCACCTTTTCAGTCCGTACATTTTACAGATTTTCCGGAGATAAAAAATGCAGCCATCGACGGGGACCTGGAAGAAAGAATGAAACTTGCGCAGGATGCATCCTCCCTGATTCTGTCGATTCGCAAAAAAATAAATATTAAAGTCAGACAGCCGCTTAAAAAAGCCCTGATTCCGGTTTTGAATTCAGCCATGAAGGCTCAGTTTGAAAAGGTGGAAGCATTGATCCTGTCTGAAGTAAATATCAAGGAAATCGAATATCTGGAATCAGACAATGAGTTTATCCATAAGAAGATTAAGCCAAATTTTGTTTTGCTGGGGAAGAAACTGGGTCCAAAAATGAAGGCTGTCAGCATGGCCCTGGCCAGATTCACCCAGGAAGATATCAGCAGGCTGGAGAAAGAAGGCAAAACACAGGTCGCCATTGAAGGAAACGCCATAGAAATTGCTCTGGAAGAGGTGGAAATCAGCAGTGAAGACGTACCTGGCTGGATGGTGGCTACAAAAGGCCCCCTGACTGTAGCCCTCGATGTTACTGTTACCCCCGAGTTGGAAAGAGAGGGGAATGCCCGGGAACTGGTGAACCGGATACAGAAAATCCGGAAAGACCAGGAATTTGAGCTGACAGACCGGATCAATGTACAAATTGAAGGTGCTCAAACATTGGAGGAGACGATAAGAGAATTTAATTATTATATTTGCGCGGAAATTTTGGCAGACAAACTCGATTTGGTTGCCGGAATAACCAATGGCACCCAAATTGAAGTTAATGACGTCCCTTTAACAGTTTTTGTCACAAAAAAAGCCTAACCATATGGCAATCAAGAAAAAACCGGTAAAAGCCGTTAAAAAAGTGCAACCAAAAAAGGCAGCTAAACCAGCAGCAAGGAAGGCTACTGCCAAAAAGGTTGCACCGGCAAAACCTGCAAAAAAGGATAGTCCTAAAAAACACACACCCGTGGTAAAGAAATCTGTAGCGTCATCAAGCAAGTCAGTTCATTCAAAATCAACAGTTTCATCTAAGAAAACGACGACTCCGGTTGCAGCAGCTAAAAAGACGGCCCCCGCACATTCCAATGTAAAAAAGCCCATCGCACAGGCACATCCGGCAAAAACTGCACATCCTGCTCCCGCCGCACATCCGGCAAAAGCAACGCATTCCGCCCCTGTTGCACATCCGGCAAAAACTGCGCATCCTGCTCCTGCCGCACATTCGGTAAAAGCATCGCATCCTGCCCCTGCTGTACAGCCGCCAGTCGCGGCAAAACCCGTACAGCCTGTCGCAGCGAAAACCGGCAGTAAAAATGAAGATAAGAAGCCTGTTTTCAAACAACAGGTGAAAAACACCAGTCCGGTTACCGTGAAACCGGAGGTTAAAAAACCCGTTCCACCGCCTGTAAAGGCAGTTAAGGTGGTTATGCCGGAAATAAAAACAAAAACGGTTCGGAAATACGAGCCGGAATTTACAAAATCTGTACTGGACATCCACCAGCAGGAACAAACTGGACCAACCATGAGATATAGTGACATTGAATTATCAGAGTTCAGGGATCTGATCACAAAAAAATTGGATTCTGCGAAGAAGGAACTGGCTTATCTCCAGGGCCTTATAACAAGACGCGATGAAATGGGAGGAGATGAAACGGATAACCGTTACATGACGATGGAAGATGGAAGTATGAGCATGGAACGTGAACAACTGAGCCAGATGGCCAGCCGTCAGATTACTTTTATCGATCACCTTGAAAAAGCCATGATGCGGATTGAGAACAAAACATATGGAATCTGCCGTGTTACCGGAAAGCTGATCGACAAAGCGAGGCTGAAAGCCGTGCCCCACGCGACACTTAGCATAGAAGCCAAACAAACGATGAATAAATAGATTTTTAGCCCAAAGCGTAGAGCCCAAAGCCCAAAGCTTTGATGAGTCATCCGTTTGCCAACTCTCTTTATAAGAAATATGCAAACCCGCCTTTTATTTGTGGCGATGGCGCTGGCCCTGGGTGCCGTACTTCCAATGCAGGCTGCTATAAATTCCCGGCTGGCTAAAACAGCTGGCAATCCGGTTATGGCCGCATTTATTTCATTTGCGGTAGGCACGATTGCCCTGATGATATATTTAATTATAGCAGGCCAGTTTCAATTCCGTTTTATTTCTTCTCAGTCACCATGGTGGATTTGGACGGGTGGTTTGCTGGGGACTTTTTTCGTTGCAGGTATCGTCGTACTGCTTCCAAGACTCGGTGTAGTTTTATCTTTTAGTCTGGTACTGGCCGGACAAATGTTCGCTGCGATATTATTCGATCAGTTTGGCTGGCTTGGTGTTGCCGTCAAAGAAATTTCCACAGGCAAAATCATTGGATCCATTCTTCTCATCATCGGGGTAATTCTGATCCGTAAGTATTAGATGACAGATGACTGTTGATCGATTACCGAATTGTTAATCCAGTGCAATTGAAGCCAGTTAATAATTAATAATTAATATTTAATAATTGCAATGGTAGATCCCCAGGTGAACAATCCGAAGAGCCCGAAATTTGCCGTGAAGAAGTATTTAACCAGCATTCAGGAAGAGATCAGGGGAAAGATTGTTTTGGATATTCCGGCAGGCAATGGAGTTACGAGTGAAATTCTGCTGGAGCTTGGAAGCAAAGTAGAGGCATTTGACTTATTTCCGGAATATTTTTTACTGAAGAATATTGAGTGCAGGAAAGCCGATATCAACCAGGGGATACCGGTAGAAAACAATCATGCCGATTTTATTATTTGTCAGGAGGGGATAGAACATTTCAATGACCAGCTCAGGGCTTTTTCAGAATTTAACCGTGTGCTGAAAATGGGCGGCAAATTGATCATAACGACACCCAGTATTTCCAACCTGGCTGCCAAACTCAGCTACACATTGTTTGAATCTGAATATTTTCATAAGCTGATGCCGCCCAATGAAATTGATTCAGTATGGTTTGGAGATAAAACGAATAAAAAGATTTATTACGGGCATATCTTCTTAATTGGTCTACAGAAAATGAGGGTCATCGGACGTGTCTCCGGATTCAGGATCAGTAAGATCAATTTCATGAGACTGAACAAAACAGCTCTATTTCTATTTCCGTTCTGGTATCCGTTTATTTTTCTGTCATCTTATTATACTTACTTTAAGTCTTTACGCAAAAACAAGACGGTTGATCACAATGCCAGTAAGAAGGTATACATGGAACAATTAAAAATAAATCTCAGCCCCCGGGTGTTGCTGGACCGGCATACGTTTGTCGTTTTTGAAAAAGAATTTGAGGTTGAGAATGTATATGACCAGCTTTTGTCTATTCAAAAACCACTGAGCGAGATATTGTAGATGACCGTAGACCGATGATCGATGACCGATGACCGAAGGTCGTGGATCGTGAATCGTAGATCGTTTATCGTAGATCGATATACGATAAACATCTGGTTTTGGGCTTTAATGTATCTCCTGCATATCTACGAGTTTCCGGTATAAACCATTTTGCGATACCAGGGCTTCATGTGTTCCTCTTTCCGCAATGGAACCTTTTTGCAAAACGATGATTTCATCCGCATGCCGGATGGTGCTCAGACGATGGGCGATGACGATACAGGTTCTGTTTTGCATCATGTTATTAATGGCGTCCTGGACCAGCCTTTCACTTTCTGTATCGAGTGAGGAAGTGGCTTCATCCAGGATCAGTATGGGCGGATTTTTCAACACCGCGCGTGCAATGGTAATGCGCTGTCTTTCGCCACCGCTTAATTTGGAACCACGATCTCCGATATTGGTCTGGTAACCATATTCTTTCAGACTGATAAACTGATGGGCGTTTGCTACACGGGCAGCCTGTTCAATCTCTTCCATGGAAGCATCCGGTGTTCCAAGTGCGATATTTGCCGCAATGGTATCATTGAATAATACCGGTTCCTGTGTCACAATGCTCATCTGCCCGCGCAGTGCGTGAAGCGAATAATTTTTAATGTTGATTCCGTCCACGAGCAATTCTCCTCCGCTCACATCATGAAAACGCGGTATCAGATCAGCGAGTGTTGATTTGCCTGCACCGGAGGAGCCAACCAGTGCGATTGTTTTTCCCTTGTCGATTGTAAGATTGATCTGCTGCAAAACCTCTACCCCTTCATATGCAAAGCACACGTTCTTAAATTCTATTGAACGGTTGAACGAAGTTATCGGCTGCGGATTAGCCGGTTCCCTGATTACGATGTCGGCCTGTAAAATTTCTTCGACTCTTTTGATGGCGGCCGATCCGCGTTGCGCGTTGTAAAATGCGGTGGACAGGGATTTCGCGGGATTTATGATTTGCGTAAAAATGGCGATATATGCTATGAAGCCTTCAGGCTGCAGAGAAGATTTGTTTAGTAATCCGTTTTGGCTTAGTATCATCTGGCCGCCGATAAATAAAATGCAGCAAAGAACAATTACCCCGAGTAATTCTGACATGGGCGAAGCCATGTCCCTGCGGAACATGATCTTATTCCTTAAATGATTCAGGAAATTGTTTGTTTTAAAAAACTTTGACTGCAGCAGGCTTTCTGCATTGAAGGCCTTGATAACGCGCAGACCACCGAGGGTTTCGTCCAGGATTGATAACAAAATGCCCGATTCTTCCTGTGCGGCATTTGAATTTTTTTTCAGGGATCTGCTTACCCTGCCGATGATAAAACCGGTTAAGGGGAGGAGGACAAATAATAACAGGGAAAGCGTCGGACTCAGGAAAACCAGCGTCGCGAGAATAACCAGGATGGTCAGGGGCTCACGGAAAACACCTTCTAGCGTACTCATCACGCTCCATTCTATTTCGTTCACATCGTTGCTCATACGGCTCATCAGATCTCCTTTGCGCTGTTCCGTAAAATAACCGAGTGGAAGAATCAGAATTTTAGAATACAGATCTGCCCGTAATCTCGTAAGCACGCCATTACGCATAGGAGCCAATACCCGATAACCGAGATAAAAAAACAAATTCTTCAACAGAATTGAAAAGATAATTATTACACAGATGGCGCCGAGTGCATAAGAGGGACCGTGCTGGTCGATCAGCAAACCCAGGATGTATTTGATATAGTCCAGCAGGCTGGAAGCGGAAAAGCTGAGATGTGGCATAACTGACACTCTTTTCTCTTTTCCGAACAATAACTGCAGGAATGGTACAAGCATCGTCAGAGAAACCAGGGAAAATAAAACGGAGAGCAGGTTGAAAATGAAATACAAGGTTATTTTTCCTTTCTGATCGCTCAGATATTTCAGAATCGTCGAAAATCTTTTCATTATTTCTGGATGGGATGTAAACCCGTAAATTTACACTGAAATCAGCAATGATATGAAAGAAGGTAAACGGCAAAAACAGGTTAGTGCTTTGTTATTGGAAGAGGTTAACAAAATTTTTCAAAAGCTGGGACTGAACATGATCCAGGGCGGCATGGTGTCCATTTCTTCAGTCAAAATCACACCGGATCTTTATGAAGCGCGTATTTATCTGAGTTTTTATCAGGTAAGCAGTCCGAAAGACGCATTGAAACTGATAGAAGACAGGGCATGGGAGATCAAGCGCGATCTGGTAAGTTCGATCCGCAATCAGTTGAGGAGCATGCCCCAGCTCACTTTTTATATTGATGATTCTTTGGAGTATGTGGACAAGATGGAAACGCTGTTTCGTGAAATCAATGAAACCAAACCAAATACAGGAAGCGAATCCTGATTAATTTATCTGCATTGAAGTTCCTCTTTGCCTGGCGCTACTTTAAAGCGAAAAAATCAACGAATGCCATTAACATCATTTCATGGGTTAGTGTAAGCGCGATTATACTGGGGACTGCTTCTCTGATCGTTCTGCTCAGCGTTTTCAATGGCCTCGAAGACCTGGTCAGGTCTCTATATTCCGCTTTTTACACTGATTTGAAAATTATGCCTGCATCTGGAAAATTTATCCGGGTCCCTTACACCAGCCTTTTGAAATTGAAACAGACAGATGGAGTTATCGGTTATTCATTAACGGTAGAAGATCAGGCGCTGCTCCAATACAATAATAATCTTCAGCCGGTGATGTTAAAGGGCGTAGACGACCACTTCAAAACCATAAACGGGGTCTCTAAAAATATTTTGAGGGGGGATTATCAACTGGGCTCGCCGGATCACCCGGAAGCTATTCTGGGTTCTGGCGTTGAGTATTCACTGAATATCGAATCGGACCGATCCCTGTCGCCTATGACGGTTTATCTCTTCAGGAACGGCGGTATCAATCAGGCGGATCCTGAATCAGCCGTTCATTCGGAGTCCCTCGTTTCTTCCGGAACATTCAAAATACAGGAGGATTTTGACAATCACTACGTTATTACCAACCTGGGTTTCATGCAAACCATGCTGGGACTGGATTCCAATGAATACGGTGCGATTGAAATAGCCACCCGCGATGGATCGGCAACCCGTGAATTGAAATCGAAACTTCAGGGTTTATTTGGTTCTGCCTTCCTGGTAAGGACCCGGGATGAACAGAATCAGACTTTGTTTGGAACGATGAAGATGGAAAAATGGGTGATATATATCATTCTGACACTTATATTGATCGTCGCGGCATTTAATATGGTGGGTGCTTTGACCATGTTGGTTCTTGAGAAAAAGAAAGATATCCAGGTATTGAAAGCCATGGGAGCCAACAACCGGTTGATACAACAGATTTTTCTGAATGAAGGCATTCTGCTGGGGCTGCTGGGCGGCGGCATCGGATTTCTGCTTGCAATACTATTGTGCTGGATGCAGGTGCATCTGAAACTTGTTCCCCTGCAGGGTAATTTTCTGATAGATTATTATCCGGTGAAACTGATTCCGGGGGATTTTATTCTGGTCGGGATCACCATTCTGATTGTAGTGCTGCTGGCCTCCTGGCTACCAGCCAGGAAAGCGGCCATGCAGCCGTTTGAACTAAAAACTTAAGCAAGTATGAGAGTGTGAGAGTTAATTAACTCTCACACTCTCATACTCTCACACTTGATTCAGTAATCCCCCAGCGTTTCCGGTAACTGGGCCAGGGCTTTTTTAAGCTGTTCGTCGCTGGGCGCAATACCATGCCAGCCATGGTCATTTTCCATAAAATCCACTCCTTTGCCCATAACGGTGTGCATCAGAATGGCAACAGGTTGTCCTTTTCCGGTCAGGGATTTGGCTTCACGCAGGGTAGCCACCAGCTCCTCCATGTTATTTCCATTGGTTTCCAGGGTTTTCCAGCCGAAAGCATCGAATTTTTGCCGGATATTGCCCAGATTCATCACTTTTTCTGTTGTGCCATCGATCTGCTGATGATTCCAGTCAACCGTGGAAATCAGGTTGTCGACTTTATGATGGGCAGCAAAAAGAAGGGCTTCCCAATTCTGGCCCTCATTCAATTCGCCGTCTCCATGCAGAGAAAAGACAATATTTGATTCCTTATTGAGTTTTTTGGTAAGGGCCGCACCGATGGCAGCACTCATACCCTGACCCAGGGATCCGCTGGCTATACGAACTCCCGGCAGGTGTTCATGGGTTGTCGGATGTCCCTGCAGGCGGGAGTTCAGTTTTCGGAAGCTGGCAAGTTCTTTCAAATCAAAATAACCGCACCGGGCAAGTGTGGAATAAAAGACGGGCGAGATATGACCGTTGCTGAGGAAGAAAATATCTTCATTTTTGCCGTCCATTGAAAAATTCGGATCATGTTTCATGACGTCAAAATAGAGGGCGGTAAAAAAATCGGTGCAACCCAGGGAACCTCCCGGATGACCGCTTGAAGCACCGTGTACCATTCTGAGAATATCCCTTCGGATCTGTGTAGCAATAGCCTTTAAATCAGCCATATAAAATGATTCATTTTAAAGTGCGCAAAGCTAGTGGAATTTATTTACCCCTGTCCCGGAACATATTAAACTTTTGTTCTAACTTGCTTGTTCATGCGCTCAGTGACATTATAACATTGCTGGTCTGAACATCTTGAATCTCAACACTGACCCGAAAGAACGCAAATAGTAGCAAGGCTTGATTTTAGCAATGATTGAATTTATTTAATGTAAACCGAGGTACATGTTTGATGTATTACTTTCCCTGTCGATTTCATTTACCATTACTTTTCTAGCCATTCCCGTTATCATTAATGTAGCGGAGATGAAGAAACTTTTTGACATGCCGGATGCAAGAAAAATTCATCAGGTTGCTATCACTCCGTTGGGAGGGATAGGGATTTTTGCGGGATTTGTATTCGGTTGCCTGCTCACAATCAATTTTAAATATTCGTCCGAATTTCAATATTTCATTGCGTCCACAATGGTCATTTTCTTTTTGGGTTTAAAAGATGACATCCTGGTCTTGTCTCCCATAAAAAAATTCATCGGACAGGTTCTGGCGGCTTTCCTGATTATATATTATGGCAGGATACAGATCCGCAGCATGCATGGTTTTTTCGGCATTCATGAATTGCCGGAGATGTTCAGTCTCCTGATCTCTTATTTTTCGGTTATCGTGATCATTAATTCCTTTAATCTGATAGATGGCGTGGATGGGCTGGCGGCCACACTCGGGCTCATGTCTTCTACGCTTTTCGGAATATATTTTTTATCTGCAGGTGCGGGCATGGAACCGTATTATGTTCTTGCATTTTCTCTCTGCGGCAGCCTCCTTGCATTCCTCATATTTAATTTTCAACCGGCAAAAATTTTCATGGGTGATACAGGATCTTTACTCATAGGCGTAGTGAATGCAATTTTAGTATTGAAATTTATTGATCCGGGAGATGGTCCCACCTCGTTGAATCCGATCATATCATCCCCGGCAGTCGGGTTTACCATTCTCATGATACCCTTGCTGGATACACTTCGTGTATTCGCCATTCGTATATTTAAACGCCGCTCTCCCTTTAGTCCGGACAGAAACCATATCCACCATCTTTTGCTGGATCGGGGTTTTTCGCATCGTACGATTACCCTCATTCTCGTAGCTTTTAACGCCGGCATGGTCGTATTCGTTTACATGGCAAGATGGCTTGGATGTACCATCTTAATCTTATCTGTCATCGCCCTCTTCTTCACTTTCATTGCAGTTGCTTATTATTCCAGACCGCGTCATTCCTTGGCATGGGAAACGGATGGGATGGATAAAAATGAGAAGGTAAAGGAATCGAAATTGGTTACCTTTATCCGCGAAAGTATGCTGGAACAAAAAAACTAATAAGCAGCACCGACCAAAAAAGCACGAATTAGAATTACATCTATGTCTGATGAATTAGACTTTATTGTGGAAGTGGCAAAAGATTCCATGATCAAAGCAATTACCCACCTTGAGAATGAACTTACCAGAATCCGGGCCGGGAAAGCGAATCCCCAAATGCTCGATGGTGTAAATGTGGATTACTATGGCGTCCCCACCGTCATCAATCAAATGGCGAATGTATCCGTGATGGACGCCCGGACCCTGACCATTCAGCCATGGGAGAAAAATATGCTCCAGCCCATCGAAAGGGCCATCATCAATGCCAACCTGGGCGTTACGCCACAGAATGACGGTAATATCATCCGCCTCTTTATGCCGCCTCTTACGGAGGAAAGAAGAAAAGAATTTGTAAAGCGCGCATATGCCGAAGGAGAGCAAACAAGGGTTGCCGTCAGGAACATCCGCAGGGATTCCATTGAACAAATTAAAAAATTACAAAAAGACGGTCTGAGTGAAGACCTTACCAAGGACGCTGAAAAGCAGATGCAGGATATTACGGATCAACACATTTCACTGGTAGAAAAACACCTGGCTTCCAAAGAAAAAGAAATCATGTCCGTTTAACGGGATGAGTTGAGTCACATAATTCTTAACCATAAAAATTGCAAATATGGGTATCTTAAAAGAGTTCAGGGATTTTGCACTGCGCGGTAACGTGGTTGACCTCGCCGTTGCTGTTATTATTGGTGCTGCTTTTGGAGCCATCGTTTCATCACTGGTTGATAACGTCATAACGCCACTCTTACTCACACCCGCTTTGAAAGCGGCAAACGCACAGGACCTCGATAAACTATCGTATGGCGCTGTCAAATACGGATTGTTTTTGGCTGCCGTAATAAAATTCATCATCATTGCCTTCATACTCTTCCTGATTGTCAAAGGGATGAAGAGCCTAGAAAAGAAAAAGGTACCACCCGCACAGGAAGCCTCAGCCACAGAAAAACTTCTCATTGAAATCAGGGATGAACTAAAAAAACCATAGTCTGGTCCAATTTTAGATTGCTTTATTTTTCCGCCGTTATCATATCAAACTGCATTTAATAATCCAGAATTCTGTTTATATGAAAAAGATTGTAATCAGTTTATTGTTCGGGTTGTTTGTTTTTGAAGGCATGGCGCAGGACAAATCCGTGAAGGAGATGCGCGACGAAGCCAATAGAACGATTAAGAAAGACCCGAACGATACCATTCCGAAAATCTGGAAACTGGGTGGGGTACTCCGGTTTACACTCACCCAGAGTGCACAGGACAACTGGGCAGCAGGAGGAGACAAAAATACCCTGGGTTTGTCCAGCTTTTTCAGCGGATATGCTTTTTATAAAAAAGGAAAGCACGCCTGGGACAATACCATGGATCTCGCCTATGGGTTCTTAAAAACAACCAGTTTAGGCTCCCGGAAATCAGATGATAAAATTGATGTTCTTTCAAAATACGGATACGATATCGGAAAACACTGGTACCTCAGCGGGCTCGTGAATTTTCGTACTCAGTTTGCCCCGGGCTATGCTTATCCAACCCAGCCACCGCCTGTGCTGACGTCAGATTTTATGGCACCGGCTTATCTGATCGTGTCGCCAGGCGTGAACTATATGCCCAATAATGATTTTTCTTTTTTTATATCACCGGCCACGCTCAGATGGACATTTGTAAAAAATGATTCGCTTTCAGCGCAGGGCGCATTCGGTGTGGACTCGGGCAAAACCGTTAAGCTCGAATTCGGAGCGTATTCAACAATTTCTTATACGCATAAGATTAATGAAAATGTGATTTACAGCAGCAGGCTGGATCTTTTTTCAAATTATGAACACGATCCTCAGGATGTGGATGTTAACTGGACCAATGTGCTGTCGGTAAAAGTGACGGGAATAATTGTCATGACAGCAGCTTTCAACCTGATTTACGATAATGACGTGAAGACGGTGAAGCCCGACGGTAGCCCGGGAGGCCCTGCTGCCCAGTTGCAGGAACTATTGGGAATTGGTGTATCACTTAAACTGTGATTTTTGTGCTATAAATGTCAACAAAAGTTTTGGGCTATAAGCATTAGGCTTTATGCTTTTTACTATTCTTGCAACTAAAGCCGGCCCATGCTTCATTCAGCATCATATCAGATCAGGTTATCGCAATTTGAAGGTCCCTTCGACCTGCTGTTGTTTTTTATCGAAAGGGATGAATTGGATATTTACAATATTCCGATCCATAAACTGATCAAGGATTTTCTCGATTTTATTCATAAGGAAGAAAAGCTGAATATCGAACTGTCCAGCGAGTTCATCCTGTTCGTATCCAATCTGATGCGCATCAAGGCCAAAATGCTGCTCCCCAGGAAAGAGCTGGATGACCAGGGCAATGAAATTGATCCACGTCAGGAACTCGTGAATAAAGTGCTCGAATATAAACGGTTCAAGGAAGCTGCTGCGCGTCTTTCTGAGATGGAAGAGCAGCGTATGAAACTGATCCGGCGTGGGAATCTTCACAGGGAGCTTCTCCAGATTGGCGAGGAGTCCGGTGAAGGAACTGAGATCCAGTCCATCAGTTTATTTAAACTGATGAAGACCTTTGAAAAAGTCATGCTTCGGCTAGAAGAACGTAAAAACCAACCCCGGCATACCGTTGTCCAGTATAACTACAGCATTGAAGACAGCCGGCAGCAGATGATTGACTGGGTAAGCCGCGAGGGCACTATTCCCTTTTCCAAGATCGTAGAAGTATGTGAAAACCGTATTCACGCAATCTTTCTGTTCCTTTCAATCCTCGAACTCGTTCAGCTGGGATATATGAATATCCTGCTTGGTGAGGGCCGGAATAATTTTATACTCGAGCACAATGAGGAAGGCTCCGAGGAAAGCCTAAAGCCTAAAGCCTAAAGCTTTAAGCTTTGGGATTTAGGCTTATAACGGTTATAGGTTATAGTGGTGAAAAACTATTTTTAAGGCATTCTTTCAGCATGGCCCTGGCAGAGTTTGCGATGGCTTCTGCATCGAATCCGGATTCATGCTGAAGTTGTTTGGGGGTGCCATGCTGGATTACCTGGTCAGGTATTCCCAATATGGTCAGTTTCGCGGAATAGTTATGAGCCGCCATGAATTCAAGGATAGCAGATCCGAATCCTCCGCTGACAGTACCGTCTTCAACGGTAATAATCTTATCGAATTTTTTAAATACTTCATGAAGCATTGTTTCATCAAGCGGTTTTACAAAACGAAGATCATAATGCGCCGGATCGAGGTCTTCTATCCGGAGCTGGCGGATTGCAGCAGTAGCAAAATTACCTGCGTGGCCGAATGACAGTATAGCCAGATCTTTTCCGTCTTTTAATTTTCTTCCCTTACCAATTTCAATTTCCTGGAAAGGAGTCTTCCATTCAGGCAAGACCCCTTCTCCCCTCGGATAACGAATCACGAAGGGGTGTTGATTTTTTTCCAGTTGTGCGGTGTACATCAGGTTTCGCAATTCCGATTCATTCATGGGTGCACTTACAATCATGTTCGGAATACATCGCATATAGGCAATATCGTATGCACCGTGGTGCGTGGGACCATCTTCACCTACCAGCCCGGCACGATCCAGACAGAATATGACAGGCAGATCCTGAATGGCTACATCGTGTATTACCTGGTCATAGGCCCTTTGCATGAAAGTCGAATAAATATTGCAGAATACCCGCAGGCCCTGGGTCGCCATACCCGCACTCAAAGTAACCGCATGCTGTTCACAGATGCCGACATCGAATGCCCGGTCCGGCATTTTTTCCATCATGAATTTTAAAGAACTGCCACTGGGCATAGCCGGCGTGACGGCAAAAATATTCTGGTTCTTTTCTGCCAGTTCAATAATAGAATGACCGAACACATCCTGGTATTTCGGAGGTTGAACGCTGTCGTATTTTTTCTTGTAGATTTCTCCCGAAATCTTATCAAATAATCCAGGGGCATGCCATTTGGTCTGATCATTTTCAGCCAGGGAATATCCTTTGCCCTTCACAGTTATGATATGCAGAAGTTTGGGCCCTGGAATATTTTTCAGGTCCTGAAGGGTGTCGACAAGTTTATTTAAGTTATGCCCGTCGATGGGGCCAAAATAACGGAGTTTCAGTGCTTCGAACAGGTTACTGCTCTTGCTTACAAAGCTCTTGATACTGTGTTCAATCTTACTGGCTATTTCTCGGCTGAAATGTCCGCCCACAGGCAGTTTCCCGAGCGCCTTCCAGATATCATCCTTAAACTTATTATAAGTTTGAGAAGTCGTTATATCCGTGAGATATTCCTTCAGAGCACCTACATTCGGATCAATGCTCATGCAGTTGTCGTTGAGGATGATCAACAGGTCAGAGTCTGCGACACCGGCATGGTTCATACCTTCAAAAGCCAGTCCGGCCGTCAGCGCGCCATCACCAATCACGGCAACTACTTTTCTGTCATTCTCTCCTTTATATTTTGCAGCCATTGACATACCCAGGGCGGCACTGATGGAGGTCGAGGAATGGCCTACGCCAAATGTATCGTATACGCTTTCACTCCGGTTGGGGAAGCCACTGAGTCCTTTATATTTTCTGTTGCTTGAAAAATTATCGCGACGACCGGTGAGTATTTTATGTCCGTATGCCTGATGACCCACATCCCATACCAGCTGGTCATATGGGGTATTAAAAACATGATGAAGGGCGACGGTAAGTTCAACAACGCCCAGACTGGCGGCAAAATGGCCTCCATGCAGACTCACCACATCAATAATATACTGACGCAGCTCGTCCGTGAGCGTCTGCAGCTCATCCCTGCTTAATTTCTTAAGGTTTTCAGGGGAATCAATAGTTTGTAAAAGGGGTCCCGGCACTAAGTCCATCAGGTTCATTTAAGCGGGTAAAAATAACATTTTCATCTGATATACCCAGTAGGGCCAGCCGAAACTCCCTTCCCGGAGTCGGGCGACCGCCAAAAGCCGGATTTATCCTTTAGTACTTAAAATGTCCAAAAGGAGGATTTATCCTATAGTTTTGTCTCAGCTGAAACATGAATAAAACGAGCAAATACTATTGGTGGCTCCAGATAGGTGGATGGGGAACGCTTGCGCTGATAATGATTTTAATTAATGTCCTGTTTGGACAAAGGGTGGACCAACAACTGCTGATTCCGCTCTGGATTATGGTGCTGGCGGGTATTTTTACAACTCATTTATTCAGAACATATATTCACTGGGCAGGCTGGCTGACCTTACCCGTTGAAAAAGCATTACCCAGACTGGCACTGGGAATATTGATTGTCTGTTTGCTGGATACCATCATCCGGATATCCGTTTTCAACTGGCTGGGCCTTTCCACCAGCAATATAAAACTGGAATTCTCAAACCGCTTTCTTTTGGTAACAGTGGAAAATGGATTGTGCATCATCCCGTGGACCCTCATCTATTATTTTTTCCATTATTTTGAAAAAGGCAGGAAACAGCAACTGGATACCCTGAAACTGGAAGCCCTGGTAAAAGAACTCGAATTAAAAACCATCAAGAGTCATATCAATCCACATTTTATTTTTAACGCACTCAACAGTATCCGTGCACTTATAGACGAAAATCCACTGCGGGCAAGAACTGCGATAACAGAACTGAGCAATATTTTAAGAAGCAGTATGCAGACGGAAAAACAGGAAACGGTTTTTTTCGAAAAAGAACTTGATATTGTGAAAGACTATCTCGCGTTGGAACATATACGGTTTGAAGACAGACTGAATGTTCAATATGAAATTGCTGAAAATACACTGACGCAACCGGTGCCTCCTATGATGTTGCAGACACTGGTGGAAAATGCCATCAAACACGGCATCAGCAAGCAGGTAGGCGGGGGAACCGTTACCATTGTTTCCAAAATGAAGGAACGCTACCATCAACTGGTGATTCGGAATACGGGACGTCTCAACAAAACGGGGAATGAAGATGGGTTTGGTCTGATAAGTACCAGGAATCGTTTACAACTTCTATTTGGTGAACAGGCTAATTTCAATATCCGGGAGATTAATGAAAATACAGTGGAGGCGGAATTACATATTCCATTAACCTAAATTATTTTTTATGATCCGAGCAGTAATTATTGATGACGAACGTCTGGCACGCAATGAATTAAAAAAGCTGCTGCAGGAATTTCCGGAAATAGAAGTTATTGCTGAAGCGGCAAATGCCAACGAAGGCATTGAAAAAATCGACAGCCTCAATCCTGATCTGATTTTCCTGGATATACAAATGCCCGGGAAAACAGGTTTCGATATGCTGGCGGAATTGGATAAGGCGCCGGATGTGATCTTCACGACGGCTTATGACGACTACGCCCTGAAAGCATTTGAAGTGAACGCAC
>Ga0206929_1016_pt1 | contig 44912 bp, 40 predicted proteins | sample Alteio_BWOrgHeat_19_FD_152929 | JGI IMG/M metagenome (GOLD analysis project Ga0206929, IMG submission 152929) | Enriched cells from forest soil in Barre Woods Harvard Forest LTER site, Petersham, Massachusetts, United States -... | ecosystem: Environmental > Terrestrial > Soil > Temperate forest >...
AAACCGGAATTGCTTTTGATTTTCTGGCCGACACGTCACCGAAGGAGAAAGTGATGACCGGTCATGACAATGGAGTCATTACGTTGAATATTGACGAAGCGGATGAAGCAGAACGTGTGAAACACAAACAGGATCTGCAGGAAAGATATCGAACGCTGCTCGGTCATTTTCGCCATGAAATAGGACATTATTATTGGGAAGTGCTCATCAAAAATTCTGATTCGATTGAAAAATATCGTTCACTATTTGGCGATGAAGAAAAAGATTATTCCAAAGCGCTTGAAGAATATTATAAAACGGGTGCGCCTGCCAACTGGAGCGAAAGTTTCATCAGCGCGTATGCCACTTCTCATTCCTGGGAAGACTGGGCAGAAACCTGGGCCCATTATCTTCATCTGATGGATACGCTTGAAACTGCTTCTTCATTTGGTATCCGCATTCAACCGGATACTGTTCAGGATACAACAGGCATACAGGCAAGCATACAGCAGGATCCCTATGATATGACAGACTTCAATCAGATTATCAAATGGTGGCTTCCTCTCACTTTTGCATTAAATAGTTTGAGCCGGAGCATGGGTTATTCGGATTTTTATCCTTTCGTGATTTCAGAACCCGTAGTAAAAAAGCTACAATTCATTCATGAGTTATGTCTGAAAAATGCGGGGAATACGAGTTTTCCGAGATGGTGATTTACGCTTGAGGCTTGAGGCCTGAGGCAGGAGGCTTGAGGCTTGAGGTGTGATGGGGACTATACTTTTGGGTCTCGGATGGTTTTTATGAGGTTGATTAACTTAGCCCTTATAATACCGATTTTTCGGCTCAACAATTCATAATTATCCGAATCGAGATATCCCAATTCATTTGTAAAGGATAAACAATATTCGAGTTCATTTGCCGAACCGAGAGATGTATCAAGAAAATGACTAAAGTCTTTATCTGTGTTTTTTCCACATCCTTCTGCTATGTTAAAGGGTATGGAATATGCTGCTCTTTTCATTTGACTCGTCAATCCATACTTTTCTTCGGTAGGGAATGCTGGTGCAATATTTCTATAAATGAATTTTGCTAATTCATCTGATTCTTTCCAAACTTCATATTTTCTATAATTTCGCATATTTACGTAAAAATAAAAGTATCGCGTTGCTTGTGCAGGGTGAGACACGCAAATAACGAGGTTGTTAATCGGAAATGTTTTGTGAAAAAAACTTTTTTCACGTTTGGCTTTTGCATCAGGCCTCCTGCCTCAAGCCTCCTGCCTCAGGCCTCAAGCCTCCTGCCCTCAGGCCTCAAGCCTCCTCAAGCTCAAACCTTGTGCTTAAATGACCTTCTCAGATCCAGGGTATGAACGTACTCTTTGTTTGCATCCGCGACAGGTGGGTCATAATAAAAAGGTAACCTGTTTTGTTCGATGTAATGTGCGACCACCGAAAAAGAAGGTGAAGGCCTCAACACTTCCTGGGTATGTGAAGTAGTTCCGAAACGGCTTACTCTTCTGGATTCTGCTTCATTGGCATTGATAGGGAAGCTATCATAACTTCTGCCACCGGGATGTGCCACATAATATGTGCAACCACCGATGGAACGGCTGTTCCAGGTATCAACAATATCGAAAGTGAGGGGTGTATCAACACCGATGGTGGGATGTAATGCAGACGGCGGTTGCCAGGCGCGATAACGTATACCACAAACATATTCTTCCCGGATGCCGGTTTCTCTTAATGGAACACGGTTGCCATTACACAACAAAACATATCGCGATTTATTCAATCCTCTAAGCCGCACCTGTACTCTCTCCAACGAAGAATCTACATAACGGGCGGTACCGCTGCTGGACATTTCCTCTCCCAAAACATGCCAGGGCTCGATACCCATGCGTACTTCCATTTCAATCCCTTCAATCTGTACGGTGCCATAGTGCGGGAAACGGAATTCAAAAAATGGTTCAAACCAGCTCATCTGAAAAGGATAACCTGCATCATTCAGGTCTTTGACAACCTCAACCAGATCCTGATGCACATAAAATGGAAGCATGAATTTATCATGGAGTTCCGTTCCCCATCTCACCAGTTCGTGCTTGTATGGTTTGTTCCAGAATCTGGCGATCAATCCGCGGATCAATAGCATTTGCAAAAGACTCATTTGTTTATGCGGAGGCATATCAAAGGCGCGAAATTCAAGAATACCCAGTCTTCCGGAAGAGCTGTCGGGAGAATATAATTTATCAATGCAAAATTCAGAACGGTGGGTATTTCCCGTAATATCTGTTAACAGGTGTCTGAAAATTCTGTCCACCAGGTAAAAAGGAATAAAACCGTGATCGGGAACCTGGCTAAACGCAATTTCCATTTCATATAATTTCTCATCCCTTCCTTCATCAATACGCGGCGCCTGACTTGTGGGGCCAATGAATGCACTCGAAAATAAATAAGAAAGGCCCGGGTGATGTTGCCAATAAGCGATCAGACTGGCCAGCAGATCGGGTCTGCGTAGTAGAGGACTATCGGATGGTTTGGCACCGCCGACCGTAATATGATTGCCGCCTCCTGTTCCCGTATGCCTTCCGTCGAGCATGAATTTTTCTGTACCGAGTCTTGCTAAAAACGCCTGATCGTATAAGGTGTCGATATTATACACTAATTCTTTCCAACTGGTTGCAGGATGGATATTTACTTCAATGACTCCGGGGTCCGGAGATACTACGAGCCGTTCCATACGATAATCCCTGGGCGGCTCATAGCCTTCGATGCGCACCGGGATCTGCAATTTTTCAGCCGTGGCCTCAACCGATGCAATCAGGTCAAGATAATGTTCCAGGTAGTCTGTCGGCGGAAGAAAAACGTAGATGATTCCCTCGCGTGCTTCCACGCAAAGCGTTGTTTTTATTACGGGTATTTCGTACAGAGGTTTGATTTCTTCTTCCCTGATTATCTTTTTCTTTTCTGTATCTTTTTTGTCAATGGGTATATCCTGTGATTTTATTTTCTGTTTAGGAGCCGGATGCTCATAAACAAGCCCATAACGACTGGTAATCGTTTCGTGATAATTTTCGAGCACCGGCAGATCGTCGAATAAACTGCGTTCCACTTTTTGGGGTTCATTTTCTTTTGCAACGGCTGTCAGGGAATCCAGGGGCAGACGCAGACCCATTGGAGAATTGCCGGGAATCAGGAATAAATTTTTCCTGTTCAGAACCCATTTACAACTCTGCCATTTGTTATTATCATAGTTCCATTTCAACGGCAATGTGAAACCGGCAGGATTTCCCAATCCGGAATCCAATAAAGATGATAAGGTTCTTCTCTCGATTGAATCTTTTAAGTTGGAGACCAGGGGGTCTACATTTGCAGGCAGTTTTCCTTCTGACCAAAGAAAATAGAATATATCCTCATAGGCAGTGCTCATGTTGTTCTCACTAACGGCCAGATGTTTTGCTAACTCTTTTGTGAATCGTTCGGCATCCTGCCAGGTAAACTTCTTTTCAATTTCTTCATGAGCAACCAGCCGGATATTCTTCCAGATCGGATAGTGATCCTTTCTCCAGAATAAGCCGTATTGCCAGCGGGGAAGCGGTTCACCGGGATACCATTTTCCAAGTCCGTAATGAATCATGCCGTCGGGACCGAATTTTTCACGTAGCCTGAAAATCAAATCGTGTGAACGGATACGCTTTTCCGGTCCATCTGCTGCCGTGTTCCACTGATCTGATTCCATATCGTCAATGGAAACAAAAGTAGGCTCACCACCCATCGTCATGCGCAGGTCGCCTTTAGCGAGGTCTTCATCAATTTTGTATCCGGTCGCGTTGATGGCAGCCCATTGCTCCTCTGAATAGGGTTTTGTGACGCGGGGATCTTCATGAATACGGGTAACCGTATTGGAAAAAGAAAATTCTGTTTCACAAGGGTCCGATGCTCCCACAACCGGTGCTGCACTCACGTAGTCAGGAGTACAAGCCAATGGAATATGACCCTCGCCGGCGAATAGACCGGATGTAGGATCCAGTCCGATCCAGCCCGCGCCTGGCACGTAGACTTCTGTCCACGCGTGAAGATCTGTAAAATCATTCTCAGGGCCCGATGGACCGTCGAGGGATTTTATATCCGCAGTTAATTGGACCAGGTAACCCGAAACAAAACGTGCTGCCAGTCCGAGGCGACGGAAGATCTGCACCAGCAGCCAGGCGGAATCGCGGCAGGAGCCCAGCGCAAGTCCCAGCGTTTCTTCACAGGTTTGTACTCCTGCTTCCATGCGGATATTGTAATTAATATCCTGACTTAGTTTCCTGTTAACGTAAACGAGAAAGTCGTTGATCGTTTTTTTACTTCTGTCCAGACTGTCCATCCATTTGTTCAGTAATGGCCCGTCTTCCTTTATCTCGAGGTATGGGATCAGTTCCCCTTTCAGTTGTTCCGTATAACTAAAAGGAAAGTTTTCAGCATACTCTTCAACAAAAAAATCGAAGGGATTTATAACCGTCATGTTGGCAATTACTTCCACTTCGATCCGAAGCTCTTTTGTTTTTTCAGGAAACACAACCCGGGCCTGGTAGTTTCCAAAAGGATCCTGCTGCCAATTGATAAAATGGTTCTCCGGAAATATTTTGAAAGAATAGGCTTCAATGTGTGTGCGCGAATGAACCGCCGGTCTCAGTCGGAAAATATGCGGGGACAGCGAAACAAACCGGTCGTAATGATAAGCGGTTTTGTGATTAATTGCTACGCGAATGGCCATAAAGTAAAGTTGACGCAATGAATAGCGAGCAATCGTTATTGCGGCTCAGAAAACGCTTTGAAGATAGATAATTTACTGTTTCAACTTGCTCTTTATTTGCTGGCTTTCTCAAAAACCTGATTTGTAACCGGCGGTATATCCGGAATCTTAATGACGTTAAAAGCATGATTGGCGGCTTTATGACAATTGTTGCAGGTATTCGTCAGCAGATTGAAACTGGTTTTAAACATGTTGATATTTTTTTCAGATATGGCGTGTTTCACACTATCCAGCGGAGGAAATATCATCGGCAAAGGTTTGATGCTGGGACTGTCAGCACAATACTGCTGAATGTCATCCAGGGATTCCTGGATTTCTTCCATTTCAAAATCAGCCAGTTCCCAGTTCCCGTTTTTACCCGCAAACCATAATTTGGCATGATGCAGTTGAATGGAAGACATGAATTCGCCAACGCCGGGTGAATAAGCGTGATTCACTTTGTTTCGCAAACTGTCAATCTGAGTTTGCAAATTCTGACTGCTATGATCTGTTTGCTGGTTGCAGGCGGGAAGGCCGGCAGCAAACAGGACTATGAGGATAACTCTCATTTGATAATATTTGTAGAATGATGTTTATATGATCATTAACCGGAACCCTTGATAAAAATGTTTATCACCTCTACCAATATCAGTATGATGACAACCCATTCAAGCGTGTTGCTGTTGCGGTTCTGTAAAAGATCCCTGAATAATTCCATATTCTCCTTAACGATGCCAAGTCCTTCCTGGATAGTACGAAAGCGTGCCTGCAAATCGAAGGTTTTTTTTAATCCGATATCGAGTTTGTTCAGGTTTTCATTTTCCCAGGTTTCTTCAGGAGAATCAAAAATGTAAAGATTCGCTGAAATCCTGTTTTTTAAATTTAAAGTACGCCCGATATATTTTTTCAATTTAATGCCACCCATGAAAATCTTGCCTTTTCTTTCCAGCAACTGCGTATGTGAATTGGTCTCTTCCAGTAAAGAATTTGTCTGCTGGTTGTAGTAGTCCAGGGCGACGCTCTGTGAAACATTCAGCATGATCAGTCGCAATTCATCTACGCTGGGGGCGGGGATTTCAATTTTATTGTATCCGTAATTGATTGCCGGGGCTTCTGTTTCAATATCGAACTCATCGCTGAGACGCTGATCGAACAGGTTTTTGCAAAGGGGTTCTATGATCTTAAAAAAAGCAGCCATCTCTGTTTCTGAATAACCCAGAAAACAAACGATGCCGTATTTGAAAACATACAGGTATTTCTGATTGTCTATTGTATAAAATAATTCGTCTGTGTCCGAATAATGAAGTGTAGCAGGGAAGGAGGATTTGAAAAGTTTTATATCGATGCTGTCTGCAAGCTGGAAGGAAATGACTTTTAAATTCATACTTAAACATTTGCATCCACCTAAAGGTAAGTGAATGCAAATATTCAGTACATAAGGTTAGTTCTTAGAGGCAACTGTCTGACTTTTCAGTATTTCATTTTGACTTTGCCGGTATCTCAGGATATTAAGATAGTTCAGCGCCAGACGATTATTATAATTTTCATAAGATTTCTGTGACCACTGTATGGCTCCGTCGAGATCGCCGTTTATTTCGGAGATGATGGCCATATTATAACAGGCCCTGCCTGCTAATTTTCCATCGGGACTTTTTGTTTCCTGTAACCAGATTTCAGCAGCAACATCCCAATTTCCCGACTGCGCTTTACGTTTTGCCGTTTTGAAGTTTTCATCGCCAGCCACAAAATAATCTCTCGAAACACGTATCCAGCATGGGAGGATCCTGGCGGCATATGCTTCGCCAGCCTTAATACCTACTTCAGTAACGGCCTCTTTGCGACCAATCAAAGATGAGGCAGCTACTGCCGGATTGATTCCGGAGCCTGAGGCTGAAATGTCCTCTCCAAGAATATATTCATCCAATATAGTATGTGTTGACGGATCATATATTCTCCATCCTGTTTTTACAGATGTTGCCATATTTACCTGATGTGCGATGGCCGGAATACTGGTTACGCCCAGGTTCACCTGCGCCGGACTGGCTGAATAATTCAGCTTGGATTCTGTATCAAAAAGTTCAAGAGAAAAAAGGGCATCTGTATGACTATCCCGGCATATTTTTTCTACTATATCCCATTGCATGGGTGTTGGAAATACGCCGGCACCAAAAGATCTCAAATCCATGGTCAGCGGTTTTACTTCAGTAAACCGGGTATTTTTCATCAGCTCATCTGACAAACCGCGGAGGCTGCCTTGCGCACCGGCCTGCTGGAGATCATTGGATTCCAGGGAAACTGCCTTATGAATGGCATCAAGAGTTTGGGATTCGGCGGCGGCTTTGCTCCTGTTTACGATAGCAACCGTTTTTATATTCGCGGGGATGGAAACCGGAGCCGGTTTCAAAACACTCAGCGACATCAAATTGGTTGAAGTGCAGGAATAGCAGGAAAGCAGGATCAGACTATAAATTGCCCGGTTTTTCATACAAAAGGATTTTAGTAGGCCAAATGGCTGCTACTAAAACGGTTTTTCCGATTTATTTATTATCAAAACTGGTGGTAAAACATTCCTGCCCGATCGGCCTTAAATGATTGATTGTAAAGGAAGTAAACTTTATTGATCCCAATCGAGCTGCTCCCATTCCCGCCGTAACATGGCAAACTGGTATTCACTGCCCCATTTCCCCTTGAAGAAAATATTTTCAATGAAATGTGCTTCCTTCCGGAACGACAGACTTTCCATCATCCGAATAGAGGCCAGATTTTCCGCATCCACTGTTTCCTCGATACGGTGAATTCCTTTCTTTGAAAACAGAAAGTTCATCAGTCCAACCATGGTTTCCTTTGCATATCCGTGCCGTTGGTGCAAATGCGAAATACTGATACCCAGTTCTGCAATTCTTGAATCTGATGGATGAAGATAGATGGCGCAGTCTCCTACCAATTGTGCACTACTGATATTTTCAATAGCGTATTGTATCCATTCTCCCGGCACTATGAATGATTTATTTTGATGTTCTGCGATAAATGATTTTGCCTGTTCCCTTGTGTATGTATCGAAGCCCTGGTATTTTGTTACTTCAGGATTGGAACGATACTGATGAAAGTCATCCAGATCTGATTCCCTGAGATTTCTTATTTTTAATCGCCGTGTTGTAAATAAACAGAGCATACCCAACTTTTAATATGCCAGCTAATTTACTGATAAAGATGGCATTCAGGGAGGCTACTCTTCAGGATATTCCCCAGATTCAGATTGGCTCGCCATCCGGCGAAAATAACACGCTATGATATGTACATTTTCTTTATTGGTTGAAAAACTTTCCATTCAAGGCAATACCAAAGTGATATAATGGCAGCATAACTACCACCCCGTTCTATCCATTCAAACAATTTATATTGGGGATAAAATAATTCGGAGCATATCTTCCAGATAAAGATCGCCAGTATAAATGGCCGGTATGGAAAAATCAATATCAGGATGGCTGAAAGAATTTCAAACATGCCGATAAAATGAGCGGTAGAAGCAGGCTGGTAAAAGCCGAGCATTTTATATTGATTCATCAAACCGGTTTTTTCGATCATATTCAACCAGCCGTGTCCCAGTAATAACAGGAACACCGTGATGCGAAGACAGGAATTGAGATTTTTGCTGGTTTCAGAATTCAATTTTCTTGGCGGCTTCATTTTATCAGTCAGCGATTTTTTTGTTTTATAAAATCCACCACACAGAATGATGAATGCGACAGGTACTCCGAAGTTTCCGGCACGCTCAATGAATTCTGCAAAAGATTCACCGGAAAGAGGTCGTAAGGAAGCTGTTACCAGTCCCCAGATTATCAGCCAAAGTGTTATAACACGTGTTGGAAATATCAGCATACTTATGCCAAATAAAATATCAAATATGCCTACAACCGGCATCAACCGGTAGGCCATATCATGGCCGATTCCAAAAACGCCAAAGTAATTGCACCAGATCGGTTTTGTGATGATCCCAAAAGCACCATGCCCGATAAAACACATCGCTGCGCCCAGCCGCAGAAGATAGTATATTTTTTGAATTTCGTTTTTGCTTATCATCCGTATGAGGATTACTCTCATACTAATCTATCTATATTCAAAACACGATCTGTTCAAAATCAGACCAAATAGTGATTTCAGATCGCATACAACGTCCGGTTGCTGCGAATAATCTGTACGGACGATCAGGTCCGTTCGTCGACGCTCAAAAAAACGCGGGATATTGAGTTACTTAACAGCAGGATTCTTTTTGGCTTTTGCAATCGGCGCGAAGGGACCATATTTATGCTGGAGGGAAGGAAAGGAATCCGGAAACGGTCCCTCTTCGAGATCAACGGGCTTCAACAAAATGTTTGGCCAGTCCTGTTTGAATTTTTTAACGGGTCGGGGTTGGCTGTTTATAAAGGCAGCCAGGTCCCAGGCCTCTTCATTATTTAATTGTTCATTTGAATAATTACTTCCGAAGGGCATATTGTCTTTTACAAATCCGGCAAATTTAGATAGCCTGTAAAGACCCGCTGCCGTATTATAACTATGATCTCCCCAGAGGGGCGGATAGCGATATTCTGCTGTCGAGTCAGGTTGTCCCTCGCCGTTTATTCCGTGGCAACTCTGGCATTTCTGCTGATAGAGGATCTTCCCTCTTTGCGGATCTGCCGGTCTTTCTATAAAAGGGGGTATTTCCAATCCCGCACCCGCTGGTTTTTTACCCTTTGTTACATCTTTTCCCAGCCAGCTGATATATGCGTTCATGGCCTTCATCTCGCGGCTGGTACTGTCTGGTGCTTTGCCATTCATACTTCTTTCGAAACAATCTGTGATACGCTGATTTACGGTTTCATGCCCACCTCTGCGTTCGCTAAAGCGGGGATAAAGAGCGGCCACAGCACCAAAGTTTCCTGCCCACGCTTTGGTGCCGGCATCCAGGTGACAGTTCTGACAATTCATGCCGTTGGCATTTTTGTTTACAGAACCATGCGGTCCAATATATTGAGAAGTATGGCTGATCAGTTTCTTACCATACCGGATCAGGTCGCCATATTCATCATGCGGAATGGAATTGGAATCCGGCGCCACCCACAAAGTTTCTTTTGGGGAAAGCGCCGCTTCCCTCGGCCTTTCATTTGTTTTTTTAAACTTTTCCCTGCGCTCGAGCAGTACTAATAAGACCGTAAGCAACAGAACTGAAACGAACAGCCATTTGCGCGTCATAGGGATTTATTATTATCCAGGCTATTTTATTATCAGACATAACAATAGCCACACCCGTGCTCCTGCGCCCGGCCGACAGCCCAAACACCAGAAGGCATAGGAGGAATACCCGGAATCAGATTATCCAGAAACTCTTTTTTAACGGTAGCATTGTCCTGCTTTGTCTGGCCGGCAATCACTGCACTATAAACCGTAATCGCCATTTCGCAGGCGCAAAACATAATTCCGCTCGCCTGTAATCCCGGAATATCCAGTTGAACAACGCCTATTCCGGGAGCAGAAAAATCATCCGGTTTAGGTTTCCAGAAAGGATTCCGCAAAGCAGATGCTTTTGTTTGCGGGTCGGTCACTTTAAATACGTCGCCGAATTTATATTTTGCCCACAAACTGTCCTGAAGAGCGAAACCCACGGCAGCATGTCTTAAAACGACCACGGCGGTAGCATCCGATCCTCCGGTTGCCGCATTGGTCATCATGTAAATTTTGGGCCAGGCAAAGGGAAATATTTCTTTTGGTTCGGTACAGTCGAATATCATTCTGTGTTTGCCCTTGACTCCTTTGAACCAATCGTCCGGATCAGGTGCAGCTCCTGAAAAAACGTTTGAGCCATCATTTGCTTTGGCCGGGTTGACCATGGAAGCTACCCCCATGAGTGCAGCGGCACCTGTAACTTTTCCGAGGAAATCACGCCTGTTTGCATTTCGATTATGCGACATATGATAAAGTTTTAATGGTTAAATCCGGCTTTGCTGGTTTTTGAACCGGTTTGCAAACCTAGTTTGACTATAGGATATTTTTATTGGAAAAAAGTGACAAAATTTACATCTGCATGATTCTTTCAAAGGACGCTTTTTCGGAAAAAAAATGATGCGGGGATCCACCAGTCAAAGTTTTGAACTCGTGGATCAAATGACTATGGTCATAATAACCGAAGATTTCCGCGAGCTGCTGCCACTTTACATTCAGATTGGACTCGATATAGCGGATCATCGCGCAAAATCGCACGAGACGGGAATAACTTTTTGGATGTAAACCAACCTGATCAAGAAAATGTCTTTCCAATGTTCGTTTTGTTGTGAAAGTAGCTTCCTCGAGTTCCCGGAGTGAAATATTTCCACGATTCTGATCGATCAGTTGGATGGCTTCATCAATATTACGATGCGGTTTTTTCGGAGTTCTCATCTGTTCGAGCAGCCATTCGTCAATAAGTTCAATTTTTCCTGAAATATCCCTTTCCTTTAACTGGTGACTAATCCCGATAATTTGTTTGCCAAGAAATTTTACAGCATCCTGACTGCGATTTATAAACGACCGGGCCGGCAGTTGAAAAATCTTATAAAGGCCACCCGATGTAAAACGTATGATCATCTTGTGCATGCCGGGAAACATCCTGACCCGGCAGGCGATATCGTTCGGTCCGACAATAAAATGAGCGGGACTAAATTCCAAACGGTTACAATCATAAACGGTGGATCCGCGGTCCAACCCAAAAACCAGACTCTGTGTAATCTGGGGAAAGAAGATCTGTTCAATAAAACCCTGCGGCTGATCAGCAGAAATAATCAGGTAAGAATCAACACAGTGCCTGAGCAAAGGATGAGGGTTGAAAGCGTGCACATGAAACATGTCCCCTTTATTTAAAATCCATGAGGAAATTCTTTCGTGCTCGTGGATGCAGTCATCAGCAAGCTACAAATTTGGCAGGCATAAAATATCGCTGGATGATATAAATATTTTGCCTTAATTCATAAAACCCTGATTAACTTGTTAAAACCTGTCGGTTTAAATATTTCTTTATGAAAAAATATGGGATACAGTTTGCCATTTGTATGTTATTGAATGGTTTTTGCCGGGCCCAGATACCGGTCAGCCAGGAACCCCGGCATCATAAAATATTGGAAAATGATCATCTCAGGCTCCTGGACGTTCACCTTCCTCCGGGAGACACATCCATGATTCATATCCATGCAACGCCTTCGGTTTTTGTAGTTCTTGACAATGTAAAGACAGGCTCACAGGTTATCAGTGAAGAGGACCATTCGAACTCTCCCATTCCGCACTTCGGTAATATCTGGTTCGAGGGTTTCTATGAAAAGCCACGGATCCATCGTGTATGGAATAGCGACAGCTCTGAATTTCATGTTATGGATATCGAGCTGACGAACAAGAATTATGTAACCATTGACGGACCCATAAAACAGGCACCTTTTACATTTCTTTTCGACGAGAAGCCGGTGCGGGCATACCGTTTGGATCTCCAACCAACTGTAAATGCTACCATCGCGTCTGACAAAGCGGCTATACTGATGATCCTGCTGACAGATTCGGCCTCATCGGTTCGTGTAAATGAAAAGGAATTCCATAAAAAAGGAGATTTCCTATATATTTCCTCGGGAACAAATCTGGGTGTTGAAAACAGGGGCAACGGAAAAGCAACCTTTGCATTCTTTGAACTGAAATGATCTGTGAACACCGGTGTGTGTCTTGAAGTAAGTAATTTTAATCAAATTTCGTGTTGTTATACAAGGATAAGGCATCGCTGGAAAATTTTTCCGAAGGCTGTCAGTGGGAATGGCTGGAAACTAATGGACTGGGTGGCTGGTCCGGCAGCAGCTTGTGCGGATGTAACACGCGGCGTTATCATGGATTACTGATGGCCGCCATCAAACCGCCTGCCGAACGTATGCTCCTGGTTTCAAAGCTGGATGAAACCATTGTACTCGACAACAACCGGTACGAGTTAAGCACCAATGATTATGGGGATACTCTTTATCCGAAAGGCATTCAGTATCTGAATTCGTTTAAGAAAAATGTTTTCCCGGAATGGATTTGTGAAGCAGCCGGTATCAGGCTGCGTAAAACGATTACAATGGTGTATGGACAAAACACCACATTGATACGGTATGAAGTTTTAAAAGCAGATAAATCATTTAGTCTTGAGTTGCTTCCCCTGATCGCAGCCCGGGGTTATCATGAATTGCAGCATGCCAATAATAATATTTTCTGGGATGTGGAATTTAAAAATGGCTTGTTTCATAATCAACCCTTTGAGGGAGCGCCGGACATCTTTATATCAGTACCCGGGTCCGCCTATCAGCCGGAGAACAAATGGTACTATCATTTTAATTACCTGCAGGAAAAATATCGCGGGCTGGACTATCAAGAAGACCTGTTCAATCATGGTTTATTTACTGTGCAGCTGAGGGACGGAGATTCATTAAATATTATCCTTTCCACAGAAAATCCGACTGGAAAAAATCCGGACACATTATTTGAAACGGAGAAGAACCGGAAATTATCCCTGATAAAAACGGTGACCGGAGACTTTTTGCGGCAGTTGGTTCTGGCAGCTGATCAGTTTATCGTACAGCGCGAAGTTCCTGCTCAGGGAAGTGATGCACCGTCCGTTCCGCTGAAAACCGTTATCGCAGGGTATCACTGGTTTACAGACTGGGGTCGGGATACCATGATTTCCCTGCCGGGACTTTGCCTGGAAACCGGTCGTTATGAGGATGCAAGAAAAATAATCGATGTGTTTGCTAAATCGGTCAGTGAGGGTATGTTGCCCAATCGTTTCCAGGATAATAATGAACCACCGGAATATAATAACGTAGACGGAACGTTATGGTATTTTAATGCGGTTTATTCTTATTTCCAAAAAACAAAAGACCGGAAATTTGTTTTGGACGAAATATTGCCGGTCCTGAAAAATATCATTGAATGGCATTTCAAAGGAACAAGGTATCATATTCATGTGGACACTGATGGTCTTCTGTATGCCGGTGAACCAGGACAACAACTCACGTGGATGGATGCACGCATTGGGAACTATGTGGTTACCCCACGCATGGGAAAGCCGGTGGAGATTGAAGCTTTATGGTATAATGCATTGAAAATTTTTGAGGCCCTGCTTATTTTGAACGGGGAAACCGATGAAGCAAATAAAATTGCAGGAAAAGCAGAACAGGCAAAAAAAAGTTTTGAAGAAAAATTCTGGTATCCCGAAGGAAGTTATCTGATCGATGTGATCGATCCTGATGGAAAACCTGATTACAGTATCAGGCCAAATCAGGTATTTGCGTTGAGTTTGCCATTTCATTTAATAAGTGGCGAAAAAGCAAGGTCCGTTATGGATATTCTTCGTTCAAAATTATATACCGCTGTTGGATTGCGATCCTTAGCCCCGGAGGATCCGGAATATAAGGGTCATTACGGCGGTGATGTATTTTTGCGCGATTCCGCCTATCATCAGGGAACGGTATGGAGCTGGCTGATGGGGCCGTATATTGAAGCAGGTATGAAAACTGAAGGCGAACCATTCAAAACAGAAGCCATTGAAATAATCGGTCAATTCGCTCATCACCTGAATGAGGGTTGTATCGGCACTGTATCAGAAATATTTGACGGTGACGCGCCTCATCATCCACAGGGATGTGTAGCACAGGCATGGGGCGTGGCGGAAATTCTGAGGGTTGCAAAGATGTATTCGTTGACGGTTGACGGTTGACGGTTGACGGATTTTTGTTGATCCCCGCATTCGGCGGGGCAGGCGTCTATCGTCTATCGTCTATCGATAACGGTTGTCTCAAACATTATTATAAATCTTTAATACAGTCTCCCGCAAGGCGCTGGATTTTTCAGAAACCAGGAACTCCAGTGTTTCAGCAATTTCCCGGGGCTTCACCAGATCGTCGGGATTCACATCCGGCATTGACTTGCGATTCAGAGGTGTGTCGAGTGTGCTGGGAGCTACTACAGATACGGATACGGTTTTTCCTTTGGCTGCTTCATTGAGATATTCAGCCAGTTTAAATAAGAGTGATTTGCTAAGGCCGTATGCAATCAGGTCTTTACCCTGTGCGGGATTCAACGCAGGCCTTGCACCGATAAAAACGATATTTCCTTTTTTATTATTCATCATGTGGCCAAAAAGGGGTTTCGTAACATAAAAAGCCGTCTCAAAATTTAATGCGATTTGTTTATGCAAATCGTCACCCGTGGTATTTTCGATATCACCCATGGCAAATCCACCAACAAGCAATAAAGCCGCGTCGATAACGGTGTATTTCTGAATCAACATGTCAACAAAAGCAATTGTTTCCTTTTCATCAGTCAGATTCACCACCGAAATTTCCAGGTACGGATGAGGCGTGAAATCTTTTTTCGAATTTTCACTTGCAACCGTCGCAATTACTCGGTAATTCTTGTCAATGAATTCTTTTGTTACAGCGGTACCCAGATTTCCATTGGCACCGGTGATTATCACTGTTTTCATATTTTTATTTTTTCCTTCCAGCCCATTGTATGGCATTTAGTATCAGCTGGTCCTCCATCGGACTGGTGCCCAGTGTTTGTGACAGACTTTTAACCATTCCGTTTTTATAATCCATATCGTTATGTCCCATATTAAAATAAACCATCCGGTAGTTTTTGTTCGTCCATACAACCGGATAAAAGCCACTATGCCAGATCTCATATAATTTAGGGCCTGTTCCAAGAGGAAAACTGGTACTGTCGATGGCCAATAAAATATCAATATCCGGATTGGTTCGCAGATCGTTTTGCCAGCGATACCACTCATTTGCAGAGGAGCGAAAGGTGTCAGGTAAATTTTGGGTAACCGGATGCGATTTATCCATAACCCGTAAAACAGCCGGAGTCGGACGCCAGGTATTGCTCACGTATGATCCGGCCCCGAGAAATTCGTTGTGATACCAGTCCCAGTTTTGAGGATAGACTGATGGTGTAAGCGCAAAGCCGGCAAAATGAAAGCCCAACCAGCCTCCGCCCTTTTTCATGTATTCTTCAAATGCTTTTCTTTGATCCGGATCTTCCGGCCGTGTATCCAGAAAAATCACTACCTGGTATTTGGAAAGAAATCCGGCATTTAAATTATTCCAGTTATTGGTTGAATCGTACGTAAAATGATTTGCAGCCGCCTTCATGGGAAACCATTTGTTCGCTTCGTGTACAAAACTAATATGTGCCGAGTCCTGCTTTGCAGTATAAAAAGCAATTACTTTTATGGGCTGACCATTGTTCTGGGCGATGGCTGTATCCGAAAGAATAAAGACAATCAGGAGGCTGGTAAATAGGAATAATAATTTTCTGTTTTTCATGTTTCAGGGTTTATAGAATGTACCTGAAGTTAACAACAGTTTTTATGCGGTTGATTGTTTTCTTCCGCCAATATCGGGAAGAAATCCTGTAAGCAAGCCAATCAGAGGCAGAAAAGCACAGACCTGATAAACGTAGATAATTCCTTTATGATCTGCCAGTATACCCAGCATGGCGGATCCAAGTCCGCCCATGCCAAAGGCAAATCCGAAAAAGAGTCCTGAGATCATTCCTACTTTACCTGGTAATAACTCCTGTGCATATACGAGAATGGCAGAAAATGCAGACGCAAGAATAACTCCGATGGGAATCGTCAATACGGCTGTCCAGAAGAGATTTGCATGTGGCAACAGCAAGGTAAACGGAGCCACACCGAGTATCGAAAACCAGATTACATACTTTCTTCCGAATCGATCGCCCAAGGGACCACCCAGCAAAGTGCCCGCCGCCACGGAAAATGTAAATATGAAGAGGAAAATCTGTGCATGCTGCACGGACACTTTGAATTTTTCGATCATATAAAAGGTGAGATAACTGACCATGGAAGCCAGATAGAAATATTTTGAAAAAATCAGCACAAGTAATATCAGAATAGACCAGAATATTTTGGTTTTTGAAAAAACAGTCTGGTTCGCGTCCCTGGTTTTTGATTTTAGATTTAAAGTGTTTAGATGTGACTGATACCAGCGGCCAACATAAATTAAAACGCCTACGGCGATGAGAGGCAGAACAGCAAACAAGCCGATGCTACTCTGACCCAACGGAACAATGATTAACGCCGCCATTAAAGGCCCCAATGCGGAACCGGCATTTCCGCCAACCTGAAATATAGATTGTGCCAATCCTCTTTTCCCACCGGAAGCCATATAGGCAACTTTAGATGCTTCCGGATGAAATATCGATGATCCAATTCCAATCAGGGCAACGGAAAAAAGAAGAAAATGGAAGTTACCGGCCTGAGACATGGCAATAAGGCCGATCAGAGAAATTCCCATAGCAGTAACCAGGGAAAAAGGCTTGGGCCGGTGATCCGTATATAAGCCCACCAATGGCTGAAGCAGGGAAGCGGCTAACTGGAAAGTGAGTGTGATCAATCCGATCTGCGAAAAATTCAAATGATAATTCACTTTTACTATCGGATAGATGGAAGGGATCAGAGATTGAATGGAATCGTTCAGCAGGTGCGAAATGCTGATCATTATCAGGATCGGGTATACCGTTCCCGTCATGGCAGGATTTGTACCGGCCCGAATGATTTGTTTTTCCATTACTTTATGCATACCACTCTGTAATTTCCGACACGCAAAGTTAATTGAGTTGAAGGATTTTCCCATCGGTCGAAAATCATCAACCTGTATTTACAAATGCTATTTTTGTTTTTTCTAAATACCAACAATGAAAAAAATAATCACCTTCTTTTTGACGTTTTGTTCTCTTTTTTCGATTGCACAGAAAACGGATAAGAAACTTGAAAAACAGATCAGCGATCTGATCAACGGATTTCATGGAACCGTCGGAATATATGTGCATGAGCTAAAGAAGGACCGTGTCGCATCCATCAATGCCGATACCTTGTTTCCAACTGCCAGTATCGTCAAGATTCCGATTATGATTGGCATCCTGAACAGGATTCAAAATAAAGAACTGGAATTTCATCAGGTGTTTATTTATAAGGATACGATGAATTATGATCCGGGGGAAGATATATTGGCTTCATTCAAACCGGATGAGAAAATTTTTTTAAGTAAACTGATCTTACTTTCCATTTCGCTTAGTGACAATACAGCCAGTCTGATGTTGCAGGGTATTGCCGGCGGCGGTCAGCGAATTAATTATCTGATGGATAGTCTGGGTTATTTATATACCAGAGTAAACAGCCGGACACCTGGCAGAGAAAAAGAACGGGAAATTTACGGGTGGGGTCAAACGACACCCCGGGAAATAGCAAAAATCATGGAACAGATTGAAAAAGGAGAAGTATTAAGTAAAACGAGCAGCGACCGTATGTTGCGAACACTGGGAAGACAATATTGGGATGAGGTTGCCGTTTCGCAAATCCCTCCGAATATTTTTGTAGCTTCTAAACATGGTTCTTTGGATCAAAACAGGAACGAGATTCTGTATGTAAACGCACCCAATCCCTATATTTTCAGCATATTCACAAAAAACAATAATGACCAGAGCTGGGAATATAATAATGAAGCATGGGTGCTGACGCGAAAATTATCGGCACTGCTTTTTAGATATTTTAATCCCGGCATCCTGTATGAAGCGGCTCCGACCGGTCGTTAATTATTAGCTATTAATTATTAGTGATTAACGCAGTTATTAATATCCCAGTTAATAATTAATAATTAATCGTTGATAATTAAATCGTGATTTCTCTTTTTCCTGCAATCACTTCCCAGGAATTTACTATCGTGTTGTTTTCCACGATAAGGGCATTATCATATAGTGCAACAGAAGGGCAGATATGCCAGGGAACACCATACAAAATATCACCCGGATTAAATGTGGACGAATCAGGAACTTTAAGTACCAGGTGTTCTTCGCTATGCGCTACCGGAATGGCTTCCGGCGCGTTCATAAAATAAACTCGCGGCTGAGGATTTTCGGAAGCGACTGACTTATAACCCAGATCCACACAAATCATATCCGGAGCAGGAATCGAAATAATGCGACTAACTATTACGGCTGCCCAATCGAATGGTTGTTCCGGTAAATTTTCTGAATAACCTTTATCCCAGAAAACGAAAGTGCCCGGGCTACATTCCCGATCCCCGGCTGCTGCATGAATAAAACAGGTTGGGGAGCCACCTGCTATCAGCGAAGTTGAATGCCCAACGATTTCCTCCAACGCATGTTTTAATTTTGACACAGGCTCAAAAGCCTGGAGACAAACTTCGGTGCGGATATTTATATCCCGGTCTTTGATATGTCCGTCGTAGGCATGCAAACCTAAAATATGCAATGCAGGCAGCGCGTGTATTTTTTCAAATAAAGAAATTGCCTTTTCAGGACGTACACCGGTTCGATTCATTCCGAGATTCAGATCAATAAAAATTCCAGCGGTCAGATTCACTGATGTAAACAAATCGGACATGTCGATTGCAGTTTTTTCGTGATCAACCAGACAGGAAAATTGAGTATCCGGATATTTTTGTATCAGCCTGATCAGTCTCTTTGTTTTCGGTATGGTGGGCGGATAAGCGAGCAGCACATCAGGTGCGTTGATCATCGCGAGCATTTCAGCTTCAGCGATGGTAGCGGCTTTGAATTTTCTGATTCCGGCTTCCATCATCAGGGCGCACACTTCACGCATCTTATTCGTTTTCACATGCGGCCGTAATAAACGAACATTCACTTTTTCTGTGAGCTTGACGATATTCTCTTTTATTCGTGATGGATAAAGAAGCAATGCCGGCGAATCGTATTCGTTTATATTAACTGCTTCGTACCAAGGTATTTGGTTCATTATTTTTTGTTTCGTTGACCGTTGACCGTTGATCGTTGACCGTTGACCGTTGACCGTTGACCGTTGATCGTTGACCGTTGACCGTTGATCGTTGACCGTTGACCGATGTACGTTAATAACATAACTTGTCACTAGTGAACTTCACTTCCAGACTTCCAGTCTTCCAGACTTCCACACTTATCAGGCTAGTTCGAAGAGTGCCTCAATTTCCACAGGTATATTATCCGGCAGGGAACCCATACCCACCGCGGAGCGAACGCCTATTCCATTTTCTGTTCCCCATACCTGTGCGAACAACTCACTACATCCATTTATTACGTACGGGTGTTTCTCAAATGAATCAATCGCGTTTACCATGCCCAGCACTTTGATCACACGTTTGATTTTATCAAAACTGCCCAGATTTTTTTTCAATGTTGCCAGAATAGCAAGACCTACCTGGCGTGCTGCGAGTTTTGCTTCTTCCATACTCATATCTCTGCCAACGCGTCCGATGATCAGCGATTTGTCCGGCAGTATGGGGCCGTGTCCGGACACATAACAATGCTTACCATCTATGAGCAATGGTTTATAAACTCCAAGGGGTGCAGGTGCAGGAGGTAATTCCAGGCCAAGGGATTTAAAATTTTCGTCTGCAGACATACATTCATATTAATGACTGGTGATTAAATAAATCAGACTAACCATGAGCAAACCGACGATTGACACAATCGTCTCCATCACGCTCCATGTTTTTAGGGTTTCCTTGACTGTTAAATTAAAATATTCTTTAAATAACCAGAATCCTGAGTCGTTCACATGAGAAAACATCAAACTGCCTGCGCCGGTGGCTAATACAATCAGGCTGGGATTAATGGCAGACCCTGCAATCAATGGCGCGACCATGCCTGCTGCTGTGAGACCGGCTACTGTGGCCGAACCCAGGCACACGCGTATAAATGCAGCAATAAACCATGCTGCCAGAATAGGATGAAGGTTCAAACCCTTCATGACCTGTGTCAGCTGGGCAGCCGTACCACTTTCGGTAAGCACTTGTTTTAATGCTCCCGCACCCGCTATGATTAGCAATATCAATGAAATATCTTTTGCGGCTTCACCCATGGAAATCATACAGGGTTCCAGTTTTTTTCCTCGTTTCAAAACAAGTGCATAAACAGCATAGGCCAATGTAATCAGGAGTGCCACGGAAGGATCACCCAGTACAGCGAATATTTTTACCGGCATAGAATTCACCGGCATAGACATTTTCAAAACTGTTTCCGTACCGATCAGCACCACCGGTAGTAAGGCAGTAATAAAACTATCGGCGATACCCGGTAATTCCTCATCGGGAATCGTTTTACCGGCAAATGTCGCCAGTGGTTTCCTGTTATATTTTTTTAATGTGGTGGCAAATAGCGGTCCCGCTATAATAACTGAAGGAACGGCAACTACGAATCCATACAAGAGAGTCAATCCCAGGTCGGCATGATATTGTTGTATCAGCGCAACCGGTGAAGGATGCGGGGGCAGGTAACCGTGAGTAACGGAAAGAGAAGCCAGCATCGGCAGGCCGATATATACGGCCGGAATATCATATTTATAAGACAGGGTGATGATCAGGGGTACGAGCAGAACAAATCCGATTCCATAGAATAATGGAATTCCTACGATGAAAGCAGTGATCACCAGCGCCCATACCAGGTATTTTCTGCCAAACCATGACATAAATGATGAAACAATACGCTGGGCGGCTCCGTATTCGGCAATCAGTTTCCCAATCATCGCACCAACAACAATGATAACAATTAATGATCCCAGCATATCGCCCATACCCGTTTGCACAGCATGGGTAACAGAATCGATCGTCATACCATTGGCGAGGCCAATACCCATCGAAACCAGCAAAAAAGAAAGGAACGCATTTAATTTTGCCCAGGTTGTTAATAATATCAGCAGAAGGATTCCTGTCAGCAAAATCAAATATGACATAGCATGCGTTTACAGATGAAGATACTAATTTGCACACATGTTTATAATCGATGCACACCTCGACCTGGCTATGAATGCCATGGAATGGAATCGCGACCTGAAACAAAAAGTCTCCCAATTGCGTGATCGTGAAAAAGGATTGATCGATAAGCCTGACCGGGAAAGAAATGTGGTATCGCTTCCTGCACTTCGGGAAGGTAAAATTGGTTTAGTGGTTGCCACTCAGATCGCACGGTACGTGCGAAAGGGAAGCCCGCTTCCGGGTTGGCATTCTCCTGAACAAGCCTGGGCGCAAACCCAGGCCCAGCTTGCCTGGTACGGCGCAATGGTGGAAGAGGGAGAAATGGTACAGATCACCAATCTGGCCAGCCTTGAAAAACAAGTAAAACAATGGACGGGTAATTCAGATGCCGGCATTGACAAACCAATCGGTTTTATATTAAGTCTTGAGGGTGCAGATTCTCTGGTGAATATATCCTATCTCGAAAAAGCATACAGATATGGATTGAGGGCGCTCGGTCCGGCTCATTATGGCGAGGGCCGATATGCCGGAGGAACCGGAACCGAAGATGGATTCAGCGAAGCCGGAAAAACTTTATTAAGGGAAATGGATTCTCTCCATTTGATTTTGGATGTGACTCATTTAACAGATCTGGGATTTAACCAGGCCATGGAAATGTATAAAGGTCCGGTTTGGGCGAGTCATCATAATTGCCGCACATTAGTTAAAAATCAACGTCAGCTGACAGATGATCAGATCAAAATATTAATTGACAGGGGAGCGGTGATCGGGGGTGTTCTTGATGCCTGGATGCTTGCCGATGGCTGGATCCGTGGTGTTTCTCTTCCCAGGGCCATGGGTGTAAATCTTGACAGTCTGATCGATCACTATGATCATATTTGCCAGATAGCCGGAAATGCAGATCATATTGCCATCGGCAGCGATCTGGACGGCGCTTTTGGAACGGAGCAGTCACCTTATGATCTGAATACCATTGCCGACCTGCAAAAACTACCTGCCCTGCTAACACTAAGAGGATATTCCGATACTGATATTCAGAAAATTCTGCATGGGAACTGGCTGCGATTTTTAAGAAATGCCTGGAAATGACCGGCAAAAATATATTTGCAGCCAATTGATTTCCTGAATATATTTGCAACCGAAAGGTTGCGTAATTAAATGGACAGTATCAGGAAAATTAATATTGAATTACATAATCGGTAGTTTGTAAATCTTTGTACATCATTACATTTGCAATTCTTGCCTGTTAACCGGAAGTTAACACTTCTATCAAAAAACTGTTATGCGAAAATACCTGTATACAGGGATTCCGATTTTATCGGCACTTATTGTTTTACAATCCTGTCATAGCAATCAGGCCGCTGCAGGATATGCCGCACCTCCGCCACCCGACCTGCCGGTCATTACAGTTACGAACCGGCCATTCACTACGTTTCGTGAATACACAGCGTCCCTTGAAGGCAGTAATGATATCGAGATCAGACCCCAGGTAAACGGTTATATCGAAAAGATTTTTGTGGATGAAGGCGCATTTGTAAAAAAGGGCCAGCCCCTGTTTAAAATAAACGACCAGCCCTACCAGGAATCTTTGAATAATGCCAATGCTGCATTAGCAGTTGCGAGGGCCAACCAGTCAGCAGCTGAAATTGAAGTGAATAAGCTGGAGCCCCTGGTTCAGAACAATGTGATTTCCCCCATTCAGCTTAAAACCGCCAGGGCGGCTTATGACGCATCTACGGCCTACGTGGCACAGGCAAATGCCACGGTAGGAAATGCGAAAATCAATATTGGCTATTCGCTGATCAAGGCACCTGTGGACGGATATATCGGAAGAGTGCATATCAAAATAGGAAGCCTGGTTGGAATCACTAATCTGGACCCGCTCACGAATATTTCGGAAGTGAAAGACGTTCGTGCTTATTTTTCAGTCAGTGAAACGGCTTTTCTTCGTTTCAAGGATGAGTATCCGGGCAAGACGATGGAAGAAAAAATAAAAAATCTTCCACCTGTTGAGCTCATTCTCTCTGACAATACTGTATATCCATTGAAGGGTAAAGTAGAAATCGTTGCCGGACAGTTTACGACGGGTTCAGGTGCCATTCCTTTTCGCGCGAGCTTTCCAAATCCGAATGGTGTATTGCGGTCAGGTAATACCGGACGTGTAAGAATTTCAATTACGCTACCCGCTGGTCCTGTCATTCCGCAGGAAGCAACTTATGAGTTACAGGATAAGATGTTTGTTTTCGTTTTGGGAGACAGCAATAAGGTCGTCAATACTTCGGTAGAGGTTGGAGGAAGATCAGGTAATTACTACCTGGTGGAAAAAGGAATTAAAGCGGGCGATAAAATTGTTTTTTCCGGTGTGGATAAACTTACAGACGGAGCAAAAATTAATCCGGAACCCATGTCGCTGGACAGTTTGCTGAAAGTGCGTCCGATGTAATGACATTACCAGTATAAAAATTTAAAATGTTAAGAAGATTTATAGAAAGGCCGGTTTTATCGACGGTGATTTCCATCATCCTGCTGCTGCTGGGTTTGATTTCGATGACATCACTGCCAATCACCCAGTTTCCGGATATTGCCCCGCCTACAGTTAGTGTAAATGCATTTTATCCCGGAGCCAACGCCGAAGTCGTTGCCCGAGCTGTAGCCACGCCTTTGGAGGAAGCCATCAACGGGGTGGAAAACATGACTTATATGACTTCCACTTCCGGCAACGATGGAAGTATGTCAATCAATGTATTTTTTAAACAGGGAACCAATCCGGACCTGGCTTCTGTGAATGTCCAGAATCGGGTATCCAAGGCCGTTAGCCAGATCCCGGCTGAGGTGGTGCAGGCCGGCATATCAACGCAGAAGCAGCAGAACAGCATGATCAACGTAACCCTGATGTACAGCACGGATACGGCTTACGATGAAAAGTTTCTGCAGAATTATGCCAAAATCAATGTAATTCCGGAAATCCAGCGTGTTCCGGGTGTAGGACAGGCGCAGGTTTTCGGCGCCAAGGATTATTCCATGCGCATATGGTTAAAGCCGGACAGACTGACGGCGAATAATATTTCTGTGCAGGAGGTATTGGCAGCGATACAGGACCAGAACGTAGAAGCAGCCCCCGGAAGATTTGGAGAGGGCAGCAGTGCTTCTTTCGAATATATATTGAAATACAAAGGCAAGCTTTCACAGAATAAAGACTATGAAGATATTATCATCAAAACCGGCGCAGATGGATCCGTCATTAAGCTAAATGATATAGCCCGTGTGGAATTCGGCGCTTTCACTTATGGCTCTAATTCACTTGTCCAGGGATATCGCGGAACGGGTTTGGGTATATTCCAGACAGCCGGGTCAAATGCCAATGATATTCTCATTGCTATTGACGATGTAATGAAAAATGCAGAGTCCAAGTTTCCAAAAGGTATACATGCATTTACGATTTTCAGTGCGAAAGATTTTCTCGACGCCTCCATCAAACAGGTAGAGGAAACCCTGCTGGAAGCATTCATATTGGTTTTTCTGGTTGTTTTTGTTTTCCTGCAGGATTTCCGGTCTACGCTTATCCCTGCCATTGCGGTTCCGGTAGCCATCATAGGTACTTTTTTCTTTATGCAGCTCTTTGGGTTTACTATTAATCTGCTTACCCTTTTTGCTTTGGTCCTGGCCATTGGAATTGTGGTTGATGATGCGATTGTGGTGGTGGAAGCGGTGCATTCGAAAATGGAACGAACGGGTTTGAGTGCAAGGGAGGCTACTGTTCAGTCGATGAGTGAAATTTCGGGAGCCATCATTTCTATTACACTGGTGATGGCAGCCGTATTTGTTCCGGTCGGCTTTATGCAGGGACCGGCAGGAATATTTTACCGGCAGTTCGCGTTTACGCTCGCTATTGCGATTTTAATATCGGCTCTGAATGCGTTGACGCTAAGTCCCGCACTTTGTGCTTTGTTCCTCCGAAGTACGCATGAAGTACCCGGCGAAGAAAAAAAGAAAGTTGGATTTGCAAGAAGGTTCGGGAATGCATTCAACGCAGGCTTTAAGGCAACTACACATCGGTATGTGGGTTCGGTTCGTTTTCTGATACGGCATAGATGGGTTGGATTGCTGGGATTGGCCATTGTATTTACTGCTACCATCATATTTTTCCGAACCACTCCGACCGGTTTTATTCCTGCAGAGGATCAGAATTTCGTTATCCTTTCATTTAATCTGCCACCTTCATCTTCACTGGACAGGACTGATGTGGTATTGAAAAAGATTGACAGTGTTCTGGAAACTGTACAAGCGGTTGACAAACGCGGAGCCATCAGTGGATTGAATATTCTTTCCGGGGCAAACAGTTCGGCTTATGGTGTTGGCTTTGTTAAACTGAAAGACCAAACAGCCAGGGTTCCCAGAAAAACAATTGAAGAGGTGATCGCCGAGATCACAGGAAAAACGAATACCATTAAAGAGGCGAGTGTTTTTCTTTTTCAGCCTCCTACTGTACAGGGCTTCGGGAATACCAGCGGATTTGAAGTTATCATACAGGACAGAAACGGTGGGCCTCTGACCAGTCTGGGTAATGTGACAAATGGATTTATCGGTGAATTGTACAGGCGTCCGGAAATTGGATTTGCCTTTACTACATTCAATACAAAAAATCCGCAATACCTTCTGAATATTGATAATGCCAAAGCGAAACAATTAAATGTGTCTGTGGCCAATATTTTGGAAACCATGCAGGTATATTTTGGAAGCAGCTTTGTTTCAGACTTCAACCGGTTTGGAAAATATTACCGCGTAATCGTGGAAGCGGATATACCGTATCGCAAGGATCCAACCGCCATGGACGGAATATTTCTCAAGAATACAGGAGGGCAGATGATACCATTAAATGAATTGGTTTCACTGGAAAGAGTATATGGTCCCGAAACCGTTAACCGCACCAATCTTTTCAATTCCACAACCATTGACGGTAGTGTGAAACCCGGTTACAGCTCGGGTGATGCCATCAAAGCAATCAAAGAAGTTGCTGCAAGTTATTTGCCCCGCGGCTATTCTTACGAATGGTCGGGTATTACGCGTGAAGAAAGCAATGCAGGTTCTCAAACACAACTCATTTTTATTCTGAGTATTGTATTTGTTTATTTTCTGCTGGCCGCGCAATATGAAAGTTATATCCTTCCACTCGCTGTTTTGCTTTCGATCCCTACAGGGCTTTTGGGAGTATTTCTTTTTATCAATCTGACGGGTATAGAAAATAATATTTATGTGCAGGTCGGAATCATCATGCTCATTGGACTGCTGGCAAAAAATGCCATCCTGATTGTTCAATATGCTGTACAACGCAGGCGTTCGGGTATGGACCTGATCGCGTCTGCTCTTGAAGCCAGCCGTCTTCGTTTACGTCCAATCCTGATGACATCCTTTGCATTTATTGTCGGACTTCTTCCACTTACCTGGGCCACGGGAGGATCCGCATTAGGCAATCGTTCCATTGGTACGGGTGCGGTCGGTGGAATGCTTACGGGTGTATTACTGGGTTTATTTATTATACCTGTATTATTTGTCATCTTCCAGTCACTGCAGGAAAGAATGTCGGGAAAACCAAAAGCATTACGTGATAAAAAATATGAACTCAGATCTGAATAAGCAGTGATATCAATCAATGAAAATGAAAAAGGTTTTTAGATACGGATTTGTTATTTTTTTAATGCTGGTTACTGCCTGTCGAACGGGAAAGAATTATCAACGTCCGGCAGTGCTGTTACCCGAACGATTTAGAACGGATTCTGCCATCCAGGATACCAGCAGTATAGCGGACTTATCCTGGAGAGATTATTTTTCAGATACCACTTTGAGACATTTGATTGATACCGGTCTTGTTCTCAATTTTGACCTGCAATTTGCACTGCGAAATATCAGTATCGCCCAGTCGCAGGTTAAACAATCAAACTGGTTATGGATTCCGCAGGTAAATGCCAGAGTATCCCCCTACTTCTACCGTAATTCCGACAATGGTCCTGCTGGTGTTAACAATGGCGCGATCAGTAATACTACCAATGATTTCCTGGCTTCTGCAAATATGAGTTGGGAAATTGACATCTGGGGAAAGTTTAGTCGTCAGCAGGAGTCGGCCAGGGCAAATTATCTTCAGACATATGAAGCCGCAAAAGCCGTGCAAACCAGTTTGGTCTCAAATATTGCGCAGGGATATTTTAATCTGCTGATGCTTGACCAGCAGTTAATGGAGGCAAAGAAAACATTGGACCTGACCAATGATTTTGTGAAACTTACACGCCTGCTCTATGATGCAGGAGAAGTAACCTATCTCGGTGTGCAGCAGGCGGAATCGCAAAGAGATAATACAGCCCAGCTCGTTCCACAAATAGAACAGAGTATTCAGGTTCAGGAAAACAGTTTGCAATTACTAGCCGGCAGTCTTCCGGGAACCATTCACAGAGAAGGAAGCCTGACAGATATACATTTTAGTGATTCATTGGAAACCGGTTTGCCGGTTGCGCTTTTGAACAGAAGGCCGGATGTAAAAGCCAGTGAAATGGCACTCGTTCAGGCAAACGCGCAAGTAGGGGTCAGCCAGGCTAATATGTACCCTGCCCTGAATCTCACTGCCGGAGCAGGATTCGAATCTTTAAAAGCCAGTAACTGGTTTAATATTCCCGGTTCATTATTTGGTCTCGCAGGTGCTACACTGATACAGCCGATCTTACAAGGCAGGCAATTGAGAACGCAATGGGAAATTGCAAAGCAACAGAGGGAACAGGCAGTTATCCGGTTCAGGCAAACGGTGCTAACCGCAGCTATCGAGGTAACCAACGCCCTGGTACGGGTTCAAAAGTTAAAAGAACAGGAAAAATATGCACAACAAAGAGCCGATACACTGGTCGCGGCAGTGAACAATTCGCAACTTCTGTTTAAGAATGATCTCGCCAATTACCTGGAAGTGATAACGGCCCAGCAGACCGCTCTGGATGCGCAACTGAGTCTTGCATTTATCCAGAACCAGGAGTTGGATGCCCGGGTGGAATTGTATCGAGCATTGGGGGGAGGATGGAAGTAAAGTATAAGAGTATAAGAGTATAAGAGTATAAGAGTGGTAAGATGCAACTGACTCACTTCACTTATTTCACTTCAATATAAAAATTTATGGACAGAAGGAAATTTATCCGCAATGGATCGATGACAGGTATCGGTCTTACAGCTGTTGGCAGTTGGTCCCGCATAGGGGCGGGAGCAGTGGGAAATAACGCATCAAAAATAACCGCCGCTCTGAACCTGGAGGAAATAACTGTTCAGGAATTACAAAGTAAAATGAAAAATGGCGAGGAAACTTCTGTTTCCATTACCAAAGCATACCTGGAAAGAATAAAAGAAATTGATAAGGCCGGGCCCATGCTGAATTCAATTATTGAATTAAATCCGGACTCAATCAGCATAGCTGAAAGTCTTGATCTGGAAAGAAAGAAGGGAAAAATCAGGGGGCCGTTACATGGCATTCCGATTCTTGTAAAGGACAATATCAATACAGGAGACCAGATGATGACAACCGCAGGTTCGCTTGCCCTGGTTGGAAACCGTGCAAAAGAAGATGCGTTTGTGATGAAACAACTGAGAGATGCAGGTGTGGTATTGTTAGGCAAAACGAATCTGAGTGAGTGGGCAAATTTTCGTTCAACACATTCATGCAGCGGATGGAGCAGCCGCGGAGGACAAACAAAGTCACCCTATATTCTTGATAGAAATCCTTCAGGATCCAGCGCAGGTTCTGGGTCCGCCGGCGCTGCTAATCTCAGTGCGATATGTATAGGAACCGAAACGGACGGTTCAGTCGTGTCTCCCGCTTCTGTAAATGCACTAGTCGGGATTAAGCCAACCGTAGGACTATGGAGCCGTACAGGTATCATACCTATTTCAGCAACCCAGGATACCGCGGGACCTATGACGCGTTCGGTACAGGATGCGGCCATATTATTAGGCGCGGGCACAGGCGCCGACGAAAAAGATCCGATCACCCGGGAGAGCACCGGCAAATCACAAAAAGATTATACTGTTTATCTAAAAAAAGACGGGCTGAAGGGTAAACGAATCGGCATTGAAAAATCACATTTGACCGGTAATCCTGATCTCGTGGCACTGCTTCGCTCAGCCATGTCCGTTATGGAAACACAGGGAGCTACCATGGTAGAAGTGGATGTAATGACCCCTTTAAAACTATTAGGCACGGCCGAATATCAGGTACTGTTATACGAGTTTAAAGACGGGTTGAATAAATATCTTGGTTCGGCAAACGGGAAAGTTAAATCCCTGAAAGAGCTCATTGCCTTTAATCTCGAAAATGAAAAAAAGGCAATGCCTTTTTTCAAGCAGGAAATCCTTATTGAAAGTGAGGCGAAAGGCGGACTCGACAGTAAGGAATATCTCGATGCATTATCAAAAACAATGGGATTCCGAAAAACAATTCTTGACCTGATTACCACCAGTAAACTTGATGCGCTATCGGGAATTACCAATGGTCCGGCTTGTTGTATTGATCTGGTGAATGGAGACTATGACAACGGTCCTTCGTTGTCAACGCCCGCAGCCATTACCGGTTTTCCCCATATAACAGTTCCTATGGGTTTATTTCATGAGTTACCAATCGGGCTTTCGTTTTATGCCGGGTTATATACAGAGCCTCTGCTGATATCGCTTGCATATTCTTATGAGCAGGCGAGTATGAAAAGGCAACGCCCGGGCTATCGCAGTGTAGTAAGTTTGGAGTAGTAAGAAATGAGGGAATGGGAGAGGGGAATTTGGAAATGATCCTGCACATGCAGGATGGAAATGGAAAGCAAATCACCTATAAATTTATTTAAATGACGATAGTAACATTAGACTCGTTTTATATTATCGGGATTTCTGTGAGGACGACGAATGTGAATAATAAAGCATTACAAGATATCGGGAGCTGTTTGGAAATTTTGTCGGCCAGCATATTATGGAAAAGATTCCGAATAAAATCTCGGAAGATATCTATTGTGTGTATACCGACTATGAATCAGATTTCAACGGACCTTATACAACGATCATCGGATGTAAAGTCGGTTTATTGGAAAATATTCCAAAAGGGCTTGTCGGTAAATCAATTCCTGATTCAAAATACCAGGTTTACAAGTCTACGGGAAAATTGAGTATCAGTCTGGCGAAAACATGGGAAGGAATCTGGAATGCTAATCTAAACAGAAGATATTCGGCCGACTTTGATATCTACGGTGAAAAGGCCAGAGATTATGAAAATGCCGAGGTGGATACCTATGTTGCCATAATTTGACCTGACATTTTCATTTTGGAGTGAATCCAAAACAGGTGTGGCGTTATTTCACAAAAAAACCTGCTTTTCCGGAGATCTTTGATCAGCTGAAAAAGCAGGTAGTAGCATGATGGAACTTAACAACGGGTTTCAAAAGGATTGGATCAAGCGTCAAATCAGCATCGGATGGTTTTTCATAGGCCGTTTTACGTATAAAACCGGGTCTTGGCGGAACACAGGCATATCGGAAAAAACGGGCTATTCAAAAAAAAAAAAAGAAGTTGATTGACATTGGACTTCGCGCGGCTTTCGGTGGATATTGGAAACTCTTTATGGACGGTAATTCTCTGGATATTGGATTCTCAGGTTGCTTATTCCTGTCAATCAACTTGTATCAAATGTATAATCTTCATATTCCCAGACCAATAGCATGTTTTCTCGTTTTTGTCTATGCGGCTTTTACGGCCCATGCCGTACCTTTCCGATGGTCGTTCGGGCCTTTTCCTAATGGACACCGTAGAATAGCTAAGTATAAATTGACCGTCCGTATAATCCGAAATCGTTTAATTTCGTAGTTTCCCTATAGTAACTGTCACAAATATTTATCATTTTGAGACCGGTATGCCAACAGCTGCCTTAAATTCACCGTATGAAAAAACCAGAATTAAACGGAACCATTAAAGTAATCATCGCAGATGACCACGCCTTGTTCCGGGCCGGTGTAAAAACGGCACTGTCTGTAAAGAAGGACGTAGAACTGATTGCTGAGGCGGACAATGGCATGCAGCTGTTGAATCTGTTGAAACATATGGAACCCGATGTGATACTGCTTGACATCCAAATGCCTATCATGGATGGTATTGCCACCCTTCCCGAAATACGCAAAATGTATCCGCATGTTAAAGTGATTATACTTTCCATGCATAATGATCATTCGATGATTTCCAAACTTATGGAAATCGGCGCCAATTCTTACCTGACCAAAAACACCGATTCTGAAAATATTTACAACGCCATTAAGACCTGCTACGAACAGGAATTCTATTTCAATGAGCTTACCAACAAAGCGCTACTAACGGGCCTGCGTACACGCCGCACAGAACCCAGTCTGCCACAGGAGGCAAATCTCACAGAAAAAGAAACAACCATTCTGAAGATGATGTGCGAGGAAAAAACCACCAAGGAGATAGCCGACCTGGTCGATATCAGCCCGCGTACCGTAGAAGCCATTCGCGACAAACTTAAAACTAAAACAGGCGCCAAGTCAATGGCCGGTCTGGTAATGTACGCAGTGAAAAATGGTATTATTCAACAGCCCTGAGCGTCTGCATGATCAACGCATGTAAAATGTGTTCCCCCTCTGTGAGCCGCTGACCTGAGATTCTGGCTAACCTTCAAATATGAGTGAGAAAACAATCATACGCGACTTGAGTTTGTCAATCGTGTTTGAGTAAATCAGATTGGGGTCACGGTGATGAACATTGATAACTCCATTACTAATCTTGAGCTCCGGAGAAAGTATAAATACAGGGAAGAAGAATTGAAATCCGACGCCCGCTTCAATGCTGAAATCATAGGGATTCAACTTTACAAGGTCATCGGCTTTTCGGGCAGTGGCGTTTGAAGAAAGATCATACTGATAATTCACGCCTCCCAATGTATAAAATCTGAAATTCTTCATTCGGTCCGAAAGGAATTTTACCTGTAACGGAAAGCCAAGCAGGATGGATTCTATTTGTTTAGTTGCGGTCGTTTTCTGACCGTTTGGGAATGTTGTGCTGTAAGTGAGATTTTTATAGGAAAACATTAGCTGTGGAAACACAACCCTGAATTCAAAATGGGGACTCAAATTAAAGGTATGCATACCTGCTAATCCGAATCCTCCGGTGTTTTCAGGATTCACTGACAATATGCTGTCACTCGCCAGTAAATTCGAATGGGGTGTTACCTGGAAATGAGATGTATTAACAATAAGGGCAATCCCCAGATGATAAAACTTATCATCGTGGTCGGCCAGGTTAATATTATCCCGTAATTGGGCACTAAGCCGTATTGAAAATGTGAGGATAATAAAAACGGACAGAATCCGGATATACCCTGTTTTGCCTGGCCTTAAAGATTTAGAACTCATAAGTAACAGTCAGTCAATAACTTATAGTTTTAATATATGTACAAGCCACAACGGGTGAATAAAATAGCCGACATCGATCCGGTTTGAATCAAAATAACGACCAAAAACCTGAATAATTGCCGTTTAATAAAGGGAATAACAAAGTCTTGAGAAATCATATATTATTTATTTCCACAATAGACAGTACAGATCCCCAGGCTCAGCTTTTTAAAATATGTTTCTTTAAATCCTGACCTGTTCAGGATCTCTATGAATGCACTGCCTTCAGGGAAAGCATTTACCGAATCATTCAGATACTTATAGGCATCCAGACTGCCTGATATCATTTTGCCGATACGGGGCGCTATTACCCTCAGATAGAGCTTATAGAAGGGAAGAAAATAACTATTATCCGGCTTTGAAAATTCCAGTATAACCAGTTTACCCCCGGGTTTTAATATCCTGTATATCTCCGAAAGTCCTTTTTCCAGGTTCTGAAAATTGCGAACGCCGAAAGCAACTGTTGCAGCAAAAAAAGAAGCATTTGAAAAATGGATATTTTCGGCATCACCGGATTGCAGGCTTATTTTCCCTTTGAGATTGTTTTTTTCAACCTTTTTACGCCCCCATTCGAGCATCTCCTCTGAAATATCAATACCAATCACTTTGTCGGGTGATAATAATTTCATAAGCATAATCGGCATGTCTGCTGTACCGGTGGCCAGGTCCAAAACTGTTTTAGGATTGACTGTCTTCAATTCTCCAATCGCTTTTTTGCGCCAGCTCCTGTCGATGCCACCACTCAGGAATCTATTCAGGAAATCATAACGAAATGCAATCCTGTTGAACATCTCAGCCACCTGTTCTTTTTTGGAAACGGCAGAATCTTTGAACGGTACGATTTTATCGTGCTGGTATTCCGGCATGGGCTGCAAAATTAACCGGTTCATGGATAGTCGCAGTAAAAATTATAGCTGCATAAACCGTTCCGGAGGGAATCATATCTTGCAGTATGGAGATCCGTTCGGCAAAATATGTAATCAGCAGCCCTTCTTACCAGACATGCCCGGTCACCGACCTGCCCGAATATGCATTTATCGGAAGAAGTAACGTGGGTAAATCATCATTGATCAATATGATCACCGACATTGATAAGCTGGCTAAAACGTCCGCAGCGCCCGGTAAGACGCAACTCATTAATCATTTCGCCATTGAAAGTATTGACGAAAAGCGTAATGTTTCCAAATGGTGGCTGGTGGATTTACCGGGATATGGTTTCGCCAAGGTGTCCATATCCCAACGCAGGAAATGGGAAACTATGATTGAAGATTTTTTGAAGAAAAGGGAAACCCTGGCCCATGTTTTTTTATTGATTGACAGTCGCCACGAGCCCCAGAAGCTGGATTTGGACTTTGTAAATAAAATGGGAAGCTGGGAAATACCTTTCACGCTGATATTTACAAAATCGGATAAAGAAAACCAACGGACAGTCGCTGCAAACGTCAAAGGGTTTTTAGAAAAAATGCGAATAACCTGGCAGTTCCTGCCCCGTCATTTTGTAACGAGCGCAGAAAAGAAATTGGGCAGGGTTGACATTCTTCGGTTGATCGGAGAAATGAATGAAGACTGGAAGAAAACTGCCGGTATGAATTAATTCACCACTTTATTAGCGCAACTACTGCTGGCAAATGCTTCGGGTTTGGCTTTAAATGCAAAGCCCATTCCCAGAATATAACCCATGGCCTCCTTTAATGCATCGTTGCTCTTAAAATGAGGATTTGTATTGATATCCGCATGCACTTCCATATCCACATTATATTCAGTGAACAGCGGACATAGTTCATAAGCGATTTCAATACTCTTTGCCACTTCAACCAGCATGCGTTCCTTGATGCTGTAACGTGTTTTTGTTTTTTCATTGTGTATGAACATGAAGCCGCCATGCCCTTCCCGTAAGAAAACGATCACGGTTGCAAATTCTGTTTCTACACCTTTAACCTGGGAGTCAGTTCCGATACAAACTTTTAGATGATATCCATTTTTTGTTTCACGCCGGATAGCGTTTTCTACCTCTCGGGCAATCGGTAATTCAATAAGGTCGCCATTAAATTTTCGCCATAGCATATGGAAATAGGTTTTTCGAATTTAGCGAAAAAACATGTCAGTGAAAAAAATATATGTTATTAATGAATGATCTTTTGTGAAGCAGATCCAAAACCACCCGCCCACTGGAGGACATACACCCCCGAAGAGGCAGTACTGGCGCGGATTTCATTAAAACCGGGTTTAAGCATACCCTGTGTGAGTAAGCGCCCGCTCATATCAAACAAACGGAAGCTGTAATCACCGGAACTGATGAGTGAGAGATAATTTGGGTCCTGCCTTTCTATTTTTACCGTGTTATCTACTGAAGCTGCATCCTCATAGGTTTTCCGGTATCCGATATAGTTAGGAGCACCCGCAATAGAGGCGGTATCACTTTGTACATTTTGAGCGCTGGTAGAAGGGTGCCCGTTTTTCCAGTCTGCCTGTTTATAAAATGGTATACCCATCAGAGGAGCCTGGTTTGAGAAAATATTACTTTCGCCACCGCTTAACTCAGTGATCATACTGCCGTAGGAATCATAAACACTTTGATGCTGCAATCCCAATGTGTGGCCGATCTGATGCGTAGCTGCTGCTGCAATAAAAGATGCGTTATTTGAAAGCGGATCCATGAATACCCAGGCCGGCGTATCGTCGCCCCAAACAAAAGATCCGATTGCCGATACGCCCGTGGCAGGTCCATACCAGTTTCCGTTTGCTGTGAAAATAACACGGGTACGCTGATGTACGGGAGCCCTTTCATACACTGCAGGATCGGTCGTAATATTCAGGTTGAATAATTTGAAATGCTCAGATATCATTTTATGTATCCAGGTTACAGAAGCCGGACTCAATCCTGATGGCGCTGCAACAATTTTTCCCTGTTCATTCCAGATAGTTCCATCTACTTCAGCGCCGTCAAAAACCAGGTAGACCGTTGCCGTGGCAGGCGAATAACTGTTTAGCAGAGGTGTTTGCGCTAATATATCTGACTGGATAAACAGCAGCATACATATAATATGGATATAATATTTTTTCATTCAGCTACGAGGAATCTTTGTTGGGTTTCTATAAAATAATAATGCTGATCCTTCTCTACCAGCATAAGGCCTTCTGGTTCGTGTAATTTCAGCAAGTGACCTGCATAATAAATATTTCCTTTTGGATCAGTATATCGTGAAATGCTCAGCATACCACCCGGTCTGCTGTCAACCTTAATAAGCAAGGAAATTACCGAGTTACCATGCTCAGATTTGTTTTTAATTTTTCCGTCGAGGTGAAAACCCGGCGCGAGATCAAGAGAAACTATTTCAGGAGTAACGAATAATGATTCCAAAGCGCGGCTGCTCACTTCGATTTTATTTGAATAGGGAAGATCGGTTGGACTGTCGCTTTTTTGTGCTGATAATATCAGGCTGAACAGGAGACCTAGGCTGCTTAAGATCGTTTTCAGGGTGTTCATCGGATTGGGGTGCAACATTCAGGATGTTGCCATATTAAAAACGAATATATCGCATGGGAATTGTTCCTAAAATGGGAATTTCACGTTCGGGAATCGTAATACTAAGCATTAAAAAAGCCGACCTTTTATAGTAAGCAGTCGGGAAATTTAGAAGCCATTCTTTGGCTGTCTCAAAAATATTTCTCTCAATATTGTCCTGTGCCTAAAAGTACCAATGTGCATGCTTCCATTGTTTGAATTCCTTTTTCTCCGAGAATTTTTTCAAATTCCGGATTTTCTGCACCGGGATTAAAAATGACGCGTTTGGGATGCTGGTCAAGGATATAATTGTAGTAATTTTTCTGATTTACAGGATTCAGATACAGGGTAACGGTATCCAGATCGGGAATAGGACTTGTTTCCGATTGAACTGGTATGTCTGCGACAACGGCTGTTGATCTGCCGATGGCAACCACCGGATGCTTATGCTCCCGTAATTTGTTGACCGCGAGATAACTATAACGGGATGGATTGGCGGAAGCACCCAGGACCAGTGTTTTTTTTGTTATAGGTAGCATAGTTAATCAACAAAGGGCCGGATGAAAAGTTTAACTATTGAGATTCAAGCCGGTAATTCAATGGCTGGACTTTATACGAATTGACCGGAATACCATCTTTTGTGGCCGGGTCCCATTTGCCCGATTGCATAATGATGCGCAAAGTTTCCTCATCCAGGGAATATTCAACGGATTTTTGGATATAGGGGTCCGTTATATTGCCTTCGCTGTCTACTTTAAAAAAAATTTTTACCTGACCCTGTATTTCCTTCGTTTGGGCTCTTTCGGGATACCGGAGATTTTTCACCAAATATCGCTGCCACTGGCCTATACCACCGGGATATGCAGATTCCTTTTCTTTTGTCGAGTCGACCGTTTGATTTTTCTGACGTGCTGCTAGCAAATCAATTGATTTAACGAGACTGTCTTCCACATAATCATATTGCCAAACGGTGACGATGCTATCAGTCGAAAAGGTTTTAAATTTAAAAAAGCTTCCGTTTTTTTTGCCATGATCAAATATGCCGGTGGAATCGATATCGCCTGTTGAATTATACCTGCAGAATCTGCCATCTGCAATGGTACCATCGTGATCTGCGTAGCGCGTGGATTTTACGAGGGAACCCCATGTATAGTAATAGTCCCATTGCCATCGGGCACTATCCGTTTCGTGAATCCATAAAATATATTTGGAAGAATCCAGTACCGTCTGATTCATTTTCGCATCCAGGGCGAAGAATGAATTTTTATCCTGCGCGATTACTGCGCCGGAACTGAGGATTAAACAAAAAATCAGGAGGCTTTTCATACGACAATATAAAAAATTTCTCAGATCTTTTCGCCATGAGTCTGCCGGATTAGCGCCCGAATTATAAAGGGGAATGGTTTCATGATGCGGATCAGCCAGGTTGACCAAAATGGGTTTCCGAAAAAATGCTGGATGATTCGACCGGTTCTTAACCGTGAAGAAAATTGACGATTCCATTCTCTCTGATATTTTTTTTCCATTTCATCACGGGTAATTTGGCTGTTCAGGAAAAGAGATATCGGTCCGGATGCGATTTTTGATGCATGGAGGGCCATACTCATGCCATTTCCGCAAAGAGGAGTGATCATTCCCGCGGCATCCCCGATACATAGTACATGATTTTCTGCCTGACTTTTCTTCGCAAAACTGATCTGGGCAATTGTAACCGGTTCTTCAAATAAAAAAACCACTTCATCCAAAAGTTTCCGTAAGACCGGGTTCCGTTTCAGGATTTTTTCTTCCATCGCCGGAATAGATTGCCCGTTCTTTTTCAGATTTTCGGAATTCGTAAGATAACAAAGACAAAAACGCCCATCTTCAATTTTTGATATTCCACAGTATCCGCCCTGAAAATTATGCAGTGCGATTTGCTTATCAGGCAATTGGGCCCTCACATGGTACTTTACACCCACGTAATTCCTGGTGTGATGTTTCAGGAATGACCTTTTCCACTTTACATCCAGGTTGGCTTTCTTTCCATAACATGCACAGGCAACCGAAGATGTGAACAGTCCTGCGTTTGTTTCTATTTGATGAAAGTCATTGTCAAAATGTATATTATTTACTTTTGTATTTTCAAACAGGGCGACATTTTCCTGTACGGCAATGGCAGCCAGGGCGGCATCCAGTTTGTACCTGCTGATGCCAAATCCGCCCAGAGGAAGTAATTCTGTTATAGATTCTCCATTCGGAGCTGTTACAACAAGCTGTTGTATTTTCGGAAGATCCCATTCTTCGAGCGGAAGGCCCAGGCTGACGAGGAAATCCCAGCTTTCAAAACTGATGTATTCGCCGCATACTTTATGAAATGGATACGCTTCTTTTTCGAACAGGCAAATGCGGTATCCTTTTCGCGCAAGCAATATCGAAAGCGAAAGCCCGGCTAGGCCACCTCCGACAATAGCGACATCATATTTTCGGTCTGTATTCATGAACGAACAATTACGAGCCATCGAAAAGCCCAACTCCACCGGATCGTATAATTCGATATTCCGGCTTTATCCAGTAAGGCGATAAGCTCCTTTTTCTTAAAACCACGCAGCACAGATAAAGGCGCGTCATTTTTTACGAGATAAGACTTTGAAAAAAGAGAAGTTAACATGCGAATGGAATAATAGGCAAACACCTGCCGATGTAAATCGTTTATAAAAAAACCCAGCACTGAGTTTTCAGACATCCAACGAAACATGTCAACGAGTTCATCTTCTTTGAAGTGATGACAAAATAAGGAAGAAAATATGATGTCAGGTTTTGATTCGAAGTGAACTTTTTTATAATCACTTACTATGAAACGTACGGGTTTTTCCCATTTTATATTTTCTGCGACGTGTATGCAATCTCCATTAATATCTATTCCCATCAATGAAAGGCCGGGATATTGCGCCTTTGCTTTTTTTTCAATGGCCCGCAGGTTGTCCCCACCACCGCAACCAATTTCGCAGACCTGTATTTTCGCAGGTTTACCTGCCAGGCGGAAAAATCCCTTTAATGTTGCGGCATGCCCACCCAATTTTTGATTTATAACTGATAATTCGTACAAATTCTGCCGGATGTCTTTTGCCGGTAAACCCGGCTGATCAAGCAATTCGAGTGAGTATGCGCGTTTGGAAAAATCCATATCTTAAAGTAAGAATTTCAAACCCGTAAGATCATAATTACCCGGGAAAAATAAATTTATTCAGGAGGGAGATCCGACGATAAATGTTTCCATTGTCAGACCGGGGCCAAAAGCGGCGCCGAATACTTTTTGATTTTGTGTTTTCTTCAAATCAGATAAGATTTCCTTGAGCACAAATAAAATGGTTGGAGAAGACATATTGCCGTATTCTCTGAGAATCTGGTAAGATGTTTCCAGTTTCTCCTTCGGCAGAGAAAGGCTTTTTTCGATCGCTTCCAGGATCTTTCTGCCTCCGGGATGAATTGCCCAACGGGTAATCTGATCGCGTGAAAAACCCTGCCTTGCCAGGGCCTGATTAACCAGTTTTTCAAAATCCTCTTCTATCAATGAAGGCACATAGCTGGTCAATGTCATGGCAAATCCTGTAGACGATAGTGCCCACGACATATCCTGCTTTCCCCTGGGTATTACTTCCCCATAAAATCCAATCAGAGGAAAACCTTCGGACCGGTCTCCGGCGCCGGTAACAAGAACGGCTGCCGAACCGTCACCGAACAGCAAACTGGAAGTAATATTATCGGTTGTGGCTTTTTGCTGAAAATGTAAAGTGCATAGTTCAGTGCAAACGATCAGGATCCGGGCATCCGGATCTGTTTTGGCCAGGGTATCGGCCAGCTTTAGTGCATGAATCGCAGCATAACATCCCATGAAATTGACCGATGTACGAAAAATATTTTTAGGCAGGTTTAGTAGTTCCATCAACTGCAAATCCAGGCCCGGCGCACTTAATCCGGTACAGGTGACTGTGATCAGATGCGTTATTTCCTGGATATCTATTATGTTTTCAAGGCAGTTCCGGATGGCATCTGCCGACAGATTTACGGCGTGACGGTTAAAAATTTTCATTCTTTCCTCAAGAGAAGGAAATGGTTCCAGATTTTCAGCCGGCGGGTAAAAAGTCCAGCCAGCAGGCTCTTCACTGTAATCAGGCAGTACGGAGTATCGACTTTTGATACCACTCTGATGATATAAATATTTTAATGTTCTTCTTTCCTTCTCATTGAAGGCATATATGCGGCTCATGAAACGCAGGATATCGTCCTGCTGATGTTTGAACTCCGGAACGGAAGTACCTATTGATTTTATGTGGCTCACTCTGGTCATTTAATAATTTTTACAGGTACTGCATCAGAAATACAAGAATAAAACCAACGCTGGTACATATGGATGCAACGCTGTTCATTCGCATTGTATGCCTGTAATCTGCCTTGGAGGGATTTTGCCAAACCTGCGTTGCCCATACCATAAAGTATACGAGAACGGGAAGCATGGAGGTTGTAAAAACTAAAAATTCTTTTATTTCCAGGGAACTCAAAAAGAAAAAAGCCAATGTAGTAAAAGCAATTCCATAAATGATACCACAAAAAATAAAAGTACCCCGCAGGCCCAATACCGCACTGATTGTTCTGACACCATCCTTAGCGTCCGCGTCGTGCTGATAAATTTGTGTCAGGGGATAAAACCCTCCGATCAGTAGAGATGCAGAAATCATTCCCAGGGTTGGCACATGAAGCGACAATAATGGATGGGAACCATGATAAACCATAAAAAAAATCAAGGACCCCTGACAAATTACAACGGTCAGAAAACCTGTAATTGCATATTTTTTAAGTCTGACCGACCTTGCACTATACGCACGCGACGCAAGGATATAAATGAATGCAGCCAATACAAAATAAATACTTACAAAAAACCCCAAGATCAATGCCAAACCGTCCATAATAAGACTCACATAGATCAATTGTCGGGTGGGTTGCAGGGGTGATTTCAGTCCTCCGATGCTGCCCTCGTCCCGATCCATATAACTATTGAACCCATTGCTGGATGGATATATAAGAATATGGAGTATAATAAAAATTAACAGGGCCCTTCCTGTATCCGGCCGAACAACCTGGCTAAGGGCAAACCAGTAAACGGGCATGAGGAACAAAGAGAAATGAAATCGAAGTAACTGAATCGTGGAACGCTGAATCATCTAAGTGTTTTCTCTTAGCGATGGAAAAACCTTCCCGTTCAGGGAAGTTATTTAATATTCAACTTATTGAATTACAGTAGAATATACATTGGTATACTTTTCGTTCCCATATGATATACCCGGTGTGAGTGGATGGTGAGTGACAACCAGCGATCAATACAACTTCAAATAATCCTGAACTTATTACCTTGGACGGTTTTTAAACAAGCATTCTCAGGGGCTCCTCCAGGAGCCCTTTTAGTGTTTGCAAAAATGCCGCACCTGTAGCTCCATCTACCACCCGGTGATCGCAGGTCATCGTAAGTTTCATCACATTACCCGGAACAATTGCTCCATTTTTAACGACAGGAATTTGCTGTATGGAGCTGATTGCAAGGATGCAGGAATCAGGTGGATTAATAATGGCGGTAAATTCGTCCATCCCGAACATTCCCAGATTAGATATTGTGAACGTGCTGCCTTCCCAATCAGCCGGTTGCAATTTTTTATTTTTAGCCCTGGTGGCAAATTCCTTAACTTCCTGGGAAATCTGCGACAGTGATTTAGTATCTGCGAAACGCACCACGGGAACGAGCAGACCATCTTCCACTGCGACTGCCACTCCAATATTGATGTGATGGTTTACGCGAATTTTATCACCCATCCAGCTACTGTTAACGGCCGGATGTTTTTTTAATGCAAGCGCAGTGGCTTTCAAAACGAAATCGTTGAAGGATATTTTTACCGGCGCATTTTCATTTATTCTTGTACGGCTGCTGACGGCCTGGTCCATATCTACCGTGATGGTCAGATAGAATTCAGGTGCGGAGAACTTCGCTTCCGAAAGACGCTTTGCTATTACTTTTCTCATTTGCGAAACGGGAATATCATCAAAGCTTACCTGACCGGCAGGTGCCGTTGATACAGCTGCTGCTTTTTGTGTTGCGGCAGGAGCAGAAGCGGCCGGTGAATATTCGGCTACATCTTTTTTTATTATTCTGCCAAAATCCCCGCTACCATGCAATTGGGAAAGGTCTATGCCTTTTTCAGAAGCCATTTTTTTTGCAAGGGGCGAGGCCTTGATTCTGCTATCACCATTTAGTGAATGAGTTTCTGTGGCGACAGATTGAACCGCTGTTTTTGTTTCTTCGGGTTGAGCTGCCGGTTCTTTAGCAGGCGCAGGAGATGTACCTTTATTTTTTGATGCATCCACAATTTGCTGAACATTTACCTTACCTTCTTCACCGATGATAGCAAGCAGATCATTTACCGCTACCTTCTGACCTTTTTCCGCTCCTGTGAACAATAGTTTTCCTTCTTTGTAACTTTCCAATTCCATGGTCGCTTTGTCTGTTTCAATATCCGCCAGAACGTCTCCCTTTTTAACCTGATCACCTACTTTTTTGTGCCAGGCGGCAATTACGCCCTCTGTCATCGTATCACTCAGTCTGGGCATGAGGATAACTTCCTGCATGGCAGAAAGATCCAAAGAAGGTGTCGCAGGTTTTTTTGTGTCCGTAGCTGCCGGTGCTGGCGAGGGTGGGGGTGCAGATGCATTTGTTTCGGCTTTTGCCGGTGCCTGTGAGGGTGCAGATGCATTTGTTTCGGCTTTTGAGGGTGCCGGAGATGAAGTTTTTGCTGATCCCCCGGATTTCACCAACGAGCTGATATCTTCACCCGGTTTTCCTATGATGGCGAGTAAGTCGTTTACCTGCACTTTGCCGCCCTTATCTGTTCCTGTAAACAACAAAGTTCCGTCCTTATAACTTTCCAGATCCATTGTTGCTTTATCCGTTTCCACTTCTGCAAGCAGGTCACCTTTCTTCACATTGTCGCCGACTTTTTTATGCCAGGCAGCGATCACACCTTCTGTCATTGTATCACTAAGTCTCGGCATTAAAATAACTTCAGCCATATAACCGGGTAATTTTAGATTTTGGAACCTCGAAATTAAGGCAAAAACGTGAATGACAGGGTCAGCCAATGGTTCAAACCTGTTGCAGCGACGGAATTTCTTTCACATTCCCTGTCCGTTTGAGCACTCCCCAGTGTTGTAATTCACCTTTTATAGCCCTTCTGAAGGATTTAAACAGAACATACCACATCAGCCATCGCCAAACCAACCGTTGCGGGATGAGCCAGACCAATTTAGCCAGATTCTCCTTTTCAAAACTAAAAGCGAGAACTGCCACAGCTAAGTCAACAGCCATAAAAACCACGTAATAAGTTCCGATACGCGCAGCATTACCCGTTAGTAGTCCGACCAGCATAAAAAAATCAGCCAGGGGGATAACCGATGGAATAATATATTGGAAAATCAGGATGTTTGGCAGGGCAATCCATCCCAGGGATTTATTTTTCATGCTGAATAACATATCCCTGTTTTTCCAAAACGTTTGCAATACGCCAAAGCTCCAGCGGAATCTTTGCTTAATAAACATCTTGACCGTTTCCGGTGCTTCTGTCATGGCAATGGCGCTGTTTTCGTTTTCGATAATATAATTACAGCGGAGCATCCGGATAGTCAAATCGCAATCTTCGGCCAGGGTGTCAGTAGCGAAACCGCCTGCTTCTTCGATCGCTTTTTTGCGAAAAGCTCCGATGGCCCCGGGAACCACTGTTATGGCATTTACATAGGCAAAGGCCTTACGGTCAAAGTTCTGACTGCTGATATATTCTATGGATTGCCAGCGTGTAAGCAGGTTCACTTTATTGCCTACTTTGACATTGCCGGCAACAGCACCAACTTTTTTTCCATTATGATATTGCACATCACCAAAATGCATCATCAATCTGGAAGCGGCATCAGAAAGTAATTTTGTATCTGCATCGATGCAAATCACATACTCAGCCTCCGACAGGTGAATTCCAAAGTTTAAAGCCGAAGCTTTTCCACCATTGGGTTTTGTGTATACGCGCACTTTTGCATTGCCTTCAAATGCGTGTTGAACCTTTTTGTATGTTCCATCCTTACTTCCATCATCCACAAAAATGATTTCGAAATTAGGGTAATCTGTCCTGAGCAGATTTTCCAGTGAGCTGACGGCATTCACTTCTTCATTGTAAGCAGGCACAATGATACTTACCAGCGGCGCGTCGCTTCCGTCGGGCTTCCAAAACGGTTTTAAACCATAATTCTTCTCCCACCGATGCTGTTTACTTGCTATCACGGCCATAGAAACTATGCGGAATAACGATA